>Ga0302118_10001803_pt1 | contig 10685 bp, 9 predicted proteins | sample AG5_331_MG_FD_203126 | JGI IMG/M metagenome (GOLD analysis project Ga0302118, IMG submission 203126) | Marine microbial communities from Western Arctic Ocean, Canada - AG5_33.1 | ecosystem: Environmental > Aquatic > Marine > Oceanic | place: Canada: Western Arctic Ocean | collected 2017-10-01 | reverse complement strand
GAAAACTGGAGGCACCATGGTCGCTGATTCAGGCACCGCAACCGATGTAAATTCTGAAGAGTCAGCTCATGTTGAAGCGAGTATGCGTAAAGTCGCCCTGACGGCATTAGCGGGCACGAGTATCGAGTGGTATGACTTCTTTCTCTACGCTACGGCTGCCGCCCTTGTTTTTCCTTCGGCATTCTTCCCCGATAGCACTCCGACAATGGGCCTTATACTTTCCTTTGGAACGTTCGCCTTCGGTTTTATCGCTAGGCCTTTAGGTGGTATTTTATTTGGTCATTTCGGTGACCGCGTTGGACGCAAACGAACGCTGGTTATCGCATTGATGATGATGGGTATCGCATCCACTCTGATCGGGCTACTACCTACGTTTGCGACTATCGGCATTGCCGCACCTATATTGCTTAGTCTACTACGTTTTACTCAGGGCTTAGCGATAGGCGGTCAATGGGGCGGGGCGATGCTGCTTGTCACCGAGAGCGCACCAGCTGACAAGCGCGGCTACTACGGCGCCTACGCACAAGCCGGTGCTCCAGTTGGAGTTATCCTTGCCAACGTGGCATTCATGATTATTAGCTATTCTGTATCTGAGGAAGCGTTTATGAATTGGGGCTGGCGCATTCCATTTATATCGAGCGTCCTATTAATCGGAATCAGTATGTATGTGCAGCTGCATATGGAAGAAACCGATGCCTTTAAAGAGCTGCAGGAATTGCAAAAGAAGAAGCAGGCTGAACAGCCAGAGGCGGTCGTCGTAAGGCGTTCGCCTGTGTTGGAAGCTATAGTGAAGTATCCCAAGCGAATTGCATTAGCCGCAGGCGCGTTCCTCTCAATACAAGTCTCATTCTATATATTGATTGGCTTTGTGCTTGCCTACGGAACCGATGCTGATGGTGCTGGAATGACTAGGGACCAGATGCTCTTTGCGGTATTGCTTGCTTCGGTATTACAGATACCCGCACAGTTTATGGCTGCGTCTTATTCCGATAGAAACGGTAGACGGGGAATTTTTATGCTGGGCGCCATTCTCACAGGGGTCTGGGCATTTGCTTTGTTCCCGTTAATCGATACAGGAAACTTCTGGCTTATCGTGCTGGGTCTTAGTGGCGGCTTGATGTTTCTTGGAATGATGTATGGTCCTCAGGCAGCTTTCTTTACTGAGCTATTTAGTACTGAGGTTCGTTACTCGGGAGCATCTCTGGGCTACCAAACGGGAGCGATCCTAGGTGGCGCATTCGCCCCGACCATAGCAACTATTCTATGGACAGAGTATTCGATAGTCTGGGTGTCCGTTTATATCGCCATAGCATCAGCTCTCTCTCTGATCTCTGTGATGATGCTAACCGAAACCTATAAGACCAGTCTGGACGATACTATCTAGTGGATACTAACTAAATAGTCATTCCTGACTTTTTAGTTAGTCGTGCGCCAAAAGCTGGCGTAAAAGTGTCATTTGACTTACTTTTGGCGCACTCGCATTGTCCTAAGTGGGCAATGGCTGCGCTCAACATTGCAGCCTGTTCCTTGCAGCTTTGTTACTATGCCGGGCTATCAAACTGATAGTTTGGCGTAGACGCGGCGATCTCCATTTCTTCTGCATTCATTTCCGTACCGATCTCCTCGAACAGAGGCGTAGTAAGGTAACGCTCACCAGTATCTGGCAACATGCAAAGGATATTGCTACCCGGCTCGGCCTGTTCGGCAATCATCAATGCGCCGGTAAATGTGGCGCCAGCGGTAATTCCGGTAAAGATGCCTTCCTTCTGCGCAAGAAGCCTGGAGTTACGAATCGCGTCCTCTCCCGAGATCGCCAGTAGCTGGTCGATGTGTTTTCGGCTTACAGCCTGTTCTAGCAATGGGGAAATGAAGTCCGGCGTCCAGCCCTGCATCGGATGAGGTTTGAATTCAGGATGGCTGGGTGGGAGTCCGGTGGCCGGTGCTTCAGGCTGCGGTTTCTCGCTGCCGAGTAGCTGTGCATTGTCAGGCTCGCAGCAAACTAATTTTGTTTCTGGTCTTTTCTCTTTAAGAACATTCGCGACACCATTGAGCGTTCCCCCAGTACCAAAGCCTGTTACCCAATAGTCTAGGCGCTCATCCTCGAAGTCTCTAAGAATCTCAATGGCAGTAGTGCGCTCATGCATGCGAGCATTCGATTCATTTTCAAACTGACGAGTCAAAAACCAGCCATGAGTTTCGGCGAGTTCTTTCGCCTTTGCGACCATACCGCTTCCCTTCAAGGGGGCGGGGGTAAGAACTACTTTGGCGCCAAGAAAACGCATGATTTTGCGGCGCTCCACGCTGAAGCTCTCCGCCATCACAATTACTAGCGGATATCCCTTCTGTGCACAAACCATCGCGAGGCCGATACCTGTATTGCCACTCGTTGCTTCAACTACCGTCTGGCCTGGCTGCAAGTCTCCGCTAGCTTCTGCATCCTCGATAATGCCTAGTGCTAGTCTATCCTTGACAGAGCCTGCCGGATTAAACGATTCGAGTTTAACGAACAGATTTACATGATCTGGCGCGAGTTTATTGATGCGCACAACAGGTGTATTGCCGATAGTCGCTAATATGTCTTGATGCTTGTTTTTCACAATGGATGTCCTTACAGGTTTTCTCGAAGAAACTGATCGATCCATTCTAGCCCCATTGTAGAACGGCTGTCACCGGAAGATAGCGGTAATCAATACGACTGATCATGGACCGCATAGCCAGTTTATCTTTGACATTACACCCGATATGGCTTGCAATGGGAGCCAGTTTTTCGCATAGCCTAGATAGCGACCTACCTTGCTATCTATCTACTTACAGGAAAGAACATGAATAGAAAACTCACTCTGCTACTCCTATGCATGCTTACGTTAAGTACAGCGAGTCTGGCAGCGCCTGATAGTTTTCTCGAGAGGGGCACTCCGCAAGATCTAGGTTTTTCTGCTCAGAGGCTCGCACTAGTGCATGAGATGCTAGCGCAACATGTGGAAGATGGACGAGTGGCAGGGCTAGTTGCTGGTGTGGCGCGCCACGGAAAAGTCGTTTATCTGGAAAGCATGGGATGGAACCAAATCGAACAAGGCAACTCGATGCTGGAAAACTCACTCTTTCAGATTCGCTCGATGAGCAAGCCGATTACGGCCGTAGCTGCTATGCAGCTGGTCGAACAGGGCAAGATGAAGCTTGGCGATCCGGTCTCTAAATACATTCCCAGCTTCGCTGAAATGCAGGTTTTCCTTGATCCTGTGGCTGCGGATTTTACTCAGACCAGGGCTAGCGAGCGTGAGATGACAATCGAAGATCTGCTGCTGAACACCGCCGGCCTCAGCCATCGTTTCGGCGCGCTCTATAGACAGAACGAAGTGCGCTCTCGAGGGGATACCTTGGAGGAGCTTGTCGAGAAGGTCGCTACGGTGCCATTAGTAGGTGACCCAGGCGAGCAATGGGTATACAGCATCTCGTTAACGGTATTGGGACGAGTAATAGAGTTAGTGTCTGGGCAGGAATTCGATGACTACCTCGATGAACATGTCTATGGTCCGCTTAAGATGACAGATACGGCATTCTACGTGCCCGACGAGAAGGCAGAGCGCTTAGCGCGAGCCTATCGTGTGTCCTCCACAGATAGAAGCCTGAGCCTGCTGCCGCAGATGGCTATTCCTATTACTGAAGACCCGCAGCTACTAGAAGGTGCCGCGGGCATTGTTAGCAGCGTTCCCGACTATCTTCGCTTCCTACAGGCGCTGCTCAACGGCGGTGAGCTCGATGGAGAGCGAATTCTGCAAACCGGCACTGTAGAGTCTATGACCCAGAATCAGGTACCCGAGGCACTTATGCCCTTTGGTTCGAATCCAAATAACCCGATGCTAGATCGGGGATGGGGATATGGCATGGCAGTTGTGGTGGATGAAACCATGAGTGCCTATGGCACCAACAACGGTGAATTTGGTTGGAGTGGTTCGCTCGGTACCTTCTCCTGGGCAGATCCTGTGTCGGGAACTAGTGCAGTTATCATGCTGCAAATTCAGCCTTCTGGTGCTTACAATATCGCCTCGAAGTTCAAGGCGATGGTTCATCAGAGTATGATCGATTAGTGTGTAGTCATATCGAAAGCCCTAGCTATGGAAATGAAAACTTGTATTATTGGAAGAAGCGAATCGGTCGACACTTCAATTCGGCAAACCCTCTAGCCCTGAAGCCTCGTCATCACTATACAAGTACTGAACTGGACACTTTGGAGTCTGAACCATGTGGTTAGCTACAAGCTGTGACTTCGAGTTTGAGATTTCGGTGCCAACGCCGTTCATATTAATGCTGCGTCCGCGCAGTGGCGCACAGCAGTGGATTAGTCGCGAGGAATACAAGCTCACCCCCTAGCGTTCCTGTGGTGGAATTTACCGACAACTATGGAAATCTCTGCCAACGACTGGTGGCACCACCCGGGAATTTTAAAATACACACCGCGGCCCAAGTGATGACCAGCGATGTTATCGATAACGCGCCAGGTGCTCCCTTTGTAGATATACATAGGTTGCCCGATAATGTTTTGAGTTTTCTATTGCCTAGTAGATATTGTGAGTCGGAAAGCTTCAATCAGATGACTGTAGAGATCACGGCAGGGCAACTGTTAGGCTATGATCAGGTTGCGGCTATCGAAACTTGGCTGCGTGAGACGATTAGCTATATCCCGGAAAGCAGCGACGATCCCATATCGGCGATACGAGTGAATCAAAAGCAGTCTGGTGTTTGTCGAGATCTTGCACATCTGGGAATCGCGCGGTGTCGCTCAATTAGTATTCCGGCCAGGCTGGTAGTTGGCTATAACTACGGCCTTGTGCCCATGGATATGCACGCCTGGTTCGAAGCCTATGTTGGTGGCCGTTGGTATGCCTTCGATGCCACCCAAGAGGAAATGACGCCGGGCTATGTTGCTATTGGTTACGGTCGAGAAGCAGCCGATGTAGCGGTCTACAATCAGTTTGGCCCTTCGGTCTACCATATTTCACAGGATGTAAGCGTCGAACTCGTAGAGGTAGAAGAATAAGCGCTCTATTTACGCCTGCCGTTGAGTAAGTCCTTGATCTTGTCACTGAAGGTCTAGTATTTCAGGCCGCTAAATTCCCCGATATCCAGGAAAATCTAATCACAGTAATCTGTAATTTCACAATGGCAGGTGTTAGGACATTCTCTTAGCACAGCGGTTTCAGTTAGTAGAGCATCATGCGATTTATCGTTCTGAAGTATCTTGTTACCGCAGGTATCGTAGTGCAGGTTTCTGAAGTCGCTAAGAAATTCGACAAGGCGGGTGCGCTTATCGCCGCGCTGCCTACTGTGACTCTGCTAACATTTTTTTGGTGTAAACAATGCTGACAGACGGCTGATTTGATACCTTTGTATGCTGCCATACAGAGCTCAGTAAAAAATAAGGTCAGAGTAAGAATTAGAGTAGTGTTAATGCACTTCTACTTTCATAGTCATTGAGCATCAAGAGGCGTGTTGCGGAGTATTGGGAAAGAACTAGGGCGCAGCGGTTAGGAATATCTCGGCGATATTGTCGTTACTTCTTAACCCAGGCGCCAGATGCATCTTGCAGATACTGACCGGCGGGAGTTGCTTCGACCGCCTTTTCAAAGGCGAGGGCTGCCACCTGTTCTGCGGTGAGATTGTTCTGTCTCGCGATCTGTTGATACAGCTCGCGGCGCTGATTGTTTACATCGCGGGCCAAGGCCATTACCTCGGCTGGGGCGGACTCCATCACTAGGCCAACGTAGCCATTGCGCTGCTCCCCTACTAAGCCTTCGTTCTTCGCTTCTTGCAGGGTTAAGGCGAAACTCATAGGAACTAAGAGCAACATGCAGGCTAATAGCAGCGTTTTAGAAATTACATTCTTCATAGTGTGTATTCCCATCAGAACAAACCGCTGTCTAGGGTAAAGATCCCATCCAATTCTTCCTCAACCTGAACACGGATTTCGTGTTTGATCCTGATATTGAGGTTGATGGTTATCGGCTCATTCGGCACGGCTACCTGAATAGTGGGCGTGCACGCTATGAGTGCTAGTGCTAGTGCTAATAGCGCAAAGCCACTTCTTGTGGGTAGAGATTTAAGAAACTTATTGCTCTGCATTTTTTCTGTTCAATTTAATCATTTCTAGTCTCGATTGACGGTAGCCTAATTATATCGGCCAAACTTGAATCTTTGCTTAAGATTTTTCGCTTGTGCTTAATTAGACCGCGGAATTCAAATTTAGTTACGGCTGGCTGACAAAGCGCTCCAATTCGTCAGTTATGACACGGCTCGCTTGCAGGCTCTTAAGTAGCGAGGGAATATTGTCAGTGATATTCACATTAAGGTTTATAGCCTGCCCATTATTCATATCCGGGTTTCTGCCCTGTAGTTGTACGCTCAGTAACAGCTCACCATCCTCAGAGTAGAAAACTTCGGTGTTCATGGTTTGATACTGATAATTGGAAAGTGCATCGTTGACCAGTTGCAGGCTTTGATTGCTACTTGGTGTTGCGCCGTCTGGCGTGTAGCGAATACTGCCTCCTGGCTTTAGCGCTCCAACTAAGCCTTTCTGAACGCTGATCGTATCGCCCTCGATGATGAAGGGGAGATAGCCGCTAATTAGACCATCGGCCTCGAGCCCGGGATATTCCGCTAGCTCTATCAGAGAACCCACCCTCAGATCGGCGAGTACCACGTCTACCTGCTGGGGATCACCTGCAGAGTTGTAATTGGCAGAGGCAATGTTCAGTTTTCCGTCCAACAGATCGGTATCGAAGTCGATGATCTGTACCTCGCCAGTTAGCGTGTTGAAACGGTATTGCCAGGAAAGATCTTCGAGAGGCAGGCCTATATCTATGCGGCTTAGAGAAGCGCTGGCCGGATTCGAAACCTGTATGCCAAGTGGCGTGGTCGCCTCAGCGAATAAGTCAGTATTCAGGTCGACGAAGAAATAGTCTGCGTAGTAGCCGCTTAGCTGGTCGACCTTGAGTGCAATCGGTCCACCGAAACGCCATGAGTCATCTAGCTGTTTGCTCCACGAAATATTAGCCAAACCTTCGATCTGACCGGAGACAACATCAGCCTCTAATTCCTTCGGGGTTATCAGTGTAGTCAAAGGCAGTGCCTCTGTGAATTCATAGGCGGCCAACTGTAGGACAACATCGCCGGTGTCGCGTAGGAAAAAGTGTTGCAGGCCGATGCCAAGTCGCAGGCGCTGATCTAAGTCGATCTCTAGCACTCCCGTTAGGGTATCTTTCTCGAGCTGCAGCTTGCCGGAATAGGCAGGGTTACTAATGTCGACGATACTGTTGTCTAGCCGAAACTCGCTACTACTAAAGGTGAGCCCGCCGCTGACCACATCACCTACACGAAATTCCACCTCTTCCAGCTGCAAATTCGTTGTTAGTTCTGAAATCGCAGATTTGGCGGAGGTTCTAACTGAAGGCACGAGAATTTTTACTAAGCCCGCTGCCAAGCGCATCTCATCGTTGGAATAGTTGAACCTAAGTGGGGCAGTCGCGCTGGTATTTTCCCCAAAGTATTCGCCATAGCGCCAGCTGATGAGAGCGCTTTGCCAATCGCTTTGTATATCGCAACTCGTGAAGGATGTGCAGTGTAGCTGTGTATTTTCGAAGCTGTGTTCACTCTGCGACGTCGCGTCTTCTAGAGTCCAGCTCCCGCTGCCATAAATCTCGCTGAGCGCCAGCTGCATCTCGCCAGTCGATGTCGTAATGTCGCCCTGTACGGTTAAAGGTAGACGCAGTTGTATAGCATTGCTGACTAGGTCTGATTCGGAACTAATCTGAAGCTGTGAACTCGGGCTGTCGAGAACGAGGCTTAGCTTTGTGATTGAGGTGTTACCGAATAGCTCCTGTACCTCGAAATTACTCTGCAGCGAGAGGCGTTCGGTCATAATAGCTGCTGCAGCAGGAATAAATTCCTCGAGTTGCGCCTGCAAGAGCTCAGTAAATAATGAGCCGGTAGCAGTCACCGCGATGGTATTCCCAGAGATGTTCAAGTCGATTTCGGATTCCGAGACTAGTATTTCAGCTATCAATGTTCTAGTTTCGGCAGTCAGATTTTTAGGGTTGGTACGTTGGATATCGAATTCGATGACTGTGTCTTGCAGCACTTTGAATTGTGCTTCACCTACTATGCGCAGGGGCGGGCTCTGCAGGCCCAGGCCTATTATGTAGCTCTGATCACTAGTAAGTAGTTCGATATTAGGAAGAGTTATCTCGTGCACAGGCAGCGCATCGAATGCATCCAGCATCGCGGATAGGGTTGTGTCGGCCTCGTCTATCAGTGAGTCTGGGTTCGAAAGCGATCGCAATTCGATCTTGCCTATGGAAATGGATTGCGCCGTGCCTGCGAGAAACTGGGACAGGGAGTATTGTGCATGAAATCTGCTTAGGACGACGCCCTGGTCTTCGCTGATTAGAACTAACCGGTCTAGAGCTATTGAATTGATGCCTAGATGGTTCACTTCCAGCGATGAAATTTCAAAGCCGAGCTCGGAGAGAGTAGGTTTAGCAAGAGTGCTAAGAACTAATTCGGGTAGTAAAAGCACAATTGTGAAGGGAGTGCTAATTAGGATTAGTAGCACAACCGCTATTTTTTTAGTACGGGACATGGGGAGAGTCGTCCTACTGCATGAAGGGCTAGTTTCTCGCTTCGCTCTGTCCAGTGCAAGCGACTATGTGACCTCAGTTTTTGATGCAGTCAAAAAGGGGTTAGGCCTTTCGGGCCAACCCCCAAATTACAATCCAAATTTTTATTGGGGAGAGGACATGATCATGTTGTGCTGCATGTTCATGGCTTCGCGCGCGCGGTTTCTCTCCGACTGCATGAGTTCACCAACTGCAGGACCACCCTGGTTATAGATCCCGCCTCGAAGTGCGAATAGCAGATAATCCATCGATTGGGCGTTGTTGGTATCTTTGCCGGTAAAGTAAGTAATTGCCTGATCCATTAACTCATCGCGATTCACTGCGTTCGGGAAGGCGAGGATGTCGGCGATGACAGTCTCTAGAAGGTTCAAGTTATCTAGGATAATCGCCGCCTCCGGAGATTGACTATACAGATCGGGTGCAATAGCTGGCGCCATAGGCAGCTCGCCAGGTGCTGGGAACATAGTCATGCCACCGGATGAGCCAATTTTGTTCCAAAAGCGTTCAAGAGCCACATCGATACCACCATTGAACTGAGGGTCCAGTCCCTGCAGTATCACCGCTTCAAGTGCAGCAAGTTGCAACCATTGGTGAGTCCACATGAATCCCCGTAGAAGTGGGAATGCGGTCTTAAGGCCATTGGCTTGATCATGACTTAGCAGGTAGTCGCTTTCTTTCGGTACGATGGCTACAGAGTGCTGATCGTCGCTAAGATAACTATCTATCGCATCGGCAACGGCCGCGAGTTTGTCATCTACGCCGTCATCGATATAGATGGTAAACAGTGCTTCTTCGAAATTTCGGCCGTGCTTAAGCACCTCGGCTGTGTAACCACTGATGGCCGAACTGTTCTCAAAGGCAGCCTCGGCTGACTCGTTGCTATGCTTGCCGCGCATTACTTCTAAGAGGCGCATTCGTGCTGCAACTTCCAGGTCGTGATGAGGGCCATTGCTCATGCCCATTTCCATAGCGGCTTCGTGGGTCATCATGCCGGATGCCATCATCTCGCGCATGGTCATGCTGGCGCGCATATTCATATTCATCTGTAATTCATTTCGCACTTGCTGTGTGGCAGGATCGGCGTTGATAGCCGCAATCTCTTCGAGTGCCTTCGCCTGCGTGACGTCGAAGGCATTAAACAGATCGGCTACTTCTGGATACTGTTCGCGTATCTCGACAGCGTTCTGCGCAGAGAGGCCCGAGCTGAGAAGGCTGCCAATCACTATCGATGAGATGATTAATGTCTGTTTTATGACTGGCTGCTGCCAGCGAGCTATTCTTTCTATCATTTTCCATTTCCCGATTGGGTTTGCGTTCACTAGCCTGCTCTATGGAGGGGCTTATTGGTTGAGTTAGTGAAATGTCTTACTGCCGGATGAGCCCCGAAGTTAAGGAAGCGAACCCAGTATAAACGCTTCGCTCAGCCTGTGCCAACGCACTCCAATAGTCCGCCGGCCTGTGCTTGTTGGGAAATACACTGCGGTATTTTTCGGCGCTAATGTTTGCGTCGAGGTGGCGCTGGAACGCTCTGTTTGCGCAGGGTTCCGGCTTAGCCTGTGATCTAACGGAAGATAGGGGTTTTTTGGGAGTTATGTAATATTTTGTGACAGTAAAACGGGAGGGCTATTCCGAGTTGCAGTGGGCGTATATGACCGTAGCCCACTGCAAATCTCAAAGCAAAGAGTTTAGCGTTGGAATAAATAGGAAAACTTCATGAAAATTTGATCCCCATCATTCTTTAGATCGTTGGCTATCACCAATTCTCTTTCGCCTTCCATCTCGACGATGTCGAAATTACTCTGGTTCGTGTTGTAGCCAACGTAGAACGCAGACCATGGGTTGATTACGTAGCGTAGAAGTATATCGAAGTTTAGATTCTCGTCGTCCACTAACCTTGTTGCTGGTCCGGCATCTGTTTCATCGTATTGAGCGATGAAGCGAAGTGACCATTCCTTAGTAAATTGATAATTCCAGTTGCTGCGAAAAATATCGTTAGTGAAGATGTCTGTGCCG
>Ga0302118_10001801_pt1 | contig 10688 bp, 7 predicted proteins | sample AG5_331_MG_FD_203126 | JGI IMG/M metagenome (GOLD analysis project Ga0302118, IMG submission 203126) | Marine microbial communities from Western Arctic Ocean, Canada - AG5_33.1 | ecosystem: Environmental > Aquatic > Marine > Oceanic | place: Canada: Western Arctic Ocean | collected 2017-10-01 | reverse complement strand
GCTGGAACACGGGGTGCGACCTTCTCAAAATAGCCGGTAACGTTCTTGGTGAGTCGAGGAATCCTGATACGAATCAACTCGGCACCGGCTTCAACCAGATCTTCAGCCTGACGAATCGTGTCAGTTATTGATGAGCTATCGACTCCACCCATGATGAACTTTTCGCCGTTTCGAGCGTTGTTCACTGTGCGAACTACTTCAAGTCGCTCTTTCTCCGAAAGAAACTGCTCTTCACCGTTTTCAGTACCCAATACGAACCCTGAAAGCGGAGTCTTTAGCCATTTCTCAACGTTGCGTTCTATTGCAGCGTGATCGACCGAATCATCGGACTTGAACGGCGTAGGGCTTGGAGCAACAACGATAGGGTTTTGAGTTGGAATTGGCATTTTGGAGTGATTGTCTCGGTTAGATTAGTTTGAACAATTTAGTATGGCAGCCTATTGGTCGATAACTGAGCCGTCTGCGTCGAGACGAGTAATTACTTCTCGTGGCTTTTCAGGGCAGTTTTTTACGGTGCCAGTTTTTAGTTCGAGACCGATGCCGGGGGCGTCGGAAATCATCAGGTAGCCATTTCCATCGTGTTCTGCCATACCGGCGACCATATTGGTCTTGGGCACAACATCTTTACCAATCGGGTATTCCTGAAGAGCGAAGTTCGGTGCTGTGGCGGCGATTTGCAGACAAGCAGCAGTCGAAACTGGCGACAGCGGATTGTACGGAACGAATCCAACGTGTCGGGCTTCAGCGAGGGCTGCAATCTTTCGAGCACCCGAACGCCACCTACTAGACATACGTCGGGACGAATGTACTGAACGGCGTTGTGAGATAGGGCCATTTCGAATTCCCCGATCGATGTGTAGCGTTCGCCAGTTTCGATTGGGATGGAAACGTTCGGATCTGTCACGACAGCCGCTTACCGGCCACCTTATAAATAAGGCTGGATGAACGACGAAATTCGATCCCCAGCTATTATTCATTACTTTATCGGGCTTTCCGTAAGGCGGGTGTCATAAGGATCGCCGTTCCTGAAACAATTAAACTGCCTGTGATTCCGATGAACAATGTAGTTTGAATTCCAAACGCTTCGATACCCATACCGCCAATAAGCCAGCCAAGTTGATGGGTCAGAACGGTCATGAAGTATAAACTCATCACCCTTCCCCGCATTTCTTCTGACGCTGTTGTCTGCAGAAGTACTGGCACTGAAATCATCCATGATGCGAACGCCAAGCCTTGGAGCGTCATTGCGACACCAGACAAGAATATGTTTGGCGCAACGGCGAACAAGGCTGTCGAAATGTTCATCACCAGCATTGCGAATATTAGTAGATGCCCTTTTCGTATTTTGTTGCTGAATGCGAACAACGAAAAAGCCCCAATGAGCGCACCGGCTCCACTTAGCCCGAGCATCACTCCATAGCCGATTTCACTTAGCCCGAGAATATCTTTAACTTTGACGGGAATCGCTGGTTGCATCATCCCCATAAAGATAGCGCTAGAGCCAAGGATGAGAAGAGCCCGAATGATCGGAGTTCGATAAGCGTAGCCAAGACCCTGTCGAATATCCGAAAACATGTTCCGTCCGCTCGGAGCTGGTTGATGCCGGATTCGTACTCGGAAAATCATGAAAGCTGAAAATGCGTATAGGCCAGCGAGTGCATAAAACGCAGTATCGAAGCCGAGGATAAGCAATGCTCCACCAGCACTCGGGCCTGCGATAGTCGCTGTCATCGAGATCCCCGTGTTCAAGCTCGATGCAGAAACCAAACGTTCTCGACCTACAACGTCGACAGCAAAAGCCTGACTTGTTGGATTATGCAGAGCGAACATCGCACCGGTCATAAGCGATATTGGTATCAGATGCCACCATTCGAGTACGCCAGCTGTTAGTAATACGGCAGTTAGCAGTGCCATCGACGCAATGATTACCTTGGTTCGCCAAAGCAGTTGCCAACGTTCAGTACGATCGGCAAGTGCTCCGCCGATGAGCGAGATTGAGATGATGGCAATACCTGGCATTGCGTTCACCAAACCCATCAGGGTTGCTGAATCTGTTTTGTCGAGAACTATCCACGCCTGAGCCATGTTTCGTATTTGATAGCCGGCAAATGTCGCCAGATTCGAGAGAACCAACAATCTATAGTCTCGAATCGACAGAATGCTGAACGGGCCAGCTGCATTCTTGTCTGATCTTGTTGATCTGCTGACATTTGTGTCGGACGACTTTTCTAAGTAGTCAGCTTTATCATCCAGGGCAGGTTCCTTGATTGAACTAGAGTAACGTCAGGTGGGGGAGCTAAATAAAAAGTAAATGGGGGCCGCACGCAGCCTCATTCAAGTTCGTGCGTGCGAGAGATTGGCACATATAAGGATCTGTAACGATCCCAGTTCTGTGGTGCAGCAACCACTCTCGAAATAAGTCTAGTGTGTTATTTCTAGAGTGGTTGTAGGTTGCCACTGATGAAAGTTGATTAGTGCTTCACTATGAATGGTTCGAGTAGCGTTTCGTTGATTTCAACACCGATACCGGGACGGTCAGGAAGCACGAATCCGCCATCGGCGTACTGCCATGCCGTATCCGATGCCTTTTCCAATCGGTCAGAAAGCCCACCTTGGAACTCTTGTAGATAGTCGGGTGGCGCAACGGCCGCACACTGGAGAGTAGCGGCCTGGAACACTGAAACTCCACTACCCATGTGTGGGGTCGTCTTTATTCCAGCCTTCGCTGCAATGCCCATCTGCACCATGTAATCGGTGAAGCCTGTTCGTCCGATATCTGGCTGATACACATCCAGCGCAGGTGGCTTCTGAACCCACTGTTCCATCTGGTAGCGGGATCTGAAGTGCTCACCTAGAGCGATATCTGCTCCGGGCTTCTTCACGAGTTCCTGGTGCCCCATTAGATCTTCAGGCTGTAGTGGGCACTCGAAGAATCGGACATTCCGCTTCCCGTATTCGATTTTTCCAAGTTCTGCTGATTCGTGAGAACACATCCAGAGTGTGTCGACCATCCATTGTTCTAATTCTGGCGCACCGGCCATAAGGCCATCTAACTCAGCGGTTCCTGCTGCCACATCGCCGGTAAGGAAAATCTTGGCGCCTCTTAAACCAGTGTCGATCCATGACTTCACGTGAGAGATTCGTTCTTCTAGAGTCGATCGTCGAACGCCTGACAGGTACACATCAAACTGTTTTCGAGGATTTGGGTCGAGTAGTGCCGCTACTGGCGATTGTTCTCTCTTGCCGATTGCATCCCAAACGGCGATATCGATAGCAGCAAGTGCGTCGAGCCAGAAACCAGATGAATACCCTCGCCCACGTTGCGCGTCGTATAAGAAATCCCACAAAACGGCAGGGCTCTCGTACTCTTGCCCCTCGATCATCTGTGCCATAAGACCGTTCACGATAAGCGTGACGACATCTGGACCAATTCCAGTGTTTGCTTCACCCCAACCGACTGTTCCGTCGGAGAAAGTCACCTTTACCAAGGGGGTTTCTATATAGCGGGCGTAAACCGTTTGCCAGCCCTTTTTGAATTCAAAACGTTCGGTTTGACGATCGCCTTCGCTTGCTCTGTACGACTCCCAGTAGGAAGCTGAATTCTTAAACGCAAGGTGAACGGACTCAATCGATTTGATACTGAAACTGGTGTTTGCCGACATAAGGTTCCTGGATTCCTAGTCAATATTTGTGGAAATCTAGACATAACTCAATTTTACTAACGAAAGTCTACGTCCGATATATGCGTCTTGAATAGTGATCATTCCAAGGAGTCTTAGTTACAGTGAACCGTGTTGAAAAGTACGCTCTTTTAGATTGACATTTAAATTCGTACGTGTATCTTTTCGTGCTGCTTATGATCTCGGGATAGATAGATGTTCTTGAAAATCCCAGATTATTACATATTTGACCTTCTCGGAGGAAATAGCATGAATCTAAGTTTGAACAAGCGGTTTGTACCGGTGCTTTTATCACTGGCAAGCCTTCTCGTTATCGCAGGTGTTGCCTGTGGTGGTGAGAGTAGTGATGATGGTGGGAGCAGCGCCGCTGCCCCAGCCAAGGAAGCCGCTGCCGCTGCGCCAGCTGGAAAAGCCGCTGCCGCAGAACCAGCTGCAAAAGCAGCTGCAGCAGACTCTGCAGACTCTGCAGCCGCTGCAAAAGCCGGTGGCAAAAGCGAGGCGGCTGATAAAGCTGCATCCGCAAAAGCCGCTAAAGCCGCTGCGCCAGCTGCAACAGTAGCTCAAGCTGCTGCTGAAGCAACCAAAGCACCTGACAGTGCAATGGGTGGTGGTCCAGAAGGCACTCTTGTACGGGCTTTCCGTACACTTGAAGCTGTGTACGGAATTGGCTATGTTGGCCCTTACCGCACATCAGCAACCAACCAAATTGGTGGTATTGAAGAGTCACTCTTTAACTACCAAAACGGTAGCCCGATGACTCCGTATCTAATCGATACGTGGGACATTGACGCAGGTGGAACCCGGGCACGCTTGACTCTCAAAAAGGGTCTGATGTACGGTAATCCGATTGGATATGAAGATGAGGACTTCGGTGAGCTTAACGCTGCCGAACTCGTTGAGTGGTTCAACCGCTCGAACGCAACGACAAACCCTGAGTCAACTTACGGAGATGCCGGTGACTTCGCCGCTATCTTCCTTGAAGCCAAAGTAATTGACGATTACACACTCGAAATCGGACTTGTTGCACCTTTGTACTTCTGCCTACCGGTCTCACAGTTCGGCTGTCTTTCAGCTGGCCGCGGACCGCACAAGGTAACCACTGCCGACACTTTAGGTGTTGAGTGGGCACGTGCGCATCACGTTGGCACCGGACCTTACGTTCAGGGTGAATGCATACCGGGTGACCGATGTTCAGTACACGCTAGGACGTCGCTCGACGTCGCTCGATACCCAGGTCAGAAGGTTGGTAATGTTGCAACAATTACAGGAATTCAGGTTCCTGAAGCAACAACCCAGATTGCTATGCTGAAGAACGGCGCGATTGACATGACCGAGCTTGACTACAAGCTCCTCCCAGACGTGGTTGCCGACGGCTTCACATTCTTGGAGACCATGCCTGGTGGTTTCGTTGGTCAGTCAATCCTCTTCCCTGGAAACCTCTGGGAGCACTCTCACGCACGAACGGCTGAGCCGCTTGCGCCTTGGGATGCTGCACCATATGCCAAGGATTACCCTTGGATTGGTAACCCTTGGGGACATGCGGGCGGAACTTGCACAGATGGTGATGGTCTAGGCCACGACCTTTGTGGAAATGCTCCTTACACCGACTCTGACAACCCGGCCGGTATGGACGATATGGAACAGGCTCGACTCGTTCGACTTGCTCTTTCGACCGCTATTGACCGTGGTTCGATCAATGACGTTCTTTTGAACGGTATTGGTACTCCGATTTACTCTGAGTACATGGGTCCTGAGTACCCTGGTTGGGATGCATCACGCTCTACCGGTTGTTGGGACTGGGTCGGTGGCACCGCCGAATGTTCCGGAACATCAGCCAGTGTCCCTTGGAAGATCACTGATGGTGACCTTGACGTAGCTGGAGCTCTTCTAACAACTGCGGGTTACCCGTTGGTTGATAATAAGCGCCAGGGCTTTGAGAAGCTCACACTTCAGGCTTACGCAGCAGAAGCAGGACCTGTTGGTCTTGAAGTTGCTGACACTGTTATGTCTGACTGGGCACGACTCGGTATCGAAATCGATGGTCTTGTTGAAGACTACGGTGGAGTTATCAGCCCTCGAATGCGACAGCGTGTTCAGTACCTCCCTGTTCTAAAGAACGGTGACGTACACTCGAACGTATACCCTCTTGACTGGCCGTTGCCGGTGGTGGACACATCATCATCACGACCTGGTTGGGGTGTTGGTTTCGAATCTCAGGCTGGTGCGAAGTGGGTCTTCGAAATTCTTGGTGAGCAGGACGCTAGCGTCCGATCCTCCAAGCACTTGACTTGGGTTGACTACAGCATGTACTGGCTGCAATATGCCGGTGTATTCCAGGTTCCTAAAGGAATCGTTGTAAATGACCGAATCAAGTCATGGGATGGATTCCAGCAGCACTATTCAAACGTGTCTGCGAACGTCGAGTTGATTGTACTTAACTAGTGGTTATGCTCTAGGTAAGAAGTTAGTTTGCTAACTGAGACGGGGGTCGGTTTATCCGGCCCCCGTCTTTATTTAACATTCGTTTGTAACGTGCGGTAGATTCATGTCAATCTATAAGTAGGTATTTGCGCTTTGCTTGCTAGTTAGTCAACGTTGACTTGGTGTGTTCATAATGCTAGATTTCGAATGAATTTAATTGATTTTTATCATGCACTATGTATAACTAATCAAGTAAGATGTGCTTAAGCGTGACAACTCGGGAATCTACACATATTTCAACGTGTGTAGAACAACTTCGAAAGTACTTATTAAATGGCTAATTTTCTAGCGAGACGATTCATTTCATCGCTGGTATCTGTGATCGGCGCGACACTCGCGATTTTTGTCCTGATCCAATTCCACAATGACCCACGACAGTTGTTCGTACCTGATTCTGGTTTTGGAATTACAGAAGAGCAGTGGATCGCACTTGGTGATCGCATGGGTTTGAACGATCCGCTCTGGAAGCAGTACTTGACTTGGATGGGTAATACTCTACGAGGTGACCTCGGAGTCTCTCTTGCTCGTGACCGAGCGGTTGTAGATCTGATCAAAGGTAAGATTGGTGCAACAATTCAACTGGCGGTCGGTGGTTGGATATTCGCCATCGCTTTGGGCGTACCAATGGGGGTGTTAGCTGCTGTAAAGCGAGGCACCTTCTGGGACTACTTTGGGAGAAGCGTGGCCATCGTCGGCCAAGCGGCACCGCCGTTTGTGACGGCGCTGGTCGCAATATGGATATTCGCTGTATGGCTAGAATGGTTGCCGGCTGGAGGAAGATCGGCCGAGTTCAAGCCATCCGAGTACATCCTTCCATGTGTGGCACTCGGTTGGGGGGCAGCAGCTAGCTTGATGCGCCTGACGCGTTCATCAATGCTCGAAGTGTTGGATTCGGAGTACATCAGACTCGCTCGTGCAAAGGGAGTTAAATGGAACTGGGTTATCTACAAGCACGCACTGCGAAATGCTCTAATTGCTCCTGTAACTTCAGCTCTGCTGGTGTTCTCAAGTTGGTTGAACGGCGCATTGGTTGTTGAAATCGTGTTCTCATGGCCTGGCATCGGATATGACGCCCTGTTCCGTGCGGTAAACGATAATGACTTCCCATTGCTGCTTGGAACCGTATTCATATTCATACTGATTTACTTGGTATTTGCGACTCTCGCTGATATCGCATACACACTTATCGATCCCCGAGTACGTCTCGGAAATTCTTCGGACTAACGAGGACTATTCATGACAACTTCTGAAACTCCAGCAGAGATTAATCACGTCGATTCGTCGTCGTTGGATGCTCCGCTGAACGCTGTAAAAGTTGATCGATCGATTTTCGGTCTTATTTGGTATTTCTTACGGAAATATCCGGTACTCCCAGCGTTCGTATTAATAATGTTAGTTATCGCAGCAATAATTGGTCCAACGGTTGCTCCTTACGAACGAGACATCGGACCAATCGGTGACCGTCACCTACCAATGTTCTCGTTTACTGAACTGGCTCCTGAGGATCAAGACCCACCTAAATACGGCTTATGGCCAGCCGGGTACCACCTGTTCGGCTCAGATCATATCGGCAGAGACGTATTTACTCGTGTTCTTCACGGAGCAACCGTGTCCATGCAGGTAGTTATGGTCTCACTGGTACTCGGTATGGTTATCGGAGTGACTCTCGGCGTGGTTTCCGGCTACTATGGCGGATTGACTGACGAATTGATAACGAGGTTTGTTGATATTTGGTACGCTATGCCATTCCTGATGGTCGCACTGATCGTGGTGTTGATTTTCGGGCGTGGATTAACCGTGCTACTGTTCGTGCTGGCTCTTGTCGCATGGGCAGGTTTCGTGAGGGTTATTCGTGCTCAAGTATTGGTGCTGAAAGAAATGGATTACGTAGCGGCGGCCCGTGTTACCGGTGCATCTGACATCCGTATCATGTGGAAGCACCTGCTGCCAGGAATTCTTAATACGGCCATTGTCGTTGGAACATTGAACACTTCAAGTCTGATTCTTTCTGAATCTGTGCTTAGTTTCGTTGGTGCTGGAATTCAGCCACCAACGCCAGCTTGGGGTGTTATGACTAACGAAGGACGTGACTACCTCTCGATTGCTCCTCACCAAGTACTTGTACCTTCAGCAGCCATCTTCTTGGTGGTGATCTCGTTGAACTTCTTGGGTGACTGGTTGCGAGACCGACTCGACCCACGATTGCGACAAATCGACTAAATTCGATCCCACAACAAAGTTTAATCAAAAAGCCCTTGGAATTAATTCCGAGGGCTTTTTATTTGTTCATGCACTGCGTTCTTTTCATAGTGCGACTAAAGTCGTTTTGTCACTCACTGACCACTTCCGGTGGAGTTCGTCTAGGAGGATGGCTAGATTCCTGCCATATTGACCCAACTGCCAATCGCTTCATGTTCTACGTATAAGCACACATAGCGTTATTTACCTGTCTTTAGCGTAATAGCTCGGTGGTGCATCGCGTTATACGCTGCTGCGCCGCTCTGTTCACGTACTGGGCAGGCAGCTACGGAGACAACGGCTCCATACACGCTCGTATACTTCTAGATCAAACTGCTACTTGAGACAACCACGGGCAGGTAAAGCTCGAAGCATCTGTCTTTTCACAGCCGAATACTGTCCTGAAAGTATTTGGTGTCGCTTATAAGAATAATTACCAGACGCGACAAGGCCGCTAAATTTATAGCGACCTTGTTTTTAGATCTAAGATTATTTCCTCGGCGATTACTCAGCGACTACACAAACAGCACCAACACCCGGGTCCTCGGAGAACAGCGAAAAGTAGGTAAAGCAACCTTCAACTGTGAAGGTGTGCTCGAAACTAGGAATGGGCTTACCTTTGTCAAATGGTCCCACGTGAAGGTCTCCAGAATCCCATTCTTCATCCTGCCCAGGATGGGAGGTGGTACTGCTTGCCGACCTACGATCGTGGCTCCATCGAACGGTTGATCCGACGGTTATCTTTACCATATCTGGGACAAATTGAACACCTTCAGATCCCAGTGCAGGAATATCCACTTCTACAACACCACTCTCGGCTGCACCGTCTGGTACTAATACTTCAAAAGCCGCACCCTGAGCGATTTCGCCGGCGGATCCACCAATTCCCTCTGAAACTACTCCTGATTCGGCTAGTGCAGTCGCAGTAGCCGCTGCATTATTGACGGCCACTGCCGCCGCACTATTTGAATCAATCACGATTTCAACTTGTGCGTCTGGGTCGCCACCGGCATCTATAACCGTTTGCCGAGTGGCCTGAGCATTGTCTATTTTGTTTTGAGCTTGCGCAGTTTGAACGATTTGTTCAGTTGTAGGCCCGCCGGTGCAAGCAGCCAATATGGTGGTAAGTGCCAGCGCACCAGCAAGAACCAGAATCACACGAGTACGAATAGACATTTAAGTCCCCCGGAAACGAAGCATTTACACAACGCAGGGTAAGGATGTTTTAGTTCAAATTGCCAATAAAATTAATGTTGACTGCACGAGCCGATAATTTTAATGTAGCGGAAGGGTAACATGGGCAATCAATTAGGCGGATGGTGAGTTTGTGCGGTTCCGAGTATTAATCCACATTAGAAACGGATTTAAACGGGCGTGTGACGTTTTTTAGTACGACAACGCCTGCCAATCCGGCAATTCCGGCTCCGACCAAAAACGTGAATTTATATGCTTCAGCAAACGATGCGCCGTTCGATGATTGCTGCCAATTAAACAAAGATGTCATTAGAGCAATCGAAAGTACCGTGCCTAGAGTCTGTGAAACCGTAAGCGCAGCCGAAGTCGCACCCGCGTGCTCGCTTGGTGACCCTCGAAGCGTCAACGCATAGACCGCAGCCTGATGCATTCCAAAACCAAGACCTAGAACTACAGTAGAAACGACGATAGTAGTCATCGTTGGTGATGCACCTGCCGATCCTGCGAGAATCAGTCCGATCGCCGTGATGATAGTTCCCGCAAAAGTAACTGGTCTGTCACCGACACGATCCGCCAGCCAACCTGATAATCCCGATCCAGCGAAGTTCATTCCAGCCATCAGAGCAAGTAACGCCCCGAGAGTTAGCCCACTCCGACCCATAACGTCGGCGACATAAAATGGGAACAAGAACCACATTACGAACGAAGCCACCGTGAGCAGCAAGTTCGATGTAGCGCCAGACTTAAATCCTGCAAATGACGTAAGTCCTGCTGGGAAGATCGTAAAACGACCGCTCTGTTTTCCTCTGATGAATATGGAGCCAAGAACGATCGTCACAGCGAAAAGAACAAGAGGCAGCAGAGTTAGCCAGCCTTCGACTCGCGCAAACGACAATGCAAGGACGAACGTGAATAATGCCACGAAAAGAAAAATTGAACCCGGTAGGTCGAATCGATGGTTCAAACGACCGACCATTGGCTTTGCCAAACTACCGTTCAGCCAGATAACCGATGCCACTAGCAAAGTAAGTCCGATTGGAATTCGTGCCCAGAAAATTGCTTGCCAGCCAATTTCCTGACCCAGGAATCCTCCAC
>Ga0302118_10001800_pt1 | contig 10691 bp, 6 predicted proteins | sample AG5_331_MG_FD_203126 | JGI IMG/M metagenome (GOLD analysis project Ga0302118, IMG submission 203126) | Marine microbial communities from Western Arctic Ocean, Canada - AG5_33.1 | ecosystem: Environmental > Aquatic > Marine > Oceanic | place: Canada: Western Arctic Ocean | collected 2017-10-01 | reverse complement strand
GGTCTTTTCGTAGCGCTTGGCAGAGGCCACCGGCAGGTGCTTGTCGCGGTCGCCGAGGAACACGATGGTGGGCGGTTGCTGACCATCGAAGTTGTCGATCGGGGAAAACTTTTTGTAGTCCTCCCCCAGCCTATCGTGACCATATCCAACTGGGCTGTTGTCGAAGACCGGGTTGAAAAGCACCAAGGCATTGGGAATGGCCGATACCGACAGGTCGTCGTCCTTGCAATCAAACGCGCTGATGGTGGCCGTGGCGGCGGCCAAGTGCCCTCCGGCGGATCCACCTCCCGCGGCGATGCGCTTTGAATCCAAGCCGAGATCAGACGCATTCTTGCGAAGATAACGTACGCTGGACCGGGCATCCTCCACGCACCAAACGGGTTTCGCTTTCTTCAAGGAACGCCGGTACTGGGCGCAAATGGCCACCATCCCCCGGGAGGCCAGGTACTCGGATTGTGGATAGAACTGACTGGTGCTTCCGCCGGTCCACCCACCGCCGAAGAAGAACACGATGCAAGACCGTGAATCGGTCTTGGCAAACCCGTCGGGATAAAAGAACTCCAGGTCAAGTTCCTCTGCTGTCTTTTCCTTTTTGCCAAACGCCTTCTTATAGAGCACCCGCTCGTCGGGAGCGAAGCCCCCACCCTTTTCATACAAGGATTTCGAGGTGCCTTGGAGGGCAGCAACCCAAGCGAAGCAAATAAGGAACCATGCATGCAGGAATTTCATGGGAAAAAGGGACACCTATGTGATCAGAATCAAGTTAGACTTACAATGTCTCAGTTTCCCTTCTTGAAAAAATAGTCAGGGTATTTCCACTTTCCAATCTTTGATTTGTTAAAATTATCCCCTTCGCGGATGCGCTCGATCTCCGCCTTCAGGCGCGTGAGGTTCACTTGATTAAGTAGAGGATCACGGGTAGCTCGCCGCCAGCGGGTCAACTCAGCGGACAATTCGTCGAGGGCGGAGCGATGGGCGGTATCGTCGGCCAAGTTGACGAATTCGTAGGGATCAGCCTGCAGATCATAGAGCTGGTATTTCGGAGGCCGTTGCATCAATGCATAGGCAGCCTGCACCGTTTTCGGGGCCTTGGGCAACGCGGCCAACACCTGCTGACCGAAGAATCGTTTCACAGTGAACTCGTAACCGGGGTCCACTTCGCCCGGTTGCAAGTTCTCGATCAACTTGTAGCGCTCGTTACGAATGGCTCGCTGTGGATAATAATTGTGGGCCGAGTGGAGATGGTACTCGGTCGGCATATATTTTCTCCACTTTGGTGTATCACCGCGCAAAAGAGGAAGTAGGGAACGCCCCGGCAAATCGGGCACGGACTCTCCTCCTGAAACCTCCAGAAAGGTGGGAAACAGGTCGAGAGTGGAGACCAGGTCGCGACGGACTTGGCCCGCCCTCCCCTTGGGCCAGCGAACGATCAAAGGAATGCGAACCCCACCCTCATAGCAAGTACGTTTGCCGCGGATCAGGTCGGCCCCGTGGTCCCCCATGTAAACAATCAAGGTATCGTCGTACTTGCCTGATGCCTTCAGCTTGGCCAACAGTTCGCCCACCAGGGCGTCGAGGCGGGCCATGCAATTATAGTAGTCCGCCACCTGTTGGCGCAGTCCCTCGCTCTCCAAGCCGATATAGGCCATGGTCTTCACTTGCTCGGCGGTCAAAGGTTCAGCCGGCAGGTTCGCCTTCGACTTAATGAAGGGACGATGGGCGTCGGGGTAGTTGATGGAGAGAAAGAACGGCTCCTTGCCAGCCTCGAAAAACCTTCCCGCCTCCTCGGCGTAGCGGGATAACTTCTTACGGGAAAAATTGGATTCGGAAACTGCTTTGAAGTCGAAGGGGAAGGCACTCGCCGGGTTGACGTGCAGCTTGCCGATGATCCCCGTGCGATAACCCGCCTTTTTCAAACTGCGGACCATGTTCGGAGTGTCCTCGCGATACATCCTGAACATCCAGGTGGCCAAGCCGATCTGTCCGTTCTGGTGCGGATAGAGCCCGGTCAGGTAGGCCGCCCGCGACTGGCTGCAACCTGCCTGCGGCACGTAAGCCCGATCGAAGCGGATACCCTCCGCGGCCAAGCGGTCGAGAACCGGAGTCTTGACGAAGGGCTCGCCGTAGCAACTCATCTCAGGCCCATTGTCTTCGGACACGATGAGTAGAATATTCGGTGTCGGGACCGCCAATGCGGAGGACAGGAAAAGAAATGCCTGCAAGCAAAAGATGATCCATATGTTGGTCGGTTTTTTCATCGACTACTAAGAGTCACCACATCAGTTCGTTGCTTTTCCAAACAAGTATTTCCTCTCTTCCACTCGAACGTCGGGAGGTGATTTGGATGACTCGAAAAAATCATACCCCGGCTTTAGATTGGCCCAAAAGGAATTCCATTTCGACTGCGCGTACTTTTTCATATTGGCTTCACTCATTCGAAAAGGGAAACAATGCACGCGAAAGAACATTTGACCATTTCGCAAGGCGGCATCTGCCATGGCGTAGATTTCTTCTATTTTCGGATCGGTCATGGCAAAGCAACCGATGGAGGCTCTCCCGCCATGGATCATCAAGGCGCTCCCAGTTCGACCGTGAACTCGATCATAGCGGTTAGGGTAGCCTAAATTCATGGATAAATGAAAACGACTGTTCGGATTCATCCTAGAGGGAGAAACATAGTAAAAGCCTTCGGGAGCCTGCCTATCCCCTTCGAGAAGTTTCGGACCCAACTGACCGGACATAGCCGCAATTGGATAAGTGCGAAAGAGATTGTACTTCTTGCCCTTCCTCAACCAAAACTCCAATTCGCGCTCCCTCTTGAAGATTCGTATGAAAATCGGAGATCCATAGGATAGATTCCGAGACTCCAATTGCCTAATGAGTGATGGAACAACCCTCGCCACCGCCTCACGCGAACGAGGACTCGACGGCACTTGTTGCCTACTGAAAACAGGAATCTTTACAGGAGATGATTTCGTAGGGGCGAGTACGGCCTCATTGTTTTCATCGGCGCATGAATAAAAACAAGGGCAGACAGACAAAACCAACAGGCAGAGAGCCCGAGCAATGCCTCCACTAACTACTTTTCTTCCTGATTCCACAAACGATAAGGATCGTCCAAACGCTTCATTTCGGAAAATAACAGCACTTCCATCTCTTCCATTTTGTTCCAATCTTCGTTCAACACCTTTCCGCCTTGGGCAATCTGACCGGCCAAACCTTATTTCGCCAGTGAGTTTTCCTGAAAGTACCGTAACCACTGGGTCATCAGGGCTCCGGTTATATCGCCGTCCTTCTCGTACTCCTTGATGGTTTTCCCCCAATAAAAACTGATCCATCCGTCGGTGAAAGCCCGGGATTTCTTGATGAAGGCGTCCAGGTCGTCCAAGCCGCACTTGATGGGGAATATTTCCTCGATAACCAAGGGCTTTCCCACCTCATAGACTTTCAATGCGTCGAGGGCAGCATCGACCTGGCCTGTTCTCGGGTAGAAGTGAACGCTGACGAAGTCGAGGGGCTTGCCTACCTCGGGATCGTGAAAGAGCGGCTTGGCCCCTTTGAACGTAAGGGCCCATGGGATCACCCCGACCGTGATCATGTGCTTGGGGTCCACTTCCCGTATGGCGCTCGACAACCGGGCGACCCACGCCTTGGCGATCTCCTTGCGGGAGCGGCCTTTTAGCTCGAGGGCAATTCGCTGGACGAAATACTTGCCGGCCAACTCGCCCGTAAGCCATTCGGCGCTGTATTTTTTGCCGGGCAAAACTGGTTCGTTCATGAGGTCGTAGCAAAAGATGGCCGGGCTGTCCTTGCAGACCTTGGCGACTGCCTGCCAAAAGCGAACTTGGACCTTCCAGCGTTCCGATTCCTCAAGCTTGTCGTACCACTCGGGAACGTCCTGCTTGTGATAGCACCCAAGACCCGTGAGATCGAGATACAGCCCTGTCTTCTCGGCCAGTTTCAGTAGTTTGGCCAGTTGTTTCAGATTGGCTTCGTCGGGTAGCTTGGCAGTCTTCATGCACTTGCCGAGCTGCAGATGAATTCGTACGAGGTTGCAGCCAAGGGCCTTCATCTCCTTGAAATCCTCGACCACGGTTTCCCAGTCGTCGCGCCAAAAGTCTTCCAGCAGGGCGCCGCCGGCGTCGTGATCGTAGTTAACGCCCCAGACAACGAATGGTTCACCCGAGCGAGCTTGAACGAAACCCTTCTTGTCGGAACTTACTTTGATCCATTCGAGCTGGGGAGAATCTGCCGCGAGCCCCCAGCTGGAGGTCAAGCATGGGGCAAGGCATGCCCAACCAAATGCCAAGATGCGTTGCTTCATGGTGAATCGCCAATCACAAAGCTTCATTCACTGCCTTCTTTTCCACATTCCGATTTCCATCGCACCGCACTCCGCTACTGGTCCCACAAACGATAAGGGTCGTTCAGTCGCTTCATCTCAGAAAGCAACAACGCCTCCATCTCCTTCAGCTTGGCGGCGTGCTCGGGGTCCTTGGCCAGGTTGCGCTGATTAGACTTCGGCTTGGCGCCGGATTGGGCCTTCACCTTGGAGTCGTGGTTTTGCTTAAGGTACTCGTGCGGGTTCTCTTTCAAGTTGAAAAGCTGCGTCTCCCGCACCTTCCCGTCCATGACGTCGTACTTGATTAATTTCCAGTCGCCCTTGCGGACCGAGCGCATGCCCGGCTTGGTGCCACCGCAGTAGACTCCGTACAAAACCTCGCGCGTAGTCTGTTTCTTGCCCATCAGCACGGGCTTGAAACTTATTCCCTCGCAAGTGGCTGGTGCCTTGAACCCGGCCAGGTCGCAAAAGGTGGCCATGACGTCGAGTAGATAGATGTTTCCGAGGGCCCGACTGCCGGCCTTGATCCCGGGACCCTTGGCGAAAAACGGTACACGCCAAGTGTGCTCATACAGGTTTTGCTTGCCCTGCAGGCCATGGCGACCGATCGCCATGCCATGGTCCGCGGTGTAGAAAACATAGGTGTTATCCAGCTCGCCCATCGCTTCGAGCTTCTTGAGAACTCGAGCGACTTGGCGGTCGATGTTTTCGGCGCAGGCCAACTGGCGCCCGATCTCGTTGCGTATGGTCACCTCGTCGCGCCGTTCCCATACTCCGCTGACCGACACTTCGTCCCGCAATCCGGGATGGCCGTGGTGAAAGGGATGCTTGGGCAACCAGTTGAGGGGCAACCTCGGGGCCTTAGGATTAGCCGGCGGCAAGGACTTCTTGTCGCGATGGTTCACCGCTCCGTACTTGTTGAGTAGTTCAGGAGTGCCGTCACGGACATCGTGCGGATGGGAAAAGCCAAAGTAGATAAAAAACGGATTCTCGCCCTTGCCCTTTTCCCGGTCGGCTAGGTAGTTGAGCACCTGATCTCCGTGCCAGTGACTGCCGGATTCTTTCGTACCGCCTCTTTTGGTGGCGTCGTGCCGCACCGTGAACTGGGCATTGGCTCCGTTATGACTATTTCCATTTTTACAGGTACGCATGGTGTCGTAACCGGCCTTGTTGAAAATGGCGGGCAAACAATTCTCAATCGGGTTCGAGACACCCGACTTGTCCTCTTTTTTCTTGTTCCTCTTTCCGCCGGTTCCCTGCAAGTGCCAGACCGTGCGGCCCGTCATGATCATTCTCCGGGAGGGCGAACATACCGCACCGGACATCGAGCCCATGTGGTAGGCTCGGTCAAGGGTCATGCCTTCCGCCGCCAATTTGCCAATGGCGGGAGCGTCCAGGACCGAGGACGGGGTGTAGGACTTGAAGTCAAAGGGCGACTGATCGTCCGCGATGATGAACAAAATGTTCGGGCGTTTGGCATAGGTCGAAAAAACGCCGAAGCCAACAAGTAGAACAAAGAGTATTCGAAGTGTCATGATATGCTTATTTTTTCGGTGGATAGGCTTGCGGGCCGTTTTGGTACAAGACGCCACGCGTTTTCGTCTTCAAGCGGTAGAGGTGGGTGAAGTAGAGAGACCCCCATCGCTTTCACTTCTTGGTCGCCACGACGTAGTACGCTCCGAGTTGACCCGCAGGAATATGAAAGAAAGGCGAAAGCTCGTGAATCCCCTTGGTCAACTTGGTTTCGAAGACAACCTTAACGTCCTTGGCTCCAACCGACTTGGTCTCCAGTTCCTTACCGTCGATCCGCAAGGTCGCCTTGCTGGCCTGGATTGAATTGCCGGGGTTGGCCCGGAAAGCGCGACTGGCGCCGGGAACGTTCGGTCCCTCCGGCAAAGCGGCGTTGATTGGTTTCTTCGCCTCCGGAGGCCAACGTAGCATGGCTATCTCGTAAGTGCCTGCGGCCAGCACCTTGATCGGCCAATGTCCCTTGTGAAGCATGTTTTTAGGGTTACCCTTCTTGCTATTGGTGCCCGAACCGCGACGAATGTGTCCTTGGTTCCAGGGGGTGCCGACTTCCTGAATCCAGTCGTGACTGGTCATGGTGACAACCTGGGCGTCAGGGTGGCCGAAATAAATCTCAGTGGTCTCGGCGAAGGTCGGTTCCAGTTCGGCCCACCACTTGTCGTAGAAAGCACGCATTTTGGACACCTGAACGGGGTTAGCCTTGGCGACGTCAGTCTTTTGGCTCGGATCGGCGTCAATATTGAAGAGCTCGGTCCCGTTCACCAAGCGCCACTTTTCCGACATAACCGCCGACTTGCGCCACTTGATCGGATCCCTCACCCGCTGGGAATCGGTGATTAGGAAACGATCCATCCACTGGGGCTTGGAACCGGGCTTGAGCAGTGCCTTCAGCGAGGTTCCGTCGAACTTCACCTTCTCCGGTTTTTCCCCATCGACCAAGTCAAGCAGCGTAGGCACCACGTCGACGGCGTGACAGAGGGTGTCCACGACGTGCTTCTTGTTCATGCCGCCCTTAGGCCAATGCAGGAAGAAAGGCACCCGGTGACCGCCATCGTACTCGCTGCCCTTCTGGCCACGCATGCCCGCATTAAAGATTTCCCTGCCGCTCGCGGTACCATTGTCCGTGGTAAAGATGAAGATGGTATCTTCGTGCACACCTAGTTTCTTGAGTAAAGCGCGGGTCTTGCCAACGTTGTCGTCGATGTTGGTGATCATACCAAAAAAAGAGGCGATTCTGCCCGACTGCCCCTTGTACATGTCGATGTACTTTTGCGGACAATGCAACGGCCCGTGGGGAGCATTCGTGCAGATGTAGGCGAAGAACGGTTTCTTCGCCTTGACGTTCTTGCGAATGAACTTGTTTGCCTGATCGAAAAACACATCGGTGCAAAAGCCCTTCGCCTTAACGATCTTTTGGTTGTGAAAGTAACCGCCGTCGAAATAAGAGTTATCCCAGACGTCGGGAGTTTGTCCAACCCCGCCGCCGCCATGCCGGTAAACTTCCTTGAAGCCACGATCCTCCGGGCGATAGGGGTAGTTGTCTCCCATATGCCACTTGCCGAACATGCCGGTCTCGTAACCGTTGTCCTTCAGCATCTGCCCGATGGTCACCTCGTTGGCTCGCAACATGGAGCGCCCCATGATGGTGTGCCATACGCCCGTACGGTTGGTCCAGTGACCCGAAATCAGGGCCGCCCGGCTAGGCGAACATGTCGGGGCCACGTGATAGTCGCTCAGCCAAACCGACTCGTTGGCCAACTTATCGGTGTGTGGCGTCTTGATCACGGGGTTGCCCGTGCAACCGAGGTCGCCGTAGCCTTGGTCGTCGGTGATGACCAGCACGATATTGGGCTGTTTGGCGGAAATCGAGACCGCCAAAAGGGCAAAGAGCATAGATATGAGTTTCTTCATGTATTGGAATAGTATTAAGTTAAGCAAAAGTAACGGGCAGAAAAACAATTCTGAAAGAATCGAACGGAATTAGACAAAGAAAAAAAGGTCAGGGAGGATTTCGTGAGAGAGGTTTATTTATTTCTAGGCTTTTTGCGATCCTTCCGCTTCTCCCTCTTGCCGTTATCTCCGGATTTCACCCGACCCGTCCTCCAGGGAATCGAGCGATCAAATATATCACCGTATTGCTCGTAACCGTTGTAGTCCACCGAGTCGCGCTTCCACGACTCCACCGCATCATCGTAAACTGCGCGCATCTGTTTCAATTCCTTTCCCTTGAGCGGGGCCAAGTTGGTTAACTCGTGCGGATCCTTGGCCAAGTGGTACAACTCCTCGGTAGGTTCGAGCTCACCTGCCTCGTAAGGCCAGTAGAGGTATTTGTAGTCGCGGGTCACCACGCCGTAGGATTGGACTGACTGCGGGCCCCATACGTTGATCAGGGCAGCCGTCTCGCGAACCGCTGTCGTGGGGTCGTCGAGCAAGGGAAGCAAGCTCACCCCGTCCATCTCGGCGGGCACTTCGAGCCCCGCCAGATCCATTATGGTGGGAGCCATGTCGATGTTTGCGGTGAGGGCGGAGGAACGCAGCTTCTTTCCACTGCTGGCGTGCCTCGGATCGAAAATGATGAGCGGGACATTGGTCGATTCCTCGTAAGGCAAGACCTTCGATCCGTAGCCATGAGAACCGCAGAAAAATCCATTGTCGGAGGTAAATATGAAAACCGTTTCCTCGGTCACTCCGGCTTCCTTGACAGCCGCCCGGACCATGCCCACGGCCGCGTCCACCCCGTGCACCATCTGGTGGTAGATAGCCATTACCTCGTCGTAACGATCGCGGTACCCCCAGCTCACGAAGCGCTCGTACTGGCGGCCCTGTTTGCTCTGCAACGAAAAGTGCTTACCGTACTCCCGACCGTAGTTTGCAGGCTTGGTGAATTTCTTGCCCGCGTACACCTTGTCGAAAAGCGGATCCGGTTGGTCCGGCTTGTGCGGCGCCTTAAAACTGATGGACAGACAGAATGGTTTTTCAGACTTGGCCGACTCCCGAACGAAGTCGCTCCCGAACGCCCCGTAGGATCGGGACGAATGAGGATACTCCTTGGCATATGCCTTCATGCTAGGGTTTCTAGCGGTGGCGTAATTCGTCTGGCCCGGGCCACCGCCCCACTTGTCGAAATCATCTTCCGGCAGATACTTCGGACCATTCTCCGTTCCTTTCCGCACCTCAAACCCGAACTTGCCCGCAAATGCAGTCAAGTACCCGGACTTCCGCAACCGCATCGGATAAGAGGTTTGCCAGAGTTTCTCCGTAAGCGGACCGTGGTCGAAGTTGCAACCGTGACGGTACTCGTAGAGCCCGGTCATGACGTTGACCCGACTAGCCATACAGATCGCCGTGGTGTCGTAGTGGTGGTCGAACGTCATGCCCGCCTCAGACAAGCTGTCGATGTGCGGCGTCTTGACGTCCTTGTTCCCGTAGCATCCAAGCGAGTAGCTTGACTGGTCGTCGGTAAATAGAAAGACGATGTTTGGACGCGTCTCCTTGCCGAAAGCCAAGGTTGCGACCAACAACACCAAGTGGGAAATCAAACGGAATGGATTCATAGAAAGCGAAATGAAAACGGACTCCTATCCGAAGGCAACCACCCATTTGCTGAAACAACTCCGCAAATCATTCGACCTTCAGTTCACTGAGAATGGTCCATCCATTCGAAACCGGCAGGTCGTTGGCGAAGCGGATTGCAGGTTTCCGGGTCCAGGGATCCTCGATGCCCAGAGCCAAGCGATAAACTCCCGGCTTCGAGGGAGCCACCGGTTCCGCCTCGATGACAAACTTGCCTGGCAACCACTCGCGCAGGTCGTCCTGCAGCGTGGTCGACGAAACGACCCGCCCGTCGGCATCTAGCCACGCCAACTTCACTCGCCAAGGATAATAAAACGGAGCCACGCCTTCGTTCACGCCGCGAATAGACGTCTTGCATGGCATCCCCCGCTCAACCTTGCCCGGATGCCGAACCTCCGTCAGCCGATACTGGTAGCCCAGCAGACGAACCAGCGCGTCGCTGCGCTCAACAAACTCCTTGGAACCTCTGCCCTCGAGAGCCGGGCCATAGGGACCCACCCAAGTGAAATGGGAACGCTTGGCCATATCCAGAGTGAAATCCCATTTTTTGCCCAGCCATTTTCTCGCTTGAAGTGGCGTCATCTCGCCACCGATGATCGTCCGCTTCCAAGAGTCGATCCGCTTGGCCCGGCGCAAACGCTCGAGAAAAGACCAGTCCTTACCGTTGTCCGTGTCCTCCGGAAACATGTCGTCGTGAAATCCCATGGCGGGGTATTCGCCGGGCAACCCGTCGGCATAACGGGCCATCAATTGCTTGTTGGGAAAAGCCTTGCGATAAGCCTCAAGGACTCGTCGCCGGGTCTTTTCCGAGGCAAACAGTTCGTCTCGTGGATAGGTGTGCCACTCCCCCCAGAAACCAAGCAACCCGAGCTGTATGAAAGCCACCCGCGGATGGTCGTCGTAACGCTTCCCCATGGCGACGATCAACCGCTCGAGGGCGGTCACCATGGCGGGATGATCATAATCGGGACTGAGACCACCGCCATGCGACTTGTATGCCTTGAGACTCACGCCCCTGTTCAGCAACCATTCGGGCATGGCCGAGGGTTTCTTAGGGTAGTCCGCATAGACTCGCAGCACCACGTGCTTGCCGGTCGCCGCCTTGTGTCCCCACGCCTCCCTCTCCAATTCCTCGAAAGCATAACGGCCCTCGACTGGCTCCAGTTTCTTCCATGGGACATACAGGAACACCATGGAATAAGGACGCCGTATCTTGCCCGCATTGGTGTAGACGCAATATCCCTTCAGC
>Ga0302118_10001796_pt1 | contig 10699 bp, 6 predicted proteins | sample AG5_331_MG_FD_203126 | JGI IMG/M metagenome (GOLD analysis project Ga0302118, IMG submission 203126) | Marine microbial communities from Western Arctic Ocean, Canada - AG5_33.1 | ecosystem: Environmental > Aquatic > Marine > Oceanic | place: Canada: Western Arctic Ocean | collected 2017-10-01 | reverse complement strand
TTGCGGTCCTTGCTGCCCGAGAACAGACCCGACCACTTGTAGTAGTTGAAGAAGAACGGCGCGTCGTCAGTCGACGGACTCACATCGAACAGGTAGTTCTCGTAGAACTGCTCGCGCTCGGCCCCCTCGCTGTGCAACAGCGTTCGGAAGTCGTCGATAGTGCGCTTCACGTACTTTGTCTGCGTCAGGATCTTCGACTTCTGTGCCGTCAAGCCATTGAGCATCACCTTGGCGACAGGCTTGCCACGCAGACCTTCGGGCAACAGTTCCGGACCAACGGCCTTGCCCTTCGCCACTTCCGAGGCCGCAGCAAACCAAGCCATTACCGCCTCGTGATAATCGGCAAACGCGGGTGCAGCACGCTTGAGGCCCTGCTTGATCTTGGGCAAGAATGTGGCGTAGTGCGACGGCTCCGGCACGATCTCCGCGTCGCGCGGTAGCAGCGGATCGTACATCAGCCCAACGAACCCTTCCTTGCGCCCGAACTCGCGCAGAGCCGCGATCTCTTCGGCAGTGAACGGGCTCTGCTTAATCATCGTCGACGCCCAGTCGATCCCGCCCCGCATGACACAGATGTGCTTCTCGGGTTCCACAACACCGGCAGCTCGCAGGCCTTCACAGGCGATGTTTGCCAAACGCAAGGTTTCACGCGCGGCCTTGGGCGAGCGCTGCATGAATCGTGAGTAGCAGATGATGCCGTCCGGGTTCAGGTGCTCGTAGAAGTCCTGAACGGCCTCGATGGTGTAGAGATAGCTCTCGGACAGCGTGTAGGCACCACCGCTCAAGGCGGTGTAGGAATCGACGCCGCTCATCTGGATGACGTCGTATTTGTCATCATGCGAACGCAGCCATGCGCGGCCTTCACTGTTGACTAGGTCGATGTGCTCCGCCAACGGGCTGGTCGTGAATAGCCCACCGAGGTACTCATCGTACCGCACGGTGGCCATCTCAATCATGGCCGTGTTCAGCTCAACGGCCGTGACATGCTTGGCGCCATTGGCCAACGCAACCAGCACATCGACTCCGCCGCCGACACCGATCACCATGACGTCCTGATCCTTGCGGCCAGATGCCTTGTGCGCGACGTATGCCGACGCGGCCTGCGTATCATCAAGGAACGGGAACTTCTCGAGGTTCGCCGCATCCTCGTAGAGCATTGTCGGCGCCGCACCGTCCTGACCGACCGAGCGTGCGACGATTAGCGTCTCATCGATCATGCCCATGTCGCCGCCGATCATCGCGGCACCCATCATGCTCGCTCCGATTTCGACCTCGGCGGTGGCGCTATGCATCTTGACGAGTTCTGCGCTCTGGTCGCCAAGCAAGCCCATGCGCTTCGCATCCTGGAGCAGGACCTCGGCTACGGCCGCTTCCTTGCCAACGGCATACGGCACTCGCCAGTTGATCTTGGGGAACCCGAATGCGCCGGTGAACCCGAGCACAAGTAGCACGGCCAACAACACACCGGGCACACTCAACACGAGGTAGCGGCGCGGCGTCGCGAAGCTGAAGCACAGGGCTGCGATCAAGCCAAAGGCACCGGCAAAGACCACCGTCGCCGAACCGCCAAACCACTTGAGCAACATCACGCTCAAGCCGGCACCGACTGCCGAGCCAACCAAGTCACCGAAGTACAACTTGTTGACCGACTTGACGAACCGCGTCAGCGCGAGACCAATCCCGAGGCCGCCCAAAAAGAAAGGCACGAAGATGATCAGGTAGATCAAGAACAGCGCGAGCAGGTTTTCGGGCTTCTCCCAAACGGACAAGCTGTCGATGCGCACAAACGTCGCAAAGCAAAATGCCAGCACGACACTGACGCCGTAGCCAATGCTGGTCCACACCAACGCGCGTTCCGCCGTGCCCTCCTTCTCACCCAACCGCGTCACCGTCAGCAAGCTGCCCGAAGCACCAAAGCCGAGCAGGCCAATCGATATCACCATGTAGGTGAAGTGGTGCCACATCATGATCGCGAACACGCGCGTAAGCGCGATCTCGAACATGATGATCGACAGACCGAGGCAGAAGATGCCGGCGAGTAGGGATCTTGGCGATACAGGCATGATGAAGGCGTGGCCGCGTGGAACACGACCGAAGGATTGTGACTGTCCGGCAGGCGGAGCCAAATCAAAAGTAACTGGCAGCAGTCGGCACAGAGATTATCGGCTCAACCAGGGCGAGAATCACACCCAGAACTGGCCGTATCAGGCGACCGGCGCGCTCTGGCTCAATGCATCACAGCGAGACGCTTTAGGACTTAAGCTTCGCCACCCATCGTGGCGGGTTCGTCGCCCATGGCATCGGTCGATGGCTCCTCGCACTTGGCCGACGCATCGGCATCCGCGACGACCTCGGCAGACAAATCACCATCGCCGGCTGTTGAACCGTCGAGATCTGCGGCAGTGACTTCGGCCTCCGCAGGATCGTCGACCTCGACAGCGCCTTCGTCGGCACCATCGTCGGCACCATCGTCGGCACCATCGCTATCAGCATCAACCGCCTCACCCTGCTCCGCTGCGGCAGCAGCCTTCGCAGCTTTCTCCTGATCCTCGCGCATCTCCTCAGCAGTGATGCCAGCCAGAATCAGGTCCGCCGTGACATCGTCCTCACCAATGTAGGCGAGGCGGATTTCATCGAAGCAGTTCTCCTGCACCGCCCGCAGGTAGCCCTGCTTCATCATCTCGAGCAGCGCAATCAGCGTGCCGATCATGCCGTAGCGGCCTTCCTTCTTGTCGAAGACCTCGGAGAACTTGATCTTACGATCCTTCTTGAACGTATCGATCAGCACGCGCGTGTAGTAGCCGACGTCGCGCATCTCGACTTCGATTTCCATCGACGTGTGCTGGCCAACCTCTTCGAGCAGCTTGGCAAACGCGGCAGTCAGGTCCCAGACACCGAGTTCGCCGAGATCCAGCAAGTCTTCATCATCGACCGACTTCAGTTCCGGCGGCTGCGGCATCACCAGATTGCTCTGACGTTGACGGCGGCCAGAACGGGCATCCAACTCGCGGGCCAGATCGCGGTAGCGCTTGTACTCGAGCAGGCGGCGAATAAGGTCATCGCGCGGATCGAGCTCTTCCTCGATTTCGACCGACTCGCTGGGCAATAGCTCTCGCGACTTGATCTCCATCAACGTGCTCGACATGACGATGAAGTCGCCAATGTCGTGCAGGTCCAACTGCTCCAACACCTTCAAGTGCTTCAGGAAATCATCGAGGATCGGCGCAATCGCGACCTCATGGATGTCGACCTCCGATTGCTTCACCAGATGCAACAGAAGGTCCATCGGCCCTGAGAAGACCGGCAATTCGACGCGATAGCTCACCGCTTGCAGGATAGCCGCCCGCCCGCTCGTTGCGAAGCAGCGATCTGACAACTCAAACCGGCCGCCTCGCAATGACGGTCGGTCAGTAGTTATTTACGATCGCCAGACCGTTACTGGATTCGAGGTTCAACGAAGCATCGATCGACACCGCCTGCAGGTAGGCGGCCAGTCCCGGGATCGCCGGCACCGGCAACGACAGGACGGCCGCCCCCGCGCCATTCAGCAGCAATACCGCGCTGGCGAAGGGATTCGTCAACAGTGCGCAATTGGCCCAAGGCGGGGGGAAAGGAACCAACACCTGGGCGCCGCCGACAGCCAGCACCGCGACGCCATTCGGCGCACCACCGACAACTGCAAGGCTAGCCAAATGGCTGCCGCCCGGTTGCTGCGCCAAAGCACCAGCCAGCATGGTCGTGCCACACGAGACCCCGTAGGTCATCGAACTCGCGGTCAGCCCGAGGCCAAGCTGATCGAACAACGCTAATCCCATCTCAAGACCGCATTGCCGGTAGTCCGCCTCGGTGTTCCACGTCACGCCGTCCGGGCCGCGGCCGTAAGTGCCTTCGAACGTAATCGCCATCACTGGCTGTTCGAAATTCGGCGCGTTGAGCCAGCCGCTGACCGAGGTCCAACGATCGTGACACATCGACTCGACGAACGGCCGCGAACCGAGGCTGCTCGCTGCGGTCGAACCAATCGCGACGAACGGGCTGCGCGTCTCGAAGTTGCTAACCCACTGACCTTCCACCTGATTGACAATCGGCAACACGCCACAGTTGGTGCAGCCCGGTGACCAATTGCTGTTCGACACGTGCTGGAAATGGAACGGATATGAAACGTTGTGTGAGCTGTGCAGGTTGAGCAGAATGCGGATCGGATTGCTGCCCGGGCTCGCGACCGTTCCCATGTAGCCTTCGATCGCGGTGCGCAGAGCGACGACTTCGGGCTGCGTCGAGTTGTAGGGCGCACTCCATTGCGATTCGATCTCGACCGAGTTGGCATTGGTGCGGTAGTTACCTAGTACCACGCCGTCCGGGTTCGCCATCGGCACGATCTCGATCAACGCGTGATCGAGTAGCACCTCGGCACGGGCATCACCAGACGTCAACCAATCGAGCAAGCCTTCGACGATGAAGTAGCTCGTCGTCTCGGCCGGATGCACGCCCGCGTGGATCCAGATGCGTTCTTTGTTGGTGTCCGCAACACTACTGTCAGTCAGCTGGATCTTCTCGATCGACCGCCCTTGCTGCGAGTTGCCTAAGGACACGATGCTGTTGACGCGAGGTTCACCCACGAGACTTGCGAGCAGCTGATCCTTGCGAGTCACCGTGTAGGGAAAATACTTCGCAACACGCATGGCAACGACGCCAGCCGGCACTTGCACGGAGAAGCGCTCTTGACTGCTCTGCGTGATCGGCACCGCACTCGTCGGCATGCGCACGTAGTCCGCAAAGTTGACGCCATCCGTCGACAGCGACCACACCGGCAGGATTGCATCGTTGTAGCCAGGGCTCGCGATGCGGAAGTTCAAGGTTGCGCCAGCAACCAAGTTGCTGACTTCGCAATGCCACCACCGGCGCCACGAATTGGGCAACCCCCCGGCGCCATTGTCGTTGCTCATCGTCAACGTCAAACGCCACCCGCCGGACCCCGATGTCACGCTCGCCGCGGCAAGACGCATGTTCTCACCGCCCCACGCAACCACTGGCGCCTGCGCAAGAGAAGCGCAGGCGAGCAATGACAACAGACTCCATCGACAAAACGAGCGGGCGAGAGCGAGACGCATAACAACTAGATTGCCGCATGCGGCGCAGTCGTCAACTGGTGAGCAGCAATGCTACGTCTTCGGCACAGCCCCACGCGAGCGTGTAGCCCGAGCCGCCATGGCCGTAGTTGTGGATCAAGCGGCGGCCGTCACTGCGCTGCTCACATTCAAGCCGCACGGTCGAGCGATAAGGACGCAAGCCAACGCGCGTGGCGAGCACTTGGGCACCGCGTAATTGCGGGAAGGCGCGCGTCACGCGCTCGAGAATCGCCTCGCTGTCGCCGTCATCAACCGCCAGACGTTCATCCCCCATTTGCGCCGTGCCGCCGACCACCAAGCCATCGGCGCGAGGGATCACGTAGCACGGGCCATCGCGCGTATCGTCTATCCATGCGTGCGGCATGTGCGATCCCTTGATACGCAACACCTGGCCGCGCACCGCTTGCAGTTCGTTGTCGCGACACAACTCGCGAGCGCCAAGACCGGTACAATTGACGACTATGTTCGCGGCCGCGAGTGGTTGTTCGAGCGACGACACTTCACGCTGCACGAACCTGACACCATGCTGCCGAAGGCCGCGCAACAGCCACGGCATGTGAACGGGGACCTCACACACGGGCACATCGACGCGCACACCGGCGCGGTAACCCACAGGAAGTTCCTCGTTGGTCAACCGCACCAAACCCGGCACGTCGCTGGCCCACCACAGATCCGGTTCATCGTGATCAAACACCTCGACTACAGACTGCATGTGAACACCAGTATCCGAATCCCCGGCAAGCTCACGCAATCGCTGGAAGGTGAACGCACTCCACGCAGCCACCCGTTCGCGCGGTTCGGCCAGGAACGGATACCAAATGGCGGCGGCAACCGCGGACGTTGTCTGCTCGGGTTCGTCGCGCGTCCAGACTTCGACTGCGAGTCCCTGTGCCTGCAATCGCCACGCAGTCACCAAACCGATTACGCCGGCTCCAATTACGATTGCGTCCGGTTGATTCGACGATGCGCTCACGACCGCATCAAAGCAGACGAAGTGAGTGTGCGTTCGCAATCTCGCAGAAATCCCTTCATCATCCTGACATGAGGCATCGCCAGGACGAAGGAAGTCGTCACGCTCGCACAGAAGACCTGCTAGACGCGCCGCCGATGGGCCGCGCGCTGGGGTTCGCCGGGTTGGCCGCTGTAGCCGGAGCCGTGGTCTGGGGACTACTCAGCATCTACGGCAACATGGAGCACGGGATCATCGCCTGGGGCATCGGCGGCGTCATTGGTTTCGCCATGATCAAGGCCGGCGGCCACGGCCAAGTACTTGCGATCACCGGAGCCGTGCTTGCCGTGCTATCGATTGCGGCAGGCAAGCAGATCAGCTTCCAATCGCAAATGAACGAAGTAATCGAAGCCAGCCTCGCCGAGACCAACCAACACTACGAGACTGCTCGTGTCGACGCCGAAGCGTGGGTCGCACTCGGCGCTTCACCAAGTGACGATGCCGTTGAGAAGTACGCGCTGGATCACGACTTCGACGTGGATAGCGCCGCGGAGTTGCGCAACGAGTTCGCCCCGGACATGGAGCGCTTCATTGCGGAGCAACCATCGCGCGACGAATGGTTCGAATCGAATCGGTCCGTCGTCGAAGCGTTCATGGCCGAGAACTTCACCTTCGTCGACTACCTGCGCGATGGCTTCAGCATCGTCGACATGTTGTTCGTCGGCCTCGGCCTCGCAACGGCGTTCGGAATGGTCCAAAAGCGCACGCTTGAGTTGCAAGCTGAAGCGCGCCAGCAACTGCGCGACGAACGCGAACCGGCACCAGAAGTCGAAGCGGACGAGTAGCCGTGCTTCGCAGCCTGCCGATGCAGGCGCACCGCCAATCACGACAACCGAACACTTCGCGAGGTCGCACAAGAAATCGCGCGCCCCAAACGTCATCATCTCTATATGGAGCCACGCCGCGAGAAGCTGTCCGACCTATTACACGGTAGCGCCCTGCCACCACCACCGATCAAGCGCGCCCTGATCTACGGGGTCCTAGCCGCAGTCATTGGTGTCGTCGCGGTGGTCATGGCCGCGCGGGTCCACGACATCCGCGTCGGACACCTCATCGCAGGTATCGGCGCACTCGTTGGCATTTCTATTATCCGTCGCGGCGGCTACGGAAAGACGATCGCAATCTTGAGTGCGGCCATCACCCTGGTTGCGATCCCGATCGCGTATTTCATGACGTTCTGGTTTGTCACAACGGGGTGGTGCACCGAAACCACCCACGCAAGCATCGGCGAGAGCGCGGTTGTCTGGCAGCAACTCGACAAGCCAACGGACGAACAGGTGTTCGACTTCGCGCGAGACCAGGGTTTCCCGCTCACAACGTGCGACGCCTTCGAGCACTACCCGGGCCAGATGCTGACCTGGTTTGCCGAAAACAAGCCGACGCTCGATGAATGGCGCAGCTGGGAGCACGCCAACCACTCGTTCGACAACTACCTAACCTTCTGGATCACCGCTCTCGATTACGGACTGCTGATCGTCGCGCTCTTGCTTGCCGCGGGCATCGTCATGCTTCGAACTACGAAGCTCGAAGATCGTGCAAAGCAGAAAGCGATCGCGCGGCGCCAAGAAACAACGAACGACACAGAGCCGAAACGCACTGCCCCCGAAGAGGCGAACTAGTAAGAGGCGGGATCAGGCTGCTCGGCAACCACGCGACCGACAAGACTGCGCAGGCGTCATCGTTCGAAACGTGTCGTTCCTAATAGGCGCCGACAACGACTTCGAGCGCGTTCGACAGGTCAAAGTTGCTGCCATCAAACGTGATGGCCTGGAAGACCCATGTCGACACCGGCAGATTGCCACCGCCGAGCACCGGCATGTGCAACTCACCATTGCCATCCATCACGAAGCCCTGCACGAGTGCCATGAGCGGCTCAAGTGGAACCAAGTACTCGGTCGGCGTAATCAGGTAGGGGTTCGCCGCGATGCCAATGCCGAGCAGGATCGGCGCGCTCGCCGGACCACCGGTCAGTTGGAACGAAGCAACAGCACCAGCCGTCGTCAGGACGTCACCACAGATGTTAAGCGTCAACGAACCGGCGCCGGCAAAGCCAAGGTCCGTCTGGCAGTGCTCACACTCGTCGGGAACGAGGTTGTTGTTGGCGTCGTCGTGCCCCCCAAACAGCACGTCGGAAAGATCGTTGGTGCCGTTACTGTTGCAGTCTTCCTCGTAGACCGTTGCGAAGATGTTCAGGTCGACGCTGTCGACATCGCCATCTTGGTCGATGTCAAAAACGGCTTCCGGATCATCCGCGGTGTATGGGCCGCCGGCTTGGGCCAAGCGGAACGCAGCGAGGTCAATGCGATCGAGCACGTTGTCGCCATCGCTATCGAACTCGGCGCGACCGAGCGAGTCGAGAAACGCCACGACGGCCAATTGATCGCTAGAGGACAGAGATTGGAACGCAATCCCCGACGGACGTGACTCGGCGCCGAACACGGCGTGCAGTTCAATGATGCCACCAGTGCCAAGCATACGCGTCTCGAGCGTACCGCCAACGACGCGACCGTCGTGCCACAAGGGGTCGCGAGTGCGAAGGCCCCAGAGCGAAGGAGTGCGGATCTCTTGGCCGCTGGCGTCGCCGTCAGCGATGAAGTCCGAGACTAGGCCGACATCGTGCAGCAAGAAGTCCGAGTAGGGACGAATCGTCTTGTTACGAAGCGCAACCTCAATAGCCGGATCGTTCTTGGTCGTCCAGGAAGCAACGTGGCAGTCGGCGCAACCAACCGAGTTGAAGAGGGCTTCGCCAGTCATGCCCGATTTCGGGGTCTGCGGCGGCGCCGCGAGATAACGCTGGAAGTGCGTGACGCGATCGATGAAGTCGAGACCATTGCCGTCAGGACCGTCTTCAGGATCCGCGACCGTGTCCCAAGCACTAAGCAGCGCCTGATTGCCGTTCGGCGCGTTATCAAACGGCACCAAGCGATTAGAGAACCCGAGTTCGTTCTGTGACGCGTCGCCCGAGAACGTCAGCACCGTTGCAATCTGTGCCTTCCACCCCATACGGCCAGCGCGCAGCGGCCCCGTCGGATCCTCTAGCGGCGAAACCCAGTGCACGCGACCACTGACGACAGCAGTTGGTGGCGACGTTTCGTTGACAAGAATGTCTGCGTCATCAATCGCTTCGACCAGACCCGCGCCAAGCACCGACGGGGTGACGCGATTGGCGGTGACGTTCGCTTGCACCGGAATGACTTCGCCGACGGCCGGATCAATGGCACCGGCCTGCAGAAGCGAACCACCGATCGCAACAAGCGGATCGAACGTGCCCTTACCATCGTCGTAGCCAAAGCGGGTAACCGTCGTACCGCCGGATCCGCCAACTGGGTTGTTGTGGCAATTCGCGCAACTGATCTGATTGAAGATCGGGCCGAGGCCCTGTGCTACATCGAAGACGTTGGCAAAATCGACCTTCCCGTCATCGAAACGCTGCAATTCAAGCGCAGTCAAACCACTGACCGGCGCACCCATCTTTGGCTGCGGCGACTGCGCCATCATCGGCGCTGCAATGGTTGAAAGAAGGATGGAGAAGTCGAGGAAACGCATTGGTGATGAGATCCTGAGGAGAGTTATCCGACCATGCCGTGCAGAGGCGGCAGGCAGAAGCGACGCGTAATCGTATCAGACGCACGGGATGCCCGCGGTCCGTCGCCATGCGAAGCGCGGGCCCCGTGCCACCTCAGCAATTACGCTAAGGCGATGTTGCGCCTCGGCCAAAGCCGCGATTCATCGGTGGACTAGTTCCACTCAACCCTGAGGGCGTTGGTAACACCGACGCCACCGGGAAGTGAACTGTCACCATAGGCCGACTGTAAGTAGAGGACCCAACCGGGCGGCAGCAGGCCACCGATGTTGAGCGGCACGGTGAAATCGCCGAGAGCGTTGCCGAAGATCGGACCAAGCATGACCAGATTGGGCGAAATCAACTGCGCACTGTTCCACGGCGATGTGACCGGAATCGGGAACACGTCAAAGAACAGCAAGCCGTTCGCGAACGCCGGCATGCTTTCGACCGCGAGCGTCGTGCTCGGCGTCCCCGCCGAAAGCACATCACCACACATCGACAGCGTGCCCGCACCAATCGTGATCAACGGGAACGTCGGTTGGCAGAACTCACACGAGAAGGCCTCAATCTTGAACACGTCAACGCCAGCTTCGACGATGCTGCCAGGACTGACGTCGTGCGTGCGGAAGCGGACCCGAACAGTCGATGTCGGTGTGATGTAGTCACCAACACGGAACTGGTTCAACAGCCACTGGTTGTTGCCACTGCCGGTCACCGTCTCAACGGGAATCCAGGTCACGCCGTTACCCGACACCGACACGATCAGCGTGTCCGCGCCACTTGAGAAGAACCAGCGCTGGTAGCTAATAAAGCCATCCGTGCCAGCCATGTCGATGGGCGGCGAGATCAGGTCAGTCGGGCCGCCATCGACGTCCACAACGCCTGCGTTACCGCCAACGGTGCCGTTTTGCGTGATGAACGCGTTCGTCGCGGCACCGGCTTCGGCATCATCATCCGGAGCAGCAAACTGGCCACCTGTCGTGGTGCCGTTCGGGT
>Ga0302118_10001795_pt1 | contig 10702 bp, 10 predicted proteins | sample AG5_331_MG_FD_203126 | JGI IMG/M metagenome (GOLD analysis project Ga0302118, IMG submission 203126) | Marine microbial communities from Western Arctic Ocean, Canada - AG5_33.1 | ecosystem: Environmental > Aquatic > Marine > Oceanic | place: Canada: Western Arctic Ocean | collected 2017-10-01 | reverse complement strand
AACATCTAATATTGCCCACGTATCCTCCATAAATGGTTTTGTTAATTTCAAGGCTAATAGTAGCTGGTTATCAAATCAATTATCTTTAATTAATTCTGACCCTAATTTGGGTGTTAAATCAGAAAATAGAAAAATTATTGTAATTGACTATTCATCTCCTAATGTAGCTAAGATGATGCATGTTGGTCATTTGCGTTCTACAGTAATTGGTGATTCTTTGGCTAGAATGTTGGAATTTAAAGGACATGATGTGAGACGAGAGAATCATATCGGAGATTGGGGTACACCTTTTGGTATGCTTATTGAGCATTTCATAGAATGTGAACAAGTAGATGTTGAAGAAATAGATCTTAATACTTTTTACAAACATGCAAGGAATAAATTCGATAGTGATGCAGATTTTGCATCTCGTTCTCGTGAGAGAGTTGTCAAACTTCAGTCGAGAGAAGATGAAACCATTGAGTTATGGCAACAATTAGTGAATTATTCTTTGATACACTTTAATCAAGTCTATGAACAGTTAGGTGTGCTCCTTAATGACAATGATTTGGCAGGTGAATCATCTTACGAGGAACTCCTTCCAGATGTTGTAGAACGTTTACGCAATAAGAATATGATTGTCGAAAGTAAAGGCGCTTTAGTTGTATTTCCAGACGGCTGGGTAAATCGAGATGATGAACCTTTACCTCTGATTATACGTAAAGGAGACGGTGGATATAATTACGCAACAAGTGACCTTGCTTGTATTATTAATCGTGTTGATACTATTGGCAGTACTGAATTTCTATATGTCGTTGGAGCAGAGCAATCTCAGCATTTCGATATGGTATTTCAGGTGGCTCGGGATGCAGGTTTTATGGATGATTCAATTAAAGCGGTGCATGTCACTTTCGGTCTTGTTTTACGACCTGATGGGAAAAAATTAGCTAGCCGAGAAGGAAAGGCTATTACTTTGAAAAATTTACTCGACGAATCCGTATCTAGAGCAAAGAAATTGATACAAGAAAAAAATCCTAATATGCATGAATCAGAAATAGATGAGATTTCTAGCATGATTGGAATAGGTGCGGTGAAGTATGCAGATCTGTCAATTGATAGAAATAAGAATTATATTTTTGATTGGGATAAAATGTTATCATTTGATGGTAATACTGCCCCCTATCTTCAATATGCTCACGCCAGAATTAATAGTATTTTTAGAAAAGCATCTATATCCAAGGAAAATTTTGATAGTATAGAAATATCTCTAATTAATGATCACGAGGAATCTCTTTCTAGGGCTATAATAGGTTTCTCTGAGTCTTTAGATGAGGCAATAGGTAACTATGCTCCACATCGTTTAGCTGTATATTTACATAAGTTGGCACAAGAGTTTGGGTCGTTCTACGAAAATTGTCCTGTCTTATTAAATGACGATGAATTGACGATGAATCGCCGACTCGCTCTATGTAATCTTACTGCTAGAACTCTTAGTACTGGGCTTAATCTTCTAGGAATAGATGCTCCTGAGAGGATGTAATCAGACTCCGAGCTTCCCTTATTCCTCCTCTTATAGTTGAAAATCGTTCACCATTGCTCATGAGTGTCCAAAATGGGATGACATCTACTTCTTTCTTAATCCATTTTAGATAATCAGATAATTTTTCAGACTCGGGATTATCTAATGATATTTTTTTAACCTCAATACCATCTAATTGATAATTATTTAATTCTAGATATTTTTCTACTTTTATGCAATCTTGGCAACTTTTTTTAGTAACTAATATTAAAATCTCTGATTTATTCAGAATTTTTTGCCAATGGCTAATTGTTAGAATCTCTCCCATTATATCAATGCCAAACGACGGTTATCTTTGAATGTCTTTATGCTTCCGCAAGGATATGGTTTCAGTAGGCGACCCCGCTCCAGATTTCACTTTGATGGCAAATGATAGAAATATGGTCACTTTAAGTGACTCAATTGGTAACAAGGTAGTACTTGCCTTCTATCCAGCAGCATTTACGGGAGTTTGTACTACGGAAATGTGTACTTTCACTGATTCTATCTCAAATTTTGAGAATATGGAAGTTGAAGTCTTTGGTATCAGTGTAGATTCTATATTTTCTAATAATGAATTTGCCAATAAGAATTCAATTGGATTTCCTTTACTTTCAGATACGAATAGAGATGCTACAAATTCTTATGGTGTGGGAATTAGTTTTGTAATGCCTGAATACATAGCTGCTCAAAGATCAGTATTCATAATTGACGAAGATGGTCGTATTGGTTATTCATGGGTTGCAGAGAACCCTGGTATCGAGCCGAATTATCAAGAAATATTTGATTATTGTAAGAATTAATTAGTATTTTTAATTATTAAAATTCAATAGTTATTGAACTTCTTTTCCTGACCATCTTTTTCCTAAATCATGGTCGATGTCTAGTTGATCGAGTATTCTAGCAACAACAAAATCAATTAATTCTTCAATTGTTTTTGGATTATGGTAGAAACCAGGACTTGCAGGAAGAATAATCACGCCCCATGATGACATTTTTGCCATGGCTTCAAGATGTGCTGTGGCAAAAGGAGTTTCTCTTGGTACTAGAATTAATTTCCTTCTTTCTTTTAATGCCACTAATGCGCTTCTTGTAGCGAGATTATCAGAGATTCCTGCAGCTATTTTCCCTATAGTTGTACCACTTGTGGGACAAATGATATACGCATCGAATTTAGCTGAACCAGATGCAGGTCTCGCTGCTAAGTTTTTATTATCTTGTAAGGTGACGCCTTTAATCTTCGATAAGTCATCTGGAGTTATTCCACATTCTAGGTGTAAATTAATCGCACCAGCATTTGTTACTATCAAATCTACTTCCCAGGAGGCTTCAGAGAGCGCTTCAACTAAACGCACTGCATATTGAGCACCTGATGCTCCGGTCATGGCAACAACTGCGGAAGGCATGAATTAGCGTAACAACTAGACATCTTGAAGTATTGCTTAATTTTCATAGACATTTTTTAAGAATACTTGCTAGATACTTATATTCATCTTCATGGTTGGAGTTGCACCATATGACCCATGATTTAAAAAAATTGTTTTATCATCTAATCCCCAATGTTTTCTCATGCTACTTTTTTCAGGTCTATTCATATGAACTCCTCAATTTTCCATTCAATTGATTCATCAGGTATTCTACCTAAGACCGATTCAATATTTGATATAATCTTCTTTTCCAATAACTCTCTTGTTATTTTTTCTCCATTAGTATCTGTATTATAACCTAATTTATCTAATGAAGTTGTAACCCCTAACTCCATACCGCAACAAGCAAGATTTTCTATCCTTTTTCCAGGTGTGGCATAGTTTAGGGCTAGACCGTGTCTACTAACCCAATGAAGAAATGCTAAACCGATTGAACATATCTTTTTTTGATCAACCCAAACTCCCATCATTGCCGGATCTCTATATCCATTTATTCCTAAGTCTTCGAGAGTTTTTATTACAAGTTGTTCAATTTTATTTATTATCCCTCTGATACTCTGTTCTTCAGGAGTCCATTTAATTATTGGATATACTACAAGTTGCCCAGGTCCATGCCATGTGATTCCTCCTCCTCTATCTACAATAGATTGGTTGTATTCATCGCTTACTATTGCACCATTTCTTATCGCCTTAGGGCCGATAGTTACAATCTCTGGATGTTCGACTAATATTATTGAATCAATTATCTCATCATCAATTCTTTTTTGTTGCATAACCCGCATCACATCGGAAACTTGGCTATGTTCTATGATACCAGCCCTTAGGACTTGGATTCTCTTCAAATCATCACCTCAGGCCGAATGTATTGCATGGCCTAATGTTTTCAGGACACTTTCATGGAATGCTTCTGTCATCGTAGGGTGGGCATGAACTGTATCTGCTATATCCTCTAATAGTGCTCCCATTTCTAAGGCTAGAACGAATTCTCCATGCAACTCTGCTACATGGCTACCTACTGCTTGAATTCCTAGTATTACATGATCAGATTCTCTTGCAGTTACACGAATAAATCCTGCGGTTTTTTCTGCTTCTAAAGTTAATGCTCTACCATTAGCTGCTAAGGGGAATTTTCCTGTGATTATTTCTTCTCCGCGTTCTTTAGCTTCGTCCGGAGTTAGACCTACTGAAACTATTTCAGGTTCTGTAAATACGATTGCAGGTATGGCAACCTTGTCAAATTCTCTCTTTTCTCCTGAGATTATTTCTGCTACCATTTCACCTTGAGCGCTTGCTTTGTGAGCTAGCATAGGTTCGCCGGCTACATCTCCAATAGCATAAACACCAGGTGCTGATGTCCTACATTGCCTATCGATCCTGATGAATCGTCCGGAAGTATCCATACGGACTCCCATATTTTCTAGACCCCAACCCTTAGAGTTTGGACTTCTACCTACTGTTACTAGAATTTTGTCTACTAATATTTTATTTTCTTTGGAATCTTTTTCAAAAGTTAATTCTACTTTACTGGCTGCTCCTTTACCTTTAATTTTTGAACCCCGTGCTAAAGCATTTGTATGAACTGTTACTTTATTTTTCTTCAACCATATTTCGAGTGGTCTTCTTATTTCCTTATCCATTATTGCAAGGATACTATCCATCCCTTCAATGACTGTAACTTCTGTACCTAATTTAGAAAGAGCGCATCCTAGCTCCAGTCCAATATATCCTCCTCCTACAATTGCTACTTTTTTTGGGAGTTTTTGGAGGCTTAATGCCCCTGTTGATGAAAGAACAAATTCCTCGTCACAAGGCATGAATGGTAAATTAATATGGCTTGAACCCGTAGCAATTATGACATTCTCTGCTTCAATAGTAATTTCGCCATCTTTCGTTTTCACGGTGCATTGTTTCGAACTTGAAAATGTAGCCCATCCATTAATTAGTTCCGCTCCAGCGCCTTTAACAAGGGATTCTACTCCTTTAGTCAGCCTCTCAACTATGGCATCTTTCCAACCTGTTACTTCTTCCATATCGATATCAGGGGCTTGATGTACTGTAATTCCCATATGTCCATTTTCTGCTGAATGCTTTGTTAATGATTCAAAACGCTCAGCAGCATGAATAAGTGCTTTACTAGGAATACACCCAATGTTTAGGCAAACTCCCCCTGCTTTATCTCCTTCAACAATTACTGTGTCCAAACCTAGTTGTGCAGACCTTATTGCGGCTACATATCCACCTGGGCCAGCACCTACTACCAAAACTTGACATTTACGAACTTTACTCATATCATCACCTTACATAAAAATTAGAGCCGGATGTTGCAGCATTCTTTTCAGTGCCTGAACTAAGGCAGCACCATTTGCTCCATCTACAATTCTATGGTCAAATGAGCTTGAAACATTCATGATTCTTCTCACTACGATTTCTCCATCTTTAACTACAGGCATTTCCCGTGCCTTATGTATTCCTAATATACTCACTTCCGGATGATTAATTATTGGTGTAGCACCTAATCCTCCATCTCTCCCTAAACTTGTAATTGTGAAAGTAGATCCCGATAAATCATCGAGGCTTGCAGTTCCATTTCTAGCAGCTCCAGATACTCTTTGCATTTCTGCGGCTGATTGCCATATATCCATAGCCTCAACATGCTTTACTACGGGTACGAACAACCCTCTATCAGTTTGAGTAGCAATCCCAAGATGTATTGCTGAATGTTGAGTTACGATATTATTGTCATCATCATAATGTGCATTACATTCTTGATGACTTGGCATGATTTTTGCTAGAGCCATCATTATGAATGGAAGATATGTTAATTTGGGCTGACCTTCATTTCTTGAAGCATTTAGCATTTGTCTTAATTCTTCTAACTCAGTAACATCAATCTCTTCAAAGTATGAGAAATGAGGTATGGAAAACTTAGATTTCACCATTTGTTCAGCGATTTTTCTTCTCAAACCAACAATCTTGATCTGATTTGTTTCAGTTCTTTTGGTTGAGTAAGATGTAGGTGGTGCGCCAGTAACAGTTCCTCCTGCTGCAATATATACGTCTAAATCTGCATGTCGAACCCTTCCAGCAGGCCCTGAACCCGATACTAATGATAAGTCTAAATCAGCATCTCTAGCTCTCCTTCTTACAGCAGGACTTGCTAAAATTCTAATATTTTCTTTTAGAGTATTTACTATTTTTGTTTCTTTAATTTTTGGCTTAGCTTTAGGTTGTGGAGGTAATTTATTTTCTATTACTGCAGTTTCTACTATTTTTTCCTCTACGGCTGGTTCTGGTATAACCTCTGGTTCTAATTTTTCTTCAACTACATTATTTTCAGTGCCATCAGTAGAGAATGTTACCAGAGTGGAACCTACTGCCACCATATCTCCTACTTCTCCGCTGAGTTCAGTAACTATACCATCTGTTGGTGAGGGAATTGTGACAGTTGCTTTGTCAGTCATGATATCTACGATTTCGTCATCTTCATTTATAGAATCACCAACTTTCACATGCCATGAGACAATCTCTCCTTCTACGACTCCTTCTCCGATATCTGGTAATTTGAAAATATAATCTCCCATAGTTATTCCTCCTGAGTTTTACGTATTGCTTCAGCTATTCGAGCCGGACTTGGCATGTAATCCCATTCCGTAGTATGAGGGAATGGTGTATCCCAGCCTGTGACTCTTTCGATACGACTTTCTAGATGGTAGAAACAGCGTTCTTGAATCGAAGCAACCATCTCTGCTCCGAATCCGCTAGTTTTAGGTGCTTCATGAACAATGACGCATCTTCCAGTTTTTTCAATTGATTTGATCACTGCATCCTTGTCCCATGGTACTAGTGTTTGTAAATCAATAAGGTCACAACTGATTCCTGAATTTCTTATTGCCTGCTCGGCAACATGAACCATTGTTCCCCAAGCAATTACTGTACAATTATCTCCTTCCATTGCTAACCTTGCTTCCCCTAAAGGAATTTTATAATATGATTCAGGAACCTCTGCTTCTGGATGTTCTTTCCAAGTAGGGACATTGTGTGGGTCTCCATAAAATGGCCCCCTATAGCATCTTTTTGGTTCAAAGAATATCACTGGGTCATTATCTTCTATAGCGCTTATTAACAAGCCCTTTGAGTTAAATGGAGTCGAACAATACACGACTTTTAATCCAGGTGTATGTGTGAACTGCGCTTCTGGTGATTGAGAATGATGATGTCCTCCTCTAATTCCTCCTCCAGCTGGAGTTCTAATTGTAACTGGGCACCAAAATTCTCCTCCCGAGCGGTGCCTTACTTTGGCCATTTCATTAACTATTTGATCATATGCTGGGAATATATAATCTGCAAATTGAATCTCTACTACCGGTCTCAATCCATTAATGCCCATTCCGAAAGCGGTTGCAGCGATTCCTCCTTCTGATAATGGTGAGTCAAAAACACGATGCTTTCCATGCTTTTCTTGAAGGCCATCACAAGTTCTAAAAACTCCTCCAAAATAACCAATATCTTCTCCAAAGATAATTATTTCTTTATCTCTTTCTAGCATATTGTCCAGTGCACTGTTTACTGACTGAACCATGTTCATATTCACCATGTCATTCATCTCTCCAGCGTTTCATTTCATCCCATTGCTCTAGTAAATGCCATGGTGGTGTTTCGTATACTTCTGTAAATATTGCATCTGATGAAGGATAAGGACCATTCGCTAAATCCCCAAATTTCACGGCTTCTTTGTATGCACTCATCACTTCTGAATTAATCCTCTGTTCTAATTTTTCGTGTTTTTCCTCTGACCATTTACCTATGTGTATTAGGTGTAATTTCAGACGTTCAATGGGGTCTCCTCCTGGCCAAAAATCACTTGCGTCTTGTGGTCTATATCTTGATGGGTCATCGCTACTACTATGTGCCCCTGCTCTATATGTTAGAACCTCGATATGCGTAGGGCCTAATTTTCTAGAAGCTCTTTCTCTCGCCCATTTTGTAACAGAGTACAATGCTAAGAAATCATTACCATCAACTCTAATGCTTGGTATCCCATATGGTAATCCCCTTATTGCGAAATTTTGATTTCCACTAGCGAAATTTGAATGTGTTGATATCGCCCATTGATTATTTACAATGTTTAGGATCACTGGTGCTTTGAAAATACTAGCGAAATTTAGTGCATAATGATAGTCTCCTTCTGCACTTGCTCCATCACCTATCCAGGTGATTGTAACTTCATCTAATCCTTTATATTCCGATGCTAGGGCAACACCTATTGCCTGACTAAATTGTGTGCCTACTGGACTTGAAACTGAGATATACCTGCCTTCTCTATAGGTGTAATGGACTGGCATTTGTCTACCTTTGACATTATCTTCTTCGTTACCTATACAATGGCAAATCATACTTACCATGTCTCTACCTCTAACAAACTGTGCGCCCGGCTGCCTATATGTAGGGAACAACCAGTCTTGAGTTTCTAGAGCCATGGTTTGTGCTATAGCAATGGCTTCTTCTCCATATGACCTCATGTAAAATGATAATTTCCCTGTACGCTGCATTTTCATCATTCTTTCATCAAATATTCTTAATCTAAGCATATGCTCTAGACCAATTATTAATTCATCTGAATTAAGATTTGGATTCCATTCTCCTTTTGCTTCATTATTATCATTTAAGACTCTAACTAATCCTACTGCATGTTCTTTAGTATCGTCCACTGAACAGTCAATTTCGAGTAATTTTAGGTCTTCTGGGGACCAATGCCATTTTTCAAACCTAGGACTATCTCCTGGTCGGTGAGGTGCATCAGGGATATGGAGCGTCTCCGTCTTCTTCTCCACCATGTCCTTAACACCCGCTACTCACTCATATTTGTTGGCTTTCTCAAATCACAATTTTCCCATCGGATTTAGATGGCTTACCGCAGATCCTGTTGATTCTCTAGTTACTACAGGCTCAGCTCCTTCTGCTTCTTCATACAACATTCCAGCACGGTATGATGAACGCACTAGTGGGCCGCTTGCTACTGCTTTGAATCCAATTTCTCTTGCCACCCTGTCCCAATCTGCAAATTGCTTTGGTTCAGGGAATCTGTCGATTGAAAGATGTCTTTCACTGGGTTGGAGATATTGCCCTAAAGTAATCATATCAACGCCTGCTCTTCTAAGTATCTTCATAGCCTCAACAACTTCTTCATCGGTTTCTCCCAAACCTACCATTATGCTCGATTTAATTCTCAAATCCGGTCTGAGTCTTTTTGCTTCTTTAAGAATAATTATTGACTGCTCAAATGATGCTCTTGGATCTCTTACAATGCTATCTAGTCGAGGCACACATTCTACATTGTGTGCAAATACTTTAATCGGTAGATTATCTAGAAGATTTTCTAATGCTTTCAGATTCCCCTCTAAATCTGAACATAAAAGTTCTAAACCTACTTCAGGTGTTCTTTGATTGACTTCTAGTAAGCATTTCCTGTAGTGTTCAGCACCTCCATCTGGTAAGTCATCTCTATTTACTACTGTGATTACTGCATGAGATATTTCCATGTTCTCTATTGCATCTGCTAACTCATTCGGTTCATTAGGATCTAGTTGAGGGGGTTTTTTGATAGTCCCAACTGCACAAAACCTACAGCCTCTTGTGCATACCTCTCCTGCAATCATGAATGTAGCAGTACCCCTTGCCCAACAATCATGGACATTGGGACATCTTGCTTCTTCGCATACTGTGTGTAGTCCATGTTGATGGACATTTGCCTTTGTTTTATTGAAATTACTCTGAGCAGAGCCGGTAGGTAGACTCGTTCTGAACCACTCTGGTAAGCGTTTTCTCTGCGCCTTTCTCCTTTCTTTAGCACTTTTATCTCTATTTCCACTGCCCTCATTAATTTTCAATATGCCACTGTCAACAATGGGTAGGCGTGTCGACATTGTTACTTACGAGAAGGGTAATGACGAAAACCATTATGATTCATTACAGTTACTTGCTTCTATACAAGAAGTCATATCATAATCCATTCTCGCTGGCTTGTGAATCAGGGCGCCATAATAGTAACCGGTGGTTCAAAGAGAATTGGTAGAGAGATTTGTATACGTCTGTCTAATATTGGATATAAAATTTTGATACATCATAGAAACTCTCCATCAGAAGCAGAAGAAACAGCTCGAATAATAAGGTCAAATGGTGGGACTGCTTTGATATATCAAGCGGATTTATCGGATTTATCAAGTGCTAAAAATTTAGTTAATTTTGCTATCAATAACTTAGGTGAGTTATTCGGTATAGTAAATAATGCCTCAGTATTCATTCATGATGACATTTCTTCTGTATCCTCAGAGTCTTGGGATAACCATATGGTTGTCAATGCCAAAGTGCCTATTTTGTTGATAAGTGAAATGTTAAAATCTTTAAAAAAAGGATCAAACGGTTCAGTAGTGAATATTTTAGATCAAAAACTGTCAAATCCTAATCCAGATTATTTATCTTATACAGCCTCTAAATATGTGATGTTAGGTATGACCGATTCTCTTGCAAGAGGTTTAGCGCCTAATGTGAGAATCAATGCAGTAGCGCCAGGTCATACTTTAGTCAGCGATCTACAAAGTGAACAAGGTTTTACCAAAGCGCAATTAAGTTCACCTCTGGGTTTTGGTCCATCTCCTGAAGATGTCGCTGAGGCGGTTTGTTACTTGATGAACGCTAGGGCGGTAACTGGGCAAGTGATTTACGTTGATTCTGGAGAAAG
>Ga0302118_10001791_pt1 | contig 10718 bp, 10 predicted proteins | sample AG5_331_MG_FD_203126 | JGI IMG/M metagenome (GOLD analysis project Ga0302118, IMG submission 203126) | Marine microbial communities from Western Arctic Ocean, Canada - AG5_33.1 | ecosystem: Environmental > Aquatic > Marine > Oceanic | place: Canada: Western Arctic Ocean | collected 2017-10-01 | reverse complement strand
AGCTTGGGTTAGCGTCAGCTTCCAGGTTGGTTTCATTCAGACTTAGGACTGCCCATTTATGCAAGATTTATTACCCGAACTATGTGATCAGTTTGAAGACCTAGTACAAGTCGCTGAGCCCATGTTTACCAACTTTGGTGCTAAAGAACGTTTTAGTGGTGAAGTTGTGACCCTTAAATGTTACGAAGATAACTCTAAAGTACGCGAACTTGCAGGCCAAGACGGTACCGGAAAGGTTTTGGTGGTTGATGGTGGTGGCTCACTAAGACGTGCTTTGTTGGGTGATATGTTAGCCGAGAAAGCTGCAAAAAATGGTTGGGAAGGCATGGTCATTTATGGCTGTATACGAGACGTAAATGCCATTGGTAGCATTAATCTCGGGGTACAAGCTCTAGCAGCACATCCAATGAAGACTGAAAAACGTGGTTTAGGAGAAATTAATCAAGACGTGCATTTCGGTGGGGTGACTTTTGTTCCCGGGCACTTCATCTACGCCGACAACAACGGGGTTTTGGTGGCACCACACCCCTTGTTACTAGATGAGCCATAGAGCAAACATAAAAAACTATAAAATACTATTCGTCAGCGAAGTATAGGTAACCTTGGTTGTGGAGGATCAATAGCATAGCTTTGGCTGCATCATTGACCATTCCAGATGCCATTTCATCCACTTCTAGCAATCACTGGTTTGCAATCGCTTCAACAAAGGCAGTTGGTGGTGCTGTGAAAATGGTCACATTCACAAAACAGCAGTAGTTGCAAAAACTACTGCTGGTACGCAGTGTGGTTTTTGCCCAGGTCCAGGCAGAGGGCGAAAATATACAACACCTAATGAAAGTGAATTCGATAAATGACACTGTGATTGTTGTTTACAGGTTATATGGGGGGAGGTATGTGAAGAGAATATTTTTGTACTTTCGATTCACAATTTGCCTAATGGGTGAACCCATGAACTGTACTGAACCTCGGATTAGTTTTCCTCCACGCTACAACTGTAGCAATCGCTCGAGGTTGATTTAAAAACGCTGACTAATTTAGTGATCACACTTGGTAAATTGTTACGAATCAATAGACAGAGCGAGCATTCGCATACAAAGCAACATCTCATTTTGTGAACAGCAGCAACATGCCTACAATCAGCAGACCAACCCCAGTTAATTGCTGCCACTCTAATTGTTCTTGGAATACAAATACTGCCACGAGAAGCGAAATTACTATCGTGCCGCAGACGATCACGGGAATGGCGACGCTTGCCGGCATGGGCTGGCGTAGCCATACTAACGTTGATGTATGGGTTTCATCATGAGGATCTAACAAACTGGTTAATGCTGTTTTTTGATCTTTAGTTAGTGCGTTGGTAAGTGTCGAATAGACACGCTTTCGTCCAGCGGTTAATGATTTAATACAAACGCGCTCAATGACCGAAATCGACGGAACCAAAATACCTTCTTGACGAAGCCAAGCAACCATAGCTCTAGCCAACTCTATGCCTTTGTCAGTTCGAGTTGTTAGTTCTGTTAAATGTTCGATCACTCGTTCTTGGTAAACCGTTGTGAAAGGTGTTAAATCGAAAAATTCATACAATCCCTTAAAGTGTTCCCATCGAGTCGATAGTCGCGCACTGTAGACATGCCATTTGCTCACATCGATCTCGAGGTTCTTGGCCACCATCGAAACTAAATTCGCATTAGGCACCGCGCCCACTTCGATTACTGCACCGGTGTAATCTAGATAACAGAGCTGAAGGGCAACCCAAGTTTGTTTGAATCACCTCGTCGTTTGTTAATAAGGTTCTTTTCTTCAGGCGTGAATGACGTTAAGCGAATCAGCGTCGATTCATCGCCTGGAATACTCTTTAGCTCCTCGCGCTCTAGTTGAGCTACGCTTAATCTAGAGATTAGAAAAAACATGAAACATTTGAGTTTCGTGCAAAGGTCTCTAAAAAAAACAGTGCAGATGCTTATTTTTTAGCTACCCTTTAGTTGGAGGTTAGAAAAAACATGAAACATTTGGGTTTCGTGTAAATGCCTCAAAGAGCCTTTGCGTAAAGGGCATTTAACTTAATATGGAGACTAAAATGACTAAAGTTGTTATGTATTCAAGCAGTGACCGCGTTCGTGGTCAGTGGCAATTGGGTTCTGCAATTTCAGCTGGCCGCAGTACAAGCAGTTCATGTACGTGCTGTTGTTGCTGCAAATAACCAAACAAGTTCCCGAGCGTATGCTTGGGAACTTGTAGGAAAAGGTAATTTCATCAATGCTTGCCAATTTGTCCTTGAATTCAGCAGTCAAAATCTGTGTAGTGGCGCCAAATATCCTCCAATTTCGCTTTCCAGATTCGCATCATATAACGATGGAGTGCGATGCTGCATGCCTCGCCGATATCCTGACTTGGAAAACGGATGCTAGTGGACCAGAATGGGCCGAGATGCTTCGTGCTTCCGATCTAGATCTTGATAATGGAATTGCAGAGGACATCGTCCAGTCGCTGCAAAATATTTGTGTGCTTATTGAAAGCGCAAACAAAACAAAAACTTTAGGGGAAGCAATATTTATGCATGCACATTTACTAACGAAATCTGCGAAATCGAGTTTTGAAGTGCCTACAATAAACAAAGTTTCAATCGTTGGAGATGGCGTTGTAGGCAATATCGTAAGTGAGATTGTAACACAAATGTCATTGGGGCAGAGCGGATGCGCCCAAGAATCTGAATATAAGATCATTGTATCTGACAGCCCAGCATTCGGATCTATTCGCGAAGTCTATAAATCTTCAGGTGAAGCAAAGTTCAAATCTGTAGCTTGGATGGATGAAGGCAGCTTTCGCATAGGTCCTTTACACATCAAGGGAGAGAGTGCTTGTTTTGAGTGTTTTTTGTCGCGGACTGAGGCGACCGCACATTTTTTCGAAGAGGCCGTATCATTTAATAGGGGCAAACGCGGGAACGAACGATCACTTGAGATCGGTTTGATGGAGAAAAATCTAATTCGTTTCTTGATAGAACGACATCTACGTCTTGTTGTAAACGGTCAATTTAATATTATTGACCCTGGCACGGTTGAATCTTGGAACCTGTTAAGTGGGGAAAACAGCACAGTGCCTGTTTTACGTAATCCATATTGTGACTGCGGCGCGGCAAGCGGCCGGCCCACAAAGGCAATTCGAGACATTATTTGATGACCCTTCAAGAAGTTCTTAGGAAAGTGGTTTCTTTTGAGGCTGGCTTAATTACGTATTTGAGCGAAGTGCCAATGCAGGCGAGCGAAGCGCATGTTCATATTTATATCGCCGAATATCAAGATCCGACTGTACTCTGCAATACCTCAGTCAATAAAGTGCCCCCTGCAACAAGGCAAGCATCCGGAGCTGGTTTGCAAAGAGAAGATGCTATTTGGTCAACAATAGGTGAAGCGATCGAACGATATTCGTCGTCGAACTGGATGCATTTGGAACAAAAAATAGGCGTTGCGTCTGAATTCCCTGGTGCTTTAGATTTTTTGGCGAAATCAGTTTACTTTTCGAAAGAAGATTATCAAGATGCATCGTTTCAATATGCAAAACCGGATCCAAATAAAGTTCGAAGTTGGTTACAAGGCAGATCACTTTCCTCTGACAGAGAATATTTTGTTCCTTCATCTTGCGCGTGCATGAATTACGAAGCTCAGCAGCAGCATGAAATTATGGACCGTGGATATTCCACGGGGTTGGCTTCTCACACAGATTTAAAACGAGCCATATATGCTGGGTTATGTGAAGTTATAGAAAGAGATGCCTTTTCAAGTTATTGGCTGGCCCAAGCAATCCCCGATATGTTAGCGCCGTCACTGTTGCAAGAAATGGCGCCCATAGGCTTACTTCAAGAGCTAGATCGTTTGGGTTTAAAATATCGGGTATTCGCCCTGCGCACAGATATAGAAGTCCCTGTCATCACCTGTAGCATTCAATTGTCAAGTGGAGGTATTGCAACTGGCGCATCTTGTAATTTGAATTGTCGAATGGCAATTGAAAAAGCAATTGTAGAGGCTATGCACACCCATAATTGGTGTTTGGATATGAAGCGTCTAGGTCAATTCAAAGAAGAGAAACTCGAAATAGATGATTTTCCAGACCACGTCTCTTATTATCTGAAGAAAGAACGTTCGGACAATTATCTATGGTGGAAAGCAGAACCAAGGATTTTAACCTCGGTACCTGCTGAGTGGTTGAATATTGAAGAGGATGAAAGTGATCGTCTCGCCCTTTTGTCGGCGCAAGTTACGGAAAGAGGGTTTGATCCAATCTGGGTTGACCTTACCAGCCCAGACGTCCACGAACTTGGTTTTTATGTCGTGAAAGCATTTGTTCCAGGGCTACAACCACTTTCCGCAGGATATCTTAGCCCACAGACCAATCCTGTTCGCGTTAATCAGCTCAGCGAATATCTGGGCATCAACTGGTCGGGTAAAATTTTGCTTGACCCTCCCCATGCATTTCCTTGAGGTAAACATGAATTTTTCAGAACATCTTACTCCAAACGGATTCGAACCACAGGCCTTAAAAGAATGTTTGACTTTTCACGACTCCACCAAGGTCAAGCCGTATTCGTCAATCAAGGCATTCTTACGCGTTGGAGAATATTTGGATTCTTTGCGTGGAATTGAAGAAACAAGCCGAAATTACAGACCATTCATTTCTGAGTTCGAAGACTTAAAGGACATTGATCTACCCACCATGGGATTTGATGCTTTAAATGCAGATCGTATTTCTACAAGAAGCTATAGTAAAGACGGTGTATTCGATCGGATTACGGTTCTTTCAGCCTTGAAATCTGCTTGCGACACTCGTATTGGGTACTCTTCTTTGTCAAACACTGCCGAAATTGGCTTTCGGGGATACCCTTCGGCTGGAGGACTTTTCCCGATAGATGTTTATGTCTTGGAGCGCACTGCGAACGGTTTCAATCTTGGATATTTGAATGCGCGGGAACATCGTCTCTATCATGTGCATAGTTTTTCGGCGGAAGATAGAATTCCGCTAAGTAAGGCGCTTTGTGATGGGCAAAAAGATCTTATGGCGAATGCAAAAGGGGTTTTCATATTTACGTCAGTTTGGGAGCGAACTATTATTAAATATGGAAAACAGGGGTACAGATTTGCGCTCATGGAGCTGGGTATTGTGTCCCATCACATTGGTATGTGTTTAACGGCACAAAAAGTAGCATCACTTCACTGGGGCGGAGGATTCGATGATTTAATGGGTGAGCAAATCGGAATTGACCCCAGAAGTGAAACCGTTGGACACCTTATGTGGTACGGAGTCGCCGATGCTGAGTAAACACGCATCGGCCGCCATTTTGAGAAAGTTTGGCCTTCGTGACGGCGGACAATGGAATAAAGGACTAACCGAGGTTGTACCGTTGCAACAATTACGTGAAATGGCGACCACCGACTGGTGCATCCAATTGGCGAGTTCCAACACGTTCTTTTTTACGAAAAGTAAAGCCTATAATATAGACGAACCACTTCTTAATACACTAAAAGCTATTTTCAAATTAGCGAAGGTTGCACATCCTATTTGTGTTTGGCAAACGGAGCATCCGCACGGAGAGCAATGCTTTCAATTTGAAGCTGGCCCTGCGTTAATTTTTGTACACTCGTCCTCTTTTCTACCTCCATACGAAGGGGTAATCCATGAATATGTCCATGGTTTGGGCTTGACCGGTGTGCCAGTTGTTGACGAAGGCCTGGCCACACTTTTTGAAGCCGCTGCTGGCGAAGCAGCTCTAAAATGTTCTGACCAAACAATGTTTGATGTTTCTTGGGTTAATACATATTCTCGACGACCTTTTTCAAAAGGTAATATACACTATATAGGTGCCGTATATTTTGCTGCTTTTTTGGTTGCACACTCCGAAAATGAACTTTGGGGGGAGCGTGATCGATTGGCTGCTCTAGAAGACGGCAAAGTTGTCATGAAGCAGATGGGCGAAAAATTGATTGAATGGCGGAAGAAACAGTATCAAAATCAGGCCAATTCTTATCCAACCTTTGGATACAAAGGCTTGGATGTTTTATATTTTGCTGGTCAATTTGACGACTATTTGCCGGCTGCCACACGATACTTTTCCACACGAGAAAACTCAGCTATGCAAGAAGCAGAACAACTAACATTGGGCAGATATCTCATTTTTATCGCAACATTAGACGAAGAAATTGCCGTGGATTTCAAGCATTTTCCAATCGTAGAGGGAGATATTCCAGACACGCTGGGATTGGTAGCCTCTCTTTTGGCTGAAATTGCCCACCTTCTTCGGTGCGTGCGCGCAAGCAGTACGCGACGCAGTTTAATAAGAAATGCAGCCCAACTGTATGCATTCCTTACTAAACACGAGAAGCACCCGACGGTTGGTCCAGACGTTTTACTACAGCTTGTCCAATTCCACCGCTACACCCCAAAAGTTGCGGGTGGAGATGTTGAGGCAGCGAAAAAATATGCTGAAAAACTATCTCTGATCCCTAACATGGCGTCTACTGGTCTGCGTTTAATGGCATCTTTAAGCGGGAGCCATTGATGCACGACAGAAAAACTTGCGACTTAAAGATATCTTCCATTAATCAGATCGGGACAAAGGCGATCAACATTCATTTGCCTGTAAATGGGCTGTCCGTGCACCCGGGCCTCGTCACCGCGTTGATTGGTTCAAATGGCAGTGGAAAAACAACTCTTCTTGAGGCGTTGGTCGGGTTAAGAATGGATTATAAGGTTTCGGCTGAATTGCTTGGACATAATGTTAAAAATTTCCCATCTGTGGCAAAATCAAATCTTGGAGTTTGTTTTCAATCTTCCAATTTCTCTGAAGGCATTCACGTAAGAGATATAATTAAATTACATTCGAAGTCTTATAAAATGTCACAAGATCTTAATTTATTAAATGTTCTTGGGATTTCTGACATCATGCGTTCGCGGTTCATCAAATTGTCAGGAGGGCAACGTAAACGGTTGTTTTTATATTTTGCACTAGCGCATCATCCCCAGATTGCAATATTGGATGAACCAGAAGCTAGTTTAGATTCCCAAGGGCTTGAGGCCGTCTTGAAATGTTTAGTCGTTCGGAGTCAGAAAGGATTTTCAACCCTCGTTGCAACGCATAACCCAACGGTACTTTCTACTTCGGAACGCGTTGTTTATATAGAAAAAGGTACGGTACAGTTTTCTGGCGACAAAAATGCGTTTTTTAGCAGCTTGCTGGGTACAGCGGTCTTGGAGGTAGATTCAAAGTCCGTTTCGAATGAAACTGTAAACCGTGTGATTGGACATGACAATTTACACTGTTTCAACGGCGCAAGAAATGAGAAACTGCTTGTTTTTGGGGATCAATTTAACCTAGAAAAATTGAAAACTTCAGGGCTCGCAGAGCTAGATAAAAAATCAATTTTACGCGACGTTCGAGCATCTGATGTCTTTATCTGGCTTAATCGAGGATGTGAATAATGTTTCCAATTCTGGCGTTTGAGACACGTTCGTATATTTCAAATAAAATGGCTATTTTTTGGACTGTGGCTTATCCGATCGCTATGCTTTCCTTGTTGATTTCGATATTTGACCCAGGACTGGCGACAGATGATGTGTTTGCGAGTTATCGGTTCAAAACCACCGTTGGTCTAATCACGCTAACAATCGTTTCAACGGCCTTGTTCGGAATGGGCCAAGCGATGAGCGAGATGCGAGCACAGCGAGCATTGATACCGTATCTATTTTTGCCTGTTAGCGCATCAACAATTATTTTCGCCATCTTATTTTCCAGGATCATTATAATTGTTGGATTTTCGGCAGGGTTTTTTTATGGCGCTTTTTTCATTTTAGGCGTAGACATTAATTATACCGCCATCATAGTGTTACAGGTTTTTCTATCGCTTCTTGCAGCCTCTCTTTTTTCGTTTGCTTTGGTCTTACCTCTTTTATATATCTCTCGAAATGCGGCGACCATAATTGCATTGGCAAATGTGGTTAATATCTATGCACTAATGTCTGCGGGCGTTTTTATTCCGATGGAAGCATTGCCAAGTTGGAGCAAAATTTTCGTGATTTCGTCACCCTTTTACTATCTAAATATCGGATTGCAGGCGTCATTTGAACAAGATTTCGGTGCCTTTGTGTTGCTGACTGGGGCCGCAATCTCAGCGTTGGGCATCGGTATCGTCATGATACTTGCGTCCAATAAACTTTTGGTTCCAAAATAAATGCATACACCCAAGTTTAATTGTAACAAATTCCCAGTTCCTGATCTTCAGCAATTTGGGCAAAACCCTCCCCGCGGGGCCCACGAATTCAATTTCGCAGATCTTTTATTATCGCTGTCACAAAATAGCTTTTGCGTTGATGTTGTTCCGTCGTCCGCAATAGTCAAAAGCTCAAGACAGCCTTCTTGTTCATCTGATGTTCCATAGCGACTGACATAGACAACTGAGTGGTGATCAAGTGATTGTGCAAAACGAATATATATAATCTGCATCAGTTAATTTAACCGTTTGCGGATTCCTTTCAGAAAACAGCCAAAGGTTAAAGTCTTCCCTTTTTGCTTCGTCAGCCCTCACGATTAATGCGTCCAATACTTTATTGTATTTGCGATCCCAAAAATCTATGCCGTCAATATCAACATCAGCGACCTGTTTTGCTGCTTTGGTGTTTATGTCAAATTGCCCATTACCATCCCACTGGTGAACATGCAGATATGATCCTCCATCTACTTCTCTCTTGGTGTAGTAAATTTTTTCATTCGCAATGCTGATTGCCTGAACTTCATATGGAAAAGCAAAATAATAAGATGATAAATTTACCTCTCGGTCCCCGTACTTAATGATAAGAGAATCTGCCTGAACATGATCAAGTGGCGTCAACATCACAAAAAAAAGTTAGTGAAAAGAAACGCATTATATGTTCCAAATATTGTTTAGAGACCTTTCCGCAAAGCCCTCTCATAGTGCACTCCTTTTTTAACTACGTGATTATTACAAATCATGACACATAATATTGCATACGTTTTATTTAAATCGTAGATTGCAGCAATAAGCGACGCACGCTACCCGTTAAAAACTCAATCGGACCGAGACCCTCTATACCGCGCTGTGAAATAGGAGCACGCTCGACCACAGCGAACTAAGCACACCCAAGGCAATGATAGCTAACCGGAGTTGCGCTACCTAAGGTTTGATACCTTATTCGTCTGAGAAATATAAGTAGCCTTGGTTATGCAGTATCAACAGCATAGCCATAGCCGCGTCGCTTGCCACTAGAGGCGCTATTTCATCTACTTTTAGCAGCCATTGGTTTGCAATCGCTTCAACAAAAGCTGTAGCTTCCGGTGGGCATGGCAACGCCTCACCTTGTACAAATAGGGTTAAACCACCGTCACCTTGCCATGTATAAGCCAAGCGCACCCCTTCTGACACCCTCAATACGCCGTATGCATCGTTAATGATGCTTTCTAACTCTGCTAGGTCCATAGCGTCTTCAGCCATATCTAAAGCCGAGTACTTGGCTTCTGTGCTGTGCTTACCAAACCACTGAGCAACATTTTCTGGGGTAATTTGGTCTCGCATTAACTGCATCAAACCCTCAACATCTGCAGCGCTTATTTCGCCACTGTTAGGCGTAAAGCCTTGGTCTTTTAGACGCAGGTCGGCACTAATGTCGATGCTACGCTCGTCGGCAAAGGTGGTGAGTACATCGCCATGGGAAGGCGAACGAAATCCTACAGAATAGGTTACGCAAGCATCGGAAACTGCTACACCCTGATGGGCCACAAGAGGCGGGATATACAACATATCGCCTGGGTTAAGAATGAATTCTTCGTGCCACTCAAAGTCTTGTAACAAACAGAGTTGATCATGGGCCATTAACGCTGAGTTTTCGCTGCAGGTTTGGCCAATTTGCCATTGGCGCTGGCCTTCCCCTTGAATCAAAAAAACATCATAACGATCGTAATGGGCACCAACGCCAGCACCATTTGTGGCGTAACTAATCATTATGTCATCTAAACGCCAACTGGGTAAAAAGCGAAACTTAGCCAAAAAATCATGTACTTGGGGCACAAAGCAATCGACACCCTGCACCAGCAAGGTCCAAGGAAAATCTCGTTCTTTATTAAAATCAACTTCTTTTAACGGGCCGTGGGTAACTTGCCAATCTTTTATGTCACCTTTGTTTTCAATTAAACGCGACTCTACCTCTGGCTCTAGAGCTAACCCTGCTAACTCGTCCATGGCGATGAGCGCATCTTCAAAGGCAATACCGTTACGGATACACACTGGCTTTTGCTGCCAGTAATCTGCAATAAATTCGGCTACGGTCAAATCACCCAAATGGGTCAATGGTGCCATCGTCATTAGATCGCTGCTGCTTGGGCAATAGCGTTACCAATATAGTTAGCCGGAGTTAAGGTTTTAAGCTCGTCTTTTACAGACTGTGGCAAATCTAGGCTGTCAATAAACTCAGCCATAATGGCTGCGTTAATGGTTTTACCACGGGTGAGGGTTTTTAGCTTTTCATATGGCTCTTCAATGGCATAACGACGCATTACCGTTTGAATGGGCTCAGCGAGCACCTCCCACGCGTTATCTAGATCGGCATCCAAACGTTGGGCATTAAGCTGTAATTTACTAATACCTTTTAAAGTAGACTGATAAGCAATCAGGCTGTGGGCAAGGCCTACACCTAAATTACGTAACACAGTGGAATCT
>Ga0302118_10001790_pt1 | contig 10719 bp, 6 predicted proteins | sample AG5_331_MG_FD_203126 | JGI IMG/M metagenome (GOLD analysis project Ga0302118, IMG submission 203126) | Marine microbial communities from Western Arctic Ocean, Canada - AG5_33.1 | ecosystem: Environmental > Aquatic > Marine > Oceanic | place: Canada: Western Arctic Ocean | collected 2017-10-01 | reverse complement strand
CTTGCGTCTACGCCACCAACGCTGTAGTGGATTACCACCAGTTGGATGTTCAATCACACCAGCCAACTCGTAACCAGGAATCTGACCTGCTTTTAGCCGGTCAACTAACTCATGATGGGCGCGGCCTAGACCACTTTGGCGAGGTAACTCTCCGCCGCGAACAAGCAAAACACGCCTCGCCATTGCTCCCGCGAGCCAATGCCGATATTAAACAGGCAAGCGCACGAGAGCGCATGGGCGACTCATCGAGACCCTTGCCCAGCCTTCTGGTGGTGAAGGGGACTTTCGAGCAATTTGGTGGTGCGGAGCGCGACTTACTGAACAATTTACCAGCATGGGCGCACCACTTTGAAATCACAGTAGCAACCCTAAATCTACCACAAAAAGCACGCGAAACACTTGATGATTTAGGAATTAATTATCTCACACCAGTGAAACAATTTGCTGTTCCGCGTGGCATTTGGGCTGAAGCAAGAGCGCTATCAAGCCGCCAAGCCACCCGACTTTGGATCTCAATGCTAAATTTGACTGAACAGGTTACTGGGCTACGAGAAGTATTGATAAATTCCGATGCTATTCATGTAACAAGTGGGGTTGGTTCTCTAGAATTCACTGGCCTAGCACCAAATCATCTCCCCATGCACTACTACTGTCTTGAACCTCACCGCGGGCTATACGAAGATGTGTTACACCGAACTATTGAAGGAACTCCAAAACGAAGTTTGTCCCTCACTTCACTGTTGCTAGGGAAACAAAGACGCCGCGACCAAAAATTTGTATCACGTTTAGAAAAAATGCAAAACGTTTCAATTTCTGGGAATTCCATGTGGATTCAAAAACGGATTTCTGAAATTTATGGTGTTGATTCGCAATTACTACTACCAACTGTGGACCTTTCTGTTTGGAGAAATAATAGTTCAGATGATGATTCAACCTCAATTGGTGACTATGTAGTAACAATTGGTGCTGCCTCACACGTCAAAGGAACCTGGGAAACTATCGAAATGCTGGCTGGAACAGGAATTGCTCTCGCATTAGTTGGGGGCGGTAATGGCTATGACTTAGCCCGCTTGCGCGAGAGGGCCGAGCAATTAGAAGTGAAACTCGACATTCAGCCTCGTCTAAGTCAAGATGATTTGGTCACACTTGTGCAACAAGCACTCGCTGTTGTTAGTTTGGCCTACAACGAACCATTTGGCCTAACTCCAATTGAAGCACAGGCAGCAGGTACGCCAGCATTGATGGTCGCAGAAGGCGGATTCCAATACACCGTTGAAGATGGAATAAGTGGCAGATTGTTACCGCGCGGTGACTGGTCAGCATGGCACCAAGCACTCGCTGAAGCTAACAAACCAGGAAACCGCTCTGCATGGGCAAAGGCAGGCAGGGATAACATAGCAAAAATGGGATTGACCCCTAAGCATCAAGCAGTCAGAATAACTGAAATTCTCAAAATTAGCGAAGAGGAATAATTCACTTATTCATCAGCAATCCGCTTAGATTTCGGTTGCATAAATAGCACTGTTACTAACGCAATTGAAGAACACAGGAACATTAGCACAGAACCTGTCATTCCAACATCTGGGGAATTTTCAAGATGTGGGAGCCCAATTAAGTCAGTCAACGTCTCTCCTCTACTCAAAGTCCCACCAATTGACGAGAGCATCAGCACTACTTGACAAGCAGACAGTGCGATCAAACTCTGCAAAATTACAAGTTTTTTAGAATTCCAAAGACCAATACCTAAAGTTAGTCTGCCGTGTAAGAATCCTAGCCAAAGTCCAGTACAAAGACCAGAAAGTAAAATCTTATTGGCGGTCATAGAGTTACCACCATCAGCAGCTAAATTACCAGTGATAATTGTGAACGGAACCACCAATAATCCAAATATCACACCGCACAAACTTGCTCCATCTAATCCAGTTGCCATACTAGTTGAAAACTTGTCACCTAATCGAGGATAAAGTGCCATCATTGCTCTAAGAAGAGTTGCAGTTGTCGCTAGCAAAAATGAGCCAACGGTGAGTTCAACAGCAACCGCGTGAAATGTTCCTGCCTCAACCATCAAACCCCACCTTCTAGGCCTTTGAGATAATCTTCACCATAGTGGAGCCACTGTTCATCTGACCATGTTAATGGTCTTCTCGGATCTGACATATCAATACCTTGAACAACCTGCTGAACTGGAGCCATCGGTATTGTTGATGGTTGGTTAAATGTTGATTCCATCCCACTTATACCCGCTTTTGCTGGTCTACCAAAGCGACGATTCAAAGTAATACAAAAGGCAAGTGAAACAAACATTATCGCAATTGATTGGAATCGGAACGCCCAAGCATTGGGCAAAATATCCTGCTGTTCAACCGATAATGTAATCCAAGCAGATGATTCCACAAATATCTCATTTGTCATTACCACTCGATATTGTATTTCAGTTGCTGAAAGTGCGATTGGTAAACTACCGACCCAAGCATCTCCTTGCTGAGTCATCACAACTGATCCTTCAGCACCACGCGAAGTCCACTCAAGGGAAACACTAGTAGAATTAGAGGCAGGTACAGATAATACCATTTCTTCACCGACTAACGTCTTAGTTGGAGGAGCCCATTCAGCAGAAATCTGTGGTAGATTCTCAGGAACTGGACCTACAGTAATCAATACCCCCACCTCATCAACAGCCATCCGTGCGCTAGCATCACCCCCGTGATGAATCGCAGTAATTAATCGATAATCACCCTCAACTAAAGGTGCTCTTAGAGCCCATGTCACCGAAGTAGAGCCATCCAAACTAGTGACTCGTTGTTCGACATAATTACCACTACCTCCTGCGCCATCTGAGAGTATAGTCCAACCATCTGCTTGTGGTGTATCACCAACACCATGCGTGCCAGTTAGTAAAAACAGGCCAGCCAACTTGCGTTCTGAAAGTTGCATATCTTGAGCGCTAACAGTCACCGAAAGTGGCCCACCAACATAGGTTTCAGAACGGTCTGATGTAATAGTCAACAGGGCTGAAGATTCGGCAGATAATCCGGGGTCACCATGACATGCGCCACCACAAACGAATTCTTCGGTACCATCTCCTTCCCCACCTGGATTCGCAGTGTATTCAGGTACTGCTAAAACCGCTACAAGCAGGATGACAAAAAGAAATACTCTACGCATCATGAACCACCTCCAAATAGCCGCTCAATTGTCGCTGAACCAATTGCTGAAATTGCGCCCAATGTGAATAAAATTAGCATAACAAGTTGCGCTGAACTGCTAATATCTTCCCTCTCTTGTGAAAGCATATCATCTGCTGAAAGAGATACGCTCACTTGAGATTCTCCCGCCACTACCCGATTGTTTTCAACACCATCAATTATTACCGATACTTGGTAACTTGACTCACCGGAAAATGTCAGAGGCTCAGACCAGGTACTCTGATTCACTGTCGCAACTCTTGCCCAATCACTTACCCCACCACTATCAGTATTGGCAAGACGCCAAACTACGAATTCCGTAGCCTGACCATCCCAATCCCATGTAAGAGTCATCATACCATTGCTGACATCAATTGTACAGGCAGATACTGTTGGCCCATCAATTGCATTGACTGATTTAATGATATCAGAAGTTCCACCATACTCATCAAACACTGTTAGTTTGACATCGGTTACACCCAATACTAGTATTACCTCTATTGCCGATTCACTGCTGGTTTGGGCACCATTAATGTCTTCCCATTCCCAGAACCACCCTACAATTTCCCCATCGGCATCGCTTGATAGTACTGCATCTAATGGATTATAGGATTCAGTCATCACATTTTGTGATATTGAAAAATCAGCAACTGGCTGTATGTTGACAATTGTCACCCCAGCCGATTGCTGGACAATAATCCCACCATTACCATCATCAAGAGTTACTTCAGCAAGCCATAATTGGCCAATCCCAAGCCACTGTATAGGAACGGAACTCAAGCCATCTAAAGCAGGTATATGGAAGCCATCTCTACGCCAAATAATCGTAGTTACCAATTGATCAGCATCTTCATCAGATGTCTGCATGGAGAGAATTAACTCATTTAATGAAGTGAACTCAGTACCAGAGGAATTGATTGATATCACCTCAACAATAGGATTTGAATTACTGATAGATATTTGATTTGACTGGTAATCGATCCCCCATCCGCTGCCATCATTTGGTGTTACTTCTGCGTGCCAAACCTCGCCTCTCTGAATTTCTGATGTATCTACTAAATTATTCCCAGTCAACTGATTCTGTAGGGCACCATTACGATACCACTTGATATTAGTTCCCGATTCCATATCACCATCATCATCTGAGTATTGGTAAGATAGAGTAAGACTACTCGAACTGTCTGCTGGATTTGGATTGAGAGTGATGTTACTGGCGATTGGCAGACTGTTGATGACTGTCTGGGATGAAGAAGTTACCCAGCCAGACCAGTCAATCCCATCGCTTGCCCGCGCTCGGAATGACCAAACATCATTCTTGGAAGTAGCTGAAGTTGGCAACATTTTAAGATCATCAAAAGCAGGTTGATGAATGTTTGACAACAACCATTCAACTTCAAAATCGGCCTCAGATTCGCCATCATCATCGTCAAATAACCAGTTGGCTGAAAGCGAAAGGCTAGTAGTTGGACTTGATGGTGAAAGAACTGGCGATAATAAAGTAGGAATGCTGTTTGACGAACCAATGGTCACAGGTTGGCATGATACAGTGGAGCCAATATCAATTCCATCAGATGGCGATACCGTGTAATGCCAAGAATCCCCGCTACGAGTCATTAGACTTGAGACGGAATTTGAATCATCAAGTTCAGAAACACGGGACCCGTCCAAGAACCATTGAATTTGAGAACCACTTTCTAAATCACCATCCAAGTCGTCATAACCATAATTGACAATCAGTAAATCACTCTCAACTGGTGAAACCGGATTGATTACAGGGTTTGCTGCAGAAGGCACGCTGTTGGCAATTGTTACTGGGCCAGTACTTACCTGAGTACCAAAATCAGTGCCATCAGATGGGGTGATTTCAACTGACCACTGTTGCCCATGTGTAACAGACGCCCCACTAACTGATGTCAAATCATTCAATGCAGTAACAATTTGGCTATCGCGAATCCAACGTATTGTGGTTCCAGACTCGGGGTCCGAATTAGGGTCTGAATAAGTATACGAAACTTGCAATCCACTAGCCTTAGTTGGAGAGGATGGTGAGATGACTAAATTACTAACTAACGGAGGATCATTTGAGACCTGTTGTTCAGTTGCGCTTGCGGTGATTGTTGCCCAATTGTCAGCAGAACTCTGATTCCCATCTCCGTTCACGAAGTTAACCGCTAAGTCAAGAACCGCAGTTCCAGAGCCCTGTGATGGTGAAGTCCAAGTTACCGTCCAAGACCGCGCATTAGAGTTAGAATGTGTAGCAGAATTACCAACTATCTTGGCATTGTTACCCGGATTGGAGAATGTACCCAAATTGGTAGTTAATGAAAAGCCACCATTACTTCCTGCTGGGGTACCAGTACCACCAATCGTTAGAGAATAGGATTGTTGCGGGTTGTAACTGCTAGGAAAACCAGTGATTTGCGGTGTCACTCCACCAGCAGAATTACCGTGGCAACTACCACATCCACTACTGGAATTTGGCTTGCCAGTTGAGGAAGCCTGCATTGCTGGGGCTGTTATCAATAAGACGAACAGAAAGGTAAGCAAGAGGGCCACTCGCGTTTTACCAATACCACTCATGAGGTTACGAACCAGCACTAGTGTATGAATTAAGCCATCTAATGAACCATGCTGGCCGTATTTCTATATTCATTATCTAGCAACTTGAATCGCTTGAAATCTCGCTATATTCTTTGTTTCCCCGATGATTAGTAAGCCGTTTAGTTCATGTTTAGTACCGTACCCGCGCAAGTCATGGAACCGGTTCAGAGTGTCGCCATCATCGGCGCAGGAAACATGGGGAGCGGCATTGCACAGAAAACTGCACAGGAAGATTTCGACGTGCAAATGGTGGACCGAGAGGCAAAATGGGTTGAGCGCGGACAAGGAATTATTGCTGATTTCCTCTCTGAGGCTGTTGAGAGACGTATCTTCAAACCTGCTCAAGTTGAGGCAATTCAAAGCCGAATCACAGGAGTGGTTGGAACAGAGAATGTTTCCCCAGATACCGACTTAGTAATCGAGGCTGTTTTCGAAGACTTTGACATCAAAACAGCAGTTTTCACGACCCTTGATGAGGTATGCGATGAAAAGACAATTTTAGCGTCAAATACCTCGTCTCTATCAGTCAATGAATTGGCTGCTGCAACCGGCAGACCGGACAAATTTGTCGGTCTGCATTTCTTTTATCATCCTGCTAAAAATAGGCTGGTTGAAGTGATTCCTGCTGAATCAACCAGCCGCGAAAGCACCGAGCGAGTTGTGCAATACTGCAAGACGCTCGGAAAAGTTGTCATCGTCTGCAAAGATCGCCCTGGCTTTGTTGTCAATCGCTTCTTTGTGCCATGGCTCAATGAAGCATGCCTATTGCTTGAGGAAGGAATCGCAAGCACAGCACAGATTGACGCCGCCGCATGCAAGGCATTCCGAATTGGAATGGGTCCATTCGCATTGATGAATTTGACCGGCCCCCCTATCGCACTTCATGCAACTGACTATCTTGCAGAACAACTCAACACCCCTCGGTACACAGGTGCACAAAACCTTCGTGAGATGGTTGGAGCAGGAGATATGTGGGTAATTGGTGACATTGATGAGGAAGGAAATTGCTCAGATGAGGCTGAGAATATAATCTCTCAGCGGTTGCTAGGTCAAGTATTCGCTGTGTCAGCACAAATTGTTGCAGAAGAAATCTGTTCAATGGAAGATGTTGACCGCGGCGCAAAAGTTGGATTACGCTGGGCTAGAGGTCCATTCGAGTTAGCCAACAAACTTGGTATCGAATCCGCTTACTCTATGGCTTCTCAATATGCTGAACTAGCCGGTTTCACTCTGCCTGACTTCATGGTATCCCAAGTAGAATCCGGCAAGCCATTCGAATTCTCATACATCGATGTAACCACCGATGGTTCAATCGCAAATGTGCAAATTAATCGACCAGAAGCGATGAATGCTCTCAATGAAACTGTAGTCGCACAACTTGGTGATGCATTGGATATTCTCAATGCAGACAATTCCATCTCAACTATTGTCCTAGAAGGTGCTGGTAAGGCCTTTGTTGCCGGCGCTGATGTGAAATTTTTCGTTGACAAAATTCGCGCCGACAAAATTCAAGACATCTACGATTTCACTTCATTTGGTCACCAAGTGTTGGACAAATTGGAAAACTCACCAAAGACCACCATTGCAATGACCACTGGTCTAGCTCTTGGAGGAGGTTTGGAGTTGGCTATCTCGTGTGACTACCGAATTGGAACACGCAGGACGCAGTTCCGCTTTCCAGAAACAAGCATCGGCATTTACCCCGGCCTAGGTGGCTCGCAAAGAACACCACGAATATGTGGAGTTGAGTGTGCTCGCTGGGCCGTTTTGGCTGGTAATTTCATGGACCACAACAGTGCTTTTGCACTTGGATTATTGACTCATCTTGTTGAACCAAGTGAAGTTGATGCGACTGTTAACACTCTTGCTGAAACTGGCAAACCTGCTGTGAAATACACTGGGATGCCAGCAGATACTGAGCATCCTGTTGCTACTTTTGCAAGCCAGTTTTTCAGCGATGAAAACATGAATATTCTTCTCTCTGGAGGAGTTCCTGAAGGATTTGATCCCGAAGATAGAAATGTTAGCAGGCAGGTGAAATCTCTTCGCTTTGCCGCCCCCATTGCAGTAAATATGGCTGCTGACCTACTCAATGATGCAGTCAACACAGGTGATGATTTACAGGCAGGACTGGCTCTTGAATTAGAAAGGCTACACACAATATTCGCAACCTCTGATGCTCATGAAGGATTGTCTGCACTTATTGAAGGAAGACGCCCGAAATATTCCAATAATTAAGTGGAAAGCACTTTGAACACTGCAGGCATAGGAGTTCTATGCAACCCGGCACAGACCAGTGGGGACAACCGATACAACAAGCGCCTCCTCAACCACAGTATGGTCAACCACCTCAACAGATGATTATGGGACAACCCCAAGCAGCCCAACCCCAAGTAGGAATGGGTATGCCAGGCATGGGGGTGCCTGCCACATCAGCAACAACTGCCTTAGTTCTTTCAATCTTGAGTATTTTCTGTGGTGGTATTTGTCTGGCAATCCCTGGGTTGATAATTGCTAAACAAGCACTTACCATAACTGACCAATACCCCGGTCATCCTGATGCTGGAAATGCAAAGGCTGCGATGATTATCTCATGGATTGTCATCGGATTAACTATCGCAGTAATATTGTTCTATGTTGTAATGGGTGTGGCATTAGTCGGCAGTGGTGAATTCTGAAGAACCCTGTACTAACAAATCATTCCTCTTCAGTTAACAATTCATTGCTAACGACTGCCCGAAGATCTAGCATGAAACTGAATACAGTAAATACAATCCCTAGAACAAGAAGTATCTACTTCTCATTAAACCTCAACCCTCACTCTAACCTTATCATACATACCCGTATAATATGGTAAAAAGTATTTATTTTGAGTAGGGATTTCCCAAATATATCTACCTTAAATTGAATTGGTTTACTCATTTTCACGTCGAAGAGCTACTAAGCAACTCAAACTAATTACTGCAATTGTTCCAGCCACACCTACAAAGGGTACAGAACCGCCAGAAGTGCTACCACTACTATTTGCAATCACAACTGTTGAAGTTGCGATATTACCATTTTGAATTCCATCGTGTGCTAAGATTGCACATGTCACAAAATTACCAGGTGCATACCCTGATGAAAGTGTTGTAGTGGCAGTCGTTACTGGGGCGCCATTAATTGTCCACGCCACAAATGAGTTATCTGGGTCATTATCTGCATCATAATATGTATATGTACAAACTAATGTATCAACCTCGGTCGGCGATGAAGGTGAGATAATCACCATTGATACTTGTGGAGCAGTGTTGGTACCGGTTACTGTGAAACATGTAGTTCCTCCATCATCGATCAAGAATACTCCCCACTCATACAAATTACCGAGAACACAGTAATCGCCAGGGCCAAGCCCAGAAAGAACGTCATTGAATGCTGCATTTGTCTGACTTGCCGTCCATGTCCATGACCCTGAAATCACGTAGGCCGTGCTACCAACTTCTGACACATAATATTCTAATGTGTAATTGGTTCCAATACGAGTACAGTTGACATAAAAACTCAAATCTTGTGTATCTCCTACATTGTAGGTTGATGCATCAGTCCAACTATACACTGAAATCAATGTAGGATCTAGTCCACAAGGGTCAAGAACAGTGTTATTGTTTACTGTGAAACAAGAAGTATCTGTATCAACTGGTATGAATAAATTCCCATCGTATACTTTTAACAACGCTTCCCAGCAATAATTACCAGCAGGTATACTTAGCGCTGTATAGTCCATTCCAAACATACTAGCAATGTCACTAATTGGGAACATCCAATAACCGTTCGTTCCTAAATTTTGAGCACCTACTGTCGCAGGCCAATTATTGCCTCCACTATACACTTGAATATCGTAATTTAATCCATTAGAACCATTCAACCAGCCCATTAACGACATTGAAGTATTGGAAGGAATCCAACAAGTAATGAAGTTTGCATTGAATGGGTCTCCTATGTCATAAACAGGATTTACACCCGTAATATCTACTGTGCCATCGAATATTTGCATAGAACCCATACAACTGGTGTTAGTGTTGTTGCCACCTGTGTTGTTGCCACCTGTGTTGTTGCCACCTGTGTTGTTGCCACCTGTGTTGTTGCCACCTGTGTTGTTGCCACCTGTGTTGTTGCCACCTGTGTTGTTGCCACCTGTGTTGTTGCCACTTGTGTTGTTGCCACCTGTGACATTAAAACAAGGTGTTTCGCTATCAATAAAATTGGTCGCCCCTCCACTAATCATCCAAAGGGTGATGTTCCCACAATAATAGCCATCAGATATATTGGGCCATGATTCGGAAAAGGATTCCCAACCATCTGTTTCAGTCCAATTCCAAATATTGTAACTTGACCAACCATTATTTCCGCTCCAGTCAGCTTCGAGCATGTAATCCTTGTTAATAACTGAACAATTTACATAATAATCAGCATAAACAGTTGCCCCAGAAATGTAACTTACAGCGTCAGTCCAAGCCATCAAATCAGTTAATGATGCGTCAAAACCACAGGTTGTATTATTACGACCGCTGGTAATATTGGTTTGATTATCTTCTGATTCAAAATCAATATTTCCCGGTAATTGCTCAAACGAAACTGTTGCAATTTGTATTACTATTATTATGCTAATTAGCCAAGCCAACGCCTTATTCATATAACAAAAGAATTAGGATTAGCATATATTTGTTTCCTAATAGTAATGGATTAATTTAGAACTTGAGAACAATATAATGAAACCCACAGGGCTATCACAGTGACCACACATGCAACTACTAGTCAACAGTCCTTTGTTTGCCTAATCAAAGCTAACGCCAATATTGAAAATAGCGTTAATGGAAGGCGGCGGGCAAATACCCGCCGCACAACCAAATGTGTGTATCTACTCAAAGGCTGAAACTACTCAACTCGTCGTTCT
>Ga0302118_10001788_pt1 | contig 10723 bp, 8 predicted proteins | sample AG5_331_MG_FD_203126 | JGI IMG/M metagenome (GOLD analysis project Ga0302118, IMG submission 203126) | Marine microbial communities from Western Arctic Ocean, Canada - AG5_33.1 | ecosystem: Environmental > Aquatic > Marine > Oceanic | place: Canada: Western Arctic Ocean | collected 2017-10-01 | reverse complement strand
TGGGAAGAGGGGGGTCGGGAAGAGAGGCGCTGGGAAGAGAGTGGCCTCCCACGGAACAAGTCGCGCGGGTGGCTGGGGTGCCTGAGACAGTAGAACCGAGGCCTCGTCGGCCGGCTGACGAAAGCTCTGAGCGCCCACCGCTCCGAGGGCGGCGATCAATAAGGCGAGCAACCAGACCGTTGGTCTATGAATTCGTGGCGAGGGGTAGGCCAAGTCGAACTCCTATTGTTTGAGAAGGCGGCGTATAGTTAGCAAGTCGTTGTGCCTAAGACACCGCAACAAATCGGTATGAGAGGCCCTCGAGCCCCGTCACCGAACGAACAACTGTCCGTGTGGTTAATCCCTCAATGTATTCAGGCGTTTATCTAAGCCAATGAATCCAATTTCTCGTAGAAAGAGATCGGCCAATGGGTGCAAGTTCTAAAGCGCTCCGTGCGCAACTTTCCCCCAGGCAGCCTCAGCGGCTTCCTGGGCCCTGCCGCGCCTTCTTTTTTGTCTCCCGGGGGCCCAAAAGCAGCCCGCCCATGACAAGGAAAATTTTTTCCGGTTGTCTGCTCTTGGCGGCACTGGGAATGGTTTTTTCCTTTTTGGCCCCAGGACCTTCCGGGGCGTCGGGCCCACCGGTTTCCCCGGACTTGGGCCAGCGCACCGCCCAACTCCTGGCCGAACTAATCCGGATCCCCACCGTGAACCCGCCCGGGGGCGAAAAGAAATTGGCCGAACGCATCGCCGCCGAATTGGCGGGCGCCGGTCTCGAGACCCGGGTGATTCCAACCCCTCGGGCCACACCCAGTGATCCCCCCCGGGCCGCCGTCTGGTCTCGGCTGCCCGGCCGAGGCATTCGGCCCCCCTTGATCCTGCTCTCGCACCTCGACGTGGTGCCCGCCGTAGCCGAAGACTGGCTGCACCCACCTTTCGCGGGCGTCATCGAGGACGGCGTGGTCCATGGCCGGGGCGCCCTGGACGCCAAGGGCGTCACCGCGGTCCATATCTCCACCCTCCTGGAACTCGCGGGGCGCGAAGAGCCCCTCGACCGCGACATCATTTTTCTCGCCACCCCGGACGAGGAAACCGGGGGTCGGGCAGGTGCCCAGTACATCGTCCGACAACATCCCGAACTTCTCGCAGGAGCCGAATTCCTGCTCACCGAGGGCGGCAGCATTCGACCTGCTCGCGGCCCGCGCGAAGGCATGCACCCGGTGCCGCCCATGTGGGGAGTCACGGTGACCGAGAAGGGTCCGTGCTGGCTGGAACTCAAAACCCGAGGCACAGCAGGGCATGGCTCGGCCCCTCGGCCCAACGCTGCGGTGCCCCGACTCGTGGAGGCCCTGGATCGGGTGCGCCGGATCGAGACACCGATTCAAGTACTGGACGAGGTCTCGTTCATGTTTCGCGCCCTCGCGCCCAGCGCGCCCCCAGAGGATCGAGAAGGATTCGCCGCCCTGGGTCAAAGCCTGGCAAACGATTCGTCTTTTCGCCGACGCTTCCTCGCCAACCCCGGCTATAACGCCCTGGTCCGGGACACCATTTCGATCACCGTGCTCGAGGCCGGAACCAGCACCAACGTGGTTCCTGGCGATGCAACCGCGCGACTGGACGTTCGCCTCCTGCCCGGCGAAGACTGCGCCGCTTTTGCTGGAGCGCTAAGCGACGTCATCGCTGACCCCTTGGTCGAAGTCGAAACCCTTCTCGCTTTTCCGTCGCGCAGTTCCTCCGCCGACACACTGCTCTTCGAGGCCATCGCCCGGGTGGCTCGGCGCGAGACGCCTGAGGCGATTGTGGTCCCGCGAATGATCGGAGGCTTCACCGACGCCCACTGGTTTCGCGAAAAGGAAATCGTCGCGTACGGTTTCGTCCCGCGCTGGCTCTCCCGGGCGGACACGGGGGGTGTTCACGGGGTCAATGAGAAGGTCTCCACCGCGAACCTCGAAGCGGGTGTGGTCACCCTCCTGGCGATCCTCGACGAGTTGGACACTCTCTCGGCGGGCGAGGCAGCCCCCGCATTGGACACCGCGCCGAGCAACCCATAAGCCCCGCGGCCTAGGCCCCTCGTGTCCTAGGCGATGCCCTAGGCGAGGTCCTGCACCGCTCGGTGGAGTACTTCGAAGAGGGGTTCGATTTGCTCCAATTCAAGGCACGAGAACGCGATGCGGATGTCACTGGCGCTGGTGGAAATCAACCCGACGCCATACTGGGACAGGAGATGGACCCGCAATTTCTCGGCGTCGACATCCTTTAGTTGAACGCACATGAAGTAGCCGCTGTTGAACGGGTAGACATCCCAGCTTTCCGCGTAGCGGGGCAAGGCAGCCACCTCGGCCACCCGCTTCGCACGCGCGCACAACTCTTCATTTTTCGCCGCGCGCTCCTCGGCGAGACTGGGCGACGACAACGCCTTCTCCACCAAGGTCTGAGAGAGTTGACCGACGTTGGACACCCCTCCGCGAATGGCGCCCTTGGTCTTGGCCTCCAGAACTGCACACACGGTCTCGGCCCCTTCGGCCCGGCCCGGACCAAAGCTGATGAAGCCACATCGCAATCCCCAGGCGAAGAGTTCCTTGGTCGCGCCGTCGAGCTTCACCGCGAGCAGGTTCGCGTGCCGGCCCACCAGCTGGGCGAAAAGGGATTGGGTCGCTGACGGACCACCAATATGGTAGAAGAGACCGAAATAGGCGTCGTCGGTGATCACCACCAAGCGCGTTCCCGCTTCGGCCTGAGCGACCAACGCCGCCCCGATCGCCTCGGCTTCCGCAACGGTGGGCATATAGCCCGTGGGGTTGTTGGGGAAGTTGAGGAGCACCACGAGCTTCTCGCGGTCCTCGCTGGCCTGGGCCAGCGCCTGGGCAAAACCTTGGCAATTGAAACCGCCTTCGGCATAGAAGGGGAAAGTTTCGATCTCGGCCCCCCCGTGGACCTCAAAATTCAGCCGGTAGTTGCCCCAGAGCTTGTCGGGGATCAAAACCCGATCCCCCGGGTCGACGAAGAGTTCGCAGGCCAAGGCCAGGCCGTGGGTAATTGCGGCGGTCACGATGGGCAGCCCGAATTTTTTGGACGCGAGGTCGGGGTTCTCGTTCACCAGCTTGGCGCGCCAATGCTCGCGCAGATCCATACGACCCGAAGCGGGCGCATAGGGGTACGCGTCGCCGGGGTCGATATCCAGCAGGTGCTGCTGGACCGAGGGCAGATACATGGGGCCCCCAGCCTCGGTCGCGATGCCGATGGTGGCGTTGAATCGGTGGGCCTTCTCCTTGGCTTCGGCGGATTGGGAGAGGATGCCCTTGGGAAAGTAGAGCCGGCGCCCATACCCGGAAAGCATGGCGAGGACCTCGGGCCCAGCCCCGTCGAGGTCATCGTTCAGTTGGGCGGCCAGGGGGTTCAGGGCTGTCGGGGCAGATCGAGTCATTACTTTAATCCTGTGTCTGCAGGGGCAGCGCAATGCTGACCCTACAAACGTTTGTCGAGTACGTCCATGAAGTTCGCGAATCCCCGAGCTCGCCAGAACGCCTGGGCGGTGGGATTGGCCGATGCGACTTGAACCTCGACCCGCTTGATGCCCGAGGCCCGCACCCAGGCAAGTGCTTCGTCCACCAGCCGGGTGCCGATGCCCCGGCGGCGGGCATCCTCGCGTACTCCCAGATCGGTGATCTCGGCGCGCTCGTTCTCGACCATAATCGCCGGGGAATGATCGATGCGCACGATGCACAGGCCCTGAATATCGACTTTCTCCTCGTAGAGAAGAATCGCCGCCTCGGGATCGCGTTCGATGCCGCGAAGCAATTCGGCGAGTTCTCCCTGGGCGTCTCGTCGCATGCGAAAAGCCGGCGCCAGGGGTTCGTGGAAAACCGTGATGCCGGTCCAGAGCGCCGCGACCCGGTCCAGGTCTCGGCGAGCGGCCAGGCGGATTTGGCCCTTCACTGGCGCGCCTTGGCGGCTCTGGATTCGCCCATGCGAAGCATCCGAAACTCGCCCTGGGACTCACCCTCTCGGAAGTATTCCCCACTCATCACATCGCCGTCGGCAGCGACGGTTCGCGTCAGGAACCGAGTGGCCGCTTGGGAGGAAAGGGTTCGCCCGGATCCAAGAGTCGCCTCCCGAATAAAGCTGGGGCCCGCCTCCAGCAATTCCATGCGCCAGCGCTCGTGATAACCAATCTGCGAGGCCGAGGCCGCGCGCAGCCCACCCTTCGAGGCCCAACCCTTGGGACCGACGGGGTCTAGGCGTTTCGAACGTTCATCCTGGGCGCTATGGGCGAGACCCCGCGCGATTTCGCCGCGCTGGTCGGGGCTTGGCTCCCAGGCGCCCAGAGTGCGCGCCTCCTCCCCCCCCGGCAGTTTCTCCCACCGACCCGACCCATCCCGAAACTCCGGATGCGGAAAGATCGACCACCGCAACCCTGGACCATCGGCTTCGATCCGCCAGATCTGGTCGTCCCAAGCCGGCAGCTGGGAGTCCGAGCCCGAGAGATCCCGGTGGTGTATCAGTACGTACCAGTCCCCGACCAAAACTCTCGAGTCCGAGGCTCTCCCGGGGCCGGGGTCACCGGCGGCAGCTGTCCCGACAACCCCGCAAGCCAGCACAAGGATGGCCTGCAACCCTGGCCACGCCCGGGCGCGCCCAGGAGCCGGAGCAGAAACTGCAGCCGCCCGGCCACTTGGGCAAGGAGACGCTTCCGTCCGCGTAAAGGCAAATCTTTTCCAATTTTGTCGTCCCAGGGTGGCTCCCTTGCTTGGGCCGGAAGCCGTTCGCCGTCTTCCCTTGTACTTCTGGCTCTTATGATTTTATAATAATAACAGTACCTTACAAGATATTCGGAGTCTTTTTGAGGAACTTTCGAGCGAATTAAACTCTTGGCACACAGATTGCGCCAAGGACCCTCGGGTAGGCTTGCCCGGCGCTCGCCCCTCAGACCGCGCCGCGCGGAAACACCGCACCGGATTAGGAACAATGCTGACGATCTGGATCATCCACCGAGACCCGCATCACCGTAACGCACTGGCGCGCATCGCGGCGGTGGGGGACCGGACCGTGGTCGGGGCCCCCGGAGACCCTCTCTTCGGCTCGGCCGAGGCGCCCGATGCCGCAGTGCTCGGACTGAGTGGAGACTTCGAGCAAGAACTGGAGTTCGTCCACCGCTTCGGTCACCGCTTTCCAGAGTGCAAGTGGCTCTTACTGGCCTCGCCGGGGGAGGAGACCCAGGCGCGCCAGCTTTTCGACACCCTGGACGCCCGCCATCTCAGCTACCCGATCGAGGCTCGGGAACTTCGCCGCGCCCTTCGCGACGGCATCCACTCAAGCCGGGCGGACTCGCTCTCCTCCCGGCGCAGCCGGGATGAACTCCGCGCGCGTTTCGGGCGCTGGTTCGGCGATATCCAGAGATCCGACTGGATGAGCGCCCTGGATCCCCGACTGGCCTCGGTCCCCATACTGATTCGTGGCAAGGCCGGAACCGGCCGTGAATTGCTGGCCCGCTACCTGCACGCATTCGGGGGCCCGAGTGAGGAACGCTTTCTCCACGTCAGCTCACGGGGCGTACTCGACCGCGGAGATCTCGCGGACCGCTTCCAGGCCGGGGGAACCGACGTCCCCGGACGCCCCCTCGCGGTCTGGCTCGAAGACGTCGACCGCCTTCCCCTCGCCATTCAGCGCACCCTGCGCGAGTGGATCGAATTTGGCTCGCCCCCTGGAAATCTCCGCGGGCGACCGATTCGCTGGATGGCGGGCGCGGCTGACGAATCCGAACTCGATATCGAACCGGGCCTGGATCCACGCCTCGCCGAGACGCTCTCGATTCTGAGCCTACGCACCCCAAGCCTGGCGGAGCAATCGGTGAACCTCGAGCGCTTCGTCGGCGAAACCGCCCTGGCCTGGAGCAGCACCCGGCGCGAGGCCCCGCGACACTTCAGCACCGAGGCCCTGACGCGCCTGCGCAGCCATCCGTGGCCGGGCAACCTACACGAACTCGAAGCTGTGGTGCTGCGAACCCTGGCCTCAATCGGCGCCAATGCCAGCGCCGATGCCAGCGCCGATGCCAGCACCAATTCCGAAGCTGTGGGCCCGGGCGACCTGCGTTTTTCCGAACTCGATGAGGGTCAGGGCCTTGGGCTAAACCCACAGACCTCCGCCGGGATCGCCCCCACCGGTGTCGACTCCGCCCATTCCCCGAGTCAAGCCGAGTTGGTCGAGGAGGAGCTGTCCTCGGACGCCCACGACGACGAGCTGACTTCCCTGATGCCCGAGGGTCCAACGGATTCCAGTGACACCGAGGGCCGGGATATCCTTTCCTTCTTTGAAAGCCCAGACGCGACGGAAGCGGATTCGGGCCCCGCCATCGACCCCGTTCAGATGGCCACCGACGCCGCCCTCAATACCCTGGCCCCTCAACGGATTCCGGATCTCCGTGACAGCAAGGAGTCGAATCTCCGGCGGGTCATCCAATCCGTCGCCCACGCCGTACGAAATCCCCTGGTGTCCATTCGCACCTTCGCGGAACTCCTTCCCGAGCGGTATGAAGACCCGGAGTTTCGCGATCACTTCCGGGAACTGGTGGGCCAGGATGTCGCTCGGATCGACGATGCCGTCACCCGCCTGCAGAGCATGGTCGATCTTCCCAATATCGAGTCCCAGCCCGTCGACCTTGCCCACCTGCTCGACAAATTGCTCGACGAACATGCCGACGAAATCCGGACGCGTAGGTTGCTGGTCCTGAAGGAGCTCGACCACAGCCTTCCCCATGCTTACGGCGACCCCATGCTCCTGCGCGATGCCTTCGCGGGACTGCTGGATCGGGCACTCTCCTCGGTGCGGGATCGCGGAGACATCTATATCGCCTCGAAACATCACGAGGGCGGCCGTGCGGGGGAACCCACCGTTCGTGTTCTGCTCCGCTACTCCCTGGCCACCGGCGCCTCCGCCCAAGCGGCCTCCTCCGGTTCCCGACCCGCCCTGCCAGGGGGGGACAACCTGGCGACCATCATGGCCCAAACCATCGTTCAGGCCCTCGGCGGCTCGTTCACCAGCGACACCACCGACGCCGATGAGTGCGTGGTCATCATCGACCTGCCAGCGCCCGGTCCCGAATAGCCGCATTTCGCCGTGCACCCAACCGCTCCCGATCTTCGGTAAGCGTGATACATTGAAGCCGATGCCCACCGTTCTGGTTGTCGACGATGAGCCCGCGGTCCGGGAATCTTTGCGAATGCTCCTAAAAAGGGAGTACAGCATTGATACCGCCGAGAGCGTGGACACCGCCCTAGTCGCGGTCGGGGTCTCCCTGCCCGACCTGATCCTCCTCGATGTGGTGATGCCCGAACGCAGTGGCCTCGACCTGCTCGGCGAACTCCGGGAGCTCGGCCTTGAGATTCCGGTGATCGTTCTCACCGCGACCAACACCGTCGCGGTTGCCGTTGAAGCCATGAAACTCGGAGCCACCGACTTTGTCACCAAGCCCTTCGAACTCGAATCCCTACGTCTGAAGGTTGCCCAAATCCTCGAAAGGCAGGTGCTTGAGCGCGAGGTCGTGCGCTTGCGCGATGAGGTGCGCCAACGCCACCGAGTGGGGCGAATGGTGGGGCGAAGCCCAGCAATCCAGGAGGCGTTCCGCACCATCGAACGCCTGGCCAAGTCCTCGGCCACAGTCCTGATCAGCGGCGAAAGCGGCACGGGCAAGGAGTTGGCCGCTCGCGCTATCCACGACCTCTCGAACCGGAGCGAGCAGCCCTTTGTCCCGGTCAACTGCGGGGCAATCCCCAGGGATCTGATCGAAAGCGAACTCTTTGGCCACGAGAAAGGCTCCTTTACCGGCGCAGTCGAGCGGCGGATCGGGCGTTTCGAGGCGGCCTCGGGGGGAACGCTCTTCCTGGACGAAATTGGCGAACTCGAGGCGAGCCTTCAGGTCAAGTTGCTCCGAGCGCTTCAGGAGCGCGTCGTCGAGCGGGTCGGCAGCTCCGAGCCGATCCCCATCGACCTGCGTATTCTCGCCGCCACCAACCGGGACCTTGAAGCCGAGGTCGCCGCGGGCCGCTTTCGCTCGGACCTCTACTACCGGGTCAACGTGGTCCCCCTGGTCCTGCCCCCGCTTCGTGAACGGCGCGAGGACGTCGCGCTCCTGGCCGACACCTTCCTGGCTCGGAATGCCGAGACCCGAGAGCTGCCAGGCCCTACTCCCCAGCTCTCGGACCAAGCCCATCGGGCGCTGCTCGAGTACAGCTGGCCCGGCAATGTCCGCGAACTGGAAAATGCCATCGAGCACGGAATCGCGATGACCGACGGCGAGACCATCGAGGTCGCCGAGCTCCCGCTCTCGGTTCGCCGATCCGGGCGTGCCGAAGCGCTCCGGGAAGAGTGGCGAAAGGGACAGATCGATTTCGAGGAACTGGTCGCGCGCTTTGAAAGCGAGATCCTTCGCGAAGCCCTCGAGCGCAACGAGTGGAACCAGACCCGAACCGCATCTCGTCTGGGCATCACTCGGCGCAGTCTGAAGCTCAAGATGGATCGCCTGTGCATCGACGCGCCCGGCTGACCGAATCCGGCGTACCCAGCGGAACACTTCTCCCGAATCGCGGTTCGGAGCAGAACAAGAATAAAAAGCCATTTCAGTTCAATGGCTTAGCGGACACGCGGGCGGTTCCGGGTTCCGACGGGAACACGATGCGGGCCGATCAATTGAACAGTTTTCACAGCTGGGGATAGGAAAAAAGACAGAGATACAGATCGCGACGCAATGCGGCAAAGCAGAACTCGCTAACGACCCAGGACGACCGTTTCTTTCTGGGATCCTTCCCCTGGGAAAACCATCGAGGCATCTTTGGGTGTGGAGGGCCATTTATTGGGAAAGGTTCGTGCATGTACGGGCAGAAGAGACCGGATCCGCTCAAGGCCTGACTCCAAGATGACGCACCGCAGCGCGGCTCTGCCCGATTCGCGCTACGCCGAGTGACACAATTCATCATAATTTTGGGGCTCTTGGGGATAGCCCCATCCGCAATGGCACACCCCTTGCTTTACCATGGGCCATGCTGATTCAACGGACACACCCCAGCGGCAACGAGCGAAACGGCTCTCAGGTATCGACGTGGGCGGGGGAGAACTCGAGCGAGGCTCGCCCCCCTCTCAAGACCGGCCAACAGCCGCGCGCCGAGAAGCGCGATTGCGTGGTGCGAAGCTTCGAATACAGCCATTACCCCCGGGATGCCCGGCAACAACAACGCCTGACCGGGCTCACCCGGGACGAGTCCAAGTCCGGCCTATGCGCGGTCGTAGATCAACCCGAACCCTCGGGATCCCTGCTCCAGATCGCTCTCCAGACCCTGGATGGCGACCCCTCTATGCAAGCTCTGGCCCTCGTGGCTTGGTGTCGGCCTCGAGAAGACGGCCGCTATGCCCTGGGCCTGAGTTTGATTGAGCGCACCTGTCGCCGCCGAACCCCACTGCGGGCTCGGCCCTCGTCCTGCGAAAGGCAGGTGCGACTCTCGGCTTGATTTTGGAGATGAGGGCCGGCGGTATCAACTCGGGGGGGTACGGCCGCCGGCCCTTCATCTTTAGATCCGGAACGCCCGTCGCGGCGCAGCCTGCTAATTTCCCATCATGTTCGGAATTGGTATTCAGGAACTAGCAATCATCTTCGTTGTGGCCCTGCTGATCTTTGGCCCCAAGCGATTGCCCGAGTTCGCCCGGAGCCTGGGCAAGGGGCTCGCCGAATTCCGCCGCGCCTCGAGCGATCTCAGGCAGTCCTTCAACCTGGATATGGATCCCCCGGACTCGCCCCCCCGAGACGCATCCACCCGCAAGTCCCCCGAGGCAGATCCGCGCACCCGGGAAGAGGAACCCGAACTCCCTCCTCAGGCCGTGGATGGCGGAGTTCCCGCGCCCGATGCCCCGGACAGTACTTCCAAGGACGAGCCCGAAGCGCCGGGTGTGAAGACACCGGATCCCGCCTCCGGTGCCTGACGAACCCGCCCCCATCACCGAGCACCTCCGGGAGCTTCGTAAACGAATTTTCTGGATCCTCGCGACGATGCTGATTTTCACGGCGATCGCGTTCAATTTCGCCGAGCAGATTTTTCTGTTTCTGCTCGACCCCGTCGTCGCCGTCATGGAAGCCCGGGGCTCAAAGCTCCAGGCCATCTCACCCACTGAAACCTTCTTCACATACCTGAAAGCCGCTCTCCTTGCGGGCTTCATGGCCTCGCTCCCAGTGACCTTCTGGCAGCTTTGGGCGTTCATCTCCCCCGGGCTCTACGCCCAGGAGCGGCGAGCCGTCATCCCCTTCGTGCTGGCTTCCAGCCTGCTCTTCGCCGGTGGGGCCATCTTCGGCTACACCCAGGTTTTCCCCCTGGTCTTCCAGTTTCTCAGCGGCTTCGACACCAGTGGGCTCATCGAGCAAAGCTGGACCATGTCCCTGGCCTTCTCCACGACGGCTCGGCTATTCCTTGCCTTCGGGGTCGCCTTCGAACTGCCCGTGCTGATTTTCTTTCTCTCCGCCACGGGCATCGTCAGCGCGCGCAAGCTCTGGACGGGGACTCCCTACGCGGTGCTCGGCATTTTCGTCACCGCCGCCGTCCTGACCCCGCCGGACTTCGTCAGCCAGGTCCTACTCGCCCTCCCGATGCTGGCCCTTTATCTGATCGGTGTCGGAATCGCATTTATCTTCGATCCCGAACGCCGACGCCAGCGCATTCAGGACGGAGAAGAAGAACCGCCGGCGGAGTCCGGAGAGGAATCGGAA
>Ga0302118_10001786_pt1 | contig 10726 bp, 7 predicted proteins | sample AG5_331_MG_FD_203126 | JGI IMG/M metagenome (GOLD analysis project Ga0302118, IMG submission 203126) | Marine microbial communities from Western Arctic Ocean, Canada - AG5_33.1 | ecosystem: Environmental > Aquatic > Marine > Oceanic | place: Canada: Western Arctic Ocean | collected 2017-10-01 | reverse complement strand
GCTGGAGGTATGCCACCAGGAATGCCTGGTGGACTGCCGGGATTAGGTGGTGGTTTTCCCTTTGGCAAGAAATAACACTGGCAAAAAAACCATTCAAAATAATTGAAACTTAAGGCTTTTATTTCCCAAAAGGTTAGGGTAATATACGCGCTCTCTGCGGAGAGGTGGGTGAGTGGCTTAAACCAGTTCCCTGCTAAGGAACCGTACCTTTATACTGGTACCGTGGGTTCGAATCCCACCCTCTCCGCCATTTTTTGAGCGCCCGTAGCTCAGCTGGATAGAGTACTCGGCTACGAACCGAGCGGTCAGAGGTTCGAATCCTCTCGGGCGCGCCATTTTATTTTATAAGGCGCTGTTTTATAAGACATTTTTCGTTATTATAAATAACGGAACCGTCAGATAGACCGTCTTTTGTTTTATTTTTTACCCTAATACCCTATTGGCTTTCTAGCTGAACTAGGTCTACCTATTAGATCGTTTCAGGCTGTTTCTGTGGCTTGTTAGTTTACCCTACAGTAAGCCGATCCATCACGTTATTACTCTCTATAATATCTCTTATGCCACTACCCAATGGTAGGCGTTTACTGTGGATGCCTATATCTCATAATCATGACTTGTTGCTTAGTCCGTGTATTTATGAGGAAAGGATAGGCGTGGATATTGGATACGGACACTGGGGAATGGTAGTGGGCTAATGTAATGGTCCATGTGTATCCCAACAGGAACAGTAGTCCTTGAAGGTTTCATTAAATTCACTAAGCTAAATATCCGCGGCTAAAATGTCTTGAACATATTGCTGCCAGTTATTCAAAAACTCTTCTGCAACTAATGATATAGGCAGATGTAGCGGCGTTAGTATACTACAGCCATAGGTTGTAGCTGGCGAAAAAGGGCGAAAAACAACTCTTTCGTGTGCTGCCTGTTGCTGCATAATTGCATAGCTTCGAGCACTTAATTTATCCAGTATCACACAGGCTTGGCCAGCCGCTACGAACTCAAGCAGAGGTATGAAATACTGCATGGTGAAACGTACATTAAAATGGACACTCTGCTCATCAAATGCAGCTTGAATGTGTCGCACCACGTCCATGTCAGGGTGTATCGACCCCATAGGTTCAGCATGTAAATGACTCGGTGTAATGACTTTTTCAGCTGCCAGAGGGTGGTCGATGGGTAGGGCGCAAATACACTCTGAGGTTAAATTCACACAATTAAAAAGCTTGCTATCTGCAGCACTAAAATCCATGTCACAAATACCCATATCATAGGTTTGCGAGGCCATTAAGCTGCGAATGTGTAGTGTGGTGTGAGTAGAGATAGTGATTTTAATGTCTGCCTTACTCTCCAAATATTTGCTGATAAAATTAGGCAGCAAATATTCCGATGGACCCGGCATAGATGCAATGCGAATTGAACCTTTCACTCGATCACGCATTAAAGAAAGATTTTGCTGAGTGGTACGGCAGCGCTCCAAAATCTCCACAGCTTCCGTGAGTAAATAGAAGGCTTCCGGCTTAGGTAATAAACGCCTTCCCTCACGTTTAAACAAAATAATACCTAGACTATCCTCAAGGTTTTTTAAGCTGGAGCTGATGGCGGGCTGAGAGCGGTGTAAGCTTTTTGCGGCGCTACTAAGAGAGCCATTCTTCATGATTTCTCTAAACACCTTAAGTTGTTGTATATTCATTATATTCGTTATTTTGTATATAAATAAAACCTTTGATACTAACACTTTTTCGGATTGGTGTTTATGTGTAATAGTCACTAGAGTGTTAGTCAGCATGATTAATTCATGTCACTCACAGACAGAATCAGCGTGTACAGCGGTGATAATTGACTGTTTTACAAATAAAAATATGAGGATTATCCAAATGAAACTATTTCGACAACTCACCGGCGTAGCGATGGCGTGCACACTATTAAGTGGTTCCGTTGCTGCACAAGAAATGACCTTCTTCCGCATTGGTACAGGCGGTGCTGGAGGCACTTACTTCCCCATTGGTGGCATCATCGCTAACGCGATATCCAATCCTCCAGGATCGCGTGCCTGTGATAAAGGCGGCAACTGTGGTGTACCAGGATTAGTGGCTATGGCCCAATCTACCAATGCCTCGGCGCACAACGTTAACGCTATCCAGGCTGGTCAAATGGAAGCCGGTTTGTCGGGCGCTGCCACCTTACATTATGCTTATAACGGTGTAGGTAAATACGAAGGGAATGCCAAACCAGACCTGCGTATTATTGCTAACCTATACCCCGAGGACCTACATTTGGTGCTGCCAAAGGGTAAGTCTTTGTCTGGCTTGAGTGCCCTCAAGGGTCAACGGGTCGGTATTGCACAAGCTGGATCTGGCACTCAAATAGCTGTTGAGTTGATCATAGCTGATCATGGTGTAAACCGTGACAATATCGACGAAGCTGAGTTGGGCAACAATCAAAGTGCGGAACGCCTAGCTGATGGCCAATTGGATGCTTACTTTTACGCAGCGGGCACCCCAGTTGCTGCCATGATCCAGTTGGACAGTACTAAAGGCATGGAGCTGTATTCCTTCACCGATGCCGAAGTAAAGCAAGCCAATAAATCTGTACCCTACTACATCCCATCCTTCATCCCTAAAGGCACTTATGCGGGTGTTAACTACGATGTAAATACTGTTGCAGTAAGTGGCATTTTTGTGACCAATGCAAATCAAGATGAAGAGTTGATCTATCAAATAACTAAAGCCATGTGGTCTAAAACTGCCCGTAAGTTGCTTGATAATGGCCATGCTAAGGGCAAGGTTATAACCGTTGAAACCGCTTTGGATGGAGTAGCGGGTATTGGTGTGCCATTGCATGCCGGTGCGGAGCGTTTCTATCGTGAAATGGGATTATTAGATTAATTCAAATCTAACCTAAGCTTAGCGCTGCTTTAATGTGTTTTTTGGGCCGCCCTTTTAAGGCGGCCCATTTTTTCATGAACTTCTCCACTGGAACTGACAATCATGCAACTTGACACAAAAATAGATAATAGGGCTCTAGAGGAACTGGAAAAGAAATACGATACCGCCCTAAATACGCGTGATAATGGCCCTAGCTTCAGGCGGTTTGTTTATCTAGCAACATTATTATTTGCGCTCTATCATTTTTGGACTGCAGGATTCGGTACACCTGTAGATTATGTACATATGGGAATCCATTTAACAGGCTTATTCTTTTTTATCTTTGTGGGTTTCCCCTTATTAAAAACAGCTTCAGCATTACAATATAAAGGCCCTTCTAAGTGGGCGCCGGGCAATGTGCCTCTGTATGACTGGGCTATTATGCTGTTGGCCATCACTGCAGCGCTATTTTTGTGGTATAGCTGGCGTGGTTTTGATGTGTTCGGAATACAAATTGCCGAACAAACTATGCGTCAAGGCAATCCCAGTACAATTGATGTGGTACTTGGCAGTATCTTGATTCTATCGGTGTTAGAAATTACTCGGCGTACCATTGGTTTCGTGTTGCCAATGATCATTTTGGTATTCGCAGGATATGCTCTGTTAGGGCCTTATATTCCCGTTCAAATTTTGCGTCATCCAGGTGTCGATTGGTATCAATTTGTTAACAATATGTACTTCCCCTCAGAGGGCATATTTGGGGTCACTTTGTGGGTTGTTTCAACAGTGGTATTCCATTTTGTGTTGTTTGGTGTGGTAGCGCAGCGAATGGGCCTAGGACAATTCTTTGTTGACAATGCCATGATACTGGCCGGTCGATATACGGGTGGCCCAGCCAAGGTCTCCGTCGTTTCCTCTGCCTTTTTTGGCACTATTTCTGGGTCTTCAATTGCGAACACCGTTTCTACTGGTTCGCTCACTATTCCTAATATGAAAAAGATGGGTTACCCAGCCCATTTTGCTGGTGGCGTTGAAGCCGCATCCAGTGCCGGTGGACAAATTACGCCTCCCATCATGGGTGCAGCTAGCTTCTTGATGGCCGAGTATTTGGAAGTCCCCTATACCACTATTGTGATCGCTGCCATTGTTCCTGCCGCGATGCACTACATCGGTGTTATGTCTATAGTGCACTACACAGCCAAACGATTAGGCTTGTCTACTTATACAAAGGACCAATTGCCTAAATTTGTGCAAGTTTGGCGTCAGGGCTGGCGCACCGCCATTCCATTAGTGGCTTTGCTTCTAGTATTATTTAGTGGGTATTCCCCCAATATGGCTGCCTTTATTGGCTTAGCCCTGTGCATTGTGGTGGGCTTTTGTGGCTTAGATAAGCCGCTAACGCTGCTTGGGCCCTTTGCGTTGTTGGCTTATATATTTTGGAAAGCATCTCCATATTCTGGGGGGGGCTACAGCCCAAATGTGGCAGGTGTATTAGCGGCTTTGACTTTAATTGGTTGTCTTCATCGTAACAAGCTGCAAACTTTTCGAGCCTTGTTTGATAGCTTCCATGTAGGTGTGCAATATGCTCTCCCCGTAGGAGCCGCATGTGCAGCGGTAGGTATTGTTGTTGGCGTTATTAATACCACGGGTATTGGCTTTCGTTTAGGCTTTATGGTGACCGGAAGTGCCGCTGACATGGCCAGTTGGTTGGCGCCACTATTGGACTGGACGAGCATAGATGCTTTTTCCCAAAGCGCGTTACAACAGTTTTTGTCGTTAGTGTTAATTGCCATTGCCTGTATTCTAATGGGCGCAGGGCTGCCCACTACAGCGCTTTATATTATGTTGGTTTCTGTCGCCCAGCCCGCGCTGTCAAACCTAGGTGTGCCACCCTTAGCTACCCACATGTTTGTGCTCTATTACGGCGTTATTTCAGAAATTACCCCGCCGGTTTGTGCATCGGCATATGCCGCTGCAGGCATTGCAGGAGCAAATCCATTTCGCACTGGCATGAGTGCATTCAGTCTGGGCTTGGGTAAATTAATAGTACCCATGGTGTTTGTATATGCACCGACCATGCTTATTGTGTTGCCAGAGTACTTCACTCTCGGGTCATTCTTGCAGGTGTCTATTACTTGCGCTCTAGGAGTGTTTGTTATTGCCACAGCTGTAGCCGCTTATTTTATGGCGCCATTGCGCCATGTTTGGCGCCTATCAATGGCAGTAGGTGGCTTGTTGTTAGTGGCGCCAAGTGGCAATTCTGACTTGGTAGGTCTGTGTATAATTGGGCTTGTTTTCGCCCAGCAATGGTTCTCCCTAAAAAAGGAATCTAAAAATGTCGCAAACTTTGGCTAGACCCGATGGCCGAGATATTACCATTGTTGGCGCTGGTATTATTGGCCTTTGCTCAGCAATTGAATTACTCCAAAAAGGGTTTCAAGTCATCATAATCGACAAAGCAGAGCCAGGGCAGGGAGCCTCATACGGTAATGCAGGTGTTGTTTCACCTTGGTCGATGGCGCCTCAATCAATGCCAGGTCTGTGGCGAAAAGTGCCTGGCTGGTTATTGGACCCATTAGGACCAGTAGTCGTGTCACCGCGTTACTTGCCACGCATGGCCTATTGGGGCACTCGGTTTTTGCTCCAGGGACGGCGTACGCAGGTAGAAAAAAACTCTCAAGCTATGGCTAGATTGATAGGTGACTGTATTCCTTTATATCAGCAACTTCTTGCCGATACAGGAGCTCAAGATTTACTGCGTGATAGCTACTATGTGCATGCCTATCGGAATGAAAAAGAAGCGAACCTAAACAGGTTGGACTACCAAATTCGCATCAAAAATGGTGCGGATATAGAGCGCTACAATAGGCAACAATTAAGGCAGTTAGAACCGGCGTTATCCACAGATTTTGCCGCTGCAATTGTCATCAAAGGTCAAGCCCGACTAACTAATCCTGGACGTTTGGGACAGGTCTTAAGTGATAAAGTACAGCTCTTAGGTGGTAAGTTCATCCAGCGCGAAGTCGGTAATATTAGGCCCAGTGTAAGTGGTGGTTGGGACTGCTTTTATGATGGAAGAGCTCACCAATCTAGCCAATTACTGGTGGCTGCAGGAGCTTGGTCGGCTGATTTACTGCGCCCCCTGGGCATTAAAGTGCTGATGGAAAGTGAACGTGGGTATCACATTTCTTACCCCGATGTTGACATGCAGTTAAACAACTCCATTATGGACGCGGATATGAAATTTGTGGCTTCACAAATGGAAGGTGGACTGCGTATTGCAGGCACTGCAGAATTTGACGACAAGAATGCGCCTCCTAACCCTCAGCGAGTGGCTGGCTTGGCCACCTTGGCCAATAAAATGTTCCCTGATTTAGGTCAATCGAATTTCCAATCATGGGTTGGCGTACGCCCATCATTGCCAGATAGCTTGCCTTGTCTTGGTAAAGTGCAAGGGATGGCTGGTTTACACGTCGCTTTTGGGCACAGTCACTATGGCATGATGATGGCTCCTCAGTCAGCAAAACTAATTGCGAAGTCGATAACGCAGGAGATTGATGAAGAGTTGCTAAACGATTTTCGTCTTAACCGCTTTTAATCTTTTATAAATCAGGACCTAGCTCATGAATAACGTTTTACAGTTGATATCGAAGTTCCCACGAGCCGAGCTAATATCACAACCTACTCCTGTTGAGCGTTTAGATCGAATGTCCGATAAATTGGGCATTGATCTTTGGATGAAGCGCGATGATCTGACAGGCCTCAGTTTTGGAGGAAATAAAACCCGCCAACTAGAATATTATATTGGCGCTGCGGTAGAGAGAAAGGCTGATACTATTTTGATTACCGGTGCTGTTCAGTCAAATTTTGTACGAACAGCGGCCGCTGCTGCCGCAAAATTTGGCATGAAGGCCATTTTGCAACTTGAGGAGAGAGTTCCAAGTATGGGGCCTATGTATTACTCCTCAGGAAACGTGTTGCTTAGTAATTTTTTAGACGTTGAACTGATGTCTTTTCCTGAAGGAGAAAATGAAGCTGGAGCCGATGCGGCATTGGCGAAACGTGCAGCAGGATTAGTGACGAATGGGCAAATCCCGTTTATTATACCATTAGGGATTGATCATCCCCCACTCGGGTCAGTTGGCTATGTTAAAGGTGGCGCTGAATTGGCAGAGCAGATGTCAGATTTTGATGTTGGAATTGTTCCCTCTGGCAGTGGTGCTACACATGGTGGCTGGTTGACCGGCCTCCGTTTGTCAGGAATTAAAAGCCCAATTTACGGAATTTGTGTGCGCCGTGATGCGGTGCAACAAAAAGATAGGATGAACAAGGTCACTAATAAATTGGCCGAAATGTTAGAAATCGAAAGACCTTTTAAACAACAAGACATCCTCACGTGGGACGGCTCCTTAGCTCCTGGTTATGGCCAAGTTGGCCCAAAAACGCTACACGCTATCAAGTTCATGGTTCAAACTGAAGGCATAATGCTAGACCCTGTCTATACGGCAAAGACGTTTGCAGGTCTTCTTGGATTACTTGAAGAGGGCAAGATTTTACCCGGCCAAAAGGTTGTAATGCTTCATACAGGCGGACTACCTGCCATTTTTAGTTATCAAGAAACTTTGACAAATTAGCACTACCGTATACCAAAAATTAAAAGACTTATTGTACTGGAAAAATAACCAGCAAAATCACTTTACGATTTACGACTAAAGGGATTAGTTTGCTGTTTATTTCACTTCTTTATTGTTTTGCATCAGTAAGGTCTTAACCTATTTTAAAGGAAGAATATGACTAAAGTCTCTGGTGGGAAAAATATTTGCGGTGTATCAATCGGCGTTCTATCACTTGAAAGTTACTTCCCTAAGCCACCAGGGCACATCAAAAATCCATCGAGTCTACCCTTCACAATCTGTTATGAATTATTGCGGGGTATTTCTGTGCCTGACCTGCTTTACCGGCCCACACCAGCCATGGAGAACACTATTCTGGAGGCAGTTCATTCACTTGAGATGCAAGGTGTTAAAGCGATTACTGGCTCCTGTGGCTTTTTGGCCTTGTATCAACCCGCATTGGTTAAGGCTGTGAAGATTCCTGTATTTGCCTCAAGTCTCATACAGGTGCCTTTGGCGCACCAAATGACGGGGCAAAAGGTGGGCGTTATTACTGCTGATTCAACTGTTTTAAATAGCCATTACTTAAAAGCTGTAGGTGCTGATCATGTTCCAGTGGCTATTGCAGGCTTACAGGATAGTGAGGAATTTGCCAGTGTAATACTGCGTAATGAACGCAATGACATGGATCTTGAGTTGGTCGTAGAAGAACTTCTAACGGTGGTTAGGCAGCTACTTGAAACCAATCCAGATATTGGTTCGCTGGTATTGGAGTGCACAGACTTGCCGCCCTATGCCCACCGTTTGCAGGCTGAGTTTGGATTGCCAGTTTTTGATCTCACAACTCTCGCATGCATGGCTAATGATGTGGTGCAGCGTCAACCTTATAAGGGCTTTACGTAACGTCCGCTAGCTTGTTGCATCGTTTTTTTCTTAGTATGAGTTACAATCGTAACTCATACTAAATTAAGTGTTTTATCTTAGTGGGTAAAACGATAATTGAGTTTGCTTTCTAAACGGGAACATCTAAATGAAAAGTGGGCTTCATCAAAATTTAAAGGACTTACCTCATTGTCTAACGGGCCCATCAGCCTGGCTTGGCAAAGATATGGCACGCAACACCCAGGCTTGGTTATACCGCCTTACCACAGAAGATATTGCTGATTTGGAAAAAGCAGCTAACTCCTTTTTGAGCCTTGGCATTGACGTTGGTGAAATTACTAAAGAGACCTTTCCACTGACAACTTTTCTCCCGCACATTGATAGTTTAAGCAAAACACTCTTAAAAGGCGTTGGTGTGGAAGTTTTACGTGGTTTGAACATCTCAAATTACTCCCAAAAATTCACTGCGACTATTTTCTGTGGGTTAGGTTCTCACATAGGAAGAGCGCGTTCACAAAATGCTGACGGGCATATTTTAGGGCATGTTCGTGACGTTGGCGCAGATGCAAATGACCCGAACAGCCGTATTTATCAAACCTGTGATCGTCAAACATTCCATACAGATAGTGCCGACGTTGTTGGCTTAGTGTGTGTCAGAAAGGCAAAAGAAGGTGGGCGTTCTTTATTGGTGAGTGCTGAAACGATTTATAACCGCATGAAGGCAGAGCGCCCAGACTTATTGGAAAAACTGTTTGATCCAATAGCAACAGATCGTCGCGGTGAAATTCCTGAAGGTGAAAAGCCATTCATGGAAATACCCGTTTTAAGTTGGAATCAAGGCTATCTTACCGTTTTCTATCAAAGGCAATACATTGAAAGTGCACAACGATTTAGCGAAGCTATGGAATTAACCCCTAAACATATTGAAGCGCTAGATATGTTTGATGCCTTGGCAAACGACCCTGACCTTTATTTTGGCATGCAGCTGGAACCCGGCGATATGCAATGGGTATATAACCATTCTCAGCTTCATGATCGTGTGGGGTTTTTAGACTGGCCAGACCCCACCAAACGACGCCATTTAATGCGTTTGTGGCTGTCCATTAGTGGTGACCGCCCACTACCGGAATATTACAAGCAGCGTTATGGCTCAATTGAAATTGGCAATCGTGGTGGCATCATTACCAAAGAAACTAAATTGTATGCGCCATTGGATTAGACTGCTATGAATACAATTTCCCATTGTCAATTAATCGGTACTGGCACTGCCGGACTTTGCTTTGTTATTGCGCTTGTTAATAAAGTCAAACAAGCACAAGGACCTAAAAAACTAAAATACCAAGCCCTACTAGATTCGCTAATAGCTATCGAAGGTAATCACCAATCTGGTGGTGTATTGGATAGCTATCAAATCAATGCAAATACTGACGCTGACGAAATTGTCAGCTGCTTACTTGATGAAACGCCATTTAGCGATTTGCGTGATTATTATTTACAACAGCCTGAAGCACATCAACCATTGATAACTTTGCCCAAAGTGGGAAAGTTAATGCTTAAACCAATCACCAATATAATTACCTCATTGTTAGGCGATAATTTGCTGCTCGATACAAAGGTCACACATGTTGAAATCAGTAAAAATGAATGCAAAAGTTATGGTAGTAACAACCAGTTATTAGCACGCAGTCAAAAAATGGTTCTTTGCTGTGGTGGCAGAGAAGATTTATTAAAAGATCTTTTGCCATGGCGGCAAAAAACTGTTTTCACGGGCCCATTTTTGCAGATGAAAGATGCCAGTTTACTACCTCATCAGCAGGGTAGTATATTGATTGTTGGCTCTTCTCACAGTAGTTTCTCGGCGGCTTGGCGTTTGCTTAATGATCCAGTGCTATCATCATATGCCAAAGGTAGAGAAATAATCATGCTGCAAAGAAATCCGTTGGTTAAACTTCGTTGTACTCCAGAATTTGCGCATCAAAATCAATTGCCTTTTGATGCCATCGATGACGTATGTCCTGTCAACGGACTGGTTTACCGCAATGCAGGATTACGCAAAGACGCCAAGGCGTTATATCTCCAAATAAAAAAAGGGACAGAAAAACGTGTACGTCTTGAACCTATGGCAGCAATCTCTGATGCCAAATATTTATTGGATGATGCCGCACTGGTTGTCCAGTGTACGGGGTTCCGAGCAAACTTACCTAAAATTAGTCTGAACGGCGTTACCCAAAAAGTAAGGCAGCGTTCAAATTTTGGTGAATTAAGTGACATTAAATCTGGAAGATCAATACCTAACCTATTTGGCTTCGGCTTGGGTATTCAAATCATTCCTGAAGGTGATTATCGCGGAGAAAAAAGCTTTAATGGCAG
>Ga0302118_10001783_pt1 | contig 10729 bp, 9 predicted proteins | sample AG5_331_MG_FD_203126 | JGI IMG/M metagenome (GOLD analysis project Ga0302118, IMG submission 203126) | Marine microbial communities from Western Arctic Ocean, Canada - AG5_33.1 | ecosystem: Environmental > Aquatic > Marine > Oceanic | place: Canada: Western Arctic Ocean | collected 2017-10-01 | reverse complement strand
TCTGGTATGGTCCCATGGGCCTGGGCGGACTGGCATGCAAAGTATGGGGAACTGCCTCGATGCCGTCGATCGCGCCGGCAACCAGATGCGATTGCCGATGAAGTTCATCGGCAACTAGCCGGTGTGGTTGCAGGCGGCGCGGCTACAGCGTCGCCAGCACTGCGAGCAGGGCTGTGACATCATCAGGCGAAGTGCCCGGACCCGTTGCGATGCGCACGGTTCCCGCTACGGCGGTGCCGAGATGCTCATGGATCCACGGGGCGCAATGGAAACCGGTCCGCGCATGGATGTTGTTGGCAACTAACACCGAGCCAATCTCGAGTGGATCATAGCTGGCATGTACGAAGCTCAGCACCGGCGTGCGCCCTTGTGTGCCGGGCCTGATCACTCGGAAGCCATTTAGCCGCGCCAGTCCCGCTTCGATCTCGCCGAGTCGCTGTAGTGCCCGGTGCAGCAGGTTGGCTTCGCCTTGTTCAGCCCGCCAATCCATAGCTGCCGCGAGTCCGAAGATGGCGGGGGTGTTGGGGGTGCCGGCTTCGAAGGCCTGTGGCCATTGACTTGGGTGGCGTTCAAGTGCCGCACTACTGCCCGTTCCGCCGTGCTTCTGTGGTGCGAGGTCCAGGGCTGCGTGCACGGATACGAAGCCAATCCCGGGCGGCCCGTGGATCGCCTTGTGGCCGCTGCCGATGACGATGTCGGCGCCGACGTCGAGCGATAGGTAGCCAGCTGTTTGGCTGGCATCGAGAACGGAAAGCGTGCCGTGTTGGCGGGCGACGTTGCAGATGCGTTCGGCGTCGAAGATCGCGCCGGTGACGTTGCTGGCGTGGGTGAATACGACGGCTTTGGGGTGGTTACTGGCGATGGCTTCGCAGAGCGCAGCATCGGTCGGGCCACTGCTCGCACCGACCGTCGGCACGTCAAGTTGCAGGTTACGTTCGTCGCGCAACGCCAGCAACGGCCGCACGACCGACGAATGTTCGAACGGTGTCGTCAACACGCGATCGCCGGGGTTTAGCAGGGCGCGCAGCACCAGGTTGAGTCCTTCGGTCGCGCCCGAGTTGCATGCGACTCGTTCGGCGGTGTGGCCGGTCATCTTGGCAATGCCCTTGCGCACCCGTTGCACGACCGAGGCGGCTTCCCGCGTGCGGGGGCCTTCGCCGCGATCGGCGCTGACGCCGACGTTCTGATACCAGTGCTGCACCGCTGCAACTACGGCGTCTGGTTTGGGGTAGCTGGTGGCTGCGTGGTCGAAGTAGATCATGCCAGCCAGCGATCGTACAGCGCGCGGGCCCGCAGCGGATCATGAACCCCGAACAACAACGCGCGGCCTCCGGGGAACACCGTGAAGCGACAGCCATCCACTTCGAAGCGCAGCAGGTGGGCTGTGAGGGCCAGTCCCTCGACGGTTCCTTTGAGTTGCTCCGCGAGGCTTGCTAGATCAATTGGTGGGCGGTCCGGTGGATCGATCTGTATTGCATCGCGTCCGCACAAGGTGACGGCTTGCGCGGGTTCGTTGGTCAACGCCGGGTAGCTGCCGCCACTGCATACGACGCAGTCGTCGGAGGGCCGATCGGCGACCGACAGCACGCTGTAGGTGCCACGGAACACATCACAGGTGAACACGCCCTTGGTCGGTGCTTGGCCAAGTAGCAGTTTGATAGCTTCGGCCGATTGGAACGCGGTCACTGCAGCGATCGCAGGCGCAACGATGCCGGTCGTTTCGCAGTTGCCGACGTCGCTTTGTGCCGGCGGGGTTGGCCACAGGCAGCGAATGCACGCCGACTCTTTGGTCACGACCATGCTTGCGCCTTCGGTGCCGACTGCGCCGGCGTAGATCCACGGCAAGCCTTGTTGGCGACACCAGTCGTTGATCAGGTAACGCGTCGGGAAGTTGTCGGTTCCGTCGAGGACTAGATCGGGGCGTTCGGGCAAGTTCGCCAAGAACTCTGCCGAGCAATCGGCGACGTGGCCAGTTATTTGGATCGTGCTATTGATCGCCCTCAAACGATCACGAGCAGCGATCGCCTTTGGCAGTTCTTGCTCGGCGTCTTGCTCGGTGAACAAGACCTGTCGCTGCAAGTTGGACCACTCGACGATGTCGCGGTCGACAAGATGTAGCGATCCGACGCCTGCGCGTGCCAGGGTGTCGGCGAGATGCGTGCCAAGGGCCCCGCAACCCACGATCAGAACCGTAGAATTACTGAGTCTGAGTTGGCCAGGTTCCCCGATGCCGGCGACGCGAGTCTGTCGACTGTAGCGATCGGGGTTCATGCGAGGTCCGCGTGCTGGGGCGAAAGTTGCCTGGGCGAAGGTTGCCTGGACGACTGGTGCCTGGACGAATGGTCGCGAGGCAGATCGCGCCTAGGCGAAGAACTTGCCGTTGATTTCGGTGAACTTCGACCACTCATCGGGCAAGTCTTCTTCTGCGAAGATCGCCGTAACCGGACAAGCATCCACACACAGCGTGCAATCAATGCAGTCCGCTGGGTTGATGAAGAGTTGGGTGTCGCCGTCGTTTCCGTGGATGCAATCCACCGGGCAGACGTCGACGCAGGCCTTGTCCTTAACGTTGATGCAGGGTTCGGCGATGACGTGGGTCATGGGTTCTCAGGAGGGCTTCGAAAGGATCGGAAGAGCAAGGACGTTATCGGTCGGGAGTGCCGTTGTCGCCGTACTCGCGGGATCGAAATATGGTTCTGGGAGCGTCGCCGCGCAAAAAGTCATTTGCAAGGAAACGTGGTGCGAGTGCAGGGACTTGAACCCTGATGAGTTTTACCTCGCGGGCACCTAAAGCCCGTGCGTCTGCCAATTCCGCCACACTCGCGTGCTATCAAGCTAGCCCGAGTGAGTGATTCAGCCAAGCCCACTCTCAAACCGCTTGCCAGTCCCGGATCAGGCCCAGGGATTATTGGCGAGCTCCGAATCGGCACGGAGAGTCTCTGAGTAGCAGACACGTGCTCGCAGGACATCTCCTGACACGCACCAAACATCCGACATCGAGCTCAATCTAGACTGGTTTTCGCCATCGTTTTGCGGTGTGCAAGGTGCCCGTATTCGCATCCTATGGCGCTGGCTCGGAGCAAACTCGTGGCTAAGAGGCTGCTGGCAGTGGCATGTCAGGCGGTGGCGGCGGTCCCGGCAGCCCTAGCGAATCGGCCAATCCGCTTGCCATCTTGCTGGAGATCTCGGTGACTAAGCGCTCGGCGGTGCTGGTACGTTCTTGATGGCGAACCGGCGATTGCTCGCCGATATCACGGCGCGGTTCGTAGCAAGCCGCGGCAACTACGGCGAAGTAACTTCGCGGCCGCACTCGCAGGAGTGCGAGCCAGCAGGTAGGTGGCCGGCCTCATCCGCTCTGAGGACCAGTTGGCCGCAGGAGCAAATCAGCCCGGTGAGGCGTGCTGGATTGCCGGCGACCAGCGCGTTGTTCGGCACGTCCCGCGTGACCACGCTGCCCATACCTATCATGCAGAATGCGCCCAGCGTTACGCCTGGTCCGATAGTGCAGTTCGCACCGATCGTGGCACCGCGGCCAACCGTGGTCGTAAGTGTTGCCTCATCGGGATCACTCGAGCGCAATTCGCGAACGTCGGGGTCCGTCGCTCGCGGTAGCAAGTCATTGGTGAAGACCGTGTGCGCCGCGACCATCACGCCGTCGTGCAGCGTGACGCCCGCGCAGAGGTAGACGTTGGCGTTGATCTTGCACAGGTTGCCGACGACGACGTCGTAGGCGATATAGGTCTTTTCGCCGACGATGCAGTCGCTGCCGATGTTGGCGCCGTGGCGAATGTGCACGCCATCCCAGACGCTAGTCCGGTCGCCGATGCGAACGTTGTGTTCAACGATGGCGGTGGCATGGATGCGGACAGAGTCGTTCATTACAGGTTCGCTGTTCAGGCCGGAATCGTGACCCAGCGTTCTTCTTGTGCTGATTGGTAGGCGCAATCAATCACGACGACCGAGGCCAATGCGTCGGTGGCGACGATTACGGCCGCGGTGTCGTCAGTGATGCACGCCACGAAGTTCTCCAGTTGCGCTTGGAACGCGGCAATCTTGTCGTAACCGTTGCCGAACTCCTGCCACTCACCATCGCTCGTCTTCCACCGCGATCTGCGCCAACCGATTTCAAGCGTGCCCTCGGTGCCGTGCAGTCGCACGTAGGCGTCAGTTTCCTTGCGGATACTCCACGACAAGTCGATCGATCCGAGTGCGCCACTTTGGCTTTGGAACAGCATGCGGGCCGTGTCTTCGACCTCGAGTGGCTGGACCCGTGTACCAAATTGAGCCTGCACCTTAGCTAGCGGGCCGAGCAAGTAGCGAGCTAGGTCGACACTGTGACAGCCGTTGTCAATCAAGACGCCGCCGCCGCTGATCTGAGCCTTCGAGTTCCAGCGCTGGGTCATGTCGACGTGCGAGCAGAACACGTTTTCATAGATGACGATGTCGCCGCAGACCTTCTCGTCGAGCAACGCGCGCGCTTTGGTGACGTCCGCGGTGTAGCGGAACTTGCTGCCCATCATCAACTGGCGACCTGCAGTCTCAGCACATTGCAGCATGCGCTTGGCGCTGGCGACGGTTGGCGCCAGTGGCTTCTCACACAGAACGTGTATGCCGCGTTGCAGCAATGCGCACGACAGCGACTCGTGCACGTTTGGTGGAGCCAACACGAGTGCGGCATCGACATCAGGCAGGCTTTCGATGTTGGAGTGCTGTGCGATGGATTCATCGTCACCGGCAATGCGGGCCCGGGCCGAGGCGTCGGGATCGACGACTGCGGCGAGGCGGGCGTTGGGCATGCGCTGCAGTGCCTTGGCATAGGCTTCGGCGATACCGCCACAGCCAATGATTGCGATTTGGCACTCAGACATTACTCAGTGCTCCGTGTGCCTTGACGATAGCGTTGGCGACGGTTTCGACATGATGGGGGCGATAGCGTTCGTTGATGGGCAGCACGACAACTTGCTCGAGTCCTTGCACCGATCCAGGGTAATCGGCGCGGTCAAACAACGCGCCCTCGCGTTGGCCGCGCGGGTTGTTTTGGAGCGGCATCAAGCTGACCGGTGAGTTGCGCCACTCGCGGAATAGTTGGCACTCGAAGGCTGGCTTGACCACGTAACGTGGAGCGCACGCAATGCCTTCTGCCCGCATCCGACTGCCGAGTGCGACCGCGCCGCCCTCGATGACCTTGGCGTCGACGCGAAACGCGAACTTCCAGTAACTGTGCGTGCCGTTGCTTGGATCCCCCGGGCAGACGATGCCTGGCAGGTGTGATAGACGTGAGTGCAAGTCCGCGGCAATCATGCGGCGGTGCGCGACGACTTCATCAAGCTTGGGAAGTTGCGCACACGCAACTGCGCCTTGTAGTTCGGTAAGCCGGTAGTTCAGCGCCGGGAAATAGTGATCCGGGTTCTTGTCGCCGTAGCCCCATGCCTTGTTGACGAACAAGAACATGCGTCGGGCAGCGTCGTCATCGTCGGTGCACACGATGCCGCCTTCGCCGGTAGTGATGTGCTTGCCCTGTTGGAGTGAGAAGCAGCCGATCTTTCCGATTGTGCCAATGGCAGTGACAGGGGCGTGCTCACTGCTCGCGTAGGTGGCGCCAAACGCTTGCGCGGAATCTTCGATCACCGGGATGCCGCGTTCGGCTGCGAGCGTCATGATCGGTTGCAGATCGCATGGTCGGCCAAACAGGTGGGTGACGATGATCGCCTTGGTTCGCTCGGTTAGTTGCGCCTTGATTGTCTCCGCGGTGACGTTGAGGGTCGCCGGATCAACGTCGGCGAAAACTGGCACAGCACCTTCGTAGAAGATCGGGGTTAGCGCACCCATGTCGGTGATCGGGGTCGTGATCACCTCGTCGCCAGCGGCGAGGCCGACGGCGGCGATGGCACAATGCACGGCGGCCGAACCACTGGCGCACGCGATCGCATGCCTAGAACCCAGCCACTCCGCGAACTCGCTCTCGAAGCGGTTGACAAAGGTGCCACGCGTCGAGTTCAGCGTTCCGGAACGAAGCGCGGCATTGAGTAACCGCAGTTCGGAGTCGTCAAAGGTGCGGCCGGTTGCGTTGGCCTCGGTCGGCAGCGTCCCGGGCGAAACCTCGGTCGTAGCATCGCTACCTTCGGTCCAGGTGGCGATTGCCTGCAGCACGTTCTTGGCTGCATCGATGGTCGCTTCTGACTCGACGGCGCTTGCTTGCCGTTCGAAGGCTTGCGGAATTGCTTGGCGAAGTTCGATCGCACGGTCGACGACCTGCACGGCACCGTCGATCAGCAAGTCCCACCGGGCACCTGCCGGAGCGAGCACGATGCACGGGATGCCGGCGGCCGCGGCCAGTTCTTGGTAGCCGACGCTATCGGTCACAATGACACTGGCCGATCGCGCCGAGGTGATTTGCTGCGTTGCCGGAATGCTGGGGTTGGCTTGGTGCAGTTTGAGTCCGCAGTTGCCGGATGCTTCTTCGCAATGCACCAGCAGTTCGTCACCGTGGAACTCTGTCGTCTGAGCGTGCTCGAGCGCCAGCCATACGAACGGCGCGATTGGCGTTGGCGCTTCTGGCATTTCGGCAAGGACTTGTGCCACCAGCGAGCCAACGACGGCAATGCGTTCTTCGGGGAATCCTTCGTTCAGTAACTGCTGGCGTTGCGTGTCGGTGCTGACGCAGAAGGCATCGGCCGCGTGATCGGCGCGACGACGCTTGGCATCGCGGACGTCACCGACTCGTTCGCCCGCGCCGAGCCTGATGACCTTGGCGCAACGTTCGTGGGCGGTTTCCGCCAGCGCAACCGCGAACACGTCGTAGCCGGTGCTGAGCACAATCGGGCATTGTAGCCATTCATCGTTCAAGAACTCGCAAGCCTGCAACAGGCGCGAGTCATCATCGAAGTCACCGGCGATGACGGTGTCGGCGTCCGGCAAGCCGAGCGCGACGGCTTGCTCAAACTCGGTAGTCGAACCGAACCAGGCAATGCGGACTTCGTGTCCGGCAGCGAGCAGTGCGCGGACAACAGGGGCAGAAACGTTGGCCTCCTGGCAGGAGGCCAGACCAATCAGGATATGTGGCAATGCCGTGAACTAGCCCGGACCCGGGCGCTGGTTGATGCGGACAGCCACGTGGCTGAGCAGGTCGTTGATTGCCTTCTCGGCGCGGTTCACGTTGTAAACGTTGTCGACGACAATCGATTTCTTGGACGTCATCGGACTGAATATCAGTCTGCCGCTGCGCAGCAGTACGTATTCGGCGACGTCGTAGATCTCCTTGTTCATCTCGAGACCTTCGGTCGACCAGCGCTTGACGTCGCCGAGGTAGCCGTGGTGGTGCAAGATCTCGCGAGCGTTTACTTCGTAGTAGTGGAAGCGGCTGTTCACGAACACGATTAGCAGCAGTAGGCCCATGCCACCACTGAACCAACCGTAGAACTGTGAGTTGCAGGTGACCGTCATCTCGTGGGCGATCTTGCCGATGTATTCGCTGAGGTCGAGCCACAAGGTCAGCACGACCAGAAGCGCCCCGCCGATGATCATGACGATCGTCCAAATCCGCGAGAAGTCGAAGGCGAAGATCAGCAGGTTGAGCAGCCAGACAACCATGAACGTGTTGCCGAGAATGCGGGGTGGGACGAGGTCAATCCAGCTGAGCAGGAAGAAGATCGCCGCGACCACGAAGGTCGGGTAGAGGAAGACAACCTTGGGCCAGGGCCGGATGATCACGCTTTCAGCGGGGCCTTCCGGTGCGGGTGTGACTTCGGGAGTTGGGGTTGCGGTGGCGCTCATGAGCTTGGGGTTGCGGGTTTGGAGTTTGGCGGGCCATACCCCTACGAACACCGCGGTCGAAGATTGTGCGGGCGCCGGCTTGTCGACGCCAGAGCCTTACGGCTCGTGTTTGGAATCTGCCCAGAATCCTGGCGGGTGAGACTACGCAGACCCTGCCAAGTATTCATGATCGTGCGTCGCGCAGTGATCTTTATGGCCGTCATGTTGGCCCTGATCAGTCGCAAGCGATGCCATTTGGGGTGACTGGCGGTTGCCGCACCTGCCGTCATCGCAGCTGTCGTTTTTGGCGGTGGCGAAGCCCTGCTTAATCCCCTGGTCAGCCATCGACATGGTCGTCCCGCGGGCTGAGCTTGGCGTCCTGGACCCGTCGTTCCGTGGCTCGACGTTTCCGCGCCTCGGCGACTTCGGCCAAAACGCATCGTTGACGTGGTCTGGCGCTGCCACGTCGATGGTCAAAACTTGTGGCGGTAGTCGCCTACTTGCGGAACGGCTTGCCCGTCAGGTGCAGGCTCTGCTTCGGGATGCTGTAGATCAACGCCGTCACCGCGCTAGCTGAGAGCCGCGAATCGCCGCCGTAGCCAGCGTTGTCACGGTTCGGCTGGTAGTAGAACGTGCCGTCGTTGCATTGCGACAGCGTGAACCACCAGCGGTTCTGCGCCATCAGGCTGCGGAAGTCCTTGGCGTTGGCGTTGGCAGCGAGCGCGGTGAACACCATGCCCATGGTCGGCGAGCCATGGGTGTCTGGGAAGCTGTCAGGATGTTTGCCAATGCAGTGGGCGTGGTTTTGCGCGCGCTTCTTGTAAATCGCCTCGCGATACGGACTCATCATGTTGGCCAAGCCCGCGGCGCCGGTGCGGCCCATGTCGGCGTAGTTGTCGTGGCCGGCGACATCATCTTCGTACCACGTGTAGCCATTGCGTCCGGTTGCACGCGCCAGGAAATCATAGGCCGCCTTGTGTAGGTCCTGGTCGACGTCGATGCCGCAGTGCTTGATCATTGCCAGCGTCAGTGCGCCCTGGCCGGTGATCATTGCAATTGGTCCATAGCCTTCGAAGCCTGGGTTATGGCCCCAGCCACCGTGCGCTTCACCGTCCTTCTTTGGCACCGAGCCAGGATGGCTCTCGCGTGATTTCGGGTTGAGTTGCGAGATGTCGGTGTATTGGCTGTGGAGCAAGAACTCTTTGATCTCTTCGAGTTCGGCGAGCACCCACTTATCTTTGGTCGCGAGATAGTACTCGGACAAGAAGATACCGGCGGCCATGTAGCGCCAGTTGATCAGTGAACCGTGGTCTTTGGCTTTGGTCGTGCGGGCATGATAGCGCGCGCACTTCTCGATGGCCTTGTTGTACTTACTGCTGCCACTGGCAAGCAGCGCGAGTGGTGCGAACAGGTTGTGTGGGGGGCTACCCCACGAGCCATCTGCGCGTTGCTGTTCGATCAAATACTCGAGCAACCCCGTCAAGATCCGGTCGGTCTTTTTGCAGTTCGCCGGGAACGTCTTGCTGTAGCCGCCGTGCTTGGTGCCGAGCTTCAGTTCGACTTGCAGTTCTCGGCTGCCGCGTTCGATCTTCAGTGGCAAACGGCCCTTACCGCTCTTGCTCAGCGCCTTCTCCAGGGCGTTGGCAAAGTCGAGGATGGGTCCATGCGGCCCGAACACCTTCATGCCGTAGCCGTTTCGATGCGGTTCTTGGAAGCTCTTGCCGTAGGCGCCGACGATGTGGTCGCCAATTTGGATGCGCTTGGCGGCTGGTGATCCTGCGAAGACGTGGCGAACAACCAGGTGGGTCTTGGCGGTCTCGACGAGTTCGACGCGCAGGCCGGTTACGCCAAGGTTGTAGTACCAACCAGGAACCTCGCGGTCGGGACCGTTGCCAGCCTTCTGGCTCCAAGGCCGGCCGTCGGGGTGGTAATGGACTTGAGCAAGTAGCGGGACTGCCGTTACCGACAGCACGAGCATCGCGAGAGCGTTACGCAGCATGCTGAAGAGTGTAGCGATTACTGTCGGCGCTGCTTGATCAGTCCGTCATGCACGGCCAAGACTTCGGTCGCAAAGGCCCGGTGTTCGGCCATGATCGCAGCCACGGCACGGCGTACGTTCTCGTCTTGTTGCCGCGAGGAATCGCGGCGCCGCAGAATGCGTTCGGCGTAGGTGCGTCGCAAACCGTCGTGTGCAAGTAGCGTGGCCACATCTGTAGCAGTGATGCCGTCGATGCCAACGCTTGATAGCGGCCAGGTCTCGGCAAGTTCGCGCAAGACTTGGCGGCGCGCATCGTTCGCCTGAAGTGAATCCGCGCGGCTTGTAATGTATGGCAAGTGACGAAAGACCAGGTCGACCGAAAAATGGGTCGCTGGCCGGTGCATATCACTTGGGCACGTCGGAGTCGGCGCAACCCGAGAATCGTCTGGCTCCATGAGGGCGGTCCATAGCGCAAGCAATTGCTGCGTAGCCCAGATCGCCGCGTCCATGTCCAGTTCTGGTAGTTCCTTTGGGCGGTCCAGACGCACTGCCGCATCGAGTTGGCGCAACGCGACCTGCGCGGATTCGGTCGCAGGGACGGTCGGGGCCGTGCCCGGCGATCTGCATTCCGTTGGCAGCGAGTGGTGTTGCAGGTCGGACAAGAAGGCGGCCAGTTCCATGCAGGCAGTGTGCCCTAGTAATCGTTCGTCGCAAGGTGGTCCACGAAGGTTGCTCGTGAGAAACTGTCCATGCCACTGGGCCTCGCTACCACGACAAGACCCTTCTGAAGCCGCGCGGAAGCCATTTTCCATATGACGATTAGCAGTTATGTCATGGCTGCGTCTGCAGTCGGTGCCCGCTCGACGTTCTCGGTAGTGCTACTTCGCTTTCTTGGCGTCAGTCTTTGCCTTGCCGTCGACTGAGGTCTTGTCGAGTTTCTCGATCAGCTTGAGGATCTGTTGCATCTGGTCTTCCCTGCCTTTGAGGAGAATCGTATTC
>Ga0302118_10001781_pt1 | contig 10734 bp, 10 predicted proteins | sample AG5_331_MG_FD_203126 | JGI IMG/M metagenome (GOLD analysis project Ga0302118, IMG submission 203126) | Marine microbial communities from Western Arctic Ocean, Canada - AG5_33.1 | ecosystem: Environmental > Aquatic > Marine > Oceanic | place: Canada: Western Arctic Ocean | collected 2017-10-01 | reverse complement strand
ATGGAAATTTGTGCTCCAAATTCCTGTCCAAAAATCTCAGAGACTGAGACTGAATATAGCAACTCTGCCACATATGTATAAATTCCGTTGTTTTCTTCATAATACTCCCTTACATAGAACGGATGAAGGGCGGAGAGATAAGTTTCTTCTCTCAAATTGTTCTCATTATTTATATCAAATCCAGATGCATAAGTTCCTGCTGTTAGCAATACATCGAATACGAATTCGTCCCAAGATGTTGATTGATACAATATATCAAGCTTTAATTGAGAAGCAATCGTCGTGCTCATGTCGTCTGCTTCCATTTTTATTATTTCTAGAATTGCTTCTTTATCTGTATTTAATTCAGGAACCTCGTTTCCTAGAAGTCTTTGAATTTCGAAATATTTAGAAGCTGTTTCTTTTATATCTGAGAATATTTCACCATCCAATGTTTGAGAAAATGAATTCTGATATTTTTCCATCTCGACTTTGATGTCATCGAATACTGCTTTTTTGAACATGTCGCTCGTCATGAAGCCTGTATTGAATGTGTCAAACACTTGTATCGAGTTGACAACTCTTTCGACTATAAATGCTCTTATCAATAATCGAATTCCTGTTATCGCCCCACTTCTTCTAAGAGGAGTTAAGGTATCGCAATAATCTTCATTAGAACTCTCAAGCTTCATAATTGAGCTTGTCAAGTCAATAGATTCTTTGCTAACCTTTTTATATCCGAAGACGTCTTGTTTTGGGTATTCAAAATCAAGTGCGTTTAAATATTCATCCAAATATAGCCTATTGTTAGAAACTCTATCTGCCATGATCCTTATACAGTTCTTCCAAACAGTTTCATAAACCGATTTTAAATCATCGTCAGTAGGATCCACTATTCCAGATTCCTTGATTATTTCTTTCAGTCTTGAGTGATACTCCTGCAAGTCGCTGTTGGATTCTCTCTGTAATCCATAAAGCTCTATAATTGGCATATCTGGGGCGTCTATGGTTGACGAATATCTTGTTTCAAGCAAGCCTGGTTGTGCTATTTTTCTACCGAGCAGAAGAGATGATCCGTTCTCAATGCGGTAGTTCGATATTTGAGTATCGATTCTGTCGTATTCTGCGAGTTCTGTTCCAGAATCATATATCGCGACTAAATTGGTGTTGACGGGGAGCGTCATAGAGCCTTCATTGGCGGATGAGGCAGCGCTTCGGACTCCCCTGCGTTCAAACGATGTTATAACCTCGCTGAAGTTTTTCGCTCTGTCAATCGTTACTTCTTCCTGATCATATGGAGTTTCTCTTAAAGTGGCTATTGTGATCATAGTTGCCTTTCCGTCAAAAAATAGATTCGTTCCTGTCGCCTCTGAGGCGAGAATAAGCTCTGTCTTAATATTATCCTTTTTGACTTCGAGGAACGATGAGATATCGAATGTTCTCGAATAGGTGTCATTGCTATCATCTATTTCCTCAAGATAATTTCCTATGCTTTTTATAAATTCCCATTGAATTCCGTCCGCAGATTGCGATAGAGAAGTAACTATTTCATTCGCAACTGGCAATAGAGAATCGTAATCGCCTTTAGTTAAATATCCAGAGTTATAAGCACAGTCAATCTGTTCCATTACCCAGTCTATATCACTATTTTCTTGCACCAAGGTGCTCAGGTATAAATATGTCGCTTGATTTGAATCTTTACTTGCCCAGTCGAACGCTGCTGATGCTGCTGAAATCGTTCCAAGAATAAGAAATGCACCGACGGCGATAGCCGTTATAATTTGAAGCGTTGGTACTGATATCGCGGCGATTCCGAAAATACCTACGGTGCCTGCTAAAGTTACTGCTACGGAGGCTGAGGCTAAGACGGAAGATCCCGTTATGGTAGTCACTGTACCCAATGCCGCAGTATAGCCTGCCGCTGCGGAGGCTACCCCTGCTGCGGCGCCTGCTGTGAATATAATTAACACAACTAAAGCTGCTGCGGCGATCCACCATTTTATGGAATCTATGCCAAACAGGGCGAAATCGTCTTCAGATAAATCTACATGCCTTATTCCAGCGTATTCAATTAGTTCCCTGAAACGTCCATCATCTGGTCCTGAGTTATTTTTCCACCAATCATCAGTATATTTTCCAGCATCGAATGCGTCTGCGGATCCACCATCCCACTGGATGATCTTCGGTGAGTTCGCTGGCTCACTCGATTCAATAAGAATTAAGGTTCCAAATATCTTGTCGGCGGTGTTGTCGTGAATGTTATATCCAAGAGTGGTTATGCTATCGTCAAAAAGTAAGTTCAACGCTAATGCTTCCGTGTTTGGTAGTGCTTGTTTCATCAACATTCTCGAAAGGCTTACGAAAGTGTTGTTAGTTTCATATCCGTGCCACATCTGCTTACTCTTCCAAAGTGGAGCATAACTAAGCATGGCAAAATTAAAGTTACTTATAGTTGAAGCATATAGCCCTTCAGATGCTGCTGCCATCGCTGTGGATATAATTGGCGGTGCCTCTGGTATTAACGAGTCATCAGAGCCAAATAGGGATGGAAATTCTGGAAATGCCGATTTGTCTTGGAATGATTTCAGAAGTTTGTAAGTCTTTTTTGTTTTTTCTACGAATCTAATCTTTTCTCGCGATATTAGTTCTTCTACTTCGGAGTCCGACAATAAAGGGTCTTTAGTCGTTAGAAAATTCTTTCTTAACACGTCTTGATCCGATCCATCGCCCAACTCACATGCGTTCGTTACGACTGTGGACAATGTTGCAGGTGGCTCAAGCAGGTTACATTTCGACATCTCCCCAAGAGAAGAAAACAAATCAGACACGCCTTCACGACTCTTGAACAAGCTGGAGTTGTCTCTCGACAGACAGCCAAACGCCAGTTCAAGAACATCGTCTGGGGCGGCTCCTTTATAAAGGGCGCGGAGTTCTTCAGGAGTTAAGACAACCTCTAAATCTTCCGTTGCTTTTCGAATGCCAGACATCGTTTGAAAGATTAGTTCTGGCGATATAAATATTCCCTCTACCAATCCAGTCTCTGGATTTGGGAAGTTTATAGATACACCTGTGTCTGACTTAAAAGCATTCCACGAACCAGCAGCGGTTGATGACAAGTTCGCGACAACGCTCATGAACCCTGCGCCCCCTGCGGATGTAACTGCGTCTGCCCACGAATCCATGTCTCCGAGCTTTGATAAATCAATTCCCATTGTTTCCGACAGGCACGCTGTGAATCCTTCTCCGAATGGAGTTTCGCCCGAAGGCAAGTCCGACAGTTGTGGACTCGCCTTGCACATGTTGTCAAGAATACCTAGAAGCAGAGAGACAAGCGAATTTATCATAATATTGTAAAACTGCTTTAGAGCAGAATTCATTGTCTTTGATAAATAATCTGTTGTTGGGAAGTTTTGCGGGACAGTTATTCCTTGGAACGCTGGTAGTCCAACTTTTGATGGAATAGGTAGCTCGTCTCCACAGTCTCCTTTCGGCTCACACAGTCCCAATAGCTCAACCGTTCCATCTGCTGAAAAGAACTTACCCAAATCTGGATCGTCAAACACTTTTGTTCCAAATTCTGTTATAGCCTCCTCTAACATACATTGCAAAGTCTCTTCGATAACGCATCCCCAGTTTACACTATCGTACACATCGGTGATTATTTTTCTCAGAGCTTCTTCTGGTTCTTTTGCGGCATCAAACATGGAGATACCCGTTTTCTTAAGATCTTGAAATCCCTTAGTTGAAAATTTAATGTTTCCGACGAACTCTCTTGACTGTCTTGCGGTATCTGCTATATTTCTACTAGTTTGCTCATCCCAAATTATATTGTTTTCTTTCTCGATTTCTTCATCACTTTTGCATGATTTACTGTCAAGATCTAGAGTTATTAGTTTCGCCAAGTTTGCGAATGAAAACAGGTTTCCATTGTCGTCATATTTTTCCAAACCGTCGAGGTAGTTCTTTTTCGCTTCTATAACTGGTGTTGGGTAGGTGTGCTGAGATAGAAACTGGAAGATGTCGAAGTTAAGGCTTCGCTGCTCTGTTAGTGCAGATGACATGTTTCCAAGTTGAATTAAATAGTTCGCCGTAGTTGGATGGTTTAACAGAGAGGCTTCTAAGAAACAGTCGTATCCTATCGTGTACTTGTTTCCGTCTATTAAGGCGAAGGCTGGTTTGTAGTCGTAGCCAAACCCTATCTCCATCTGCGATTGATTATCTACTTCGCATTCTTCTGAAGAAGCTCCTCCGCTGTCGGAAAGGTTAGCAACATGAGCGCCTTGGACAACAGAATTAAGATTGAAATATCTTCTTATTATATTCTTTACTTGCTTAAGCCTCCCTATTTCCTTTACGATATTGATGTTCGTAATATACTTGTCGGACTTTGCCATCTTGGGAAGGAAGTCTTCCATGCTATTCGTCACATAATCTATGTCTCGCTCGTAGTTTTCTGATATGAATGCTGACAAATATCCTTCTGCTGGTTTGATGATGTCGCAAGCGGTAAGATTCGCAGTATGATCGTCGAACGTGTCTTTTGGTATTTTAACCAATACTTTCATTCTCACGCAGGCTCTTGAACTTATAAAATAGTCTGGAGTTGATGCTGCGTCGTATAGCTTGGTTGGAGTCGTAGGATCAATGCTTGTTTGAAATAGCGTGAATTCAATATCGCTCACATCGATTTGCGATAGAGGCGTTGACAGAGGTGTTGATAGAGGTTCTGAAATATAGGTTTTTCCATAAAACCTTATTAGCCTATCTATTCCGTATTGTTTTGCGTCTTCTAGCCTCGCATCTTTTTCGCCACCGAAGGATTCGTGTTCGCTTTCTACGGAGATACATAGATTACCAAGAGAGTCCTCAAACGGGTAGCATTCATTTTTGAAAAGCCAATCTTCGAGATCTTTGAAGTCAAGTATATCCATATTAGTTTACCTTGTTGTATTCGCTACAAATATAGTTTGGAGAAATAGGGCTTAAATAATTATTATGCCAGTTGATATTCAAGTTTATTCGCTCAGTGAAGTTGTCAACCATTGCCTCTGCGGAGTTTAGGCTGGCGTTTACTCCAGCAGCGAGGAGTTCTATAGACGGAGCAGTCGGACCGCCAACAGGTATGGACACGTGAGTGTGTGTTGTTATAGAGCCATTAAAAGATGCTTGCGCTTGTAAGAAGTTTAGAACGAGAGCGCTGAGAGCATTAATTCTTTCTTCTAAGGCTGAAAAGGCATCAACTAGGTTCTTTCCTTTTACCATTGGTTGCAACCCTTCTTCATCGTTGAGTGCTATTATATCTATTCCAGCACCTGGAGAACCTGAAAACTCCACTCCCGATGGGGATGCCCCTGCACCTCTAGAGTTTGTAGAAGTCGTTCTTGTTACTAACTTTATGCCCTCTGTCCCTATTATTCTTACAGCGTCTGCCTTGATTCCTATTCCAGACTTGGCAACAGATCTGTTCCTGCCTCTTATTCTGAAATTGTCATCTATGTCTGTTTTTTGACTTATGTAAATTCTCGCAGCATCGTTGGAGAAACTTGGATCAAGATCCATTTGATGGGGTGGAGATGGTGCGCCTCGTCCCACTACTATGTCTATTGAGCTTGCCTGAGTGTGCCCATCTCCTGCGTAACCTGATGATCTCACTCCTGGGCGATCTCTGCCCAACACTATCCAAGAGTTTCCTTTATGAATAACGTGTTCGCACGGAGAGGAGAGATACTTTGGAATAGGCTCGAACATTGCCCTGCCGTTGACTCCATTTTTTTCTGGTATTCTTTCCAATAATTCGGGTGGAAATCCACTATAATTTACTGAATCTACTATGTTTGGCATTGTGTTGAGCGTCCCTTGTGTTTATCTGTGTGTTATCTCAGCTTAGATTTTCTCTATTGAACTTGTTTGGAAGGTGGGTTTCTTTTGTAGCATAGTTATGCCAAATCTACTCTATTGGGGGCTGAAGCCATGTTTTGACTTGTGACTAAAGAAGACAACGAGTTGATTGAGATAGCAACATTTCTAAAATCAAAGTGAATCGGATCATAATTGTTGGAAAACCTTCCGCCCCAGTAAAGGTTGGCTGCTTCTCCAGCAGCAACGAGCCCCGACGAAACCCATGCAGCAGCCAATGAATTACTACCATAACTGGAAAAACTTTTCCCAAGCTTGGTGCCGTCTGCAAGGGTTGGATTAAAATCCATAGCCATTCCATACAAATGATAACTTCTGGTTCCAGGTCTTGCCTTCCCTGACGGGTTGGCGTTGTATTCTCTAAGGAGTTCTGCTTGGCGTTCGGGAGTGCGATATACACTATTTATTCGAATTTTTGCGCCTAAGTCCTTCCAAGCATTGAACATAAACGCCTTCATATGTGCTCCAAAGTCTGGATGTGCCGACAATAAGAATGGAGCATGCTGGCTTTTCCAAGGTAAGGTAGTATCTGCGTCATAATTCTGAGCCAACTCATTTATTTCTGTAGGAGTTTTTGCAGAGACAATAGACGGAATATTAGTATAAGCGCTAGCCCCTGATGATATGGCAGCAGTACAGCTAGTCACCACTGGCGTTACCGCTGCTGCCGATGTCGCTTGCGGGACTTGGCTTGATGGTTGATCGTTTCCAAGTAATCTACTAAGCCAACTCATATTAGTCTACCTAATTCTTTTTCCATTATTGCTGTTAGTAATTGTGTCATAATATTATTCCATCTTTGTTAGGAGCGGTTTTTAGTGCTTGCTGCTTTTGGACCGCGTGTTAAGCCAAATGAGAGATTCCAATTAAACAATGGACCTGGATCATACTTTTGCTTGGAGTTGTCTTCGTGCCCGTTAATATATTCTATTGTAGGATACTTTTCTTTGAGTTCGGACACTAACGCAACTAATGTATTTTCTTGAGCGGTAGTATAGGGCTCCCATGTGCCATAAACACCACCATGAAGTCTAACCCACTCTTCTTGCGGTGTGGCGTCTGGCATGTTGACTGAGGCGATATCGTTTCCCAAATTTACTAGCGAAATTCCTATAAATCGGCTATTGTCGTTACCTCCATGCCAAGCAATATAATCTGGATCTATCAGCAGAGTCTTTGTGCCATCTTTGGAGATGAGGTAGTGATAACTTAATCCACGGCGTCCTAAAACAGAGATAGCGTCGGCTGCGTTTTGCGTAACAGTATAATGAATTTCTATTCCTGTCCAATTTGTTTCGATGTTCTTATTGCCGTGGCGCAAACCATAAGGTGAAATAGCACTCGGTGGCAAAAGGTCTGCTCCCGCTCCGATGACATCTCCTGATGGGTGACGGGCGGCAACTCCCTGATCGCCGCATGCTCCGAATCCATTTGTTGCCGAAATACCGCCAAGTTCTTGTATAATAGCACTAGCGAAAGATTCCTCACTGTTAATCACATTAACGACATATGCGCCTGTGCGAAGTCTTCTGTTTTCATAATCTATTCTGACAAGTGATCCTTGGATTAGATTATCCACAAGCGCAGAATCGTTGACTACGCATCTTAAGAACTGTTCTGAATTCAAAATTGTCGAAGTTCCGCCAAACTCGGGAACAAGTCCGATGTTTTCTCGCTTGGTTGGTAACACCCATACATAGTATTCTGGATAGTTCGTAATATATGTATTCGAAATCGATGTCGTTTGTTGCAAATTTGCTCCGAACCCAGAAAGGAAGGATCTTATTTCAGTCAACCAATTTGTATTAGCTTGTGGTGTGGGCGACCCTGGAGTGCCATCAACTGATTGAAGAATTATAGCCTTCTTAGTTGGATTCTCAGAAGGTGGCGGTGCGGACGACGCTATAACCTTACTTCTGTTCAATATCGTCGAGAGAGAAGCTGGTTCTAAATCTCTAGTAGAAGAAGCCACTATGGGTGCCTGCGTGTCCGTATTTAGCAAACCTGCCAATATTCCTGATATATCAAGACTATTTGACATTATCAGAATCGCTTAATAAGTCGAATATCTCGGACTTGTCTATGTCGGATAAACCTAGTGTTTTCTCGCTCTGCTTGTGTATTATCGTCACAACTTTAACTAGTTGCTCGTTTGAGCGCTGGAGCGTCTCTACATATTTGGCGGCGACTGTGCCGACTTCGCTATGTCTCGACTCGTCTACGCTAAGGTAGGATATCAAGTCGTTAAGGAGGGATTTGGTTATTTCCCTGTCCTTTCGTATGTTCTCTATAGCTTCTTCTATATAGTTGTCTTTCTTCTTCATCTAAAACACCTCATACTAAATAGAAGTGATAAAGATTATACGTCGCCATTCACCCAGTTTCTCTTGAAATGGCGGTATTTTTGACGAAGTTTGTTGAGATTGTTTACAACTTGTTTAGTATTTAAGCCAGTAAGTTCTCTTAGATACAGATATATTGCTTTTTTATTATATATCATCTCGTCCTCATCTATGGTTGTGAGGAGTATCTTTACAGCTTCGAGAACTTTCTTTTCATTCTCTTTGAGCGAACTTGTATCCCATGTCTCTATTTCTTCCCAGAGGTGAGTCCAGAACTCTCGCTCTTCTCGCTCTTCGTGATACTTATTTCTTGATGCTATGTTACTGTTGTCAATAGATTTTGGCATCTCGTCATACAATACTTCCGTTCTCGCCCGCTTGGCATTCTTTTTGACTTTATGAATGAACCAGTTCTTAGTAACGACACTGAAATATGAGAACGCTTTGGATCCCTTTGTTGCGTCATACTTACCGAGGATGGTTGTGAGCCAAACTTTGCACTCGTCTTTCAACGAGTCGATGTTTGGAAGGGTTGTAAATTTATACGTGTAGACTATCTTGTCTACCATTTCACTAAATGCTGGACCTATTAAGTCTATGTACAGTTGGGTTCTAATCTTTATATCGTTAGTTGCGACGTATTCTATGATAGCGTCTTCATGCACCTTTGTGAAGTAGTGCCTTCCTGACTTTCCTCTACGTCCCATATGTTATTCCTTTTCCTTGTCTACATCTACTGGCTCTTCTTCGTCTTGGATTTCCATTATTTCGTTTAGAGTCGATATTTGAGTTGACACATGTGTGGCGTGTTTCAGCAACTCGGATAAAGTCTCGTCTCCAAAATACATTTCCATCTGATTTACTTCGTTTAGATGCTGTTTGAAATCTTCGCTGATGACTTGAATTGCTTCTGCGTTTTCTTGTATAAATCTCACAGTGCCTAATAGTTTCGTTGCGTACCAAAACATTAGAATATTAAGTGAGACAGATAGTGTTAAGAATGCTATAATCATTTCTCTGGTGTCCAGTTCTTCATTTCTTGTTTATATGTTTTGACTTCTTCTCGTGATTCCTCGATATGATTATTCACGATAGAGCCAACCTGTGCTTCGACGTCTTTCTTTTTGGATAGATTTATGAACTGTGGTATTCTTTCTACCTCAGTGCTGTCACATCCCTTTTCAGAGCAAACGTCTACTGTTTCGCCAAATGAGTGCGAGACTTCAAATTCAGTCTCGCAACTCTGGCATTTGTATATGTATCTCGGCACTACTCTGCGAATTCTTGAAAGACAGATGTTGCGTCCGTTGTGTCGTCTTGTGTATCTACTTCGACGGCAGGTGCGTTCGTCACGATAAGCCCATCGGGAGAATCCATTAATTTGAATCCTTCCAAGACGGGAGTGATGTCGGTTTGATTCATAAGTGAGTTTTGTAGTGCCATCATTACGGCGCCGAGCGCTTGAGGTGAAAGTTGCATGTTGTTTCCTTTGTGTTTGTTTCTAAGTTTATTATAACATGATACAGATAATATCTTAAATATCATATAAATATAAACACTAAAAGTAATTAGTCAAGTGTTATTTTTGTCATTCTCGGGAATAATCGTCTTCGAGTCGTACAACGTCGTCAAGGTGAGGAGTGCTCACCTCTATTACTTCTACGTTGCAACTTACGGCAGCAAATCGGTGTATCTGTCCTGGTTTAACGTGGAATGACTCACCTGGTAGTATCTGCATTGGCGTATCGTGCTGATCATAGTTGTATAAAACTCCGCTAATAACGTAGAGAGTTTCTTCTTTTACTTCGTGATACTGCTTTGAAAGGCGATGTCCAGCGTTAATGAAGAGCAGCTTTCCGACATAGTTGTCTGTTTTTGCCCAGTGTATCTCATATCCCCATGGTTTTTCTATTTTAGTCATTTACTTTCTCCAATTCGTATTCTTCGAATCTCATTTTGTCGTTGTGTTTAGTTCGATAAACTTCGTATGTTGTTATAGTCTTGCTATAGAATTCATAAGAAAAGATTTTTAAAATGACTCCAGTTCCTGCATCCTTCACTATTCCGTCCGCATACGGTTCCTGCCAGCGTATTAGCGTCCCAACTTCAAGCACTATTTCTTGCCTTATAGAAATTAACCCAATGTTCTGCCATCTCTTCCATCAGCATTTTAAATGTATATTTTGGCAACCATCCCAACTCTGTTCTTATTTTTGTAGAGTCTCCGCGCAAATATGGTAGTTCTTCTGGGCGCATGAATTTTGGATTCTGAACGACATAATCATTGTAATCTAAGTCGTGATACCCGAATACTAAATCGCACATTTGTCGTACAGAGTGGGTTTCCCCCGTTGAAACAACCCAGTCACCAGGATGTTCCTGCTGCAACATCAAGTGCATTGCTCTAACATAATCCCACGAATGTCCCCAATCCCTATATGAATCCATGTTTCCAAGTTCCAATTCGTCCTGTAAACCAAGTTTAATCCTTGCTGCC
>Ga0302118_10001778_pt1 | contig 10757 bp, 11 predicted proteins | sample AG5_331_MG_FD_203126 | JGI IMG/M metagenome (GOLD analysis project Ga0302118, IMG submission 203126) | Marine microbial communities from Western Arctic Ocean, Canada - AG5_33.1 | ecosystem: Environmental > Aquatic > Marine > Oceanic | place: Canada: Western Arctic Ocean | collected 2017-10-01 | reverse complement strand
TATAAAAAGGGTTTAAATGTGGATCCAACTTGTCTTTTCCCTTGCTTAACATGATCGTATTGAAAATGCTTATAATTGATTCCTCCCACCCATGCTTTTACATGGCCAGTTTGAGGCTCCATTGACATCATCCCAGCTTGCATGAAGTGCTTGTAATAACGAATAGAATCAATAGGTTTCATGATCGTATCAATGTCACCTTTCCATGAAAAAATAGTCATTGGCACTTCAATCTGAAATGAATCAAACATTTCTTGTTCAGATTTCCCTGTGTTTCTCATTTTTCTCCATCTCTCAGACCTTTTCATGGCTCTTTTAAAAATCAGTTCCTCTTGCTCATCTTCAATTTCTAAAAATGGCGCTGTAGGGTTTAGCTTTTTCGTGTTTTGATTAAAAAATTCTTCTTGAAGATTAGCCATGTGTAGCTTGACGGATTCTTCTGCGTATTGCTGCATTTCATGATTTATAGTAGTATAAACCTTTAACCCGTCTAAATAAATATTGTAATTAGAACCATCACTTTTTGTGTTGTTTTTGGTCCAGTCTTTCATAAAACGCTGAAGGTAGGCTCTGAAATAAGTGGCCAACCCTTCCCTGTGTGATTGAGGAGTGTAGTTTATTTCAAGAGGAAGTTGTTTTAAAGAATCTAACTGTTTGTCATTAAGGTGGTTGTTTTTTCTCATCTGACCAAACACTACATTTCGTCTTGACTTAACAAGTTCAGGTCTTCTAATAGGGTTGTAATAGGAGGAGTTTTTCAACATTCCAACAAGAACGGCTGATTCTTCTAAGCTTAAAGCATTAATGTGCTTACCAAAGAAAATGCTAGAAGCGGATTTTATCCCATCACCATTGTATCCAAAGTCATAAATATTAAGATACATGGTGATGATTTCCTCTTTGGTATATTGTTTTTCTAGTCTAACAGCAATAACCCATTCTTTTGCTTTTTGAGTGAGCGCTTCAAAAATGTTTTTTGAACGTACACCCACAAATAGTTGCCTGGCTAATTGTTGAGAAATTGTACTAGCCCCTCCTCTTTTATTAAGGTAAATAATAGCTCTAACGGTGGCTTTAAAATCAATCCCCGAGTGACCATAAAACCGTTCATCTTCAGTTGCAATCAACGCATCGACTAGATGCTTAGGAAGATCAGAAAATTCAATTGGAGTTCTATTTTCTCCAAAATGAAATTTTCCTAGAATCTTGTTATCAGAGGATATAATTTCAGTTGCTAAATTGGTGTTAGGATTTTCAAGTTGCCTAAAGTCAGGCATTTCTCCTAGTGCGCCAATAGAAGCAGAGTAAAAAATACCAGAAACAGATAGGATTCCAATAATAAAAATCATCCAAAAGCCATAATAATACAGTTTGTATTTTTTTGGAATCCCTTTGTTTTTGTTTTTTTTCATTATTCTTTATTCTCCTCTTCAATTAGTAGTCCCAAACCTATAATCCCCTCTAAATTTACAATTGGTTTAACCTGACCGTTAAGCCTCATTGAAGTTCTTACCCTTAATGTATAAAGACTGTCTTTTGCTAAAATAATACTTTGTTGATAAGGGAGTTTGTGTTCTATTAAAGTTAGCTTTTTGTCTCCAAGCCATTGTCCGTTAGGGTTACTTAATAAAAACTCTAAAGTATCAGTCTGGACTAAGGATAGAGTAGAATTTAACTCTAATATTAAAAAAATATTAGCATAATCGTAATCGTTATTATGCCTTAAAATTAAAGACATATTTTTAGGGCTTAAACCTCCTTTAAAATTAAATTCAGCAGTCTCTGTGTTTTCCCACCCGGAAGAAAATTCGGTAAATTCTAAGAAATAGGGACCAGAACACGATCCTAAACATAAAATAAATAAAAGGAAAAAAAGGCTCTTTTTAATTTTCATTATTCTTTTAATTATGCTTTTTTCCAAACTTTCTTTTTTCTGTGTTTGTGTCTATTCTTTTTTTTGTCAAAACGAGTTAAACTATCTTGCCCTACAACATTTTCAAAATTAACCTCATTAGAAGTTTCGTAAGTGACATATTGCTCTAAACTTTCGATTTTTTCTCCTTTAGCATTAATTTTTAAAATTTCGTTTGCTTTTTCAACACTTAATTCATGCCAAGTAACACTATCATTTTTATAAACAAACCATAAAAGACCTTTAAAAATGTCTATTTTTTGACAAAATGCAATTCCTTTTTCAGTTAAAATTTTGGAATTGGGTTTTGGAAAATCTTTTAAAGCTTCTTGATAAAAATCAAGTTCATAGTTTAAACAGCATTTTAGTTTTCCACACTGTCCTGCTAGTTTTTGAGGATTTAAAGAGAGTTGCTGATATCTAGCCGCAGAAGTAGTAACAGACCTAAAATCGGTAAGCCAAGTAGAACAGCATAATTCTCTTCCGCAAGATCCAATTCCACCAAGTCTAGAAGCTTCTTCTCTTAGACCAATTTGTTTCATTTCAATTCGGGTATTGAATTGCCTGGCCATATCACGAATTAATTGTCTGAAATCAACTCTTCCTGGAGCGGTATAATAAAAAGTAACCTTACTGTCATCTCCTTGAAATTCAACATCGGAGATTTTCATTTTTAAACTTAAAGAAATAGCTAGTTGTCTGGACCTTTTTTTTAAATCCTCTTCTCTCCCCCTTGCGCGAGTCCATATATCAATGTCTCTTTGGGAGGCTTTTCTTATTACATCAAGAAACTTAGTTGATTTGGGATTAATTTTTTTCTTTTTTAGTTGAATACCTATAAGCCCTCCTTTTAAGGTGGCAAAGCCAACGTCATATCCCTTTTCAGCTTTTACAACAAGTAAATCTCCAATGGAAATAGTTAAATCAGAAGAATTATTGTAGTATTCTTTTCTTCCGTTTTTGAATCTTACTTCTATTATTTTTGACTGCTCTTCTTCACTTACAGGCTCCATATTAGAAAGCCAGTCAAAAACAGTGAGTTTATTACATCCATCTGTACCACAAGTTCCGTTGTTTTTACATCCACCAGGAACTCCGCTTGAATTAGTGCTACAACTTGAACAGCCCATAGATGATTATTGTAATTTACAGATCTTAAAGTTAGGTAATTTAAGCTGCTAACTCAAAACTATTATAAAGATGTTTTTTTAAATTTCAGAACCTCTGATCTTCCTTTTTTAAAGATCTTATTACTATTGCCTTTCCCTTTTCTTAATTTTTTTTGTTCTTCAAAGGGTAAAGAATTAATTTCTTGACACTCAACAGAGCAGCAGGTGCTGTATTTTTTAGAACAACTTTTACATTGAATAAACAGTAGGTGACAAGCTTCATTAGCGCAATTTACATGCTCATCACTTCCCCCCCCACATTGATGACAATTAGACACCACGGTATTAGTTATAACCTCGCTTCTTCTTTGGTCAAATACAAAGTTTTTACCTAAAAATTTATTTTCTATTCCTTGATTTTTAACTTGACGAGTATATTCAATAATGCCACCTTCTAATTGGTAAACATTATTATAGCCTTTGTGTTTTAAAAAAGCACTGGCCTTTTCACAGCGAATACCACCAGTACAATACATTACAATATTCTTGGACTTTTTATGCTTCTCAAAAGTTTTTTCAATAATAGGCAACGACTCTCTAAAACTATCAACATCAGGTAAGACAGCTCCTTCAAAATGACCAATTTCGCTTTCGTAATGATTTCTCATGTCAACAAGAAGAGTCTCAGGGCTTTCAATCATATCATTAAAATCCTTGGCATTTAGATGCTTCCCATTATTGTTTAAGTCAATATTAGCTGAATCTAATCCATCAGCAACAATATTTTTTCTGAGTTTAATTTTTAATTTTAAAAAAGAAAAATCATCATGTTCTATGGCAATGTTTAGCCTGACATCTTTTAAAAAAGAAATTTCATCAATACTTTGTTTCAAGTTTTCAAAATTTTCTGAAGGAACAGAGAGTTGTGCATTGACTCCTTCTGTTGCAATATAAATTCTTCCTAGAACATCTATTTTATCCCACTTAATATATAAGTGATCTCTAAATAATTGACAGTTTTTAATTGCGTGGTATTTGTAAAAAGAAAGCGTTAGACGCTTGCTGCCAGCTTGTTCAATTAAAGCCGCTCTTTGCTTATCGCTAAGTTTGTTATACAGTTCCATTTTTACAAGCAAATTTGATATACAAAGCGAAAATAATATTTTAATAATTCTTATAAAAATCGACCCTATACTACTATGAGATAATTTAAATAAATTGTACTTTAGCTATCAACCTAATTTCGTTATTTCATGAGCAAAGATAAAGATTCAAAACTAAAAGCACTTCAGTTAACACTTGATAAATTAGACAAAACTTATGGCAAGGGAACTGTTATGAAAATGGGTGATTCGCCTATTCAAGAAATTGAAGCAATTTCTAGTGGATCATTAACTTTAGACTACGCTTTAGGAATAGGCGGATACCCTAAAGGCAGGGTAATTGAAATTTATGGTCCTGAATCATCTGGAAAAACGACATTAACGCTTCACGCAATCGCTGAAGCTCAAAAAGCTGGTGGAATAGCAGCCTTTATTGATGCGGAGCATGCTTTTGATAGGTTTTATGCTCAAGACCTTGGAATAAATATTGACGAATTAATCATTTCTCAACCTGATAATGGAGAACAAGCTCTTGAAATTACAGATAATCTAATTAGATCGGGAGCAATTGACATAATCGTGATTGATTCTGTGGCTGCATTAACTCCGAAAAGTGAAATTGAAGGTGAAATGGGAGATTCTAAAATGGGACTTCATGCTAGATTAATGTCACAGGCTTTAAGAAAACTAACTTCTAACATTAGCAAAACTAATTGTACCGTAATTTTCATTAATCAGCTTAGAGAAAAAATTGGAGTTATGTTTGGAAATCCTGAAACTACAACAGGGGGGAATGCATTAAAATTTTACGCTTCGGTTAGACTTGATATCAGAAGATCAACACAGATTAAAGACACTAATGGAAATGTTTTAGGGAATAAAACTAGAGTTAAGGTGGTAAAAAACAAGGTTGCTCCTCCATTTAAATTAAGTGAATTTGATATTATGTATGGTAAAGGAATCTCTAAATTGGGAGAAATTATTGATTTAGGAGTTGAACACGGAATAATAGACAAAAGTGGATCTTGGTTTAGTTATGGAGAAACAAAACTTGGTCAAGGAAGAGATTCTGTGAAGACTATTCTTACTGATAACCCAGAGTTATGCGATGAATTAGAGGTAAAAATAGTGGAAGCGCTTAAGGCTTAGTCGTCTAGATCATTCCAAAGTAAATCATAAACTTGTTTTTTTAAGGATTTTCTGTCGCTTTCCCCTAGCCCTTTAGTGCTTATATGGTTGTGAACTCTTACCCTAAGATAACCCGGTCCTCCTACAAAGTGATTATAAGAAAAATGGTAAGGATATCTTTTTTCACAATCTAGAAAAGACATAGGGACAATTGGCATTTGAAAATCTGTAGAAAACCTAAAAACACCATTTTTAAAAGGAGCTAATTTAACTTCTGGACCAAATACAGCACCTTCAGGAAATATGCAAATACCCATCCCTTGATCTAATCTTCTTTGGGCATGTTTGTAGACATTTTTCCTGCTTTCAGGACTATCTCGATCTACCATTATAGCCACTCTTTTATAGAAATATCCAAAAATAGGGAGCTTCACAAGTTCTTTTTTCCCTACAAAAACAAAGGGTATTTTACTAACTCTTAGCATCAGCATTACGTCAATCATGCTTTTGTGATTAGCAGCCAACATATAGCTATTGCCTTTAATAAAAGGCTCTTTATATTCTATTTTTGGAATTAATCCCATCCCATATAATATAATATTAGCCCAAATGTTTCTAGCAACCCAAAAAAATTGCGGATACCATGTTTCTTTATAGGTTAATACTAAAAAAACAGGTAAAAGAATTAAAAGTCCTGACCCTGCTAAAATGTAAAACCAGACGTTATACAACCCACACAAAATTATTTTTATAATTCTTAGCATAGATGTAAAAGTAATTAAATGAGCAATATGTTTTTTAAATCTATTACTTTTGTTGATAATAACACTTTCATGTCAAGAATTTTAACAGGCGTTCAAAGTACAGGAACCCCACATTTAGGAAATATTTTAGGGGCCATTATTCCTGCAATAGAGATGTCTAATGATTCAAAAAACGAATCGTTTTTATTTATTGCAGACATGCATTCTTTAACTCAAATAAAAGATAAAGAAAGTTTAAAAAACAATACATATGCTACTGCAGCAGCCTGGCTGTCATTCGGACTGGACATTAATAAAACTATTTTTTATCGTCAAAGTGATGTGCCGATTGCCACAGAACTAGCCTGGATTTTATCTTGTCATTTTCCATACCAAAGACTGACACTAGCTCATTCATTTAAAGATAAATCAAACAATTTAAATGACGTTAATGCTGGAATTTTCACTTATCCAATGTTGATGGCAGCAGACATTTTACTTTATGACGCCCAATATGTTCCTGTTGGAAAAGACCAGTATCAACACCTTGAAATGACTCGAGACGTTGCTTCCAGATTTAACAATTCTTATGGCGAAACATTTGTTATGCCTAGCGCTAAAGTTAATGAAAGTACTCAGTTGATTACCGGAACTAATGGAGAGAAAATGAGTAAATCTAAAGGAAATGTAATTGACATTTTTCTTCCTGAAAAAAAGCTTAAAAAGCAAATTATGTCTATTGAGACTGATAGTACTTCAATAGAAGATCCAAAAGATTATAAAAGTTGTAACGTATTTAAATTGTATGAATTAATTGCAGATAAAGACTCCGTTAATTCCCTAAAAGAGAATTATAAAAAAGGAGGTTATGGATATGGTCATGCAAAAAAAGAATTATTGAGCTATATCTTAACTAAATTTTCATCAGAAAGAGAAAAATTCAATTACTATATGTCAAATCTTAATGAAATAGATGAGGCCCTAAATATTGGTGCTACAAAAGCACATGAAGTTGCTAAAGGGGTTTTAAATAGAGTTCGAGAAAAATTGGGATATAATTAGCGCTTAATTATTTTAGAATTTAAATCAAAAAAATGTATTTTTGATATATGCAGTTATCTAATCATATCAGTGAGTTATTATTCCAACACGATTGTGTGACAGTTCCAGGTTTTGGAAGTTTTTTAGGAAATTATAAATCTGCCGAATATGATTTTAAAGAAGAAAAGTTTCATCCTCCTTTCAAACAAATTTCTTTTAACTCTCAAATTAAAGATAATGATGGCCTTTTAGCTAAGCGAATTTCATCACAATTAAGTTTGAGTTATGAGGATGCTTTAAAAAAAATTCATCAAGAAGTTCTTGACTGGAGACAAAAGCTACAACACCAAACTATTTTATTAAAAAACATCGGAGAACTTTACTTGAATTCTGAAAAAAGTATTGTATTTGTTCCAGCCAATACAATTAATCATTTAAAAGATTCTTTTGGTTTAACTCCGCTTTACGTGTCTCAATTGACACAGGCTAAAGTAAAGGATATTCCAACGTATTTTAAACCAGTTAAAAAATCTAATTTTTTCAAAACAGCCGCTATATGGACCTGTTTAGTTTTTGGGTTAGGATCAGTATATTATAACGTCAATAATGATCTTATTGAGCAAAAAATTGTTCAAGAACAAGAAGCGCGTAATCAGTCTAAAAAAATTGTACAAAAAGCGATTTTTGATTTAGGCTCTTTACCGTCTTTAACTCTTAATGTTAAAAGGGAAGTAAAGCAATATTATATTATTGCTGGTGCTTTTAGGGTTTCAAATAATGCTGAAAAATTAGTTTTAAATCTTAAGAAAAAAGGCTATGATTCAAAAATACTTCCACTTAATGAAAAGGGATTAAGTCCAGTTGCTTTTTCATCATATTCTAATAGAACTGAAGCAGTTGTTAATTTGAGACTTGTTCAGAAAAAAGAAAATAAAGACGCGTGGCTTTTTAAAGCAAATTAGTCTAAAAGTATAAGATGCAATCTAAAACTTCGGAAAACTCTAAAACTACAACTACAGATATAGTACTGCCAGGTGATACAAATTCTATAAATAACCTTTTTGGAGGAGAACTTGTTGCCAGAATGGATAAAGTAGCTTCAATTTCAGCTAAAAGACATGCAGAGCAAATTGTAGTTACCTCTTCAATTAATAATGTTGTTTTTTCTAAACCAATTCCCGTTGGAAGCGTATTGACCCTTGAAGCTAAAGTGTCTAGAGCTTTTAATACTTCAATGGAGGTATTCATTGATGTTTGGATAGAATCATTGGAAAACCAAGTATTAACAAAAGTAAATGAAGCAATTTTCACTTTTGTTGCCGTTGATATAAAAGGAAAACCAGTTAAAATTCCTCATCTCAAACCGGAATCAGAATTAGAAAAAAAGAGATATAACGGAGCTTTAAGAAGAAGACAATTGAGCTTAGTGTTAGCAGGCAAGCTCTCTCCGTCCGAGGCAACAGAATTAAAAGCCTTATTTGAATAAAAATGATAACCTTAATTTCAAAAAAACGCTTAATAATAACTTTAAGTATTTTTTTATCAATTTTTTTAAGTTGTCAAACCCCAAATAAAAATACAGAATCTACCGATAAAGAAGTCTTTATAAAAATTTTAGGAACAATTCAAGATGGTGGAATGCCTCATCTAGGGTGTTCTAAAAAATGTTGCAAAGACTATTATAGTCAGGGGTTTTCTAAAAAGAGAGTTGTTAGTATAGGAATATCTAACATAAAACATAATAAGCACTATTTAATAGAAGCTAGTCCAGATATTAATCATCAATTAAAAGACTTATTGAAAGATAATAACCTTTCTAAATCTCTTGATGGCATTTTTATTACTCATGCGCATATGGGCCATTATTCAGGGCTTTTAAATTTAGGAAGAGAATCTTTTAACAGCGTTTCTGTTCCTTTGTTTGTTATGCCTAAAATGCATGAATTTATTAGCTTAAATGGCCCTTGGGATCAATTGGTTAAATTGAAAAATGTAGATTTAAAGAACATCTCTAACAATAGGGAAGAAATTTTAGAAGATAATTTAAGTATAGTTCCGTTTTTAGTTCCACATAGAGACGAATATTCAGAGACTGTAGGATATAAAATAATTGGACCTAGTAAAACAGCTCTTTTTATTCCTGATATTGATAAATGGGAAAAGTGGAAAACTTCAATAGTTGAACTTGTAAAAGAAGTAGATTATGCTTTTTTAGACGGCACTTTTTATGATGCAAAAGAAATTAATAATAGAGATATCTCAGAGATTCCACACCCTTTTATTATTGAAAGCCTAGAGCTTTTTAAGGACCTCAGTCTTGTAGATAAAAACAAAGTGTATTTTATCCATCTTAATCATACTAACCCAGCAATTGACAAATCTTCAGATCCTTTTAAAAATATAATTTCTAAAGGTTTTAATGTGGCTGATATTAATATGGAGTTTAGTCTTTAATTTAAATAGAGCAACTCATGTCTTCTCCACAACATAAAGGGGATTTTATTTTACCTTCACAACTAGGACATTTTGAAACTTGAACTTGAGTTCCGTCTTCTAGATTAATATGACTGTTTTCTAATGGAATTTCACATTTTCCACAAGAAGCGTTAACTGACATTCCACATTTATCACATTTATAAGTTTCCATAGAGTTTTGTTAAGTTAATAGACTAAAGTTAAATCTTTTTAATCCTCAACGCAGTATTGATCACCAATTTTTTTTGATAAATAATCCATTTCAGATACGGTCACATCACTATACACTCTGCCACCACCATCGTTATCGCTAGAATTATTGTCTTCATGCATTATTAATGCGAAAAAATACATTCCATTTTTTTCATACTTACGGTCAATTTCTCCACAATTGTCGATAGAACCATTGCAACTAAAAAAAAACAGAGAGATTAAAAGGAAAGGAATGAGATGTTTCATATTATGATTCTAAGACTATAAAAATAATAAATAATAATAAAAACATTACTATTAGAATGTTTTTTTAATGAATCTTACAGTCCCAAAATTTGATTAATGTGATTTGAATCAGTATTTCCACCTGCAAAATCATCGAAGGCTTTTTTAGAAACATCTATAATATGATCTTTGATAAACTTTGAACCTTCTTTTGCGCCTTGTTCAGGAGATTTAATACAACACTCCCATTCAAGCACAGCCCAACCGTCAAAACCATATTGGCTTAGTTTTGAAAAAATGCTCTTAAAATCAACCTGACCATCACCAAGTGATCGGAATCTTCCTGGCCTATCAATCCAATCTTGATAGCCTCCATAAACTCCTGATTTTCCTGAAGGATTGAATTCCGCATCTTTTACGTGAAACATTTCTATATATTCATGGTAGTAGTCAATAAACTTTAAATAATCCATTTGTTGTAAAACAAAATGACTTGGGTCATAAAGTATTTTTGCACTTGAATGATTATTTGTCGCTTTCAAAAACCTTTCAAAAGTTACCCCATCATGTAAATCTTCACCAGGATGAAGCTCGTAACATATATCAACTCCATTATCTTTACAATGATCCAGAATAGGCGTCCACCTGCTTGCTAATTCTTTAAAGCCAGCTTCTACTAATCCCTTAGGTCTTTGTGGCCATGGATACATTGTATGAAATAAAAGTGATCCTGAGAATGAAGCCATTACATCTATTCCCAAATTCTTGCTAGCTGATGCAGCTGATTTAACTTGACTTATAGCCCACT
>Ga0302118_10001759_pt1 | contig 10820 bp, 12 predicted proteins | sample AG5_331_MG_FD_203126 | JGI IMG/M metagenome (GOLD analysis project Ga0302118, IMG submission 203126) | Marine microbial communities from Western Arctic Ocean, Canada - AG5_33.1 | ecosystem: Environmental > Aquatic > Marine > Oceanic | place: Canada: Western Arctic Ocean | collected 2017-10-01 | reverse complement strand
CGGCGAGCTTCTGCTCGTTGGTCTTCTTGCCGGTCGGCAGCTTCTTCAGCTCCTCGCGGACAGCGGCCTTGTGCTCCTTGGGGCACTTGAAGGACGCCTTCTTCTTCTTGGGAGCCGCCTGCTCCTTGACCGCCTTGGGCGCCGGAGCCGCCTGCTCCTTGACCTCCTCCGACGCCTTCGACGCCTTGGACGCCTTCGACGCCTTCGACACCTTGGACGACGCGGCGGACGTAACGGACGTAACGGACGCGGTGTCGTCGTCCTTGGACGCCTTGTAAGCGGTCATGGCGAGGGCGTACTGGACCTTGGCGGCGTCGTACTGGTCAGTCCAGACCTTGCGCTCCTCGTCGGTCAGGGCCTTGTAGTCGATGCTGATGAGCTTGGTGATCTCCGGCATCTTGGCTCCGGCGTGCTTGGCGACCATCGCGCTGCGGTTGGCGTTGAGGAAGAGGAGCCAGGCGTTGCCGGGGCGCTTGGGCGCGTTCGGGTCCTTGGGCTTGATGACTTTGCCGCTCTTCGACTTCCGCCCGCGCTTCTTCGCGGGCAGCGCCTTCTTGATGTCTTCCTTGGTGATCTTGCCGCCGTTGCCGGTTGCTGTGATCGAGTCCATGGAGATATCGTGCTTGGAGCACATTTCCTTAGCGAAGTCCGCCGTCTTCGCCGACGCGAACTTGTACTCCGTCGAAACCACCGAGCTCGCCTCGCTCGCGCTGTCCGACACAGCCGTTACACTCCGCTTAGGCATTCCCGCCGAGCGGGTGATAACCGCCCGCGCCGGCGACGACAGCAGTTCGAACACCTCGCCCGTGTTCAGGTTAAAGTGACGGCAGATCATGCCGAGGTCACTGAAGCTAATGCAGCTCATTTTGGGGGTTTTGGAAGTTTTGGAAGTTTTTGAAGTTTTGGAAGTTTCTTTCTTTTTTACATCCTTATACTAGCAAAAAATCACGTTCAATTTATTTTTTTATACAACCATTTCTCACAATAATTGCCACGCAGAATCGACATCCTTGTACAATTCTACCCCTGTTTCTTCCCCACTATTCTGCTTTTCCTTGCGGCTCCGTTTTCCTTCCTTGCGAAAATGAGTCATTTGCCGCTTCCCAAGGAACCGCTCCTTGTTTAAATCAAAGGTTATAACGGCTAACCAAAAGGTAAGCAGACAAAGCCAGAAATGGCGCGCAGATGCCCAAGGATGCAGAGCAAAACTGCGGATATCAATTGCCACAAAGGCAAGGAAAAGTAGTATAAAGAATGTTTCGATACTCGGCATTTTGAAGTATTTCCTTAGCCGTTTCAAGGAGTTTTGCATTGATTCTGTATCGCAATCCTTGAAATACTTCCGTTCAATTTTCAAGGTGAATAGACATGTGGCTCTAATTTATTAAATAGATTTTACGCAAACAAATAAAAAATTTTCTTAAAATTTATATTATAATTATCAGAATAAATAATTATAATATACCTTTTTATTTAATTTTTCTCTCCATTATCTATTACATATTCTCCTCTAGTTCCCTCAGCCGCGCGAGGGCATACTCATTTTCATCACCCGCAACGAGGTTCTTCAACTTGATAATTTGTTCAGCTAGATCATTGTGTTTCCCAGCAATCCTCTCTACCGCTTCCTGCCTTTCCATTTCTATGCTTTTAATCTGTATTTGGAGAGATTCCATCAAAGCAGCAGTTAAAAAGCTGATTCGGGTATTGGCCTTTCCGAAGTCCCGACGCAGATCCAGTATTTCACCGATTTTGCAGTGATAGGCGTTGTTCATGGTCGCCATGATTTGTCGGTGTTGTTCACTTTCTTTTTCATGAAGATCCTCCTCAGCCGCAGCCGTCTGTCGCAGCCTATCGATATCCTCGCGCAATGCCTTGTTCTGCCGCCACAGCATGGCTTCGCGCCTCTCATCCGAACGTCCCGTCACAAACTGATTGGGTGTTGCCATTTTATTAATGATATTATCTTGCTGTTGCTGTTGTTGTTGCTAATTATTGTTGTCTTGAAACCAGTTCAATTTATTTTTTTATTTTTTTTTATGAAAGTTATTATATTATGATCCGCAAAGTGTTGCAATAAGTTCATCGTCGGTTGGTGCTGCCTCTTTCTCCTTCTTAGGTCGGCATGTGGCTAAGAAAATTTTCAAGTTTCAAGGTGAATAGACATGTGGCTAAGAAAATTGAACGTGATTTCTCACATTGCTTGTTTTCTACCAACAACCAAAATGCCCTCCTCCACCGACGTAGCTGCACTCTTGACACACCGCATAATGACATCACGTTTTGCAAGGCTCCACATTATATCTAACCCCAAACATAGTGGAAATCTATGGTTGCGCGTTGTAAATCGAGAGAAGGATAATAATGCAAAACTCACCAAACAATGTGAAGCGGCTTGCATTATTGGGTTTTCCGCCCGTTGCGCATTGCCTACAGATAGCGCAAGGATTGTCGCATCTTTTATCAGCCATCCCGTCAGTGACCGAACACTCAAATGCATAAGTCATCTTGTCAGCTCAACGAAGCAACGGGACCGAACTCTTAATGGGCGCGGCGGCTATGGACTTTGTTCCCACCACTTATACCAAATCAGGCACCAGCGACCCCATTTGCTATTCTCTCAATATGATTTCAAGAAAGAAATCAGAGAGCAGGCGCACTATTCCTTGTATCGCCGCCTTACTCATCAAGGAACCCTTGATGAACGGCTTTCAGCCTTCTTCCTAACTCTTCTTAACGAAGTTTGAATGTTTCCTTGAGAGAAAACATCCATTTTTTAATGGGAAATGGCTCGTTTTGAATAAAAATTGAACTTTTTTTTTCAAATGCATGTTTTAACCAAAACAAACCTCTTTAACCAACAACAACAACACCAATGAAAAAAAACATTAAAGCATGGCTCAAGCGGATGGCGGCAGCTCGCCGCTTCGATAAAATAGCATTGTACCTTGGAAGTTTGATCAATTACTGGTGCCCCTTTTACACGAGAGCAGGCTATAATGATATCCTAATAGGGACCCCGGATAGTGGCGTGCAGCATCCCGGCTATTTAGGGTGGAACGTCTTTGACCGCATGCCAAAATCCTCTCTTTCCGTCAAGGAAAGGCGGCAATTAATTAAAAACCCAAGGATTCAAAAAAAGTTGAAGCGAATTTACCGCCGTTCACAGAAATATCTCATTAAACCTATGATGATTATTATGTTTGAAAAAGGGGACGAAATGTTTCAAGCTGAAATGAACCGCTATTTAAATCTGGATAAGCTCGATATCGTCGGCCGGCAGCCGGATCGGGTTGCAGCCGAACTCTTCGCGCGATTACGCGCCCAAAAAATTATGGAAAAATACAAGCCCGGTCGAAACGTATTCCATATCAAAAAGGGACCACGCATGGATTATACACCCTCGGTATTTACAATTCCGACCACTCTTGGATTTTCAAAAGGACACGAAGTAACACTCCGCATTTTGGAGGGACTAGTGGAAACATTGCCATTCTTTCATGACTGCAACAAGTGGACGATAACAAATGAGCACAGAAATCCTCATAAACATGACTACACAGGGTGGATGTCGTATGATATCGCCTTATGGAAAAATGACGTTTTGTGGGGATTGATCGAGTTCGATGGGAAGCAACATTATGAACAAGTAGACATTTTCCACGGCAAGGGAAAAAAAGGAAATGAGAAATTCAGGTCTCTGCAGAAAAAAGATAAAATTAAAGATGCAGATGCCCTCCTTCTATGCAACGACAAGAAATGCCTTCGCGTGGGACCCGAATGTGGCGCCGGCACTGCTCAGGCTCGCATTAAAGCACAAATAGTAGATTGGCTAGAATAAAGAAATGCATAGAAAAAAAACTTTGGTCCCAAGACCTTTTTTTTTGTAGAAAATTGAATCCATTTTTTACTGAACTAAATATACACAAAACCACAATGCCTTTCGGAATCAAAACCCACGAAGCCTTGCGCGCCCAATTGCGAATTAATCCATGGGAAGAAATACCCGCTGAAGCACTTGAAGCCTTTGATACCGCTATAGCATTGGAGGAATTAGCGAAAAAAAATAAAGAACTTCTTATAAAACAATGGGTCGAACGTCTTGCAAAGAGGCCGAAAAGCCCTAAGGGCGAGAGACGCCTCTCATTTGGTAGCGCTACCCTCCATGGACACAAAAACACGGAGTCCGTGGAACTGCATGACCGCGTCGGGCGCGAAGTTCCTTCAACTCCAGCTATCGAGGGAGACGAAGGCGTTTCGGCCTTACTCACTTGGTGCACGGACTGGACAACCCTCGATGTGGGAACACCAGAACGCGTAGACACATTCCTTGCAAACAAAGGTCTCACAAGAGAACAATTCATCAAGGATTTGCAAGTTATGTACAGCGCCTTCGCAAAAAAAAAGCCATATATCCTTGGATATAAAACATCGTTTAAACTCCTACCTCACTTCGTAGAAACGATATTTATCCCGCCGAATGGATGTAATCCGGGTAAATGGGTAGAAACAGGAAATATTATATCCCTTCTCCCCCGCTTGCGCCTTTACCTTATTAAGGTCCTTAAGCATGAACTCACTGCGGCGACATCCATACAACGCGTCTGGTGCGGCTACCGCGTGCGCGCTCGCAAAACTAATTAACTCTCCAAAAATCTGACCACTTTTTTAATGCAATAAAGATATTCATCGTATAATTAAAAAATTATACAATGTTATTTATAGCTATTTAATTAAGAGCACCCATGGCTGCATTAAATGTGTCCATATCAATCTCGCCGTTGGCAAGCTTCTCGGCGAGCTTTGCCTGTGCGGTGGTGCCGCGCACAGGGGAAATCTTCTTTCGGCGAGCCTTCTTCCACGCCTCCCGCAGACGCCGATCATCCTCCTTCAGCCGCGCCTCATTAAGACGCCGAGCTGTCTCCTTCGCCCGCGACACCTGGGCGCGGCGCCGCTTCTCCTCCTCTGCGAGGATTGCCGCGGCGGCTGCTGCCGTTGGGACGCGGCGAATACCCGCAAAGATATTGTCAAAGCTCATTGCGCGCCCACTAGTGTAGCCAACCTTATATCCCTTGCCCTCGGCAACGAATGAGACCTCGGTGATATTATTGTCCACAATCTTAAAAAGTGTCTCCATATTGGTGGAGTTCTGCGGATTGCCCTCAACTCCGAAACCAATCCACTTCTCATAATCCTTCCACTCGTCGGGAAGAGAATAATAGACATTGCCGCGCATCGGCGCACCATTTCGCTGGGAAGGCTGAATATAATACTCGGTGCGGTGGCAAATGGTGTGCTTTAGCAGTCCACAAACGCGAAAAGTCCGGCTAGTATCAGCATCTCGTGTCTTTCGGAGCATTGAAGGAGCCCGACCAAAAATTGGAGCATACTGATAAAGCTGGGTAGTCGCGTCTGTGGGATCGGGACTAAACTTGGCATGAAGATTAGAATACATCTTTGGATTATCTAGGCATCGCTTGAGCACCCCCGCAAGCGTGCGGTGATTTGTGAATCCGAGGTGCTTGGCGTTAGCAGCTGTGATGCTGTCAATTGTAAACACGTATGGTGACATCGCCGCCTTCTTTGGGTGGTTATCAAACGCCTGCCCCGCCGGCGTCTCTGTTCGCCACTTGACGAACTTGGCGGTGCGACTGGTCATTCCCGCCTGCAAAACCTTCGCCGCCGCCTTGACCTCCTTCGCCTCCTGATCGCGAGCCTTCATCTTGTTGAAGTTATCAACGCCCATCTGGGTCTTAATAGCATTATACTTTGTTGTGCGCTTATCATTGGCCACCTTCTTCTGCTCCTTGATCTGCTTGGTCTTCCAATTACGCTCAACAGCACCACTCTCCTTATGAGAAAGGCGCACAAGTGTCATCATCCGCCCAACAGCAGAACAGAAACTAGTGGGGTGTACGGGCTTCGCGCCCTTAGAATGCTTCTCAATGTGCGGTGAATGAGCAGACGCGCGAGTTCCCGCATTATACAGCTGGATATGAAACTGCGCAATCATCTTCTGCAGCTCGGCATACATCTCGTAGCGATAGCTGCCCTCCTTCATATCCTCAAACTTTCGCCGGCGGGTGTTGAAAATAATCTGAATGTCCTCGCGCGACTTACCCTCAGCAATAAGCTGAGAGTATGTCGCCTTGCCGCCTGCACGACTAGGACCCTTAATCTTCTCACCCACACCAGCCTTAAACCGAATCCACTCCTCCTGCACAAGCTCATCACTTGCATCAGAACCCTTGGTGCAAATCTGCTGCCGCTTAAAGAACTTTACAAAGAACTTATGGACCTCGTCCTCCGACGCGTCGCGCCGCAGCCGGACATAACTAGACGCGGACCCAGCCCGCTGCTTCCGACGAATATAAGGAATACGCCCAACCTTGAAATCACCGACTGTTCCAAAGTGAGACATGAAATACTTATACCCGCAGTGGTCGAGAGCGAGGCGCTCGCCCTCCTCGCGAACGATATCCAGAACTGTCATGGGTGATGTGGTTGTGTTAGTTGTGTTGTCTGTTGCAAATGCTGCCATTTTGTTGTCTTGTTGTAATTAAAAAAGCTGATATTTTTTAAATCAATTTTTTTACAACTTTTTCAACCCCTGTAATGTCGTTTAAAAAGGGTAATCTCTCGTCGTATATCAATGTTTGAAACTGCCGTGCGGGGGATAAAGCTAGTAATATGTGATACTATATCCAATGGTAGAATTTGATAAAATGCTATATTAATATTACACAAATGTTGTTGAAATAGTTGCTTTTCAATAGTTTTCTGAAATATTCGAATATCACGTTCTCGGCGAGAGTATGGCGATAACCACGACATTAATCCTTATAAAGTTGAAATTAATCTTTATTAAATTCAATTTTACAGCATAATATTAATACCCATCGTCTATCTTGCAGTCGCGGCATATGTGTGCACCACAGGAATTACCACACGCACAGCATCCTGAACTAGCATAACTCACCTCGCAATTATAACATTCATAACATGTACTGCATATCACATTACCAATTGAGCAGTTGAGGCATAAACGCCAATCAAAACTTAACTCTTTTTGACAAGTATTGCAAGTTGGTATATATGGTCCGGGTCCTAGCAGATGGACCCAACCCTTCAGCTCCTCCAATAATATTCCTAGTTTAACTTCCGGTTGCATCCAATGTTTTCGAAGGCGCGCAACAATCAACGGATTCAGTGGCGTAGGCATTCTAGATTACTATGAAAATATATTTAATATAAAAAATCAATTTTTTACTGATGGTAATACATAATGATTCAGGAGTCTTTCGAGGTACCCCAATTTAAAAATCCATCCGGCTTGCTCGGATTATTTCTGATTATCGTATTATCTTTTATGATTCCCTCATGGTTTGAGCGTAATGCAACACATAAAAAAGGGAAACGTAATCACCCAGCTGTTACTTTAGTATCCACTTATTTCAATATTGAAAGTATTCTTTATGGGGGCAGTGCCATCCTTGGATTTTTGGTTTTGCTAGCGATAAGCAAGGAATAAACATTTACTATAAATTAATAATTTATTAACAAAATCCATTTTATTTCACAAACTTATTTTCTGACTTCTCCGAAAATTGATATAAATAAAAAATAGAATTATACATTAAAACATGCAAGCATCAAGTGATAATGCAGGGACAATAGTATCTTTTGCAAAGACCACAGGCCCTACACATATGGCGCGAGAAGGTGAAGGTTGTCATGAACCCTTTATATGTATTAAAATACACGGACGTTGGAAATGGCAACGTTTAGAGACAATCAGTGCTGCCAAGTGGGGCGAAAATAAAAAGAAAATTTCCCAAAGAATATCTATTCTTGGACAAAATCTTGTTGTAGGCGAGAAACAAATGATGATAGAAATAGTTGGTAGTAGCACGACCAGTGCACCCAATATTAATGGGATATGGAATCCCATTGATGTACCTCATGAAGATTTTCCAAATGAATTTAATGTATATAAAAAGCATGCTGCCGATCGATATCTATATTGTTCGATCTTGCAAGTCAATGGTGAACCAACTAAATACCAATGGTGGATAGGCACAGAAGATAATATGAAGAGTCGAAAATCTTGGGGATTTATGAAGCAGCATACACCTACAACTAGCCCCTTTCCACCATGGCAAATCAACCAGTGGGATGACTGGAATAATAGTGCAGGCTCCGCAGCGGGCGCAAACTGGCAATCCCCGAGTACAACTATACAAGTCTCCGCAATGGATAAGGATTATATTCTCAAGAAAGAGAGAAAGAAACTTGATGCTGAATTCGATATTTTAAAGAAAAAACTTGAAGATAACGTAAAATCTACATTACAAGCCTGCGATACAATTCGAGAACAATATAGCAAACGTGTTGATAATTACAGAAACATGTCTAGAGTGCTATTTAATAATCTCTCCAAAGAAGAGCGTGTTAAATTTGCTGATACTTCTACTTTCAGGACCCTATTTAAAAAGGATGACCTATGCTCCTGTTGTCTTGCTAGTAAAAAAACTACAAAATGTATACACTCTGATTGTACAGGTGCCTGTGAAACATGTCGAGGTGATAATGAAGATGCTATATGTTGTGCCTGCGGCAAGGAACAGATTCTGGAATGTCCTATTTGCCAAACGAGTTTTCAGCCATCCTTCATGAATATTTTCAAATGTAAACACGCCGTTTGCTGGAAATGCAACTGCAAAGCCCACGAAGCGAAGCGACCATTGAAAAAATGTCCTATGTGTAGGGCTGCACTTTAATATTCTGGGTCCTTAATGCCACGCGCGCCCTCCCAACTTTGCGGATTATTAAACTGAAGAATTAGTTGATAAATATAATTACCCCAGTTATTGCCAAACTTTTTTTTAAAATTTTTCTTGAATGCATAACCATGAGTCATGCCTTTAAAACATATTCCCTTATGTTCCGACCCGCCGTGCCCTTTATTTTGTCGCATTTGCGGTGTTTTTCTTGGATCATATTTGGATGAATCTATACCCACATGCGGCCACTCGCACTCACATCCCCACGTGAGGGTTATTACATATTCGACATCCTTATGTTCTCCTTCATTAGGAATACACCTGATTATTTGTTTCTCAGTAGTTTCGGGTGGAGTCTTAAATCCTACTTCCCCCAAGGAAGCGATTCGTTCATCATCATACATCGCTCTATTAATCGCTTGCGCGCGTTGAATTGGCGTTTGATTCATAACTTTAATAAGTATAAAAATTTCATACTTATTTAATTCAATTTTTAAATTATACATAAATTGCAGCTTTATCTTTCACTAATTTTTCAGCTAACTTTCTGGTAAAAAAAAACTTAAATCCTGCCTCGGCCATTTTTTTGCCTGTCTCTCCAAGAAATGTAATGTTTGATATGTTAATAATTTTCACAGCGACGGGGTCTTCAACCTTAACTTTTTTGAGATATTCAGGGTCCACAATAAAATCAGCTTTAATGGAATAAGAGTTACGCCATTTATCACGTTCTTTATAAAAATTTTTCCCTTTTAAAAAATATAATAATGGTCTAAGTCCATACTTTTTCATTTATATTAATAAATAAAAAATTATTTTTCAGCTTCGGTATTTGGTTCTGCCTTATTCTCCTCATCTATATGTCTCATATATTTGCAAAGGCAACAATCTAGACAATAATGATTATACCAAAAAAGCCAATAATATTGGGCAAAACAAAAACAATGTTCGCACGCATGCATTATATTACCAAATAATTCGTATTTAAATATTTTCCCTGAAGACTTTATATATATTTTGTAATAATATTACTAGATATGACTTATATTCAATTTTTAATTCTGATTTTTAATGCCCGCGACAACCTATTAAATCATGGTTTGCCAATTATCCTTTAGAATAAATCCTACAGAATTAAACAACATGACTTTGACGATGTGTGATAACAATTATGGTCAAAATCTTTACTTTGATAAGGTTTTTCATCGCCGCAATCCCGGCATTTTCCGAATTTAATTCTATGTAATCGGCAATTATTTCTAATAGATTTTCCTCCACGAGTTACTGAAAACATTCTATCACATTTTGAACATTTTATATATATTCGACCCGAAGGAATATTTGCATACATTTTATTAAACTTAAATAAAATATATTTAATTTAAACCCAGGCCTGTTTAAATTGGTTTTTTTATAAGATTGGTTTTGGGTCCATAAGTGTGAACCATATCGGGTCCCGGCGTAATTTTTGCTCTCCATCGGGCTGCTTCTTGGGTATGATGGATAAATTTTAGTTGACTATTAGTATCATTACTATTTTTATATTGTTCAGCCATTTGGTTATGATAATTTACTCTTCGCTCGAATACAAAATCATCATATATCCATATTTGTTCTAGTGGCGTTATAGGACGCGACAAGTAGTTGAGAAGATTCTTTGAAATGAAGGATGTCATGTTGAGTTGCAATTAAAAAATGTTGGAAATTATAATCAATTTTAAACTTCGCCATTCTTCATTCCATTCCATTTCATTGCGCTCATGTGATTTTTAATAGGAAATGTTGGTGGCGCTTCAGCCTCCGCCGCCGCCGCCCGCATCGGCGGCGGCGCGGGCGGTGCACGATTGGCTTTCTTTGGTTGACCCATTTTGCGAGCTGATTTGGGTCGCCGCTTATGTGGGCGAATCCGTGGCTGACGCTTCTGTGGCATTTTGATAGTCACGTCACCCCCCGAGCTAAAATTTCGCGGCAATCTTTTAAATTTTCGCCATTCATTTTCGTTTTTTGCCTTTTCGGGTGGGTCATCGGCGTGAGTTA
>Ga0302118_10001757_pt1 | contig 10822 bp, 9 predicted proteins | sample AG5_331_MG_FD_203126 | JGI IMG/M metagenome (GOLD analysis project Ga0302118, IMG submission 203126) | Marine microbial communities from Western Arctic Ocean, Canada - AG5_33.1 | ecosystem: Environmental > Aquatic > Marine > Oceanic | place: Canada: Western Arctic Ocean | collected 2017-10-01 | reverse complement strand
CCCATTGGATTCGGTGATTTCAGAAACAATCCGCATCGTGTAGGGGAAATCTTCCTTCGTCGGAAGAACGGCCCGCATTGCCCGCCAAGCGAGCTTGCCGTGGCCAATTTCACGACGGCCCGGGGACCGCAGGAAGCTGGCTTCACCAACTGAGTATGGAGGGAAGTTGTAATGCAGCATGAAGTTTTCACGATACTCACCTTCGAGAGCATCAATGATCTGTTCATCCTGCCCAGTACCGAGCGTTGCCACACACAATGCCTGTGTTTCACCACGAGTAAAGAGCGCACTACCGTGTGAACGAGGCAGAATGCCGACTTCAGCAATAATGGGGCGAACCGTTTTAGTGTCGCGCCCATCGATCCGATTACCGGTATCCAGAATATTGCCACGGACCACGTCTTTTTCGAGATCCTTGAGCAATCCACCGAGAAGCTTCTGGGAATCGTCATCAACATCCAACGCCGCAACTGCAGCTGCCTTAGCAGCCGAAATCTTTTCAACGCGTGCCTGTTTGACAGTTTCAGAATAAGCATCCCGGATGCTGGCTTCAGCCACATCTTTAAGCTTCACAGCGAGTTCAGCCTTTTCAGGGGCCGGCTCCGGAACCACCCATGGTTCCTTGGCGCATTCTTCTGCAAGTTCGATAATCGCCTGAATAACAGGCTGGAACTCACGATGCGCAAACATCACAGCACTAAGCATGCACTCTTCGGACAGTTCACTCGCTTCCGATTCCACCATCAAGACCGCGTCAGGTGTACCCGCAACGATCATATCCAGTTCTGATTTTTCCAGATCTTCGGGTAACGGATTCAGCATAAATTCGCCGTCGGCATAGCCAACGCGCGCGCCCCCGATGGGGCCCATAAAGGGAATGCCCGAAATCGTGAGCGCTGCCGATGCACCGACCAACGAGACAACGTCCGGATCATTCTCCAGATCGTGGCTCAGGACAGTACAGATGACTTGCGTCTCGTTCTGGAAACCCTTCGCAAATAGCGGCCGGATCGGCCGATCAATCAGGCGTGAGGTCAACGTTTCCTTTTCGTTAGGACGCCCTTCACGCTTAAAAAAGCCACCGGGGATCTTACCCGCAGCAAATGTTTTTTCTTGGTAGTTGACGGTTAGCGGGAAAAAATCAATTCCCGGCTTTGGCGTCTTTTGAGCGACAGCCGTGCACAACACCATTGTATCGCCATAGGTTACCATAACGGCACCATCGGCTTGGCGGGCAACTTTACCGGTTTCAAAGACGAGCTTACGCCCACCCCACATTACTTCTTTACGGTGTACGGAAAACATATATTCCATTCCTTCCTTGCGGGTTGACGACGCCGGATGCGCGCCAACCTCGAAGCAGCAACCCATTTGCCCTGCTTCCTGTTAATCTATGCGACCTTGTCACATAGATTAACATTAGCCACCCGGCCCCTGCCGGATGAACCAACCAAGTTACTGCGGCGCTTTTAGCGACGCAGACCCAAACGCTTAATCAGATCCTGATACCGCGCTGTATTTTTACGATTTAAATAGTCCAGCAATCTACGGCGTTGACCGACCATGATCAGAAGGCCACGACGAGAATGATGGTCCTTTTTATGTTCCTTGAGATGTTCGGTAAGGTTATTGATCCGTTCTGTCAGGATCGAAACCTGAACCTCGGGCGAACCCGTGTCATCATCAGTTTGGCGAAACTCTTTAATGAGCTCACCCTTGCGCTCTTGCGTAATCGACATCGGATTCTCCTATATTAAATGTTGAGCACTCGGACCGCGCGGATTTCTCCACCGGTAAACCGAGCCAATGCCACCGGCTGACCATCAGCCATGGCACAAAACACATCCCCATCGACCAACGAACCAGTCTCTACAAAGGAATGTCCTCCCGGACCCTGCACTCGTACCGGTCGCCCATGTCGTAGGTGATCGGCCTGAGCTGCGTTCAAGGCCAGCGCCGGGATGTCGTCCAGCGCGGTCTCAACTGCAAGCAGGTAGGCAGAAGGCGCCGCACTATGCACCAGAGTTTCGAGAGATTCCAGCGAAATCGAAGCGGTTTCAGAAAAGGGCCCGCAATGTGTTCTGCGCAGCTCTGCGATGTGGCCAACCGTGCCCAAACGACGAGCAATATCCCGCGCCAGGCTTCGCATGTAGGTGCCTTTACCGCTCGCCACCTCAAATACCGCATGGTCTTCATCGGGCATCGAAACCAATGAAAATTCTTCGATATAGACCTCACGTTTGGCGATCGTCACCACTTTGCCCGCCCGGGCCAAATCATAGGCGCGTTTACCATCAAGCTTAATCGCCGAAAAGTCAGGCGGCACCTGCTCAATAACACCGATAAATTCTGGCAAAACACTCAGAATTTCGGCTTCAGAAGGACGTCCTGCATTAACGTTGGTTACATCCCCCTCGAGATCGTCTGTGGTCCGCTCTTCCCCCCAGCGCACCGTAAATCGGTAGCGTTTTTGTCCGTCCATGACGTAGGAGACTGTTTTGGTCGCCTCGCCAAGGGCAATGGGTAAAACCCCGGTCGCAATTGGATCCAATGTTCCGCCATGGCCTGCCTTGGCGGCGTCCAGCATCCGCCGAACCTTTGCCGTTACTTGCGCAGAAGTGCGCCCGGTTGGTTTATCAATTGCTACCCAACCGTGAATTGGTTGGCCGCGTCGTTTTCGCCCCATTATGAGCTTTCGTCGCCCTCATCATCTGCATCAACGGCAGACAAATCGCGTGATAATTCAGCTGTGCGCAGAAGCGCATCTATTTTAGCCCCTTCTTCAAAGGCTGCGTCAGCGACAAAGCTTAACGCTGGCATATAACGCATGGTTGCCGACGCCCCAACTTGCCGACGCAGAAAAGGCGCCGCTCGTTTAAGCGCCTCTACGATTCTAGGGACCTCGTTTCCACCGAGCGGCATAATAAACGCGGTCGCATTCTTAAGGTCAGGACTAACCCGAACTTCAGAAATAGTAATCGAAACACCCACAAGATCAGGATCCCGTAATTCCCCACGCATCAGGATTTCTACTAATGCGTGACGAATAAGCTCGCCCACCCTCAGTTGACGCTGCGTGCGCTCACGACCTGCGCGTTGTCCGCTATTCCGCCGATTTGCCATAACAATTCCGCCGCCAATGATTTGGCGTTATGCCCTAAAGTGAACGCGCTATCTCTTCGACATCAAAGCATTCGATGACATCGCCGGCTTTTATGTCCTGATAGTTCTCGAATGCCATACCACATTCCATGCCATCGCGGACTTCACGGACTTCGTCCTTAAATCGCTTCAGAGTGCCAAGGCTACCCTCATGAATGACGATATTATCACGCAACAATCTCACCGCTGAGCCACGCTTGACCATACCTTCGGTGACCCTGCAACCAGCAATTTTACCAACCTTGCTGATATTGAACACCTCGAGAATTTCAGCATTGCCGAGGAACGTTTCCCTACTCTCCGGCGCAAGCATGCCGCTGAGCATATCTTTAATATCGTCCAACAAGTTATAAATCACCGAGTAGTAACGAATATCGATGTTTTCCTTGCGGGCAAAATCCCGGGCCTGTGCGTTGGCACGGACGTTAAAGCCAACAATAAAGGCGTTCGACGCCTGGGCCAAACTAACATCCGATTCATTAATGCCACCGACACCAGAATGCAGGATACGAGCCGTTACTTCATCGGTGCCAATTTTATCCAAACTGCCGATGATAGCTTCGACCGATCCATTGGTGTCTCCCTTGATAAGAACTGGCAATTCCTGAAGCTCACCTGATTCAATTTCAAGAAACATTTGCTCCAGTGTCCCGCGTGGGGCCGCTGCAGATTTTTGCGCCCGGTTGCGACGTGAGCGGAATTCCGTGATTTCACGCGCGCGCTGCTCATTTTCAACAACAGCAAATTCGTCACCAGCTGAAGGTGCGCCGCTTAATCCCATCACCTCAACAGGCTGCGATGGGCCGGCCTTCTTGATTGAATGTCCTTCATAGTCCGAAATTGCCCGGACACGGCCCCATTCAGCACCGGCGACAATAATGTCGCCAACCGTGAGCCCACCGCGCTGAATCAGCATCGTCGCAACAGCACCGCGACCGGTCTCGAGATTTGCCTCTACAACAACTCCCTCCGCGGGCCGTTCAGGATTGGCGCGCAATTCCAGAATTTCCGCTTGGAGCAAGACGGCCTCAAGAAGCTTATCCAAATTAGTGTTCTCGGTTGCCGACACCTCTATCGCCAGAATGTCACCACCCATTTCTTCTACAACCAACTCATGCTGAAGCAGCTCATTCCGCACACGGGTCGCATCAGCGTTCGGGCGATCCATCTTATTGATCGCGACAATAATCGGTACTTCTGCCGCTTTGGCGTGGTCAATCGCTTCAATTGTCTGCGGCATGATACCGTCGTCAGCGGCCACCACCAAAATGACAATATCTGTCACATTGGCACCGCGTGCCCGCATCGCGGTAAACGCGGCATGGCCAGGTGTGTCGATAAAGGTAATCTTGTCGCCTGAGGGGATCTCCACCTGATAGGCACCGATATGCTGGGTAATGCCGCCGGCTTCGCCACTGACAACATCCGTTGACCGCAACGCATCAAGCAGTGACGTTTTCCCGTGATCGACATGACCCATCACCGTCACGACGGGGGCACGAGCCTGAAGCGAATCCTCAGCATCGTCATCGCCCTTAAGACCAATCTCAACATCCGCCTCGCTGACCCGTCGCATATTGTGGCCATATTCGGTGACCAACAGCTCTGCTGTGTCGGCATCAATTGTCTGTTGCAGCGTCGCCATGACACCAAGCTTCATGAGGCTGCGGGTAACATCGACACCCCGTTCCGCCATGCGGTTAGCGAGCTCTTGCACCGTGATTGTTTCTGGCACGACAACATCCCGGACAATCTTGACCGCCTCTTGGGGCTGTGACCGCATATTACGACGTTCACGTTCGCGCGCACGACGAACAGAAGCGAGGCTCCGAACCCGCTCATCATCATTGAGCGCCTGGGCTACCGTCAACTTACCGGCGCGCCGCCGAGGTTCGACCCGCCGAGCTGCGGGACGTTTTTCCGCAGGACGAGCCCCCGCAGGACGTTTTGCGCGGCCTTCTTGTTCTTTTTCTTCAGCCTCAACAGTCGCCGGGTCAACAACGGCTTCACGGCTAGCAAGACGCACCTCCGCTTTCGCGGCTTGCTTCGCTGCTCGTTTAGTCGCCGCTTCCTCTTCCCGTTTGCGCTGCTCTTCTTCTTCACGCCGCAAACGATCTTCTTCCTGGCGCTTATCTTCTTCAGCCTTTCGAGCATCCTCTTCAGCACGCGTCGCTGCCCGGCGGGCTTCAGCCCCTTCAGCAGTACGTTTGAGCATCTTATTTGCGCTGCCGTCTTCCGAGCGGGCGCCTTCTAACGCCTTCGCGCGCGCAGCGGCTTCCTGTTCTGTCAATGTGCGAAGAACCGCAGGTCGACGCGACACCTCGGCAGCAGGTTTATCTGCAACTTTGGGAGCCTCTTGCTCAACAACAGCCGCATCGCTACTAATTTTTTCCGTAGCGTGGCGTTTAACCTCTTCCATCGAGCCACCAGCGCCCTGGGTAAAGGTTCTTTTGCGACGAACCTCAACGGCAACCGATTTCGTACGACCATGCGAGAAGCTCTGGCGAACCTGACCGGCATCCACCGTTTTCTTAAGTTCGAGTCGGCCAGGACGTGCTTTTAAAACGCCCTTTTTGCCTTCGTTGTCATCGCTCATATTTCCAAAACCTTCATACCGTTTCCGCAAGGCGGAAACCCGCCAACCGTTCAGATTCACGTAATATACGCGCACCGAGCGCTTTCTGCGCCACCGCTACATACACCGTTCTCTCACGCCCGAAAATGCTTCCGAGCTCAACACCTGTAAAAACCTCAATAAGCGGCGAACCCTTAGCCGCTGCAACAACTTTATTCCGACCATCATCCGCCCCGTCACGCGCGCACAAAATGACTGATGCTGGCCGGGCGTTTAAAAGTGAAATGACCTTCTGAAATCCACCAACCGCTTCTCCTGCCCGCCGTGCCATACCGAGCAAATCAAGACAGCGTTTATGAAGCTGCTCCTCGATTTCATCCGCAAGATGTTCGCGCACCGCAACAGGGCCGCCAGCAGCTTTTGCAAAAAGGTGCTTGGCGCAGGCAGTATTCACCGTTTCCCGCGAAGCAGTCAGCCATAGCCCGCGACCAGGCAACCGTTCTGCGAGGTCCGGGACAATACTTTTATCGGGTGCTACGACGAAACGAACAAGCTCATCGATTGGTTTGCGCGCATAGGTAACGAAACACCGTCGGTCACGAGAAGATTTCCCCGTCGCCGCGGTAGAGGCTGTTTGTTGATCGCTTTGCGTCGAATACATGATCTGTAAGACCTCATCGCCGCGTGCCTAAGCATTAGCAGCCGGCTCATCGCCGGATGCATCATCTGCTGGGGTTTCGGAATCGTCCGTCGCATCACTGGTTTCATCTTCATCATCGAACCAATGCGCGCGAGCGGCCATAATTATCTGATTTGCCTCTTCTTCTGACATTTGATACTCGCGGAGCAATCCATCTTCCGCAGCACATAATTCATCCCCCGCCAGATCAGCAAGGTCATCCCGCGTTTTAATACCAGCCTCACCAAGCGTCACGATCATGGCGCCCGAAAGTCCTGCAACTTCAAGCAGATCATCGGCAACACCCAGTTCGCTACGGCGTACAGCGTATTCCTCTTCCTTTTCAGCCAAATGGGTATGCGCACGAGTACGAAGCTCCTCCGAAAGCTCTTCATCAAAACCCTCAATCGCCAACAGATCTTCGATCGGCACAAACGCAACCTCTTCAACCGATGAGAAACCTTCGGTAACCAGAAGATGAGCCAGCACATCATCAACTTCCAACGCATCGATAAACATTTGCGACCGGGCGCGGAATTCTTCCTGACGACGCTCGGATTCTTCTTCCTCTGTCAGGATAACAATATCCCAACCGGTTAGCTGAGAGGCAAGACGTACATTTTGGCCGCGGCGGCCAATCGCCAAGCTAAGTTGATCATCAGCAACGACAACTTCAATGCGGTTCGCTTCCTCATCAAGAACAACTTTAGCAACCTCCGCTGGCGCCAAGCCATTCACAATAAATGTCGCCGGGTCAGGAGAATACTGAATGATATCAATCTTTTCGCCCTGCAATTCACCAACCACCGCCTGAACACGGCTGCCCCGCATGCCGACGCAAGCGCCTACTGGATCAATGCTAGAATCGTTAGAGGTCACAGCAATTTTTGCGCGGCTGCCCGGATCACGGGCGACGGCATTCATTTCAATGATGCCGTCATAAATTTCGGGAACTTCCTGTTTGAAAAGCCCCGCCATGAATTGAGGATGAGTCCGCGACAAAAAGATTTGCGGACCACGCATCTCCTCTCGGACATCATAAATATATGCCCGGACGCGATCACCCGGACGGAAAGTTTCCCGCGGTATAATTTCGTCACGCCGAAGCACGGCTTCACCACGCCCGAGATCAACCGTCACATTGCCAAACTCTGCCCGTTTGACAATGCCGTTCACAATCTCACCAATACGATCTTTGTATTCTTTGTACTGGCGGGCACGCTCGGCTTCCCGGACTTTCTGAACGATAACCTGTTTTGCGGTCTGCGCAGCAATCCGGCCAAAATCGACAGGGGGCAAAGCCTCGGACAGGAAGTCTCCGACTTCTGCTTCGGGGTTTAGGCGCTTTGCTTCTTCCATCGAAATTTGCATGGCGTCATTTTCGACGGGGTCCGCAACTTCCATATAACGGGCCAAATGAATTTCACCCGACTTACGATCAATTTCAGCGCGAACGTCATTTTCGTGGCCGTAGCGCGACCGGGCGGCTTTCTGAATTGCCTGCTCCATCGCGTCAATAACTTCCTCAGATTCAATGCCTTTGTCCCGCGCAACCGCTTCGGCTACCTGCAGCAACTCGCCGCGGTCATACCCGGCACCGACAATTGTATCGTTTTCCAAATCCATCCTAATGCTCCGTCTGGGCCGCTGCACTTGCTTCGCGCCGCGCCGCTTCTATTAACTCATCAGTGATAACGAGCGATGCCCGTCGAATATCATCAAAGGGAAGAGCTGTGCTTTCGCCGTCACATTCCATCTGAATTTTCATACCCTCAACACCAGAAATCCGGCCGCGAAACTTTTTGCGGCCTTTAAATATCTGTTTGGTCTCAACCGCCGCCTCGAATCCGGTATATCTCTTATAGTCCTCAACCTTGACCAAGGGACGGTCGATCCCAGGCGAGCTGACTTCCAGGTTATACCGGTCAGGAACCGGATCTTCGACATCAAGCAACGTTGAAACAATACGGCTTACCGTGGCGCAATCATCTACCGTAATTGAGCGGCGATCACGACGTTCTATCATGATCTGCAATGTCTTTCTGCGGTCATCCACATACTGAACACGAACGAGATCGTAACCCGCGTCAACAACTGACGGATCAATCATCTTTTCGATCGCTTCTGTACCGTTCTCGCTAATCTGCTTAACCGTCATTTGTGGTTCCCAAGTTTCTGAACGGAGCTAATAAAAAAAGTGGGCCGGTGGCCCACTCCCAAAAAACCGGCTCTTTCAAGAAACCAAAGGAATGTAATTGGCTGCTATATATCGTGATTTAACCCCACACCGCAAGCCTTTTGGTGCCTGACTTTAGCCCCGACGATCAAACATAAAGTAGCTACATTGCCGGCCAGCAGCATTTGCTTTCATCTCATATCTAGTCTCCGGCCAATCCACCGGTCTCTCACGCCAATCCTGCGGATGACGCGCCCGCCACTCAAATTCCTCGCAAGCGAGCATATGTTGAAGAATCCACTCTTTATAGCTCGGGTCATCCGTTGCAATACGCAGCTCGGTACCGGTCGGCATCAGGCGACACAAAGAAGGAATTGTAGAGGGGCCAATGATCCGACGCTTATGATGCCGCATTTTAGGCCAAGGGTCGGGAAACAGGATGAACGTTCTCGCGATTGAAGCACCCGGCAGGGCGCGCAGCAATATTCGCGCGTCATCGCGAAAAATTTTAACATTCGTCAGATCATGCTTATCAATGTCCGCCAACAGACGGGCAACACCGTTAATATACGGCTCACAACCAATGATTCCGACAGACGGGTTTTCGATTGCTTGCTGTGCAAGATGCTCGCCTGAACCAAACCCGATTTCGAGCCAAACTTCGCGCATGTTCTCCACAAACAATTGCGCGGGGTCGAGAGAAGGTTCCCCCGCCGGAATCGTGATCTCAATGGTAGGCAGAAGCGTGTCGACCAAATGCTGTCGGGCTTGCCGCAACGGGCGGCCCTTGCGCCGCCCATGAAGTGTCCGCTGTACAATCAGCCGAATGCAGCCTTCAGCTCAGCGGCGATATCGGTTTTCTCCCAGGAAAACCCACCATCAGCATCTGGATTGCGTCCGAAATGACCATAGGCCGAGGTCCGAGCATAAATTGGCCGACTCAATTGCAGGTGCTCGCGAATCCCTCTTGGAGAAAGATCGACGACGTCCTGAATAACCGCGGATAGCCTTTCTTCATCCACCATGCCGGTGCCATAGGTATCGACATAGACCGACAGAGGTTTCGCAACACCAATGGCGTAAGCCAGCTGAATAACACAACGCTCCGCGAGACCCGCCGCCACAACATTCTTCGCAACATAGCGTGCTGCATAAGCTGCTGAGCGGTCAACTTTCGTCGGATCCTTTCCGGAGAATGCGCCGCCACCGTGAGGGGCCGCACCGCCGTAAGTGTCAACGATAATCTTGCGACCCGTCAGACCACAATCTCCATCAGGTCCACCAACGACGAAGCGACCGGTTGGGTTTACATAAAATTCTGCTTCATCACACATCCAACCTTCAGGCAGGCATTGAAGAACATGTGGCCGGACAATTTCGCGAACTTGCTCAGTCAACAATTCTTCGGCGTGCTGCGTCGACACTACGATGGATGTTGCTTTGGTCGGCTTACCATCCACGTATTGAAGTGTGACCTGGCTTTTTGAGTCGGGGCCGAGGCCCTTATCGGCACCAGAATGCCGTGCGGCAGCCATAGATTGTAAAATTGCATGAGAAAATTGAATTGGAGCCGGCATTAATGCTTCAGTCTCGGTGCAGGCATAGCCAAACATGATGCCCTGATCGCCCGCGCCCTCATCTTTATTGCCACTGGCATCAACGCCCTGCGCAATATCAGACGATTGCTGATGCAGATGGATTTCCACTGCCGCATTTTTCCAGTGAAACCCGTCTTGCTCGTAGCCAATGTCTTTCACAGCGTCGCGAACGACTTGTTCCAGAACAACCTTGGTAATCGACGCTGGACCCCGGACCTCGCCACCAAGAACAACACGATTGGTGGTGCACAAGGTTTCACAGGCTACTCGTGACAGAGGATCTGCCGCTAAATACGTATCCAACACCGCGTCGGAAACTCGATCGGAGACTTTATCGGGATGTCCTTCTGAAACAGACTCGCTGGTAAAAAGATAAGTGCCCTTTGGCAATTTCTCGCCCTCCCGTCAGGTTTAAGTCCTGCTGACGGGCGATAGCGCCCGACGCTTCAATTCCAATAGTCGGCCGCTCCTCTGCAACATGTCAGAGCGGCAAACAAAATATCTTGCGGGGTTTTGTGACAAATCCTCCCTACAGTCAAGGGAGAAGGTTAGGATTCGGAAACGTTACCACCAGTTAAGGAGGCTGTTTCCGAATTCCCTATACGTCATCAATCAGATTTTGATAGATTTCG
>Ga0302118_10001754_pt1 | contig 10828 bp, 9 predicted proteins | sample AG5_331_MG_FD_203126 | JGI IMG/M metagenome (GOLD analysis project Ga0302118, IMG submission 203126) | Marine microbial communities from Western Arctic Ocean, Canada - AG5_33.1 | ecosystem: Environmental > Aquatic > Marine > Oceanic | place: Canada: Western Arctic Ocean | collected 2017-10-01 | reverse complement strand
GGATGCCTGATTGGGCAATAAAACCAATGTCACCAATTCTGACTTGCTCAAGAATTCCTATAATCGAAGGTAGTTCTAAGTTTTTCATGTAGCCCTCACGTTTGCTGTCACTCTAGAATAGGCCGCCTGTATCAACTTGGCGTTCTATAATCAGACAGAAGACATTGAGAAATGGACAATGTGTAATCTGGTCGAGCTTAGCTATAGCTAACTCACATTTAAATATTACTCTTTAACCATTTCGATATAGACAAACAATTCCAGATTTTCACCTCCATAAAAATGATTTACACACATGATCTAAAACCCACAAAATGCTACAATATATCAATTTATTCATTTAGTCTGAATGGTTCATTTATGGGTGGAATTGGTTCAGGACGACGGTTTCAGAATCGTCGAGGTCCTAACTTAGAGGAAGTACCTCAACTTGATGTTCGAGTGCTAAAACGTAATGGATTATTCGATCTAAGTGCTTCAAATGGTTCAATTAAGTGGACTAACCCAGGGCTCTCAGAATGCGCTCTAGAGTACAAATATAAAGACTCTACCCTAAGCATTTCCTATGCCGTAAAGGCCCCTCAAGCGGCCTCTGAGATAGTCTCAGAACACATCTTTATAGACAGAACGACGTGCAACTATGGTGGCACCAGAATTTGGTTCTCATGCCCAAACTGCAACGCTAGAAAGGCGATCTTGTACTGCGCATCCAAACGGTTTTTATGCCGCCAATGTTATGGCTTGAACTACTGCTGTCAGAATGAAGTTTATACCGATCGGATGATCCGTAAAGCTCGAAAGTTACGCTCTAAACTGGGTGCATCCATGGATCTACAACGACCTATCTCTGAGCGCCCACACGGCATGTATAGAGCAACGTTTGAGCGATTGATAAAGCAAGACCAAGATAATGTTAGGCGTGTAGTAGGCGCATATTCTCAACGTCTACTGAGCAGACCAAACTGATCGGGTTAATTTGATAATGACCAAAAGCAGTAGTATGGGCCTCCTTTGAGCCCGACTACCTATGGGGGAGTGGTTCGCCTTTAGGCGGAGTAATCTCCCCCTTTAGGGGTGGCTAATTTGGCTAATATTTATCGTTATAAAACAATGAGTTGCAGCGTTAGTTAAATTAGTTACCTTGGCTAATTTGACTAATAACCCAATAGCTCTATAACTCATTGTTTTATATGTATATTTTGTATTAATAATTAGCCAAACAGCCTTATTTGACCAGCTTGGCTAACCACTAATGACGACCTACCCTAACAACTCCTTATCTATCGTAATAGAAGAACCACCACTGCGCTTGGCTCTAGTCAGCCTATAGTTCAGCCCAGACATATCCATAGCATACTGAGGTACGGTTAGCGGTAACGCCTCGTTAACTCTAGTCTTCCAAGCGCTTAGTTTAGCAGTGCCCTCCTTAACTAGCAGTTCAATAATAGTGGTTTGTTTAGAGAGCCCAATTTCGGCTACACAAACGATGTCCAACAAATACTGAGCAATTTCCTTATTCTTCTGCTGTCTTTTCTCGCTATCAGCAATCGCTGTTCGCTCATCCATATCGAACACCTCGTGAACGCCCACTTCGTCTCCGTTGCCAATATTAACCGGCACCTGTTTGAACCACCTTGCACTTTCTGGAGGCCCTGAATAATTACCCTTTCCAGAGTCAAGACGAACAAGGAATCGACCTTCATCCTTAAAGTTTATCAACAGTTTATTAGCTGTTGTCTCGGCCATCCTGGCCAAGGTGGTCACAACACGGCACGCGTCTTTTAATGATGAGGCCCCACGCCCAGCATCAGCATTACCGGCATGCTCTTCTGATTCCTTTCCACCTGCAGCTTTACGAGTATGGTGCACTAGTTCAATAGCCACATTGGCCTCTTTAGCGATATGCTTCAATACATCCACAGCCTTCTGAATGGAGTTGTTATCATTTTCATCAGATTGATGAATCGATATGAATGGATCGATGATGATGTAGTTCACTTTATTGGCCTTAGCTTCTGCAATAATCTTCTCAGCATTAGGGTGATGAACTACATTGCCGTCTTTATCCACCGTGGACGTAACGTATGGATTACCATAGCCACACGAAAGTGAGATGTTATTCAGAACGCTATCATCTACCGCATGGTGTTTGGCAATTCCAGCTAACCGCCTTAGCTGCTCTGGTTCGTCATCCTCATTATTAATAATCCAAACCTTTCCCTGCTGTTCTAAAGACTCCCCTGTATAGGACTTTCCAGACGCGACTGAGAATGCAGACAATAAGCTGAACATTGACTTAGAAACACCGCCTGGGGCAAACATGGCAGTAATAAATCCCCTTTGTAATCGACGTCCAACAACCCATTCCCTCACGGGTAATGAGTAGGCATCAATCTTCCCAACAGGCACAAAGGCTAGGGCATTAGCTTGATCTACAGCTTCCGCTAGCAGCTCTCTTGCACTAGCCTTCTTGGCCATATCAATAACAGTTGCAAAGGTCACAGTACCTCCATCGTGGATGGTTTCAAAGGTTTCCCACTTGTCTCGGCATTCCTCCCAGTCTTTGTAATTGGCGGCCTTGGAAGACCAAAGATCCCACTTCTCAAGTCCATCACTATCACCATTAAATTGGTGGTGCAGAGCCTGTCCAACCGATATCCATTGGCTATAATCCTCTGCACTAACTCGATCCAGATGGCGATCAATCGCCTCATCTGATAGGTCTAACCGAGACTTCATATGCTCAATCGACAAGACACCATTGGCTGCATCAGGGAGGGAACTGTTAACCAATGAACCATCTCCCATTCGCATCCAATCGTTAGGCACACAGTTTGTATCGAAGTATTCAAAGAGTGAGTTAATTTGTTCAGCATTGATCGTTGGCAAGGCATCTACTGGCGTAACGTATGGGCAAGTCTTCGGCCAAAGGTATTCCTCTTGAGTATCAGGGTGAATACCAAATGCAACGAACTGCTGGCCCTTCCCAAGCACTTCAATGCAATTAGTATTGCCCTCCTTATCTGAGTATTTAGCTGATACCGACTTCTTGAGGTTCTCTTCTGTGCGGAAGACCAGCAACGCCTTGGGGGCTTTGCCGATGCGCCTGAGACCTTTGCCGATGTGCTGATCGCAATACTTCACGATGGCATTGGTTACATGCTTGTCATAGCAATCAATGTCTATTGCTACCACATCACCTGTTGTAATACCGATCGAAGCGTCAGCTGGCCATGACTCAATCAGTTCTGGGGTGGACTTGATACGTGACCAGTTAGATAGAGCTGGTCGCTTGGTTCCTTTGACTACGGGGATGATGTTATATCCGTTCTCATTGAGCATGTGGCCAAGCTCTCCCATAAATAGTTGATTATTCATGGTAGGCTCCTCCTGTCTTATGCCCGCATGTAGTTGCGCGTAATTTAATTCGATCTTCCAGCCAAGCATCTATTTCAGATTCCAACCATCCACTTGCGCGCTGCCCAAGCTTTATAGGCTGAGGAAACTCGCCCTTTGTTACTAATAGGTGAACATAGGACCGACACAACCCAACTCTGCTAAATACTACAGGCCAACGTTGGATATTTTCATGTGATGCTGGGTTAAAGTTCGAAGATTCTAGGTAAGATTTGCTTAAAGTCATTCGTACACCTCTGAGGTATTGTTAAAAACACCTCAAGGCTATTTGATTACTCAAACTAAATAACCTCTATTGCGGTTATTGCAACCGCAATAGCATTGACATCTCACGCATTCAATGAGCTCCTCGCTTTCGCAAATACTTTTCCCAGAGTACGGTCTGTAATGCCCGGAGACTCAGCATAAATTTCAACCATGTCACCTATCAACCCGGCCTGGTCTTTATAGTCAGGGTGCGCCTTCAGCCGACCACCTTTACCAGCCATAACTTCATGAAGAATGGCAATGGTATTTAGATACGTTTTTTCCGAGCGACTATCAATCTTAGGATTGAGTAATGCGCGCCAATCTTTTCTGGGCGATGCCTCCGTTCTTAGTTCTCGAAGGAGAGGGTTAACGTGGTCTAATATGAAGTCACACACGGCCGGGGCAGCCTTACGCTTCCTCATCAGCTCAACAAGCTCGTCTTCAATTTCTCCCAATCTATAGTACAAATTAAATGCTTGGTCATTCGCTACTCCCTCACTTTCCTTTAATTCTGAGTACAACTCACTCTTCTCGCCTCTCAAGTTGGCTATTCCCCTGCCTTTGATATCTGACACCATTATTTACTCCCATATACTTCTTGAAACACCTTGTAAACTGCGATCCTATCTTATCTGAACTCAATATCTTGAAGGTAATCGCCCCACCACTTCATCATTCTGGTTCTTTCGGCTAAGTACTCAGCGTGCTGAGTATAGGCGCCCCGTATCTTGTTTCGTTCCATGTGGGACAACTGCCGTTCAATTGCATCTGGATTGAACCCTTCTTCATTAAGTATTGATGAGGCGCTTGTACGGAAACCATGCGGTGTAGCTCGGCTTTTATATCCCAAACGATACATAGCATATATCATCGTATTGTCGCTAATGGGCTTGGCACGAGACCTCTCCCCTGGAAACAATAGATCATACTGCCCCGAGTATGTCTTCAGTTCCTGGATTAAGTCTATAACTTGACGCGATAGAGGAACGATATGTTCTGTGCCCATTTTCATGCGAGCTGCTGGGATACGCCAAATATTAAGATTAAAGTCGAATTCATCCCATCTAGCAAAGCGTAACTCAGCCGGCCTAACGAAAGTCAGGACTAATAAATTAAGAGCAACTCGAGTCAACACGTGCCCATCGTAAGCCCGTAGCGCTTTCATAAATCCTGGCAACTCAGCCCTGGTTAAAGCCAACCTATGTTTGGGCTTACGCTGCTGAAGCACCCCGACTAAATCGTTCGCAGGATTGTATTTCAAGACACCGGTTTGAACAGCAAACCTGAATACAGAAGAACACCGCTGGAGAACTCGACTCGCAACATCTAGAGCTCCTCGACTTTCTACTTTACGGACCACAGCTAGAACTTCAACCGTCTCAATTTCTGTGATCGGTAGCGAGCCAAGCAAGGGAAATACATCAACCTCTAGACAATTCCAAACACGCTTAGCGTGCGACTCAGTCCAACGCCCCTTTTGATGACTCCACCAGTCCAGAGACACGTTTTGGAATGAGTTATCCGTATTGATATGAGCTACTCGCTTCTTCTTTCTTTTTACAGCACTCGGATCATACCCTTCTAATAGCTGCCTCTTTGCTTCATCGCGCTTCAGGCGGGCCTCAGCTAACGATACTATTGGGTATTGGCTCAAAGCGAGGAGCTTCTCTTTGCCGGCATAACGATACTTCAGACGCCAGTATTTGGAGCCATTACTATGGATTAATAAATACAGTCCGCCGCTATCCGATAATTTATAGGGCTTATCTAATGGTTTTGAACTGTTTATCTTAGCAACGGTTAAAGTCATATTAAGGGGGTATAAAAAACCAATAAGTTATTCTATACCCCCAATATACCCCCAAACATTACAAGACATCAATAGACACGACTAGACACTAACGGAATAGCAACAGGCTAAAAGCCAATGAATACAGGGATATATAAGACGTTAATGGATGCTTATGGAGAAGGAAGTGGTGCCCGGAGCCGGAATCGAACCGGCACGACCGTTAAGTCGCAAGATTTTAAGTCTTGTGTGTCTACCAATTTCACCATCCGGGCAATGGTCCTACTGAGGTTAGGTGTATTATAAAAACACACCTCACAATGTTATTTAGCCATTGCGTTGTTGGTGGCAATACTGAGCTTGCCACACGCACATAACAAGTTAAATTAAGTTCTTTTTCGACGTGTTATGCGGAACAGCATTTTACACTTTGGGCCGTTAAAGTAAAGGGAAAAAACGTTATTTTCTATATATTAGGCTTTAATTGAGATTCACTTTGTGACTTCGTTGAAGATCGTCTCGCGTAGCACAAATTTTTGCACTTTTCCCATCACATTTCGTGGCAATTTAGGCATAAAAATAACGTCACTAGGGTGTTTAAATCGGGCTAATTGACCTACAAAGCTTTTGAGTATGGCATTCTTTTCAAGCTGGCTTCCTGGCACTAGCACTACAATAGCGATTGGCGTTTCTCCCCATTTAGGGTCTGTTTTCCCCACTACTGCTGCTTCAAGCACACCTTCCAAGCGGTGTAGGTGAACCTCTAATTCAGCTGGATAAATATTTTCTCCACCAGAAATAATCATATCTTTAGCACGATCATCTACAATTAAATGCCCATCATGGTCTAAGTGACCTAGATCGCCTGTATCAAACCAACCGTTATCTAGGGCTTTAGCTGTAGCCTCAGGATTACCCCAATATTCAAATAACACGTTGGGGCCCTTAATAAGGATATGCCCCACCTCACCACTGGCAACAGGCACGCCATCTTGCCCCGTCAACCTCATTTGGCAATGTAAAGCTGGCAAACCAGTACTATGAAACCGGGTCTTTGCTTGTTCTGCAGTTTGATATACTGCAATAGGTGATGTTTCTGTAAGGCCATACACTTGCTGCACTGTTAAGCCACGGCTGGCAACGGCCTCGATAAGGTCTATAGGCACTAGTGATGAACCACTGGTGATGCTCCGCAAGCTCGAAAGGTCAGTGGTGTGCCACTGAGGTAGCGCCAACATGGCGGATAACGTTGCAGGCACTAGTACAGTAAGGCTGGGTTTTTGATTGTGGATGGCAGTGAGTGTTTGCACTGGGTCAAAACGTGCATGCAATATTATTGTGGCGCCTACATAGAGCGCCGGCAGTGTTTGTATATTGAGCCCACCTACGTGAAACATTGGCAATACCGTTAGGATGGTGTCGATCTTGCTCATGTTATGCATGTGCTGGCTGTTGAGGGCGTTGTAAAATAGCGCCTTCTGATCCAATACAGCGCCTTTTGGGTGCCCTGTAGTACCAGAGGTGTACACAATCAATACTGGCGCGTTTAAGTCTACATGGGCATTATAGTCGCTAGCATTGATGCCACAAGACTGCTGCAGAGCACTGTAGGAATGCCAGTTTGGGCTTAATGTGTGTGCATCCAACCCAGCCCACTGTGCATCTTGGAGCACGAACAAACAATCTGGATGGGCATCATTAAGAGTGTCGACCTGGTGTTTAAAGTCGGGAGTGACGATTAGCGCCTTGGGGCTAGCGTCAGTTAAAATATAATGATATTCCGGGGTTTCTAAACGCCAGTTAAGCGGCACAAAAATGGCCCCTAAGCGCGCGCATGCAAACATTAAGCTAATAAATTCAACGCCGTTTAAGCCCAAGTAAGCAACCCGGTCCCCTCGCCCAACCCGTAATGAGTGCTTTAGCATACGGGCATTGGTGCCTATGGCATCGGCTAAGTCTGCATAGGTGTATTCTTTTTGATGATCAATAACTGCGAGCTTGTCAGGTGAAAAACGCGCGTGTACATCAATCCAGTTGGATATATTAGACATTAATCGTCTGTCTCGCCACGTTCGTAGAGGCAGCCTTTACCGAGCATATCGAGGCACAGCTCTGCAGTCCAGGGCAGCATTAGAGAGCCACACCGACTGTCGCGATACAAGCGTTCTAATGGCAGAGACTTCAGCATAGATTGTCCCCCACAGGTACGAATGGCCAGCTGAGCAATTTCATTGGCATTTTCCATAGTGGTGTACTGCGCCGCCCACGCTCGAAGCAGCTGGTCTTTGCTGGGGTTGGCGCATGCTTCACTCATGGCTTGAAACCATAGCGTTTTTGTTTGTTCTAGCATGATGCGCATTTGCGCTACGGCGATTTGCTTGGTGGCAAACTGACGTCGCTTTACAGGGCCGGTGCCTTCAACTTCGCCCCGCAGGTATTTTACGGTAAAGTCGTACGCCGCCTGAGCAATGCCCATATAGCTTGGTGTCAGCGTCATAAACATGTGCGGCCAACGCTTAGCAGCTTGGAAGTATATGCCTGCAGGCATTAGGGTGGCATTGTCGGGTACCAATACATCTTCAAAAATGAGTGTGCGGGATACGGTACCGCGCATGCCTACTGGGTCCCACTCCCCTTCTACAGTCACACCTTTTGATGTGGCTGGAATCGCCAAATAGATTGTATTACGGCGGCTTAGTTCAGTGGTTTCATCACTGGTTTCTGTGCATAAAACGCCATAGTAATTAGCATGACCAGCCAAAGATGCAAAAATCTTTTTACCATTAACACGCCAACCACCATCAACTTTATGAGCCACGGTTGCAAATGCTTTTGCCCCAGCTGCAGCTGCACCGCCCTCTGAGAAGGGTTGTGAGTAGACCGCCCTTTCGGTAAGTATGCGTTGGTAATGTACCGCACGGTTTTGCTTATGCAGGGCCCGCGTTATTTCATCCATCTCCAAATCGTCTGTTAACAGACCACTCCAAAGGGTTGAGCACACGTGCATGTTCCATGTGAGTGCCGTAGCGCCGCAGTAGCGCCCAACTTCAGCTGCAGTTAAGGCATATGTTAAAAAATCAGCACCTTCACCGCCATCTTCCTTAGGGATGCAAATACCCATTAAATTAGCATCGAACATATCATCATAATTCTCTGTAGGAAATGCTGCACGAGCATCATAATCGGCAGCCTTTCCCGCAAATTTATACTGCCCTATATTCCGAGCCCTAGCAGTAAGGTCTTGTTGCTGGGTAGTAAGTTGCCATGCTTTGGCATCAAACATTGGTTGATCGGGTTGCATGTTAAATTCCTTGTCTGTGTTCGTGGTCGTGGTCGTGTTGTGTAATGAAACCACTCACCAGTGCGTTAAACTGGGTGGCCTGCTCTATGTTTGCAAGATGGCCTGCATTGCGTAATACACATATTTGAGCACTTTGGATTTTGCTGGCCAATCGCTCCATCATCGGCGCACTGGCAATGGGGTCTTCAGCACCGGCTAGCAATAATGTGGGAAGGTTCAATTGAGGTAGGTTGTAACGGCAGTCAAATACACTGATGCATTTAATAGCTTGCCTGTAAGTGTCGCTAGGCACTCGCGCCATGCAGTCAATAGCAGCCTGCCGTACTTCTGGCAGGCTCGGTTGCGCCAGTAAAGGGTCTATCAAGACTGCAGCCAACTGGGGCATAGTCGCCCCTTCATTCAGTGGCTTTAGCCTTGATTCAATAAACTGTTGTTGGAATACACCGTCACTGGAACCAAATGCTGCACTTGTGGAATAGAGGATTAAACTCGCCAAATAGTCTGGGTGCCGAGCAGCAAATTCCTGCGCTAGCATGCCACCAAACGAATGTCCTAAAAGATGTACTGTGTGCAGGTGATGTAGGTCTAAAAATTGCTTTAAGCCCAGCACTAAGTGACCCCAGTCCATCACCGACAATGGTGCAGAATCGCCATACCCTGGCAGATCTAAGCTCCACACCTGCAACGTATTGCTTAGCCCACTAAGCTGCGGTGAAAACGCGCTGGCATTGCCACCTACGCCGTGTAAACACACCAACGTCTGGCCTACTGTGCCACTTCGCACATAGTTCCAACTCACGCAATGTCGCCTTGCAGCTGGCCACCCTGGATGACACAGTGTTCATCTAAATGAATAGTGCAGTTACGCACAGGTAAGTCAAAATGCCCTTCAGTATGGCGGCCAGCAAACTCATTTGCACCTGTGGAAAATAAGAAGTTGCCGGCAAAGGCGCGTAGTTCTGTGCCGTTGGTGTCTCTTTGATCGTACATGGTGAGGGCTTCATATCTAGCTTTAGGATTCATACCAAAGCCCACATGAGAAACGGCATAGGCATTTTTATCATTCCAGGCGGCCCAATAGCGCCTCATTAACTCTGCGTCGGTGCCCTGCCCATCTATTTTAGTCACAAAGTCGTTTTCTATGGTGAGGGTAACGGGCCGTTCTAAGTATCGTTTGAACGTAAGGTTGATATCACCTGCATCTAGAACTAAGGTGCCGTTGGTTGCGCCCTGCTTAGGGAAGCATACCACCACACCTGCAGGCCAATGTGCCAAGGTACCAGGGCGGTCTGTATAACCCCACACCCCTGCGGTCGGGGCATCTTTGATGTCAATTGTAAGGTCTGTGCCAGCCTCTGAAGTCACTCGCATTTTACTGGCTTGTTTACAGAGCTTAGTGGCGGCTTTAACCTTGGGAGTTAATGCTGGGTCGGGTGCCAAACGAGTGAGTATTTCAGGGTGCTCGTTACTCACCATGAGCACCCTAGCACCTGCTTGTAATATTTGTGGTAATTCGGCTGCATGTAACAGGCCCTCCACAGTGCAATCTAACACCAATGTACTTCCTGCCAGGGCACTCATGGCAGGACCAGCGTGCTGCAGGATGTTAGAGGCACCGGTAGATCTCACTGGAACGGGCGCACTTGATGCAGGCGTGGGTATGCGAACGTGGAAGGCATGGCAGCCCATGCGCACTAAAGCCAGCTCTGCCAGCTGTAACAGTATGTCTCTTGATTGGGTCTCTGACAGTATGGCCACTGAATCACCTGCCACTAAACCACACAACCCTAGGGTTTGCTCAAATGCTGCAAGCCAAGGTGCTTCTATGCGATCATTTAACATGTTTTACATACTCTATTAACATTATTGTTTTTCCCAGCATAGCATAGACATTTTTATATGAAAATGAATACAACTACTCTAATATGTAAGAAAACATCACGTGCCGCTACCAATATGACCAAACCTTTTAGTTTTATAGATGACTACCTAGCATACCTCTTGGCACGCTCGAGCCACCTCGTTAGCGAACAGTTTCACCATCAAATTCAAGCTCAAGGTTGGTCTACTAA
>Ga0302118_10001753_pt1 | contig 10838 bp, 13 predicted proteins | sample AG5_331_MG_FD_203126 | JGI IMG/M metagenome (GOLD analysis project Ga0302118, IMG submission 203126) | Marine microbial communities from Western Arctic Ocean, Canada - AG5_33.1 | ecosystem: Environmental > Aquatic > Marine > Oceanic | place: Canada: Western Arctic Ocean | collected 2017-10-01 | reverse complement strand
GAGGCATTGGTAAAACAATTGCCTTAAAATTGGCTGAGTGCGGAGCAGATATTGTGCTGGCGGATATGAATCCGGAAGTTGCGGAAGTGCTCCTAGAAGTGGAATCGTTGGGTCGTAAATGCCTGACGTTTGAGACAGATGTAACCGATTTTGAGGCCATTGATGCAATGGTGAAAAAAATTATTGAAGAACTCGGAAGTATTCACATTTTAGTCAATAATGCTGGAATTACGCAGGACAATCTCTTTATGCGCATGAAACCTGAACAGTGGTCAAAGGTCATTGACGTAAACCTCAACGGTGTTTTCAACGTAACTAAAGCAGTAATCCGGCCGATGGTTAAGCAGCGTATGGGGAAAATTATAAATATCTCCTCTGTGGTGGGCTTTACCGGAAATCCAGGACAAGTAAATTATAGTTCAACAAAATCCGCACTGGTTGGATTTACCAAATCGCTGGCACGTGAAGTTGGAGCACGCGGTGTTACGGTCAATGCTGTTGCTCCGGGATTTATCGATACTGCAATGACACAAGCCCTCAATGAAAGTCAGCAGGAAGTAATTCTGCAGCAAATTCCTCTGGGACGCATGGGCGGTCCTGCAGATATCGCAAACGCAGTTGCTTTCCTGGCTTCTGAAGATGCTTCGTACATTACCGGAACAATTCTTCATGTGAACGGCGGTATGTACTAATCATTTGTACTAACATAAATAGAGTTGACTTTTTTTCCATTTCTAAGGAAAAAGAAAGCTCGTTTTAATCTTTTTAACCCTTTAATTGAATACAAACATGGAAGAAATACAAGCGAAGGTCATCAAAATCATTAGTGAACAATTAGGTAAAGATGAGTCTGAAATATCCATGAGCTCAAATTTCATTGAAGATTTAGATGCAGATTCACTGGATACAGTAGAACTGGTAATGGCACTTGAGGAGGAATTTGAAGTTGATATTCCTGATGAAGCCGCAGAAAAAATCACCACAGTTCAATCCGCAGTCGATTTCATTACGGAAGCTAAAGCCTGAGTTTCCGGCAAATACTTCAGAAGATGACCTCCGCACTGCTGTTCATACAGTGCCAGTCATTTTTTCACGTTGTCATTCTGAAAGAACATGGGAAACCGCGTAGTAGTTACGGGGCTTGGTTGCACGTCCCCGCTCGGAAATGATGTCCCCACTTCTTGGGAAGCCTGCATAAATGGGCAGTCAGGAATAGACAGGATAACAAACTTTGATCCTGAATTATACCGTTGTCAAATTGCAGGCGAGATCAAAAATTTTGAACTTCCTGAAATTATTCCGATCAAAGAAGCTAAAAAAATGGATCTGTTCATTCAGTATTCCATTGCTGCCACGCAGGAAGCTTTAAACGATTCCGGCCTGGTGATTACTGAAGATATTAAAGAAGATGTCGGTGTCTCGATGGGTGTAGGCATCGGTGGACTGGGCTGCATTGAAAGATACACTAAGATTCTGCTTGAGAGCGGACCTAAACGTGTTAGCCCGTTTTTCATTCCGATGACTTTGAGTAATTTGGCACCGGGTTATGTTTCTCTTCTCTTTGGAGCCAAAAACTATACTGCCTGCACGGTTTCCGCCTGTACATCCTCAAATCACGCAATTGGTACCGCCGCACGTACGATTGAACGTGGTGATGCTAAAGTGGTTATTGCCGGAGGTTCTGAATCCAGTGTAACACCGCTGGGAATTGCAGGTTTTGCCGCAATGCATGCGCTCAGCACACGAAATGATGATCCGCAGCGGGCAAGCCGACCTTTCGATAAAGACCGTGACGGTTTTGTGATGGGTGAAGGATCGGGGATGTTAATTCTTGAGGACTACGAATTTGCCAAAGCGCGGGGAGCACGAATTTACTGTGAGATAACCGGTTACGGATTCAGTTCAGACGCATTTCATATGACATCTCCTTCTGCGGAAGGTCCTGCCAGAGCAATGAAAATGACTCTCAAAGATTCCGGTTTGGCTGCTGAAGATATTGACTATGTCAACGCGCATGGTACATCAACTCCTATCGGTGATCTTAACGAACTAAAAGCCATAAAAATGGCTCTTGGAGAAAAAGCTGCACAGCAGCTTTCAATCAGTTCAACAAAATCCATGACCGGACACCTTCTCGGTGCTGCTGCTGCAATTGAGGCCGTATTTTCGATCAAAGCCCTGCACCATAATTTTATTCCACCCACAATCAATATCGAAAATATGGATCCTGAATGTGATTTGGACGTTACACCTAATACTGGAAAATCAAAGGAATTGCGTGTTGCTATGTCAAATGCCTTTGGTTTTGGTGGAACTAATGCTTCAATAATATTTCAGAAATTGGACTGAACCTTTTACCTACAAGCCCATTCCTGTCAAACAGAGAGCTTTTCAATAATTAAGCTAAAAAAAGACAACCCCATCCTTCTTCCAAATTAAATCAACATGAGTAGCACAGAATATCGAGTCGACCGCAGAGAACTCCAATTCGTCGTTAATGAAACTTTAGCAGCAGGAAAATTGTGTGAGCTTCCCGATTTTTCAGAGTTTGACGAAGAGATGTTTACAATGATCATCAATGAAGCCAGCACTTTTTCAGAACAGGTACTAGCACCACTCAACGAAAATGGGGATCGGCAGGGATGCCGAATTGAAAATGGTTCTGTCGTAACTCCGGATGGTTTTGCCAATGCCTGGAAACAGTTGGGCGAAGGTGGTTGGTTGAGTATGAATTTACCTCCTGAATACGGAGGGCAGGGTCTTCCGGAAGTTATTTCGATCATCGCTAAAGAAACCCAAATGGCGGCCAATCAGGGTTTTACCATAGGCGCATCGCTAACCTCAGGTGCGGCTAATCTGATTTACACTTTTGGTTCTGCAGAACAAAAAACTATTTTTTGCGAAAAAATGTTCCGCGGAACATGGTCCGGATCAATGTGTCTGACTGAACCTCAGGCCGGCACCGCAGTCGGTGACGCAGCAACCACTGCGACCAAAGAGGACGCAGGGCATTACCTGATAAAAGGTACAAAACAGTTTATCACAAACGGTGACCACGACATGGCGGATAACATCATCCACCTTCTGCTGGCCCGTACCCCGGATGCTCCGGAAGGCACAAAAGGTATCAGCCTTTTTATTGTCCCTAAAATACGTCTGGACGGTACTCCGAACGATGTGAAAGTTGTGAGTATTGAGCATAAAATGGGTATCAAGGGCTCACCAACCTGCTTGCTCTCCTTTGGCGAAAACAACGATTGTCATGGATTTTTGCTGAAAGCGGAAAACATCGGTATGGCACAAATGTTCCAGTTGATGAATGAAGCACGTTTGCTCGTAGGTTTGCAGGGACTCGCAGGTGCCGGCGCAGCAGTACAAAATGCATGGGCTTATGCCAAAGAACGTACCCAGGGACCGTCAGCGGTTCATCCAGGAGAGAAAGCTTTAATCGTTGAATTCCCGGATGTGCGTAGAATGCTGATGCAGATGAAAGCCGTCACTGAAGGTCTACGCGCACTGATGTACACTACAGCATGGTACATAGACATGGCGAATCATGGTCCGGAAGAAAGCCGCGAAAAATATCAGGATCTGCTTGATCTGCATATTCCAGTTTGCAAATCGTTCGGCACTGACCAGGGATTTGAAGTTGCCCGCGTAGGCATTCAGGTTTTGGGCGGTGTTGGATTTACGCAGGATTTTCCACTGGAGCAAAATGCCCGTGACCAGAAAATTGCTTCGATTTATGAAGGTACAAATGGAATTCAGGCACTCGACCTGGTTGGCCGAAAATTCAATACCAAGAAGGGACAGTTACTCAATGTACTTGTAGAGGAATTGAGCTGGTTTGATCAACATTCGCCAGAGGGTGAACTCGCAGGCTGGGTTGCAGAATGGGAAACTTATCGAACGCTCATGCTGGAAAGTATTGCCAGTTTGAAAAAAACAGGAGAAACAGAAGGTAAAGACGGTTACGTACTTTATGCAGTCAATATGCTGGATTTAATGGGTGATGTACTCTGTTGTTTCTATTTGCTAAAACAGGCAGAGTCTGCCCAGAAAAAATGGAAAAGTATGCTTGATGGAGCAGCTTCTCAAGCAGAATTACTTGCGGAAAATGAAGAAGCACAATTTTATTGGAATAAGCTACGCACCACCGAATTTTACGTCTGGAGCGTTTTGCCACGTGCCTTGTCAAACGCAAAGACTATTAAAAACGCAAACCTCGCGCCTTTGAGTGCTTGTTTGTAACCATACTTATTTTCAGGAAAAATGTGGAAGACTTTATAACTCAGTTCAAAAACAACCGTATCGTCCGTTACAGCGTTCTGAGCGGTTTTGTGTTGCTCGCATATTTATTGGGCGGAGCAGTTGCCATCCTCATAGCTGTATGCGGATTGTTTCTCGGCAGACTGAGTTACAATGACGTTATTGATGATCTTGATATTTGATTCTTAGACTATAAAATTTCTCTACAAAAACAATTCAATGATTATTTGCTCTAGCAGCCTCGACAGTTGTTAAAAGAGCAATCCAGCCTGTAACCTGAGACTCTCTATCTTGAAGCTCCACTTTGCTACTTCAAACAGTAATAAACTCCGGGAGTTATCCACACTGCTGGAACATGAGTTAATTTCAGTACCACTCGATTTAGAGGAAATTCAAACCACAGATCTGCACGAACTGCTGAAGTTCAAACTTAACCAGGCCTATGAAGAGCTTCATGCTCCGGTGATAGTAGAAGATACATCTTTGTATTTTGATGCCTGGAATGAACTGCCTGGCCCACTCATAAAATGGTTTTTAGCAGGCATGGGTTTGGAGGGGATAGTAAAATCTTTATCCCCGTTTGAAGATAAGTCCGCGCAGGCAGTCTGTTGTTTAGCTTTCACTGATGATGGAAAAACTATGCATTTTTTTGAAGGAAAGCTGAAAGGGCTGATCGTGGAACCAAGGGGTTCCCGTAATTTTGGCTGGGACGCAATTTTTCAAGCAGCAGGACAGCAGCAGACTTTTGGAGAAATGTCCGCAGAAGAAAAAAATCGTATTTCACCACGTGGAAAAGCGGCTGCCGAATTTAAGCAGTTCTTAAGACTGCAGGCAGCGCAAAGGTAACATCTTCCCGGACTATTTCAAGATCCCGGACTTGACTTGAAGAAGACATTTTCCGCAGTTCCGCAACAATGCCCTGCACAATATCCTCCGGTGCGGATGCCCCTGCGGTAATACCTATACTCCGGATCCCTTCCAGCCATTCCACTTTTAATTCCGCAGCGGATTCAATCCGGCGTGCTTTGACTCCGGTTGTTTTTGCAACTTCCAGTAAACGCACAGAATTTGAACTGTTCTGCGCTCCTACAACAAGTACCAATTCAACTTCCTTACTCAAGGCTTTGACCGCATTCTGGCGATTTTGAGTTGCATAACAAATATCGTCTTTAGCCGGTCCCTTAATATTTGGATAGCGTTTTTTAAGCGCTGTAATTATTTCTGCAGTATCGTCCATGGATAAAGTGGTTTGTGTGATATATCCAACTTTGTCCTCATTCTCAATTTTTAAAGCCGCAACTTCTTCCACGCTGCCTACTACGATTATCCGTTCCGGGGCTTCTCCTACAGTACCTTGAACTTCAACATGACTGTGATGACCGATGAGGATAATTGTATGTTCTTGCTGGGCATAACGTTGGGCTTCTCCATGCACCTTTGTCACCAGCGGGCAGGTTGCGTCAAGTACCTTTAATTTTCGTTTTTTCGCCCTTTGCCGAACTGCCGGAGCGACTCCATGTGCTGAATAAATAACATGTGCACCTTCAGGAATTTCATCAATATTTTCCACAAAAACAGCACCGTCATTCCTAAGTCGCTGAACAACATGTCTGTTGTGTACAATTTCATGCTGAACATAGATCGGAGCGCCATAAATTTCCAATGCTCTTTCGACAATGGTGATCGCACGATCTACACCTGCGCAGAATCCTCTCGGACTGGCCAGTACCAAATTAAGCGTGGACTGTGAGCTGTTTTTATTCATAGATATTTAAAATAACGAACATGGTTTGCATTTTGCTCTAATTAGTCTATAAAGGAATTGACAACATTTCAATCTTTCAGAAATATCGTTGCAAAAAACTTCAGCCGCAACCAAGCATGAGTAAAGAAAAAAAAACCCGAAAAGTAGACTGGAAACGCCTGAAGGCTACTACAAATTTTTATCCAACCTATGTGGACGGTAACCTTGACAAGGTCACACCTGCTGCCGCGACGTACAGCACACAGTTTCAAACTGTCATTCCGCGTTACAATCTTTCCATGTCTGAAACCCGCAACGCCGGGACTGGGCCAACTTTTTTGGAAACTGCTTATCAACCTCCATCAAAAAGACCTGAGCAGGATGAACAATCCACGGAAATAGCTCCAAAATCTGTTGTGGAAAAGTTCAAAACGCCACGCCATAAAAAAAAGAAAATCCGTACCGATTTTTGGGAATAAAAGCTCACCGCAGATTAATTCATAAAAAAAACAATAAAGTCCCATACAGTGCTATACTGTAACTGTCTTCAAAATAACTGCATCCAGCTGCGGCAAATTTTGAATCAGAAATACGCCTCACGAGACAATAGCAACTGCCAATTAGCAACCCCCCAAATACGTAGAGTAAAATAGCTTGACAAGAACACGAATAATTTGATTTAATGATATGTTTATCACAGAAAAATATTCTCTATGTTTGAGACCCTTTCAGACAAATTAAGCGGCTCGTTACGCAAGGTCCGTGGACGAGGTCGTTTGACCGAAGACAATGTCGGTCAAACTCTGAACGAGGTCAAAATGGCACTGCTGGAAGCAGATGTCAATTTTAGGGTTGTAAAAGCGTTTTTACGTTCAGTTAAGGCAAGGGCCGTTGGTGAAGAAGTACAAGGCAGCCTGACTCCCGGACAGCAGTTCATCAAGATTGTCAACGAAGAGTTGACAGAAATGATGGGCGGCGCAAATTCAGGCTTGACAGAACCGGAAACTGCTCCGCTGATCGCTATGCTGGTTGGCCTGCAGGGTTCAGGTAAAACATCATCCGTGGGAAAATTGGCGCGGCTTTGCCAGACAGAAGGGAAACGGCCTTATTTAATTCCCGCAGATATTTACCGGCCGGCTGCAATCAGACAATTAGAAATCTTGGCTGAGACTTTAGGGGTTTCTTGCTATCCTTCAACGACAGATCAAAATCCGCTAGACATCGTCCGTAATGGACTTGAGGCGGCAAAAAAGGAAGGAGCGGATGCGGTTTTTATTGATACCGCGGGACGTTTGCATATTGATCAGGAATTGATGGAGGAATTGAGCCGGATCAAAGCAGCGGTCATGCCTCATGAAATTATTTTTGTTGCAGACGCAATGACCGGCCAGGAGGCCGTCAGCGTTGCAAAAGGTTTCAACGACCGCCTTGATATCAGCGGGGTGATGTTGACCAAAATGGATGGAGATGCCCGCGGTGGAGCCGCACTGTCCATACGGGCCATTACGCAAAAACCGATTAAGTTTATTGCTGTCGGCGAAAAACTCGAAAATTTGGAAGCATTCCATCCGGAAAGAATTGCTTCCAGAATTTTGGGCATGGGTGATATGCTCTCACTGATTGAAAAAGTTGAAGATTCTTTCAGTGAACGTGAAGCCCTGCAGATGCAGAAAAAGCTGAAAAGCAACGAATTCACGCTGGATGATTTCAGAGATCAGTTGCGTTCCATGCGTAAAATGGGTTCAATGAAAGACGTAATTGGAATGCTGCCCGGTATGAATGCTTCTGCAATGAAGGACGCAAACGTTGATGAAAACAAGCTGGTCCATATTGATGCCATTATTTCATCAATGACCATTAAAGAAAGACAGAACCATAAACTTATGAATGGTTCTAGGAGACTGCGGATCGCAAAAGGAAGCGGTACAAGTGTCAGCGAAATAAACAGGTTGCTGAAACAATTTGTGCAGATGCGAAAAATGATGCAAAAGCTTTTAAAAGTCTCCAATCCGGGTAAAGCCATGCGAATGATGCAGGATATGATGCCTAATTGACAAGATTTAAAACAAAGAGATTTAGTCTTAAACCTTACAAATTAAATTTAAACCTAAAACCTGAAACATTATTAATATGGTTAAAATACGTCTTGCCAGAGGTGGCACAAAAAAGAAACCTTACTACCGTGTAGTTGTCGCGGATCAACGTTGCAAACGCGACGGCCGTTATCTTGAGCATATTGGTTTTTACAATCCAATGGTTACTGAAAACCGTTTTGAGATTGACGCGGAGCGTGTGAAACACTGGCTTTCCGTAGGTGCGCAACCGACGGATCGTGTAAGCAGATTAATGAAGCGGGCAAAAACAAACGCATGATTAGCGTTCCGTGCTAATCGTTTTTTTTGATAAAGGCCGCATTGAGTAACTTTAGTGATTATGATGATTTGACATGGTTCGCCACCATTGTCGGCGCACATGGGATCAAAGGTGCGGTTCGGGTTAAGTTTTTTACAGAAACGCCTGAATATTATTTGTCTGTAAAACTTTTCTTTTTAGAAAATTCAGGACAGTTGCTTTCTTTAAAAGTTTCACGGATCTTGCCCTCAAAAAAAGGCTGGATCATACTTTTTGAGGGAATTGATTCCCGCAACGCAGCTGAAAACATTAAAGGCTGTCGTCTGTTACTGCCCGATGAACAATTGAAGCCTTTAGAGTCCGATGAATTTTTTGTACATCAACTTATCGGCTGCAGAGTAGAAGATCAAAATGGACGTTTTTTAGGAGAGGTCACAGATTTCCTGGAAACCGGAGCCAACAACGTTTACGAGGTACATAACGGCGAAAGTGAATTCCTGATTCCGGATGTTCCGCACGTTGTTTTGGAACTGGATCTTGAAAAACATTGTATGATCATTGATCCTCTGCCAGGATTGATCGAAAATTTAGCTCCATAGAGTGATGCTACACTTTGAGGTTTTGAGCTTGTTTCCGGAAATTTTTTCTTCTTTTCTGGAAGAAAGTTTAATTAACAGGGCGATTGAGCAGCGCCACTTGCAGGTAGACCTAGTCAATTTCCGCAGGCACGGCCGTGGAAAGCATCTTCAGGTAGATGATACTCCCTACGGTGGAGGTCCCGGAATGGTGCTGAGAGTTGAGCCAATTGCGCAGACACTTGCGGAACAAAAAGAGTTTCATCATGCTGCTGGACGTGAAACGCACACTGTTTTAGTAACACCGCAGGGTCAGCCTTTTACACAGGAAAAAGCCAAACAGCTGAGCCAGCGGGAAGCAGTTTTGATTCTGATTTGCGGACGCTACGAAGGATTTGATGAGCGGATACGCAGTTTGGTGGATGAGGAGATTTCAGGAGGTGATTTCATTTGTTTAGGCGGTGAGGTCATTGCGATGACGATGATTGAAGCAGTCAGCCGGCTAGCCCCAAATGTCCTTGGGAATCAGGAATCAGCGGAGCAGGAATCTTTCTCTCAATCATTGCTCGAATATCCGCAGTATACGCGGCCTGCAAGTTATGAAGGAATGGACGTTCCGGAGGAGTTAATTTCCGGAAACCATAAAAAAATAGCAAAGTGGCGTGAAGAGCAAGCTTTACTCCGGACAAAAAAACGACGTCCGGATTTGCTCTAACATAATCATAGACGTTGCCTGTAGAGGAACAAACAAAGCAAGAAATAATTTACACCCTAAGCAAAGAGAAAAATAATGTCTACTGCATTGGAAATAGTTGAGCAATCGCAATTACGAAGCGACTTGCCGAAGTTAAGAGTCGGATCCAGTGTCCGGGTAAACTATCGTATTACAGAAGGAAACAAGGAGCGCATCCAGGCTTTTGAGGGTGTATTGATTGGCAAGCATTGTGGTGCCGGTAACAACAAGGCAACTTTCACTGTCCGAAAAGTAACCCAAGGATATGGTGTTGAGCGTATTTTTCCGCTGCACTCTCCACGGATTGAGAGTATTGACATCATTAAAGTCGGAAAAGTACGCCAGGCAAAACTTTATTATCTGCGGGATCTTCGTGGAAAAGCAGCTAGGATCAAAGAACGTGTCAGGGCTCGTCCCAACGCTTAAGCTTGAAGAATCGGCTGTAGGCCGTGGATTCAGGAATATTGCCGGTGTTGACGAAGCAGGACGAGGACCTCTTGCCGGACCTGTCGTAGTAGCGGCGGTTATTTTAGGAAAAGATTGGAACTCCGCGCATCCGCTGGATGATTCAAAGAAGCTTTCTTTACAAAAACGTGAGCAATTGTTTGAGCTCATTTGCAGTGAGGCACTAGCATTCAAGATTGTTTCAATTTCACCGCAGGAAATTGACAGGTTGAATATTTTACAGGCTACCCTTTTTGGTATGTACCGCTGCCTGACAGAAATAGCGCCTCCACCGGATTATGCGCTAGTTGACGGGAATCAATACCCTCAGACAACAGTTCCGGGTGAAGCTGTAGTAAAGGGTGATGCACGTTCCAAAAGTATAGCCGCTGCGTCTATATTGGCCAAAGTGACACGGGACAAATTAATGGTCGAAAATGCAAAACGTTATCCAGAATGGGGCTTTGAGCTTCACAAGGGATATCCAACCAAGCTGCACAGGGAGGCCATTGCTCAACATGGATTGACGCCGCTGCATCGAAGATCATTCAAGCACAAACCACAGCAAATGAGTTTGCTGTGACAAAGCAGCGCCAGCAGACAGGTGCAGCAGGAGAGCAAATCGCCTGTGATTTTTTACAGGAGCAGGGTTATCGTCTTGTTGAGAGGAATCACCGTACCCGACTGGGTGAACTTGACATAATTGCGGAATACGAAGAAT
>Ga0302118_10001751_pt1 | contig 10843 bp, 14 predicted proteins | sample AG5_331_MG_FD_203126 | JGI IMG/M metagenome (GOLD analysis project Ga0302118, IMG submission 203126) | Marine microbial communities from Western Arctic Ocean, Canada - AG5_33.1 | ecosystem: Environmental > Aquatic > Marine > Oceanic | place: Canada: Western Arctic Ocean | collected 2017-10-01 | reverse complement strand
GCGCCAAGGGTTAAACTATCGGACAACTTCGATAGGGCAATGAAGCGAGAAATCCTCAGTTTAATGGAAACTGGCATCAACTCCAAGCGTATTCTTTCCGCCATTACGTTCCGTGCTGAGATAAATACTTCTGAACTCAAGAAAACAATTTTCAAGAAAGAGGCAACCCATGAATAACGATAAAGATACAAATTTACTGCAAGAAGCATATGAACACGTACAAGAAGGCGTATTTGATCGCCTTAAGGCTAAAACGGCTGGTGTCATTGGTGGCGCAAAGGGACTTGGTCAACAAGCAGCAGGACTTGCTAAAGGTGCGGTAGCAGGAGCAACAGGTAACGTTGCAGGAGTCGAGGCAGCTACAGCCCAACGAGCCGCTGGTTCGGTTCAAGGTATGGATGCAAAGTCGTTAAGCTTGGTTAATGGCTACTTGGGTAAGATCAATAAAGCATTTACAGGACTCGAAACCGATTTACGTAAATTGGGAATGGATGTTGAAGTTATTAGACAAACCAACCCCGAAGCTGCGGCTGCATTGACCAGCGTGAAGAGTGCACTTGCCCAATTGACAGGAACGTTTACCGGAAAGGGCAACAGAGCAGCAGCTGTTTCAAATCTTCAACAGGGGTCTACACCTCAAAGTTCATACAACGCGAACACCACATCCTCAGAACGAGACATGATGCAGAAACTAGGGTTAAATCAACCTAGTGGATAAGCCAGAATAGTTGCGTGAGCATCTAAGCAAAGTTCCTCAGCTGTAGAGTTTTGTCATGGATAACTTCATCTTGGCTTGCTCTCCTGAGTAAGAGTTCTCGATGAAGAAGTTGGGGTCGATAGAGTTTAATTCGAATTTGCAGCACAACTGATTCAGGTCCTTGAATTGTTTATACTTCTTGGGCCAGAGGAAAATTCGCTCACCCTTCTCAATCAGATTCAAATTCTTTTTGTATACTTCAGGGTTTTCTAGTTGATTGTCAAGTATCCATATCTTCTCATGGAGCATGTACTTATTCAGAAGTCCCGTCTGGACGTCCGATACATGTAAACCACCCATACTGATACCATTTTGAACAAACATAGAATCAATGGGTCCCTCAAAGCAGAACATAAAATCCAAGTCAGGTTTCACTTTGTTCAATCCGAATACAGTTTTATCAGCGTTCGTTTTGGAAAGGTATTTACCAAACTTTTCATCCTGTTTGTAAATTGCACGTGTTTGAAAGAATCGTATTTTTCCATCTGAATCATAGAATGGCAAGCATAACCTGTTTTTATGTATGAAATCATCCAGACTTACATAAAAGGTTTCGCAGCTATTAATGGCGACGTCAAGTCTACGGTCCTTAATTACCGACATGGCCTCGTTGACAATTCTAGAGTCTGAGTAATACCTTAATTGTACATCGTCAGATAGATTTATAGAGTTATGTGGTAAGGTATGGGGGTTCTTTGGTCGCTCTTCTGGAACCTCATTCAAACCCTTTGGAAGGTTAAAGGAGTCATATTCAGATGAATCATCAAGGACTTCCTTATATGACATTCCAGTCTGTTCTTGGACCCACCGAAGAGGGTTCCAACTGTTTTGACAGTTGTAACAAACCAAGAACCCCTGATCTAGATAGTAATTAAGTCTTGTCTTTCGACCCCATGAGTCACCTTCTCGACATGAAGGGCATCCACCCCTATACGAGTTGGATGATTTTTGGAAATTGACTTGGTTTGAAAATTCGTAAAACTTGTTGACTACATATTGCTCTGGTAATTCATTCATAGAGCACTATGATACAATTTTAGGAAATATAAGTCAACTACAGTTGTGGCTGCTGCGGTTGTTGTGGTGCAGGTTGATCTTGCTGAGCTTCACCAGACTTAGCGATAGCATCCCTAATACGACCACGAAGACTTTCTGCCAACTTAGCCAAATCCTCTGTAATACCTGAAATTCCCTTAATATCGGGGGCCACGGTAGTAAACGTACCTGTAACAATGTCATCATGTAGTTTACGAAGGACAGGAAGAATGATTTTGGAAATGTTATCAGCGTATTTATCAGCCTTTTTAAGAAGTTCCGCATTTTGCATCGGATCAATACCCGCACCCTCAACTTCACACTCAAGGTCAGCTATGGCAGACTCATCTTCAAATGTGTTATTAAACGCAGCAGCATCATCATCAGGGGTGGTGAGATCATCCTCTTCCGCTATCAGGGACCTTTTGAAGTATCGTGAAAATTTGTTTGGCATAGTGCTCTCCTTTGACGCCTTTGAATTATTTAGTATATAATGGTTGAAAATACATACTTGCTATGTTAATATTTATACAAATCATGATTATAAAAGACATATCTCTTATGAATGACGAGTTTTTATCCAAAAAATTCGCAAATAAGCACCTTGGCGATGCCAGAACACTAAGGATTGGCAATATTATATCCTTCCTTGCTCCTGTCTCCTTTATATCAGACGATGATAATAACACTCACTGTATATCAGCGGAGTCTATCAACTTCTGTATAGAGATTCCAGATATTTCTAATTACGCTGGCGTATGCATGCAGAAGCTATTCTTGACCAATGCAACAAACTTTTTAGCATCCAAGTACATTGACTCTGACGTTGAGATTATAAATAATGATGTAGTAGTCAAACAGGAACACGACAATGGGGGAATCCATCAGAGGGACGGAATAGTCTCACTTAACAGGATTCGAAGCGTAAACGGAGCAGTTTTGATATATCTAGGGTATTACAATACAGCGGGACCAGATTCGAGGCCAAGATCGTTCTCACTTGACTTCGATACCGATAAATGCAATAAATTGATGGATGATGTTAATGCGATATTCTACAATCTGGCCAACAATGTGTTCCTAAACTGCGCAAAAATTTAAATGACCACTATTTTCACAATTCTTAAAGATGTTATCCAGAACAAGACAGGTGACCTTGTTAATGAGGCAGATTTCCAACAATCATGTAACCCATATATGTTACAACGCTGGATTTCTATGGAATCAACCGAGAATGCACACCTAGTCAACGAAACGACCAACAAACTATGGAATGCAATTGGCGATGACAGAGAATACATGTATAAATTGTACATGTCCTTGATTAGTAAGAAAAACTATGGTAAAATTCCTTACATAAAAAAGAAAGAACAAAAGGTTAACCTAAAACATGAAGACGAAATCAACAGGCTTGCTCGAATGAACGGCATATCGGTACGAGAAGTTCGGGAGCACATCGAAACAATGGAAGCGATAGGCATGGAAAGCCCCCTCAAAGATGAGGTAAATTCCTAACATGAGCAAGTGGGACAACTGGTCAGAAAACGATAATGAATCGTCTACAAGAAGTAGAAAAAAACCGGACAAGCGTTTATTTTGTCGAAAAAACAAAAACAAAGCGAAATACGGAAAATCCCTCTATGGACCACATGAATATTTAGAAGAAACAGGCAGGTGCATTTTCTGTACACGCCTAAAAAATAAATCAACCATAACATTCAACAAGGAGACAGACGATGGGTGACAAAGTAAATCCAGATAGACTAGACGACGAAGAACGAACACATTACGACAAGGTAATGGGTGACAACGTGAGGGGATACGCCCCACTCAACCTTGACGACTGTATGGGAATGGCAAGTGGTGGAGATTTAGACCCCGAGAACGCAAAACGGGTACTTGGCGATGTCATCCTATGTGAAGTTAAGGACGAGAACGACGGCGAAGTTATGCGAGGTGGAATCGTAGTGAAAAGTGACGTCGGCACCCGCACATGGCGTCGAGGCAAGGTTACACAAGTTGGCCGTCTGTGTCAGGACGTTGAAGTTGGGGATACTGTCATTTATCCATCCGACAGAGGTCTTCAAATGATTTCAGCTTCGCGCAAGAAGTACGTATTCTTGAACGAAAGTCGTATTTTTTACGTGGAGTCATAAACAAACGGCAGCATCAGTGCATTAAATACTTCTATGAAATTATCAACAGAAGGTTTAATGGCACTGATGCAGCAGAACGTTGTAGAACTGGCGTTTACACGTAGACACGCCAAAGCGGGTTGGCCAATGGGTAGGCGGATGCTCTGTACGCTCGACAGAAATCTACTCCTGTCCCTACCAGGGCGAATGACCCTGAACTTCAAAGTCCCATCTAGCCCACCTCCGTACATAGCAGCCCAATATGGACTCGTCACAACCTTTGATCTCTTTTGGCAGGACTGGCGCAACATTCCAGTTGCCGCAACTGCTGTCGTATCAGCCATCCCCTCCCATACCAAGCAACAACAGGATGAATTTTGGGCATATTTTAGCAGTCGATTCCAAGAAATGAATGCACAGGATAAAATATCATTCATGAAGACTGCGTAATACTTGCAATTAGAACTGGTTACACTAATTAGTTCTATGAATGAATACTTACAAAAAATAGACGAGGGACTGAAACCGTTTTTCCAAAAGAAAATTCGACTTCTCATCAATGACCAGCAATACAAAGAGGGAAGATTCATTTTATACACACATGGGTACTTCTCACTTAATCTAGAAGTTGAAAACGCTAAGAAAAAGAAGACTGAAGTCATCAAAATACCCCTACCGTTTGAATGTGAATACTATCCAGACGAAAGCCTACTCTATTTCGACTACAGAATTCAAAGTTTTACCAAAGAATATAAAATACTAGAGGCACTCATCCGTAAAATGACGGCCCCATCGTTATCCAGATACTACGACAAGATCGTAACTATTGAGGTAAGTCAGTGAGTGAGAAATTATACGCATTTAGCATTGTAACAGGGCAGGTATTCGACATAGAACAGGAAGATATCGAAACCTTGTACACATATCAGGTACCATTGAAGCAAAAACCAAAAGCTAACTGCAAAAAATGTTATGGTCGAGGCTATGTTGACCGCACATCCCAAACTAAAATGTACAATATGTGCCCATGCCTGTCCACGCGCATTGCAGATGGGTACACACCAAGTAAACTATCGATAGAAATGCCACGCTATTATTAAATAGTTTATATGAAAACATATACTTACCATAAAGAACTGCGCGTTATACTCGCTCACGTCCTAAATGCATTAGGCGACCTCGTTATTAAGCGATTAAACGAAGCAGATGAATCTGAAGGTACAGATACCATCAACGTTTCCCTGAAATATGCACCAAAACAGCGTATTCTAAATGATATTGTAAACAAGAACCAACATATCCAACTTCCAGTGATGGCATTATCGATGTCCAACCTTTCTTTCGACAAGGAACGTTCCTTTAACAAGATCGAAGGCTTCATGGTCAATACCGAGGTTCGACCAGAGGGTGGAAGCTTCCCGCAACCTGTTCCAGTGAACCTTGATTTAAATTTCAGCGTTCTAAGTCGTTACCAAAGGGACCTAGATCAGATTATAACCTGTATTTTCGCCAACTTCCACCCCTATATTGTCATATCTTATGCACACCCCGACCTAGGACATGAAGTTAGGTGTGCTATTATGTGGGACGGCAACATAAAGTTCAATTATCCTAACGATATCAAGGATAACATGCCATATAGGATAACCGCAGACTCCAGTTTTAAGGTTATGGGGTGGATTTACAAGAATGCATCGAATCCATACGGCATTATCCACAATATCGACACCTCATTTACCAACGCTTCTGCCATATATGCCGATTTTGACGTTATGCAGTCATTTGAGAGTCCAACAACCACTGATTACCTCACAATTTCAGGTCGACCACAGGTAAAAGCAGTCGATCCGTACGTAATAAGCATGGGTGATACAAGCGTAAGCTTCAATTTAATAGGAGATATGTTCAATTTTGTCGATACACTGGCAATTAGCGCAGTTCCACAGAGTGCATTCCCCCTTTCTTCGTACGAATTACTCAATCCTTTCGTATCTAGTGAGAATCTATCCTCAGAGTACCCTGCATTCTCCGCAGTCCCTCTTTTATCCAGTGATTGGAGCATTACTAACGATAATAGAATACAATTCTTCCTCCCATCGTCCTATGATGCGGGGTTTGTAGACGTTATTGCTATTAGCCCATGGGGAATGGGTCAATTACAGATAGATTCCGTTAGAGAGACGTATAATCCATACGTAAGCGGAACATCTGATCACACAAACTATCAAGAATTTCAATTTCCTTACGTTTCAGGGGTAGAGATTCGATAAACTTTGATAAGTATTTGGAAAGGTAAACTAATGGCACCAACAAATAATGAAATTTTGAACGAAGCGGACGCTATACCGGGATATCGTGGGGGTGCAACCAAGACCACCTCAGCAGGTAAGAGCTTTATTAACACCGTTATAGCTAAAATGCCCTTTAGTTATCAGGTAATTGAGAATATCTCATCATTAAACCCAAAATACGAGACATTTTCTGGTATTTCCTCAGATCGTAGCGTTCGAGTTGGACAGCAATCCGTATTTAAGTCCGATCTAGAGAGTGATCTAGGTGTTGGGTCCGTACTTGTTGATAAAAACTTCCAACAATTCATGTATGCCAACCTTGACCTTGATAAAGTTAAGCGTCTACAGGATTATCGTAAGATGTCAGGGTATTCTACGCTTGCAGATTGCCTAGATGAGATTTGTGACGAGGTTTTTGTTGAAGATAAGGATGAAAAGGTTGTTATTCTTACTGTAAAGGGTGAATATAGCAAAACAATTGAAGATGAAATTGAAAAAGAGTGGATGAGATTTGTCGATATCTTCGAATTTGAAGACAAAGGTTGGCAATACGTTCGAAACATGCTAATTGACGGTGAATTATTCTTCGAAAACGTCATTTCACAGGACCATCCAGAGTTTGGTATCATTGGTGCCGTAGGTGTGCCAACCGAATTGATCAATCCGTTCTATAAGAATGCACATAACGATATTATTGATGGTTTTGCTCTGCGTAGACCTAAAATTAACGACCAAACTGAGAAGATCGATCAAGAAGAACTTGTAATCTTCCAAAAAAATCAGGTAACGTACTTCCATTCAGGTCAATGGAACGAAGATCGCTCAATGCGCCTCCCGTATATTGAAAATGCACGTCGTGCTTACAAGCAATTGTCCCTAGTTGAGGATTCCATCGTCATTTACCGCCTTGTGCGAGCACCAGAACGTATGGCATTCCACGTAGACGTTGGAAACATGTCCCCACCCAAGGCAGAAGCCTACATTAAGAAGCTTATGCAACAATATTGGGCCAAGAAGAGTTACGATACCACTTCTGGTCGTGTTACAAACGTTTATGATCCTCAGTCCATGATGGATTCATACTGGTTCCCAAAAAGAGCAGGCACAGAGGGCACACGAGTCGAGAGACTTGAAGGTGGCCACAACTTGGGTAGTCTTGATGACCTACTTTACTTTTTGCGTAACCTTTACAAGAGCATGAAGGTTCCTGTCGGTCGAATTAACCCTGATGATGTGTACAAAGACGGTACAGAAATGACACGTGAAGAATTACGCTTTGCTAAGTTCCTGATTCGTCTACAGAAACAGATTGCATCGGGCTTGAAAGAGTCGTTCATAACGCATCTGAAGTTGAGAAACATTTGGGACGCTTATAATCTTAAAGAACGTAACCTGAAGATTGTTTTCAACACGCCTACTATGTTCATGATGATGAAACAACAGCAGATGTTTGAATTGCAGTACAACAACTTCAACAACCTGAGCCAGAACGAAGGAATCTCAAACTCCTTCGCCCAAAAGGAATGGCTTGACTTCACAGATGAGTCCATGGCAACCAATCGTGAATGGAGACGCAAGGATGCGGCAATGCAATACGAGTTGGAGCAGATCCTCACCAATGGACCTAACTGGAAGCAGCAAGTTCAGGCGATGCAGGACATATCTGCCGAAATGGAAGCAGGTGGCGGCGGAATGGGCGGGGCAGTAGATACCCCTCCAGACTTTGGACCAGCACCAGACGGAGCAGAGGCACCACCTGAAGGCGCACCAGCACCCGCAGAAGGCGCAGCCCCACCAGAAGGTGGCCAAGCACCAGCAGGAGCAGCGGTACCGCCTCCAGTAGCCTAATAGGAGCCTAAATGGCGAACTACTACAAGCAAGGCGTATTCAACCCGAAGAACCCCAAGAAATACAAGGGGGTTTCACCTATTATATATAGATCGGGTCCAGAATTTCGCCTAATGAAGTTTGCCGACAACTCTGACAAGATCATATACTGGCAATCGGAGTCTGTACCCGTCCCATACATTAAACCAACGGACGGAAGGGTCCATAGGTACTACATTGACTTCACTTTCTACTTCAAAGAGAAGGATGGGACCATTTCAAAGTTCCTAATTGAATATAAACCTTGGAAACAGACCCAATTACCAGTAAGAGGTAGGAAATCAGAGAAGACATGGGTCACCGAGCAGTATAATTACGTGGTCAATCAGGCCAAATGGAAGGCTGCTCGTCAATTTGCCAAGTCAGTTGGCATGAAATTCATTGTATTGACCGAAAAGAACCTTGATAACCCAATGGGCTAGTAGTCTCCGTAGACTCCATCGCGCCCACCAGCACCACCATAGTCCCAACTCTTCTCAGCCTCTTCCTCAGAGTCCTGATCGTATTTTTTATCAGGTTCTAATGTATCAGAACCTTCACGTTTACCATATTCGGCATCATCACTAACTTGATTGGAGCCATGCTCACGAGGAGCATTAGGTTCATAGCTGTAATCGAATCTCTTCAACTTGATATACCATATGATATGGGCGAGGAGTGGGTTAATAGCACCGGGGATATTCTCATCCCTACGTTCCGTAATTTCATAGACATTCGGACCTCTAATCCAATCCTCATAAGCAGGTGAACCGCCACTAACAAAGGAATCATCCATTGTTTTTAAACTGTCGGGGTCACTTAGGGCACAAGTTTCAGTTGATGACGCGCCTGTTTGTTGACTAGAGGGGTAACTGTTCGGGTATCCGCCCCCACCCGGCCTATCCCAACCGACTTCATCTAATCGAACAAGGTCCCCCGCTCTAGGTTCTGCATTCTGGTTGCCAATATACTCAGCAAAATCTTTAATAGGGATCACAAGGGTAAGATCAGCATCTGTTTGTATACCAAACTGCGAAAGCAGTAGACTATCGTTATTAAGTTGAGCAAGTGCCAACATTTCAACAGGTGCCTCCCAAACAGCAGTGGGATTTTCACCATATAGAAAGTCATGAGCACTCAGACTGTAGGGGTTAACGAAATAAGACACAGATGTCCCGTATAGTTCCGTTGCCTCGGACCACCAATTTTCGAACATTTTACGTTCGTTCTCATTGGAGTTCTTATTAATAAACCTTGGTCTGTTTCCATTACATTTCATATAATTATTTAATATAAGGGGGGTTAAAACATAGTTCCAAAGAATAATGAGTTTTCTGAAACAATTCCACCTGCTGCTAGATATTCTATAGTCCACTCAGCAAACGCAACAGGTGATGTGGATCGTTCAATTAGATTATCCATATAAGCCCTCACGAATATCGTATCTGTTGCAGACAATGACGTTACATCCATTGTTACTTGATTGTTCAGGTTCATTGGTGGTACTAAAGCTTTATCCCATGTTGCACTTGTGATAGTTCCAGTGTTACTTCCAGCGTTATCTGTTGCTGTAGTTCCCGTACCTTCATCCAGCAACCATTGTGATACAAGATTTGTGGTCGTTGGGTCAGATCCTTGATCGCCATTAGAGTATAGGTATTTAATTTCATCTGCGGTCAGGGCATCGTTGTAATATAGCACATCAGAAATATCTCCGTTAAACCTCTGAATGCCTGTGCTAAGTTGACCTATATACAACGGTCCAGTGGTGGTCATACTACCCATGGTAGCGGTTGTATCGGTAACGTGGAGAGAGCCATCGATATACAAATCCGCAATAGAATCTGAGCCGTCCCTCCTTAACACGCCCACTAAATGGTGCCAACAGCCATCGTTTACCGCTACCGTTCCATTTGCATCAGCCTGACCACCACTTCCACTATTATCGTTTACTCTAAACGAAGCTACCCCCGTAGATGGATTTCCTACATTAAAAGTCCAAATCGGAGCAGTGTTGTCAGAATCTCTCTTGGTTGCTATTCTCATGTTTGTGGTGGCAGACGTTGTTTTAATCCAAGCGGTAATAGAAAATTCGTCAGATGTTCCTACATCAAAATCAGTTGAATTTGTTACTTCTATAAAGCCACTTGACCCATCAAAACTTAAAACGTCGCTACTTCCGAAGTTCCTCTTACCCATTGGACCATCGATAGCCTTCACAATAGTTGAACCATTATTTGTTCCATCGTTAGAGCCTTTCCAATCTAGATAATCACCATCTAGAGGCCAGTATGATACAAGGTTGGCATCTGATTCGTCGATGTAGCCGTTTTCATAGTCTGTTAGGATTTCTGAGGCTGTTCGTGCATCATTGTAGATTGCTAGGTTTGCGAGTTCACCTTCAAAGGTATAACTAGTTCCAGAATTTTGTCTGCCGATACTATAAGTACCGTAATCAGGTGCAGCAAATCCAGCCAATGCATAACTTGCATTTGCCGATACTATTAATACATTGTCAATATAAAGTTGGGCCGCAACTCCAGTCGAGCCATCCCAAGTAAAGGCGAGATGGTGCCACTTGTTATCGTCGTGACCTGTTCCTGCGTCCATCGCAAAAACATTACCTTGAGTTTTTGATTGCATGTAGAAAAACAGTACCCCTGTATTAGATATTCTGATTAGCGTTCCTGTATATGAAGCACTTCCATCATAATCAGAATAAAGACTTAGGTAGTCTGATAGGTCGGGAGGAGCTTTAA
>Ga0302118_10001746_pt1 | contig 10852 bp, 10 predicted proteins | sample AG5_331_MG_FD_203126 | JGI IMG/M metagenome (GOLD analysis project Ga0302118, IMG submission 203126) | Marine microbial communities from Western Arctic Ocean, Canada - AG5_33.1 | ecosystem: Environmental > Aquatic > Marine > Oceanic | place: Canada: Western Arctic Ocean | collected 2017-10-01 | reverse complement strand
AAACCGGAGCTGCGCGCGGAAGCGCCCTGCCCGATTATTCGCGCATCAAGTAGAATGATCTGCTCATCAGGATGCAACTCAGCCAACCGGCGAGCGCTGGCAAGACCGGTAACCCCGGCCCCCACCACCGCCCAAGGAACGCGATGACGGCCCATCAGCGAAGGGCGTGGTTCCCGCGCCGGCAACAGCTCTGACCAGCCATGCGCATCCGTCGAATACATTACGACGGCCCGTTCTGAATGAAGTCCAGGCTTTGATCCAGCAGCGCTTTCATGCGCGCTTTATCATCAAGGATGGCATTGTGAAGGACAACGTAGTTTCGTTTGATGTGGCCCTTTTCGAAATACTTCAAAGGGCCGCACACCCCCTCTGCCATCAATGCCTCACACAAATCACCGGGCAGCTTCAACGCCAGGCCAAAATTGCCGGATGTTATAAAGATCACACCGTCCGCATAAGCTGCGACCGCACCGAATACGGATTTATAAGCAATGTTCATGGGACCAGGCATTTCAGCCGCCGCGAATACAGCTTCTAGGCGTTGCCGGTATGCGGCATTCATAATTACGCCACCTACACAGCGTGATTAAGGGCCAAATCAAAAGCATCGAAATTACGCAAGGCATGACCTTCGACCAGGTCTGTGGCCCGGTTCATCAATAAAGGTACCCGCTGTTCCGATATGCCGCCATGGGACCGCAAGGGATCCGTCAGGCCGGACAGGTCATGACGCTTTGCCGCCGTTCCCAAAACATGATCTTTGATCGACACAATCACCAAATCGCCCAGACGGTCAGGGGGCAGCTCAAACCGTTCCGCTGCTGCGGCCCTATCCAAAACCAGCTCTATCCCCGGAATACCGCGCAGGCTGCCCGCAAGGGCGGCGGCGTCCGCACCTTCGGGCAAATACGCTGTGGCATAAGACCCCAATGCACCATGATGAACCACATAGGGGTCAGTAATCGGCAGGATCACCCGGGCCTGATCCGGCCCCAGCCAATCGTCCAACAGGCTTTGCAGGTAGATCACCCGTGGCTTCCCGGCATCATCATGTTTGGCGTTCATGCCATGGTCAGCGGTCGCTACGATGGTACAGCCCATGGCGTCCAGCTGGCTGAGGTAGCCATCCAACATGCCATAAAAGTCATTGGCTACGGGGGTATCCGGTGCATGTTTGTGTTGAATATAATCGGTGGTGGACAGATACATGATCTCGGGCCGGCGGCTCTCCATTATCTTAACGCCCGCGGCCAGGACAAAGCCGCTTAGTTCGGCGCTGTAGACATCCGGAACATCCAGGCCAACCATTTCGGGAACGCCGTCGATGCCATGCTCGGCCATAGTCGCCTGATCGGCGAGTTCCGATGAAAATCCAATGCCATGGGGGCCCATCTCCACCCCATGGCCCAACAGGCGGCGCAGCTTATCCTTGGCCGTGATGGCGACAATGGTCGCGCCGGCTTTCTGAAACGCCTGAAATATTGTCGGCGCGCGCAAAAATCGAGGCTCGTTCATCATCACCTCCCCGCCCGTATCAGGGTCCAGGAAATAGTTCCCGCAAATGCCATGAACGCTGGGCGGTGCCCCGGTGATAATGGAAAGATTATTCGGGTTGGTGAAGCTGGGCACCACGCAATCGGCCCGTCGTGCCGTACCTTCTGCTATGACTTTGGCAAAGAACGGTGCCACCCCGGCCTCAATCGCACCTTCGATATAACCTGGCTCGGAGCCATCTATACACAGCACGACAACCGGTCGGTCTGGCCAGGCATAAGCGCGGCCATTGACCTCGATGTCTGGGATGTCCCGGTCGTCTTTGCGTCCGTTCATATCTAGCGTCCCAATAGTTCCGCCCCAAAGTTCCGATCCGGGTCCATTTCAGGCTCCAACCTACCCAAGGGTTTGGAGGCTTCCGATACGGCGCGGGGTAGATACTGCCCGCTGCCCCGTTCCGCATTCAGGGTATCATTCTCGACCACCACCCGGCCCCGGCTTACCACCGTCGTCGGCCAGCCCTTGATCTTAATACCAGCATAGGGGGTGTAGCCAACATTATCATGCAGCATGGCATGTTCGATGGTCTGTTCCAGATCCGGATCCCAAATAGCGATATCCGCGTCCGAGCCAACGGCGATGGTGCCTTTTTGTGGGGCGAGGCCATATAGCTTCGCCACATTGGTGGCGGTCAGGGCGACAAAGCGGTTCAGGTCAATGCGCCCTTTGCCCACACCTTCGGAGAACAGCAAAGGCAGGCGCAGCTCAATCCCCGGCACGCCGTTGGCAATTTTCTTAAACGTCGGTTCCGGCCCCGCCGCCAGCTTACCGCTTTCATCAAAGCGATAGGGCGCATGGTCTGATGAGAAGACCGAGAAGGTGCCGTTGGCCAGGCCGCGCCACATGGCCTCCTGATCCTTATCACTGCGCGGTGGGGGGCTGCAGCAGAACATCGCCCCGTCCATGCCGTCACGTTTTAGATCATCCGCCGTCAGGAACAGATATTGCGGGCAGGTCTCCGCAAAGATTTTCAGGCCTTTGTTTTGTGCCAAACGAATTTCGTCCATGGCCTCTTCGGATGAGACATGCACCACCAGGATCGGTTGATCCATCAGGCGGGAAAGAGCGATGGCGCGGTGCGCCGCCTCCCCCTCACCGGCGCGGGAATGGCTGACCGCATGATACTGCGGCTGCCAGTGGCCGCCATCCAACAGCTTTTCGCTGAGCCAGCGGATCATGTCGTGGTTTTCTGCATGCACCATGACCATGGCGCCGTCACGCCGCGCCGCGGACAGCACGTCCATCATCTGATAATCGTCCAGGCGCAGATCGTCATAGGTCATGTAAACTTTGAAGGAGGTTATACCATCCTTGATCATGGCCGGCAGCTCCTGCCCGATGACCTGGGGCGTTGGGTCCGAGATGATCAGGTGAAAGCCGTAATCGATCACCGCCTTGGGCCCGGCGCATTCGTGATAGGCCTCCACCGTCTGGCGCAGGCTGTCGCCTTTTTGCTGTGCTGCGAACGGGATCACGGTGGTGGTGCCGCCAAAAACAGCAGCCACCGTGCCGGAATAGAAATCATCCGCCGTCATTACGCCCGATGACGAAATCTGTTCAATATGGCAATGACCTTCAACACCACCGGGCAGCACCAGCTTACCCGTCGCATCGATCTCCCGCTCACCCGAACCAAGGTCTTCGCCTAAGGAGACGATGCGGCCAGCTTTGACACCGACATCGGCCTTAAATGTATCGGCGGCGGTGGCAATGGTGCCATTGCGGATCAACAGATCGAAATTAGACATCGTGTGCGACTCCCTATAAATACCCTGCCATTGTCCCGCCGAACGTTAGTTCAACGCAACAGCTGAAATTACTTCTTTCTGTGCTAAGTTTCGGGTCAGGGAATCACAAGTTTGTAGATAATGGGGAGACGGTCATGGCGGACTTATTGGGGATGGATCCAGGGCGGATTGAACGACTGCGCAGCACGGACCGCTTGGCATATTTCGACCCCGCCAAAATCTGGCCCATCCTAGCGCCCAGCGCAAATTGCACTTTGGTCGACATCGGCGCCGGCGTCGGCTTCCTAACCCTGCCCTTCGCCAAAAGCTATCCGGGCGCAAAGGTATACGGCTGCGATATATTGGAAGGCATGGTCGGCTTGCTGGCGGAAGATGCCACCAACCAGGGCCTGGGCAATCTTGAGGCATTATTGATGCAGCCCAACGCCATCGATCTACCCGACGGCACCGCCGACATCATCGTCATGGCGCAATTGCATCACGAATTGGATGAGCCCGAACCCCTGATGGCGGAATGCCACCGCCTGTTGGCACCAGGCGGCACCATCGCCATTATTGATTGGAAAGACGAAGACAACGGCAAAAGCCCCGCCAAAGGCCGCCGCGTCCCCGAAGCCACCATCAACGCCCAATTGACAGGCGCAGGCTTCACCGATTTGCAAAGCCACAACGATATCTACGAATTCCACTGTTTTGTGACGGGGCAAGCCTAATCACGCCCAAATTACAAATTATCCCGAGCCCAAACGTCCTGGGCGGGGGTTTGGGCCGGGTCGTCGTGGCGCAGCTGATAGTAGGGTTCGAACGGTTTATAGACGCTGTGGACCCGGCGTAGTTCTTCAACCGCAGTGTCATGGGCATCCACGCGTAGGTCCATGTGGGCGTAGTGCCGATGACTGTGTGTAATGACGGCGGCTGAGCGTTCGTTAAGATGGGTACCGTCGGCGGCTTGTTGGCCACCCGCGTCCCGGCCCGCCTCCAACACCCTCAACAGGCGCTCGTCCAGATCCTCTGCCGCGTTCGCCACGAACGTTTCTGCCATTGCCGTGACCACGCCTTCACCTGCCAGAACATTGCCCATTGTGATGAAACCGTCGCCCGTGACATGCCCTGACCAGGGCCGGGTATTATCGCCGGTGTGCACGGCTGTTTGGCCACTACCGTCTACAATACCAATTTGGCGATAGGTGATGTTGGCATCATCGTCGGACAATTCCGCCATCACCTTTGCAGGTGCGAAACCCTGTTCCAATAGGCGCAGGGCCAGGCTGCCCAGTTTCAAATTCACAAAGGCCTGGGTAGAAACTGCCCCCAACCCACCCTGAATGGCAGGGCAATAACCGCCAACAGCCAGGGAATAGGTGGCAATGCCAATGCCCAACTGACCTGTTCGGGCGCAACGCGCAATAACGGTGTAGGTCATGTTTCCAACTCCTTATGGATATTACTCAGCGTTTCGCATCACAAATACGCACAACGCTAGAATATTTTTGCAATTCATGATGCCAGAAAACAGATACTAAGTTTGGATATATTTTTATGCGTCTTAAAGATGCAAATTTATCGTGATTACATACTTTACTTGTGCCATCATATTCAAATCTACACACAAGAGGAGATCATGATGTATACGCAAATGAATTTGACAGCAGAAACAGGCAACGACGCCGTATCCTTATGGCAAGTTACAACCGACATTCTTGGCCCGCAACCAATGTCAGGATTTGCGCCAAATGCCTAATTCTGTTTTGAGACACCCTTTGGCCGCGTATGTATTGAAATTAACACCGCAGAGCTGGATGAAGCGCAATTGAAGAATGTGGCTCTTGGCCAAATACTGAGCGACGCATTCAGCAGACCAAGGCTGAAGGGCGCTTGTTTACGAATTTGCAAGTGGGGCGTCTGCGTAATCGTATGTATTTGAGACGCCACAAACAGGCAATTTAAACCAACAGTACTTAGCTGCGTGAACTGAATTTAATGGGTGGGGCATTTGACGGTGCCTCGCCCATAGTTCGTCTCGCCCTTAAGCACTATGTTCCTCGGATGAGTGGCATGCCCCCAAAGGTTAAGATACACTAGTCAGCGTAGAAAGCTATCGGAGGCGCGCAGATGTCGGGTGCACACGAAAATACGGTATCTGAATTAAAGATCCGCCCGCTGCATCCTGCCCTAGGGGCGGAGGTGACGGGTGTTGATCTGGCGCGACCGCTAAGCCCCGAAATATTCGAGGCTATCCACCAGGCATGGATGCAGCATCTGGTGCTGATCTTTCCCCGCCAGGCGATTAGCGACGCACAACAGATCGACTTTGCCCGGCAGTTCGGTGACTTGGAAGTACATCACCAGGACATCATCAGATCAAAATCCGCACCCGAAATATTCAGTGTCTCGAATGTAGACGACGATGGAAAATTGATGGACCCGGGCCACAAATCGGTGGCGCAAATATCACTGGCCCAGCGCTGGCATACGGACAGCTCCTTCCGCCCCGTGCCATCCATGGGGTCAATCCTGCATGGGCTGGAGGTCACGGCGGAGGGCGGGCAGACCTGGTTCACCAACATGTACAACGCATTTGACGCCTTGTCAGAAGATCAACGCCAAAAGATTGATGGACGCAAAGCGCGGCACGATTTTGGCCATATGGCGACCCTGGCTCCCATAAAGCCGTTGAGTGCATCCGAACGGGAGGCGATGCCCCCGGTCTGGCAACCCATGGTCCGCCGGCATCCCGTAACCGGGCGAAAATCCCTCTTCATCTCCCCCATCTATAATAACGCCGTAGAGGGTATGGCTGATAATGATGCGATAGCGTTAATCGCTGAATTGGCAGAATTTGCGGGCAGTGACGCCTTTGTCTATCGCCACACCTGGTCGGCTGATGACATCGTTATGTGGGACAATCGCTGCACCATGCATCAAGTCACGCCCTATGATTTAGGCGTTCGCCGGGTCATGCATCGCGCCACTGTTATGGGCGACGGCCCGGTTATTGCCGGCTGAGGGTTCCCGTATCAACTATGATGCGAATTCCATGCGCCGGGCATATTCATCATCAAAGCGCGCCATAATTTCCACGCTATAGGCAGCGTAATCAAAATCGATCTTTGATGTGACCTCTGATACCATACTCCACATCGCCTCCCGCAATAACGAGCTGCATTTCATGGCGTGGTAGCGGCTGTACAATGCTTCATCCACCGCCCGCTCAAAATAGTTTTCTAACACCCAAGCTTCCTGCTGGGATGAAAGCGTGTTGTTGGAGACAAGGTTACCAAGGTCAAAAAGAGGGCTGGACATGCCCGCATGTTCCCAATCGATCAGCCAGATCCGATCACCGTCATCAATGAAGTTCGCAGCCAGCAAATCGTTGTGCCCCAGCACAGGTGTTATGGGGCCAACACCCGCTTCCAACGCCGCATTGACGCTTCGCAGCCGAGAGATCTCCCCCGTCTCGATGCTGGCGGTCTCATCCAAAAAATAGGCATAATCCCGGCAGACTCGAAACGGCCAAAAGCCGCACACAGGCCCCCGAACATTGGCAAACCCATTGTCATGGGTTTGTTTGATGAGGGTCAGAATGCGCTCAAGGTTGTCTTGAACACGCACGTCGGCTTCCGAATAGGTCCGCCCCTCAACATACATGACCACAATGGCCTCCGCGCCTGCGTAATGAACCTCTGGCGCTATACCAATGGCCGCTGCCGCACGGTTACAGCTGGCGTCATTGGCGCGCAGTACGCCATGTTCGGGCACATCGCCATTAACACGGACGACGTATTTGCCGCTGTCATCGACCACCAGATAATTGTCATTTGAAATACCCCCAGTAAGACGGAGGGGCCGTATGGGAGATATCCAACAGGGCAGTTGATGGACGATGTTTTCGCTGTTGTTCATGGCGGTGTGTTTACAGCAAACTTTCAAGGTCGGCGATACTATCTATGACGTGATCGGCAAATTCCGACAGATCCTCCCAGCTTGATGTTCCCGTTAACACCCCAACGCACAGACCGACGCCTGCGGCCCGTCCCATGTCCATGTCGTGGCGGCTATCCCCCACCACCATTGTCTGCTCAGGCGCCAGGTCCGTCGCGGCGATAAAACCTTTCGCCATACCTGGCCCCGGCTTGATCCCGTGGCCGCTGTCATAGCCGGAAATAAAGTCGAAATCCTTCAGAATGCCAAAAGGCCCTAGACTGGACCTGGCCCCCTGTGCACTGTCGGAGGTGGCCAGCCCCAATATTAGGCCCCGCGCTTTTAGGGTTGCCATGGTTTCAGGCAGGGCTTTTACGGGAACCGCCGCGCGAACGCATTCGCGTTGAAAGAATTCATCCATCATCCCCACCAGATCAGCAAAACCATGATCGGGGGCAATGGCGTCCCAACAAGCTGCAATTTCGCTCGTACTGGCAACCGCTAACAAGCTGCCGGACGCAACCGTACCCGTAGCATCGTCCTGGCCGCTGCCGCTCAGCAGCGCCGCCATCAGCCCGGCGTCACCATGCGCAACGATATTTGCGAGGGCGCGGTACATAGGCACCCACGTCGCATTGAAATCCAATAAAGTGCCATCCTTGTCGAACAAGATGCCCCGGATTGTCATTGCATTATCACTGTCACAACATCATCTTTGCGGCACGCCCGGCCTTTGCCGGGTCTGCCATTCCGGATCGACAAAACTATCCACGTTCGACGGCGGCAGGGGATCATGACCGAGGATGATGTCAGCCGCCTTTTCCGCAACCATGATGGTCGGGGCATTCAGATTGCCGTTGGGGATGGTGGGGAAGACCGAAGCATCCACGACCCGCAGGCCGGCAATCCCGCGCACCCGGCATTCGGGGTCCAGCACCGCCCCCCTATCATCGTCTGCGCCAATCTTGCAGGTGCCCGTGGGGTGATAGGCACTTTCCACATTGGCACGGACCCAGGCATCGACAGCCTCATCCGTGGTGATATTGATACCCGGTTGGATCTCATCACCGCGATAGGCATCGAATGCCGGTTGATTGATGATCTCCCGGGTCAGGCGGATGCACTGGCGGAAGCCTTCACAATCCGCCTCGTTATCCAGATAATTGAACTGGATATCCGGTTTATCCCCGGCATTGGACGAACAGGCTGCCAACCAGCCACGAGCTTGCGGTTTATTCGGACCCACGTGAACTTGAAAGCCATGGCCATCAAAGGCGGCCCGACCGTCATAGCGCATAGCGGCGGGCAGGAAATGATACTGAATATCGGGCCATTGAAGACCGGCGCGGGAGCGGATAAAGGCGCAGGATTCGAAATGATTGGTCGCACCCAGGCCCGATTTGAACAGCCACCACTTTGCCCCAATCAAAAACTTGCTCGCCAGGCCCAACCGCCCATTCAGGGTGATGGGTTGTTGGCATTTGAACTGGAAATAGACCTCCAAATGATCCTGTAGGTTCGCGCCAACGCCGGGCAGCTCGTGCACCTGCTTTATGCCCGCCTTTGCCAACGCTTCGCCGGGGCCAATGCCGGAAAGTTGCAGCAGATGGGGGGAACCAATGGCACCGGCAGCCAGAATAACTTCACCGCTCGCACGGGCCATTTTGCGCACACCACGCTTGTCATAGGTGACGCCGACGGCGCGCTTACCCTCCAACAGTACATGCTGGCTCAACGCGTGGGTCTCAACGTGCAAATTGGGGCGATGGCGGATGGGTTTTAGATAGGCATTGGCGGCACTGCCCCGCACGCCATCCCGCACGGTCATATCCATGCGGCCAAAACCTTCCTGCTGATAACCATTATAATCATCGGTTTGGGGATAGCCCGCCTGCCCGCCCGCATCGATAAAGGCCTGGTACAGTGGGTTCGCCATGCCATTACCGTTGCAGGTATGGACCGGCCCCCCACCACCCCTATAGGCATCTTCGCCATAGTCGCAGGTTTCGGCCCGACGGAAATACGGCAGGCAATCCCGATAGGCCCAACCTGTCGCCCCCAGATCCTCCCATTCATCAAAATCGCCGGCGCAACCGCGCACATAAACCATACCGTTGATAGAGGACGACCCGCCCAAAACCTTGCCACGGGGACAATCCAACCGCCGACCATCAAGGCCGGGTTCTGCCAGGCTTTCAAAACCCCAATTATATTTGGCACTATTCATGGGGATGGATAGCGCGGTGGGCATCTGGATGAACATGCTGCGATCATCACCGCCATATTCCAGCAGCAAAACCTTGATCTTTGGATCCGCACTTAACCGATGGGCCAGAACGCAACCCGCCGAACCCGCACCTACGATGATGTAATCAAACGTGTCGGCAGACGCCTTCACTCGGCTGCCCCGGGCACCCCTACAGCGTTCAGGGCGGCGATATAGCCCCACGTCAGACAAGGCCCCAATGTGGTGCCCGCACCTACGCCTTTTGAGCCGAACGAGTTTGCCATGACATTGCCGGCGGCATACAGCCCGCCGATCATCTCCCCCTCCTGGTTCAGAACCTCGGCCCGTGCGTTGGTGCGCGCACCGCCCTTGGTGGCCAGGAAGCTGGCCTTGAACGGCATGGCATAGAACGGTGCCTGCTCTATCGTGCCCAGGGTGGGGTTGGGTTTGTGGTCAGGGTCGCCGCCCCGGTTCTGGTCCCAGATACTGGCCCCACGTTCGAAATCATCATCCACACCGGCACGGGCGAAATCGCTAAATCGCCGTCCCGTCGCAGCCAAACCATCCGGATCAACGCCTATCTTGCGGGCGAGTTCTTCCAATGTCCCTGCTTCAAAATAATTATCGGGCACAGATTTGCTCGGCATGGCGTGGGGATACTTTTTGGCAAACTGGCTGTCATAGATGCGCCAGGCGGGCAGGTGCGCAGGCGTGCCGGTATCCAGGTCCATTTCGGCGAAGGCCAGGCCGATATTCATCTGCTTCTCATTCACAAAGCGGCGGCCATGGCGGTTGACGATCATGGCATGGGGCAGGAAGTAATCCGCCGCCGGTTGGCCATGTATATGGCCCTCGTACTGCACAGGCGTGACGCCCATAACCAGGGCCTGATCCATATGATCCAGGCGCGCGCCAACCTCTGCCGCCATGCGATGGCCGTCGCCTGTATTGGTGCGGGGCGATGCGGTCCATTCCACGGGCCCTGGAAAATGTTCCGCCATCATCTCCTTGTTCCAGTCGAACCCACCACTGGCCAGAATGACGCCCTGGGTTGCCGCAATTGCAACCCTCTCGCCGGCACGATCTACTTCCAGGCCCGTGACCCGGCCATCCTCCATCAACAGCCGCTGCGCCGCCGTTTCCGACCAGACCTCCACACCGTTATCGAGGCACCCTTTCAGAAGGCCAATGGTCAGCGCGCGGCCCCGTGGATGCCTGCCCGTCAACTTGCGCCAAATCAAACGCGGTAACAGCCGGGGCATGTGCCGTTTTGGATTGGCAAAAAATGACGTGTCGATGACCTCTTCATAAGAAATACGCACATCCGTCGTTGGTTTGCGTATTTTATCGGCCCAGGCACCCAGCTGCCCAATGCGAATGGGCGCGGGGGAAATATTGCGGC
>Ga0302118_10001742_pt1 | contig 10862 bp, 7 predicted proteins | sample AG5_331_MG_FD_203126 | JGI IMG/M metagenome (GOLD analysis project Ga0302118, IMG submission 203126) | Marine microbial communities from Western Arctic Ocean, Canada - AG5_33.1 | ecosystem: Environmental > Aquatic > Marine > Oceanic | place: Canada: Western Arctic Ocean | collected 2017-10-01 | reverse complement strand
CGACGTTGTGTGACGTACTTAAAGACCGAGTACGCGAGCAGCGAAGGACAATCGATCAGCCGCGAGCGAGTACGCTTGATTCGACGCCGCGAGGGGCTGCAAGTAGTGAGGAAACGCCGTAAACGCAAGTTGCTGGGCACGACCACGCAGTGGGTGAACCAGGCGCATTATCCGAACCACGTGTGGAGCTACGATTTTGTATTTGATCGCACGGAGGATGCTCGACAGTTGAAGTGCATGACGGTGGTTGATGAGTTCACGCGGCAGGGTTTTGAAATCACTGTCGGTCGCAGCCTGACAGCAAGCGATGTCATTCGTATTCTCGCCAAACTATTCGCAAAGCACGGTCGGCCAGTCTGCATCAGAAGTGATAACGGACCCGAAATGGTTTCCAGGGCAGTGCAAAATTGGTTGAAGAAAAAGCACGTGGATACGCACTATATTGATCCGGGTAGTCCGTGGCAAAACGGTTACTGCGAGAGTTTCAATTCAATTTTTCGCATGACCGGCCTGGACCGTTGGTTGTTTAGCTCAATGACTGAGGCTCGTGTGGTTATCAATCAATGGTTGGAGGAATACAACACGATCAGGCCGCATGGGTCGCTGAGTGGCATGAACCCGGAACAATTTTTACAGCAATGGACGGAAGGAAATATCAATCAACAATCGAAAATCCTAACAGTTTGACTGGACCAGAAATCTTGGGCTTGCCAATAGGAAATCGCCGCTTTCCGATCGGAGGACTAGGCGATCCGATCCACTTGCTGCCGCCCATTTTCGGACCCGACAATAAATTCCGCTAGAATGAGCCTCCTTTACTAACCGGAACTTGCCAAACGGAACATCAAACGTGGGTGACCAGAACAGCATTTTATTGCATCCTTTCCCGGCCATTAGATTCGTACTTCTATGCGTGTGCGCCCTTATTGCAATCCCGGCATCTGCACAAGAACGAGATCAGTCAACGGTCATCTACGACGCAATTTACTTTGAGCAATTCAACCCCGTCACACTGGAGGACATGATTCGCAATATTCCGGGCGGTGCATCCGTGCTCAGCGGTGGTGGAGGAAACAACAACAACCGGGGGTTCGGCTCGAATGACGTGCAGATCCTGATAGACGGCCGGCGAATGTCAGGCAAAGCCAACAACATGACTACCAACCTGGCAAGAATTCAGGCCGCACAGGTAGAGAGAATCGAATTGATTCGTGGCAACGCGCAAGGTCTCGATATTCGTAACGAAGGGATTATATACAACGTGATTCTTCGTGAAGGGGGGGGTGATTCGTCTACCAGGTTCATTGACGTAGGCGTTACCGCGACCCATGACATGGACTTGGAACCATCTGTACTGGTTTCCTACAACGCCAATCGTGGTGTGCTGACTTCCAGCTTTAGCTATGAATATGATACGACGCCACGGCTCGAAAAAACTAACGAGAATGTATTGGAGCCGGACCGTTCGCCGAGAGAGTTTCGCGCCCTGGCTACAGAAAGGATCAGAGCTAGCCACATACTGACGGGCACGTTTGGATACGAGTTCCAGGGTGGTACGACGCTAAACCTGAACGCGCTCTATTCCGACAATGAACATACTCAGTACAGACTGGAAGATCAGTATCTCATCGGTCCGGGCAGTACGCTGATCCCGTCCGCGATTGAAGATGGCGACATCCGCTTTGAGAACCTGAACTTTGAAATCGGCGGCGATTTGGAATTCGACTTCGGAAGGATCGGCCGTCTCAAGACACTTTTCGTCCTGAATCGAACTGAAAATGACGACGTGATTATGCAAGACGAGATAGCGAATGGCGTTACTACCCGCCTGTTCTCAAGCATCGCCGATTATGACGAGGGCGAAACTATTTTGCGCTCGACCATGACCAGCAACTTCGGCCGGCATACTTGGGAGTACGGCGCAGAGGGAGCCTTTAACACGCTGGACAGGAGCTTCGCCTTCAACGCTGATCCACTGGAAAACGCTATCGTCGAGGAGGATCGCTACGACATATTCGTCACGTACAGCATCCCACTGTCGGGGAAGCTAAACTTGCAAGCCGCTCTCACCGAAGAGCTGTCGACCATCTATCAGAACCGGGACGGCCTGACGAACGAGCGCGATTTTCAGTATCTTAAGCCGCGTCTTGAGCTCCGCTATGACCAGACGCCGTCTGACCAGTTTCGCCTATTAGTAGAACGCACCGTTAGCCAGCTGAATCTCAATGACTTCGTCGCCAGCCGCAACGTCAACGATGACACCATCAATTTCGGCAATTCGAATCTGGAACCAGAATCAACCTGGACCTACACCCTGGGCTACGAACGACGTTTTGCCGATGATGGAGGCTCGCTTGAGCTGGAGGTTCTTTACCAGGACGTCTCCGATCACATTGACAAGATTCTGATAGGGACGGATGACTCCGGAATAGGAAATATTGGTTCGGCACAGAGATTAAACGTCAATGTCGATCTCACTACCCGGTTTGGATTTATCGGTGTGCCAACTGCGGTGCTGACATTTTCTTATACTTATGATGACAATGAGGTCTCCGATCCGTTCACGGGCGAAAAGCGGAGGACAAAGAATTCCACCCCTCACTATTTTCGGGTGAATTACCGCCATAACGTAACAAACACGAATTTCGCCTATGGCATTGTTGCGCACCGACGCACCTATCGCGAACGCCAGGATGTGTCCCTGTATGAGTTATCTAAACTCCAAACCCACCTCAACCATGTTTTTGCCGAATATAACTTCACCGAAAATGTAAAGATGCGTTTCCAGGCAGCGCATAATCTGAATCGCGACGGGCGCACGTTTGACAGAACCATCTACGACGGCAATATCGCCAATGGCGTTGTCGATAGAATCGAACACCAATACTTTATAGTAGTCCCAGATTACGTCCTCAGTCTGCAGGCAACGTTTTGATTTGATGTTGGCAATGTACCCCGTCAGTAGGTACTGACAACTTAACTGCTGTTATTCAAATTAAACGGTCGAACCGATTTTCCGGTGTTCTAAGCGAGCTTTTTCGGCTTTGCTCTCTTGCCTGTTGGCGCCGCGTGACCCCTCATCCCAGCAAGCTGCTCTTTGAATTGTCTGGATGCGATTGAACACATCGCCGACCACTGAGAGCTGTACTCCTGACCGTGCTCAAAAACCATCCGTACTGCCCGTTCCCTAACATCTGGGGAATATCGATTTGCTTTGTTCATGCTCCAATCCTCTCAAGAAATGGAGTCTCCGGTAAACCCGGGGCGGTTCAGCCAACAAATAACAGGCGACTGGTAGAATGGAGTCTTAGTTAAAGCAAGACAACTAACCTAACCCTTTTACGTGACGAACCTTGACAAGGAGAAACACGAATATGGCTTCAACGTACACACGAGAGGATAGCTATAACGCTGCCGCTTCCCTCATTTCGCGTGTCCGTTATACTGGGGGAGCTTCAGTTCGACCCCTTTTCGTGGACGTTACTCCGCCTCGGTGACGCACCTTGCGGGATCGGACTCGGCGAGGACGTGTGGCATATGTCCGGTGTGGATGTAATCCGCAGCTAACTTCCCGGCCATTGGTCCCCGTCCGAATCCCGATGATGCCAGGCCGCTGACAATAAAGAGATTGTCCCTATCAGGAATCTTCCCGATGATTGGTGAGCCGTCCAGAGAGAAAGGCATTGAACCCGCCCATGTTCGAACGGCCGGGTGATTTGCCACCACAGGCACTACCTCTGATGCGTGTTGCCGATTGACCTCGATGCCCATCGGATCAGGTGTTGTACTAAATCCCACGTCCTCGCGATCGCCGCCAAATATGATCTCACCGTTTTTGCGTTGACGTCCGTACAGGTGTCGAACCAACCGCCGCTTTCCCTTATGCGTTAAGTACGGTGGTGTCGTTTCGTCGGAACCATTGTCTCGACTCCACGCGAAGGTGGACTCTGCAGACGAAATAGTCTGAAAAATTCGAGGTGGAAGACTCTTCGTGGCCCACATCTGACCTCTGATCGGAATGATGGGAATATTTAATCCCAACAACTTGCCTACGGGGCCACACCAGGCACCAGTGGCAAGTACAAGGGTCTGACAGATAAATTCTGCTTTGTCTGTGCGAACTGAGTATCCACTATTACCGTGAATATGAATTGCAGTAACGTTCTGGCCCGTATTGATGGTTGCACCCGAGTTCTGAGCAGCGTGGGCGAAGGCCTGAGTTGACTTCACTGGGTCAGCCTGCCCCCGGCCACCAGGAAGGTGCATGTATCCGAGCAAATCCAGACTAATTTCCGGCTCGATGGCGCGCGCTTCTTGCGGGGTTAGAAGCTCGACGTCATAGCCATTCGACTTCTGTGACAATACCCGATTCTTGATAAAGTCATACTGCTCTTCGGTGTGGATTCCTGTGAGTGAACCCGACTGGCGGAACTCCATGTCATAGCCCATATCGATTTGCAGTTGCTTGAAAATCTCCAGACTGCCCATCGTTAAATAGGACTGCAGGTCCGGCATGTTGCCCCAGCCTGGACCGCCAAGACCGCCCATGTTTTGCCCGGAGGCTTCGGATGCGATTTCACCCCGCTCCAGAATGGTAACGCTTCGTCCATGCTGGGCCAGGTGAAAGGCTGTTGCGGCTCCAGCCATACCGCCGCCAATTATCAGAATCTCTGATTCAGAAACCTTGTTCTGTCCCATAGCGCTGAAGGGTAGCCAACCGGTAGCTGCTAGTGTGCCGATGCCGGTGATGACGCGACGGCGGTCAGTATTCACAGAACGTTCCGAGGTCGATTTCGAGCTTAAGTTCGAGTACTGCTGTGCCATATCCCCACCTTTTAATTAGTAGTTCCAATACTAACATTCACCCGTATCAGTTCAGAATTTGGTAAAGACTACTTACTTAACTGACCCCTATTGTTCCTCGTGTCAGAGCGAAATCATTGCACGATCGACTTCCGCAATGTGGCGCTGCTTGTCAGCCTCACTGAGGAAGCTCGCGGTGAAGGCGTTACGCGCCAGTGCATGAATGTCGGCGTCGTTCAGATTTAGCGCCTGCTGTGTGCGGAGAAAATTTTCACCAATGTATCCTCCAAAATACGCAGGATCATCGGAATTTATCGTGACGCACAACCCGCGCTGCAGGAGTCGTTTGAGATTATGCTGCTCTAGCGTTTCGAATACGCGAAGCTTTACGTTCGATAGGGGACAAACGGTCAACGGTATCTGCTCGTCGACCAACCGCTGCACTAGCGCTGGATCCTCCAGGCAGCGTACACCGTGATCTATGCGCTCGACTTTGAGTAAATCCAGTGCCTCACGGATGTACGCGGGTGGACCCTCCTCTCCCGCATGTGCAACTGTTAAGAAGCCTTCCGTTCGCGCGCGGTCAAAGACGCTCACGAACTTGGATGGTGGATACCCGGCTTCCGACGAGTCCAGGCCAACTGCGTGAATTTTGTCTTTAAATGGAAGGGCCTCCTCGAGCGTTGCCATAGCCGCTTCTGCGCTGAGATGTCGGAGGAAACACATGATCAGCCTGTAGGTGATGCCCAGCTGGGACTGACCGTCCTGCAATGCGCCGTCAATGCCATCGATGACTGTCGCGAATTCGACATCGCGTTCAGTATGCATCTGCGGATCAAAGAATATTTCAACATGACGAACGTTGTCATCCGCAGCCCGCTTGAGATAGGCCGAGGTCAGGTCGTAGAAGTCTTGCGCCTTCTTAAGAACCTGGGCACCCGCGTAGTAAATATCCAGAAAAGTCTGGAGGTTGGAAAAATTGTAGGCAGCCCGAATCTCATCCACGTTGCCATAGGGCAAACTGATTCGGTTTCGTTGCGCCAGCAGCATCATCATCTCGGGCTCAAGCGTCCCTTCGATGTGTAGGTGAAGCTCTGCCTTCGGCAAGCGCTGGATAAGGGTTACTGGATTCATGGTTAGCTCGCGAACGGGAAAGAATGGTTTAGCATGTTTGCGGTGACGAATCTGCATCATCTGCTGAGAGAAAATAGGGGCCGGTGGTAACTCCGTAACTTAAAGGACCAAAATGAAGCCCAGCTAATAACGAGCGACCTGAGAGCAACGTCCGAATCGGCTCCCAAATTAGTTTGGAAATTCTTGTCTAGGAATTTCCGCACGGTCGATTGTCCAAGAGACCTATAGCAATACGTTACATAGTTACCACCGGCACTTGCTCATTTATGCTCGGCCCCGCCATGCGTGAAAACACTCCTCGCCAGTCGATGGGCTCACCGTTTCGCCGCACACGGCAACCATTTCTATTGTGCTAACACTCTTTCCTTCGCCGACCAAATTTCCCGACCACCCACTATTGTGCTGACAATGGGCAGGTAGCGGATTCGGTCCGCATCCATTTCGAAAAAGTTATCTTCGATGATGGTGAAGTCGGCCAGTTTGCCAACCTCAATAGTGCCAAGCCTGTCTTCGCTAAAAGTCTGGAAGGCCGGCGCCCAGGCGTGCAGCCGAATAGCTTCCTTGCGGTCGACGGCTTCCTCCGGCCCGTACACCCGACCGTCCCAGCCCTTGCGGGTGATCCCCGTCCAGAGTGTGACGCTTGGTCCATAGGGCGCGCCGTCGGACCCCCAACTGACCCAGACGCCAGCGTCTTGCAGGGATTTCGTCGGGTTCATTGTGGCCTCACGTTCACCCGCAAGCGACTCAACGGCGAATGCGCCGAGACCGACCGTAAACGCGGGTTGGCTCGCGACACCAATGTCATGTTTTGCCATGGTTGCCATGACCTCTGCCGATGGCTTAACGGCAACGTGGTGCAAGTAGTGGCGATGGTTCTCCCGCGGGAGATCCGTCAGGATTCGGTCGAGTTGTTCGACCACCATTTCGACTGCACCGTCGCCCATGGTGTGGATGCCAAGTTGCCAACCGAGTTCGTGCGCTCTTTTCGCTACCGGGTAAAACGCTTCGGCAGGAATCCGAATGGCGCCGGTATATTCGGGCCGATCTTCATAGCCCTCCGTCGACCAGTAGGCCGGCGCACTGAGCCCGCCGTCGATACTCATTTTGATCGCGCCAATTTTTAGTCGCTCGTTGCCGAAGCCCGTAATAATTCCAAGGCCTTCCAGCTCGGCAATGGCAACCTCAACTGATTCGTCGAGATCGTCAAACACGTCATAGCCCGGTCGAAGGCGAATCTGCAACGTTGCGCGCGGCAAGTTTTCTCCGTCACTTTCGTACAGCGCCTGGAAATGCCGCAACTGATCGGGTCTGACGCCCGCGACATTGACACTGCTAACGCCGGTACTTGCGAACTGCAGCAACAATGATTTCAAGTTATCGAGGGAAGCTGCGCTGGCCGGCGGCGGTGGCGCGACATCGGCCGCGAGTCGTCGCGCGGAGTCATACAGACGACCGTTGGGTTCGCCATCATCGTCGTGACCGATGTGACCGCCGCCAGGAAAAGTTGTCGCCCGATCGATGCCAGCCGCCTCAAGCGCCATCGAATTGAGGACGGTCGTGTGCGGACCACGAATGAGAAGCACAGGATTTGTGTTCGTTCCAACGTCAAGGTCAGGAGCGGTGGGCAGTATGTCGTTGTGCCAAACCTCGCGACTGAGTGCGCCGGTAATCCACTCCGCCGGTCCGACCCGCGCCGCTTCCTTTTGCAGTGCCGCCTGCAATTCCGCAATCGTCCTTGCCTCGCGAACCCAGCCAGGCACCTCGAAGATGAGCCCACCCTCCCATTCCATCAAAGCACCGTAACCAGAACCTGCGTGCACGTGATTGTCGAATAATCCGGGCAGCATCATGGCGCCGCCCAAGTCGACTAGCTCAGTTGATTCGCCGGCGATGCTGCGAGCGCTGGAATCTGATCCGACAAAAATAATCTCGCCGTCACGAACGCCTACCGCAGTGTGTGCCTTTGTTGCATCGGCTGGAACGCCTGTATACACCTCGCCGTTGACATAGATCGTGTCCGCGGCATCGACCGACACAGGATTCGCAGGATCAGTGCAGCCATTGAGTGCTGCAGCCAACACAAGCCCGCAAAGGGTGCGAAAAATTGTTCTCCACATGGTTTGACGACTCCTGGTTTCCAGGTGCAACCGCAAACAGGCACCGGATTATTCTGGGAAATTCAGTTTAGTATAGAACAGTGAGCGCCGGTCTCCTTCGCAAACAATGGAAACAATGGGACAGGCACCTCCGCAGTCCAGGCGGCCATTGACAGGCGTCTCCAACCGAAGCGCCTATTTTTAATTCGCAGGTTTGGCGATTTAACTGCCATTGATTGAGTCTGGCACTAAAAGGACACCCATAATTAATTTGGCCCATTAGCATACGCATTGACAGTATGAGCATTCGCAGGCAAATCGAATATCAGCGCATCAGTCGTGGGTGTCCTTATTGTTTGAGTCTGGCAGCAATAACCCTCAGGCTCCGAATCCGCTTTCTATCATTGCCGCTAGCTCACGCAGCTGCATTGCTGCACAAAAGACGTACTAGTCCACATATTTTGCTAATTTGTGCCTGTCCCTTATTCTCTCTCCGGAAGAGAGTTATTTGTTACCGCACATTGGCATCGTTTATTTGAGGATGCTGAAATGATCAAGCCGTTCGTTTCTCTTGCGCGATACAAACTGCGCGCCGCTAAAACCGTTTCACGTCCTTGACTTTTGCTGGCGTCAGCTCATAAATCGTGGCAGTCAGTAATTCGACGAGCCCATCAAAGTCGTTTCGATTAATCACGCCGTAATGCGTATGCAGATAGCGCGTAGGTACTGTCAGGTTGACGCTCGGCGTGCCCGCGAAAGCTTTCTGCATCTCCGCTCCGTCCTCACCGTAGCCTGGTTGAACATTAAACTGCAGGGGTATCTTATTTCGTGCCGCGAGATCTATAACAAGGTTTTTCAGGTTGTCATTCGGAATCATCGATGCGTCGAACAGAAACATGCCGGGACCATTACCGAGAATCTCCTGTGCCTCGTCCAGGCTAATGCCGGGATAGTCCGCCGCCACACCAGCCTCCAGGCTAATGCCAATATCCGGCTTTACCAGATAGCTGCTCGTATGCGCGCCGCGCAGGCCGATTTCTTCCTGAGTCGTGGCAACGAAATAGACGTTGGCGGGAGGGCGCTTGTTCTTGAGCCGCTTCATGACCTCGACCATGACTGCCAGGCCGACCCGGTCATCCCAGGCCTTGCCGACATATAGTTCACTGCCATTCAGAATCTCAAACTCCGTGTCAGGGGCGATCGGATTTCCGGGCCTGATTCCCAGGCGCTCCATGGCGTCCTCACGGCTGCTTGCGCCAACGTCCAGAAAGATATCGTTATGCTCGGGAACTAGTGATCTTTCCGAGCCTCGCGGTATCACGTGGATCGTCTTCAGACCGCTAATAGCTATGACGTAGCCTTTTGCGGTCAGCACCCTGAAGCGCTGGTTGAGCAGTGCCTGCGGCAGGATGCCGCCCAATACCTGGTACTTTAGATAGCCATCGTCCGTGATGCGCTTGACCATCATTCCGACCTCGTCCATGTGGGCCGCAATCATGATATTGGGAGCATCCTGTGAGTGCTCAATGATGCCGATGACCGAGCCAAGGCCGTCTATCTCGATTCGATCGGCCAACGGCTCCATCTCTCGCCGGATGATGGTACGAACCGGTCCCTCGAATCCGGAGGGACCGTGAGCATTAGAGAGTTCTTCGAGAAGCTTTGCCGCTGCATCCATTGAGTTCGGCGGCGCCTGAGCCGCAGCATTGGCTCCGACAGCCATAATCAGGATTGCCAGAATAAGTCGATTAGTCATGTTCTTCTCTCTTTTTCCCGTTCTTGGGGTGCAGGATATGCCAGTAGCAATGGCCGCTTTGTGGTCTTCCTCGGGTTTCGTGGACATCTTGATCTAGGGCGACAATACGCCCGGGAGGTGTGACATGAGCCGAAGAAAACGCTCTAGCGCCGAGTTTAGGCGCGAAGCTTGGCGGCATGCAAGCGAAGAAGGTGTTAACGATGCGCTGGCCAAACAATGGGACAGGCACCTCCGCAAATGGCAACCAAACAATGGGCCAGGCACCTCCGCAGGTCAGGCGGCCATTGACAGGCCTCTCCATCCGAAGCACCTATTTTTAATTCGCAGGTTTGGCGATTTAACTGCCATTGATTGAGTCTGGCACTAAAAGGACACCCATAATTAATATGTCCCATTAGCGTACGCATCGACAGTATGAGCATTCGCAGGCAAGTCGAAAATCAGCACATCAGTCGTGGGTGTCCTTATTGTTCGATAACCCTCAGGCACCGAACCCGCTTTCTATCATTGCCGCTAGCTCACGTAGCTGCATTGCTGCACAAAAGACGTATTAGCCCACATATTTTGCTAATTTGTGCCTGTCCCTTATTCGTTGCGTAACCGTGTAGAGGTCGAAATATTCAACAGGCCGTCTTCATCAGTTACATTATTAACAGACGCTCGAAAACGCCTTAGTCGGAAAACATAATGTTAAAAACAAAATGCACTTCTCTTATCGCTTTGATCGCTGGTTTGTTAACTCTCCTGGCATGTTCTGATCCCAATACAGAGGCCAATGACCCTGCGGACAGCGCGCCAGTTGCGGTGCAGACGACTGCTGCACCGGGACCGCTGACAAACAAGACGCTTGAGCGGTTGATGGCGCGTTCTGAACCTCGAGTTCCTCCAGGAGCGACTGCCCCTGGATTTGTGGTTGATCCCAGCTGGCCTAAACCCTTACCCAATAATTGGTTGATCGGTCAGGTGGGTGGGCTGACCGTCGATTCCCACGATAATGTCTGGGTATACCACCGCGGAAGATCTTTGGATGAAAGTTCTGTTCGGGGTCTTGGTGTCGCAGGTACAGATGCCAA
>Ga0302118_10001741_pt1 | contig 10862 bp, 4 predicted proteins | sample AG5_331_MG_FD_203126 | JGI IMG/M metagenome (GOLD analysis project Ga0302118, IMG submission 203126) | Marine microbial communities from Western Arctic Ocean, Canada - AG5_33.1 | ecosystem: Environmental > Aquatic > Marine > Oceanic | place: Canada: Western Arctic Ocean | collected 2017-10-01 | reverse complement strand
TCAGGTCGGCGCTGACGGCGCGATCGCCGTTCACCAGAATGCGATTCAGGCGGCCCGGATGGTCGCGCAGCACCCGGAGTCGTCAGAGCGGGTCTTCGTTACGATCCAGTCGACTGGCGGGGACTTCGGTCTCGCCGGCGATCCCGGGGCCGGAGCGTGGACCGGTGGCCTGGCAGGTGTCGTGAAGACCGCGGCTCGCGAATGGCCCGGTGCATCACTCAAGGCCATCGATGTAGCCGATCCCTCGACCGCGGCGGCCGAGATTATCGACGAACTCTTCCTTGGCGGTCCGGCCCTCGAAGTTGGCATTGGGGCCGACGGCGCCCGGGTGGTCGTGCAGATCGAGCCGCTAACGATGACCGGAACAAAGTCTGTGGCACTCGAGCCTGGATCCGTGATTGTCGTGTCGGGCGGAGCGCGAGGCGTTACCGGAAGTTCGGTCGCACGCCTCGCCGAAGAGTGGAATGTGAAGCTTGCTCTCCTTGGGCGGTCAGCTCTTGCTGAGTGGCCTGAGGGCGTTCCTCTCTCGACCGACTCCGTGCAGATCACGGGAGCCCTCGCGGCTGTCGCAAGTAAGAAGGGCGAGACGGTCGACTTCGCGGGCATTCAGAAGCAGGCGCAGTCACTCGCGGCGAGTGCCGAGGTGCAGATGTCATTGGCCAATCTCGACGCCCGCGGCGTCGACGCCATGTATCTGAGCGCGGACGTCAACAATCCTGCGCAGGTTCAGGCAGCGCTCGATCAGGTGCGCCAGACTTGGGGCTCGATCGACGGCATCGTTCATGGGGCCGGGGTGCTGCGTGACAAGGCGATCGTAGACATGACGCCCGACCGGGTAGCAGATGTGTTCGGCCCGAAGGTCGGCGGTCTGTCCGTACTGCTCGAGGCGACGAAAGAGGACCCGATCCAATTAATCGCGATCTTCTCTTCGATCGCGGCACGAGCTGGAAACGCAGGCCAGTCGGCCTACGCTGCTGCTAATGAAGTGCTCAATAAGGTTGCTGCCGCTGAGGCACAACGCCGCGGCGAGTGGTGCCGGGTGCGGTCCTACAACTGGGGCCCGTGGGCGGGCGGAATGGTCGATGCAGGCCTGGCCGCTCACTTCGAGAAGCAGGGCATCGCTCTTCTTGATGTCGATCTCGGCGCTCAGTTCTTCGTCGATGAGCTCAGTTTGGACGGTGAGGGCGTCGAGCGCGTCGTGCTCGCGGCTCCTTCGTTCCCGGCGAGCATGCACACGCTTTCGTTCCCGGCCGCGACAGCGCTCGAGGCTGCGGGCAACGGATCGGCGAATGGCCGACTCGCTCCTGCGATGGTTGCTGACTTTGCGCTGCGGATCGGACAGGCCCTCAAGCCTGTCCGGACCATGCGCATGTACCTGGAAGACTTCGTGATCGCGATGCCCGGTCAGGACACGAACCCGTCGGAGGGTGGTCACACCGTCGAGGTTCATCCGATCGAGGGTGCGATCCCCGGGTACCGCCTCATGTTCAAGGACGCGGTAGGTACGGTGCACCATGAGACGACGGTTCGGTACGATGAGAATGGCGCGACCCCGCCACCGTCGGTCCCGTCAGGTGGCCTGGAGCCGTGGCCGTTCGAGCCGGAAGGCGCCTATGAGGTTCTCGGGAACGCGAGTTCCTATCGCTCGATCGTCGACTTGGAGGGCGTATCCGAAGAGGGTGGGATGGCGTTGCTGAGAAGTGCCACCAGTCTTGGGTGGCCGCCCAAGGCGTTCTCGCGTGGGTTTGACCCGGCGACGTTCGAGGGGCTCCTGCAACTCGGAGAGCTCTGGACGCACCAGAAGGCCGGTGCCATGGAGAAGATCGCCAGCATGGGCACGATGGTCGTGCACCACCTCGAGTCGATTCCTGAGCAGCTGAGGTCGGCGTTCCGGGCACGTCAGACGGAGCGAGGCACGCTGTTCGATTTCATTCTTGCGACTGAAGATGGCGACCTCGTTGCCGAGCTGCGCGAAGTGCAGTTCGATGCGCCGGGCGCCTGATCGAAAAAGTTGAACGGAGTCGTACATGAGTAGTTTTGAGCCCATCGCGGTTGTTGGGCGTTCCTGCGTGTTGCCCGGGGCGCTGAGCCCTGAGGCTTTGTTCGAAGCCGTTCGGGACGCCCGCGTCCTTATTGGAGAGGCGCCTGCCGGAGCTTGGGGGATCGACTCTGAGAAGCTGCTGGCGGACAAGTCGCCGGGTGTCGGTGCAGAGCACGTCGTGAGCAATCGTGGTGGGTATGTCACCGGCTTCGACGAGGTCTTCGACGTATCTACGTTTGCCGACCGCATCGATGAGCCCCACCGTCTCGACACGCTGACCCAGTGGCTGCTTCATTGCGCGGGGGTCGCTCTCGGGGAAGCGGGCGTTGATACACCGCCGCCTGGGACTGGGCTGGTGATCGGCAACCTTTCATATCCGACAGTCGAGCACACTCGCTTCGTTGAAGATTTTTGGCTTGGCGAGGGACAGAATGCGCCGAAGCCTAGCCTGGATGATGGCAGGTCCGATGCCCGGAATCGCTTCTCCTCGGGTGGGCCGGCGCATGTCGTAGCGGCTGCATATGGGCTCACAGGCGACGTGTTTGCGCTCGACGCTGCCTGCGCGTCCTCACTCTACGCCCTGGAGATCGCCTGTCGGCGCCTCCAAGACCGCGAATCCGACCTCATGTTGGCGGGCGGTGTGGCACGTGCGGATCCACTCTTTATTCACCTGGGATTCACCGCGCTTCAGGCGTTGAGCCCGACAGGCCAGTCACGTCCGTTCCACAAGGCCGCAGACGGATTGCTCCCCGCTGAAGGTGCGGGACTAGTCGCACTCAAGCGGCTCGACGATGCTGTGGAGTCGGGCGACCGGATCTTTGGAGTCATTCGCGGGATCGGCCTCTCTAACGACGGGCGGCAGAGTGGATTCCTTGCCCCCTCGGCGGACGGACAGGTGCGGGCCATGAAGTCCGCGTACGCCCAGGCCGGACTAACCCCTCAGGACATCGGGTTCATCGAGTGCCACGCCACGGGAACGCCCCGAGGCGACAGCATCGAACTCGAGTCTCTTGCTCTGCTGTGGGGTGACGGACCTAAGCCAGCGATCGGGTCACTGAAGGGCAACATCGGGCATCCGATTACTGCATCGGGAGTCGCGAGCCTCCTCAAGATGCTCAGCGCTTTCGAAGCGGGGCTCCTCCCACCAACGCCCTGCGATGATCCGCTCAGTATGATCGATGAGCAGGGCTTCCGTCTGCTGGCCGAAGCCGAGCCCTGGAAGAGCAAGGGCCCGCGCCGCGCGGCGATCTCGAACTTTGGCTTTGGCGGGAACAACGCCCACCTGATCGTCGAGGAATGGACGGGCGAGGCACCTGCGGTGTCTTTGCCGCGACCTGATCCTGCCGAAAAGATCGCGCAGGCCGTGGCAATCTCGGCCCTCGGTGTGATCGCGGGCGACCAGGTCGGGCTTCCGGCCTTCGTGCGTCGATTGGTCGAGGCGAGAGGAGAGCAGTCAACGCGGACCGAAGAGATCGTTCTTTCGATGACGAAGCTCGGGTTTCCTCCGAATGATTTGCAGGAAAGCCTTGCCCAACAAACATCGATCCTCCAAGTGATCGAAGAGGCCCTGGGTCAGGTCGGCGGCCTCAATCCTGATCGGACGGGTGTCTACATTGGGATGTGCGTCGATCCTCAGGTAGCTCGACACGGATTGCGTGTTCGCCTTCAGGAATTGCTTGGCCCCGACGCCGATATGGCCGGTTGGCGCGATGTTAATGATCGGGCGGCGCGTCATCTGACGGCCGCCGGAGTAATCGGCTGCATGCCGAACATTCCTGCCAATCGCGTACACGCACAGCAGGATTGGCGCGCCCCTGGCTTTACGGTCGCGAGCGAGGAGCTGTCTGGCCTCGACGCGCTGAAGCTCGCAGTCCGTGCGCTCCAGGCCGGTGAGATCGACGCGGCTCTCGTGGGGGCATCGGATTTCTCCCACGAGCTGTCGCACCGCGCTGCAGCGGCATCCGTGCTGCCCGCAGATCGCCAGCGACCCGGAGATGTGGCGGTCGCGATGGTCCTCATGCGTGAGCGTGATGCGACCGAGAAGGGCTATCCCATCTTCGCTTCGATCGTCGAGGATATGGACGAGCCTGAAGTCGGAGCGGTAGACCTCGCCCTCGTGCCAGAGGCCGGTGAGAGCGAAGTGACGGCGCGGTTCGGCCACGCTCACGGAGCGTCGGGGCTGCTCCACCTCGCAGCGGGTGCAGTCACGGCTCACCTGGGCGCTGTGATTGATCGAGAGGGCGCTTGGCCTGCTCCTCGACGTCAGGATCTGGTTCACACCACCGCGTCCGTGACCTCGTACTCGGGGCTCGCGTCGACCGTTCAGCTGGCAGCTCCTGCGGCTACGGCGGATGCCATCTCGCCTGTCGACGCGCCAGTGATCCACTTCTATGCCGCTGATTCGATGAGCGAGTTATCTGCGACGGTGGCTGCTGGCCTGCAGGTCCATCAGGGCAGTGTTCGACTGGCCCTCGTGGGGCAAACTGTCGAAGAAGTGGAGCGTCTCCGAGCCCATGCCGCCGGTGAGTTGGCGGGAGGACGTGTGCCGTCTGCACCGGGGTTGTGCTATGGCGAAGGCAAGCCGGAAGGCGAAGTCGCGTTCTGCTACACCGGAGCGGCGGCCGCTTACCCAGGCGCGGCGAGAGATCTTCTCCTCGCCTTCCCAAAGATTGGTCACAACCTCGCAGTGAAATTCGACGGAACTCCGAGCCTCGCTGCCACGTTGTACGGCGCCGATGTTGAGCCGTTCTCTCCGGCGACCCAGCTACAGGGTTCGTCCTTTGTCTGTCAGGCGCACACGGAGTTCACGCGCGACATTCTCGGCATGAGACCTCAGGTTGCTCTTGGGCTCTCGTCGGGTGAGACGAACTCTCTCATGGCGTTCGGTGTCTGGCACGACCTCGATGACATGCTCGGCGAGATTAATACGTCCGAGATGTACGCGAATCAGTTGACCGGCGAGTGCCGGTCTGCGGCGGCATACTGGGGACTGCCCGAAGGCGAGCTACCCGACTGGAAGAACTTCCGCATTGCCGCTCCAATCGCGGTCGTCGAGGCGGCGATGGAGGGCGAGGATCGTGTCTATCTAACGGTTATCCACCACTACGAAGACGTGGTCATCGGCGGAGATGCTGCTGGCTGTGATCGAGTGGTTGAGGCGGTTGGACGGAACAAGGCGATTCAGCTCGGCCTAGACATGATCGTCCACGCCGCGCCACTGGCCCCATTCAAGAAGACCTGGCATGACATTCACTCGCGCGACACGCGCGAGGTGCCCGATATCCGGTTCTACACGAATGCCGGAAACCGTGCCTATGTACCGACCAGAGAGGCCGCCGCTGACGCGATCACGCAGCAGGCGATCGATCCGATCGACTTCCCAAAGACGATCGAGCAGGCTTACGCGGACGGCGTTCGGATCTTCGTCGAACATGGGCCACGAGCCATTGTCACAGGGGCCGTGGGTCGCATTCTGGAAGGGCGACCCCACATGGCTGTGGCACTCGATCCGCATGAAGGAGCCGGTCTCGAAGCGGTGGGTCGGTCGGTCGCAAAGCTCTGGGCGACGGGCGTGCCCATGCAACTCGAGACGTTTGTCGACCGTCTGCGCGGTCTTCGGGAGGGCGGTCAGCCTCTCGAAGAGCCAGCGGGTTCACTCTTGCGGCTGGCTGCGCATCCACCAGCCGTCGTCTGGCCCGCCACGTTCGGCGAGAACGCAGTACTGAAAACAGAGGTCGTGGCGCCGTCTGCGCCCGCCCCGTCGCATTCTGAAGCAGTGAACGAGATGCCTGGAACGACTTCATCCCCAGACGGGGACACGATGGCACCGCCGCCCTCATCGGGCGTTGGGTACGATGTGCGCCACCAGTTCAGTCCCGGTGCGCCGACCATACCTGCTGCGGACGCTCCCGTAGTGACGGCGTCGCCACCCGCCGCGATTCCCGTGACGCCCTCGGCCGGTGGCATGGGTTCGATCGCGGCCGAGGCTCTTCAGGCACCGACCGGAAACGCCGCGCTCGACCTGTTTAATTCCATCGCCCAGGTCCATGCAGACTTTCTGCGCGAGCAGAAGGAGACGCACGATGCCTTCCTGTCGCTCGGACTGAGCGCCGTCGTGGACTCCGGTAGTGTTGCTCTGCCGGCTCCAACTTCGACACCGGCCGCACCGCGCGCTCCAGATCTGCGCGTGGTCGTGGATGCGCCGGCGACACCTGATGTGCACACTCCGGCGCCCCCAGTGGCACCCCTAGCGGCAGCTCCGGCGAAGGCCGACAAGAAGGCTTCGTCCGCTGCGCCGTCACCGGTGATCCCGGTTGCACCACCGATCGACCGTGACAAACTGCCGGACACAGTCTTCCTCACCCGCGAACAGCTTGAGATACACTCGGGAGGAAAGATTTCCGAGATCTTTGGCGAACTATTTGAGCAGCAGGATGGATACGCGCGTCAGGTGCGTATGCCGGAGCCGCCGCTCCTCTTCACCGATCGTGCGCTGCTCATTGAGGGCGAGCCGGGGACGATGAAGAAAGGGCGTGTCGTCACGGAGACGGACGTCAAAGAAGACGCGTGGTACCTGCACACGGGCCGGATGGCCCCGGGTGTCGTGATCGAGTCCGGTCAGGCCGACCTGTTGTTGATCTCATGGCTGGGCGCTGATTTCCTGAACAAGGGCGATCGTGTATACCGCCTGCTCGGGTGTGACCTGACGTTCCACGGCGACCTGCCGGCGCCGGGTGAGACGCTCACATATGACATCTACGTCGATGGTCATGCGAAGACTGGTGACGTTCGTCTCTTCTTCTTCCACTACGACTGCTACGTCGGTGACCGGCTGCTGATCTCTGTACGAAACGGACAGGCCGGATTCTTCACCGAAGAGGAGCTGTCTGGTTCTGGTGGTGTCCTTTGGGATGCCGCCGAAGACACGCCCGATCCGGACGCTCGCCTCGATCCGGCGCCGATGTTGAGCACCAAGCGGAGCTTCACGTCAGAGGAGTTCGGTGCATGGGTCGAAGGGGATGCCTTCGCCTGCTTCGGGGAAGGTTTCGAGCTGGCTTCATGCCACACCCGCACGCCGAATACACCTAACGGATTGCTGCGTCTAATCGATTCGGTACCGGAGTTCGAGCCGGAAGGTGGACCGTGGGGACGTGGTTACGTCCGTGCTGAGGCGCACGTACCTGCCGATGCCTGGTTCTATGACGGGCACTTCAAGAATGACTCGTGCATGCCCGGCACATTGATGGCCGATGCAGCTACTCAGGCACTGTCGTTCGCGATGGCCGCGATGGGCTTCACGCTCCCGCGCGACGGATGGCGCTTCGAGCCGGTCCCCGGTGAGATGGCGCGCTTCCTCTGCCGCGGCCAGGTGATTCCCACGGGCCCGCACGATCTGGATTACGAGGTGTTCATCGAGGAGGTCATCGATGGTGACCTCCCTGAGGTTTACGCGTCGCTCCTGTGTACGAGTGATGGCTTTAAGGTCTTCCAGTGCCGCCGCTTCGGCCTACGGCTGGTTCCCGATTACCCGCTGACGACGAAGGGTGAGTTCTTGGAGGGTGCGGAGCCGATCCGGCTCGTCGGACCAGGAAACAGCGATGTGCGCGGCGACTACGGGGCGTTGCTGTCCTGTGCCTGGGGCAAGCCCAGCGACGCGTTCGGGACGATGTTTGAGAAGTATGACGGGGCCCTGAAATGTCCGCGCTTGCCTGGTCCTCCTTACCACTTCATGAGCAGCATCGTCGAAGTCGACGTTGCGCCCGGCTCCGCCTCGGACTCGGGCACGCTCGTATCGACCCTCGAAGTTGACCCGGATGCCTGGTACTTCGCAGAGGGGCAGGGTACGATGCCGTTCGCGGTCGTTGTAGAGGCTCTGCTCCAGCCCTGCGGCTGGTTCTCCTGCTACCTCAATTTCTTCGCGGATACGGAAGGCGACGTCGCGTTCCGGAATCTCGACGGAGATGACTGCACCATCCACAAGGACATCGGGCCGGACATCGGCACGCTCACTTTCACAACAGAGCTGACTCGTTTCGCAAAGGCCGGCGGGACGAGCATCGTGTTCTTTAACGTCACCTGTCGCGATGCGGAGGGTGTTGTGCTGACCCTCAAGACGGACTTCGGGTTCTTCAGTCCGAAGATTCTGGAAGAGCAGAAGGGTCTTCCCATGACCGATGAGATGCGGGCTCGCCTCATCGAGCCTTCTGACCTCGCCCCCATGTCTCTGATCCCTGATGGCGGAGAACTCGCGCATTTGCCTGGGATGGAGTCTGGCGCGATCCGCATGCTAGACGCGGTCACTGGATTCTGGCCGGACGCCGGAGATGCCGGCTTGGGTCGAATTCGGACGTTGCAGGAAATCCGTGCCGAAAATTGGTACTTCAAGGCGCATTTCTACGACGACCCGGTCCAGCCCGGTTCGCTCGGACTCGAGGCGCTCGTCCAGTCTGCTCGTGCACTCGTCCATTTGAAAGGATGGCTCGACGGTCTCGAGAATCCAGTCTGGGAGCATCCGATCGTGGGCTTCCCTGTTTCCTGGAAGTACCGCGGACAGGTCGTTCCATCTCGCGATGAAGTCGTCACCGAGGTAGAGGCTCTCAAGGTCGACATCGTCGAAGGCGAGTCCGTCACGGTCGAGATATTCGGTACGCAGTGGGTGGACGGCCTCCGAATTTATGAAGTCCCGTGCTTTGCGGTTCGAGTACGTTCGGGAGCGTAAATGATGGATCCGCGGCGGCCGTGCGTGTGGCTTGTCGATGTGACGGACGAAGCATTTGAGGCGCTCGCTGATACCGATCTCTCAACCGAAGAGGATCGGCGGCGGGCCGACAGCATGGCGGATCCCGCGCGCGGTCGAATTCTGCTGGCTCGGCATGCTGCCGTGCGAGTGCTCCTGGGTCGTCAGGCGGATTGCGCACCGGGAGAGGTGAGGGTCGTAGTCGCGCCCGGCGGTAAGCCCGTTTATGTCCCGATCGGGAGACCGGATGCCACACCCCTCGCCTTTTCGGTGGCGCACACGGGCGACCTGTTCGCCGTGGCGCTAGGAGGGGCGAGGAGCCTCGGCCTGGACGTCGAGCAGGTGCGGACCGTACCCAGAGCCGAAGCGATTGCGACGCGCTGGTTCGGGGCTGCCGAAGCCGGCCGTCTCACCGGACTCAGCCGGGAGCAGGCGGATGCCGAGTTCATGAGGCTCTGGACGGCGAAGGAGGCGCTCGCCAAGCGGCATGGGGCAGGCCTGCGCCTCATGAAGGGCGACGTCGGAGAGCTGAATATCCAGGCAGCCATCGACGCGAACCGCCTCCGCTACTTCAAGACGGCGGTAGGCTACGCTGCGGCGCTCGCGAGCAGTGAGGTGATTGAGGACATTCAAATTCTACAGCCTGGAGAGCATGAATGGACCATCTAGTCTTTGCCTCACCCGACCTGAACGATGGCGTCGAGTACATCGAGCAGCGCCTCGGTGTGGAGATGTCACCAGGCGGGCGGCACCTCGGCTTCGGCACCCGCAATCGACTGATCGGTTTTGGCCCGGACTGCTACATGGAGGTGGTCAGCGTGGACCCTGACGAGCCTGATCCTGCTGGGCCCAGATGGTTTGGTCTGAGCGATCTGAAGGAGATGCGACTAGTCACATGGTGTGCGAAGGCGAGCGATTTGTCGGGATTGGTTGCCACGGGACGTGAGGCCGGTATCGACCTCGGCGAACTGTCGGAGGGTAGCAGGGTGCGCCCGGACGGCAGTGCTCTGCGTTGGACGGTTACGGACCCATGGGCGGACCGCGCTGGCGGCGTGATCCCTTTCTTTATCGACTGGGGGGACACGGTGCACCCCGGCACACATCTTCCCTCGGTGTGCTCGTTGGTGGGCGTGAGGGTCGAACATCCTGAGCCGGGCATCGTTCGTGAGTGGTTCCAGGCTCTCGGACTCGACACGTCTGTTTCAGGCGGCGAATCACCTCGGATAATCGCGACGTTGAATACGCCCAATGGCACCGTGGATCTCGCATGAGGCGCGCTCGTCTTCTGCAAATAGCGAAAGCGGCACGGACAGGATTGTACCGCTCTACGCGAATAACCTCGATCTCCTTGAGATGGGTGCAGTTCAGGCGGACAATCTGAGTCCGTGCCGGGTACTGCTGATGGTCGCGATGACCCACACGAGCAATCCGGATGAGCTACGCACCTACTTCAACCGCTGACACAGATGCCTGATTCGGGTGCCCCCGCAAATGCTGCATCGAGTGCCGCCGAGGTGCTCGAGCTCTGCGACCTGCTTGAAGCCATGCTGGGGGACGGCACGAGAACCCGCCTCGTCGATGGCTTCTCAACAGGCGCGGACCTCTCGACGAAGCTGACATCGTTGAGGTCGGCGATGGCGGATCACCGGTTCGACGGTGTGTCGGGACGACTCGCTACCCTAGTCCGGAAGCTCGACGGTCGTACCCGCAAAGATGGTTTCCGAGTTCTTCACTCGTGGAATCATCAGACGCATCGCTTCACTGAGGATTTAGTTCCGGTACTGCTTCTCGACTTCTTCGAACGTGTGGAGGTGGAAGACCCGGATCATCGCATGACGCTGGAGATCCTCCTCGACTACTACTTTCTGCACCTCCTGTCCCTTTGTGCGATGCGCGTGTGGGATGCAGAGGACCTCGATGCCTTGCTGGACCGGCTGACAGGTCTCGTGACGACACTCCAGGGGGAACAGGGGAGTGGGCATCAGTTCGTGTCCAATGCGGAGACACTCCTCATCTATGCGCTGTCCCAGTTTCACCCCGAGGAGCAGGCCTACGACAGAATCATCGAACGCGTCTCGACTCTGG
>Ga0302118_10001738_pt1 | contig 10875 bp, 4 predicted proteins | sample AG5_331_MG_FD_203126 | JGI IMG/M metagenome (GOLD analysis project Ga0302118, IMG submission 203126) | Marine microbial communities from Western Arctic Ocean, Canada - AG5_33.1 | ecosystem: Environmental > Aquatic > Marine > Oceanic | place: Canada: Western Arctic Ocean | collected 2017-10-01 | reverse complement strand
CTATCCAAATATTACAATTTCCAGCACTGCCTTCGCATTTTGCCTGCTCGATTGTTTTTGTTCCTTCTATTTCAATTTCCTGCTGCCATTTGCCATGAAAAAAACTAAAGACTTTGTATGCGTCCTTAATATTATCAGCCTTCAAAGTGATGGGCGCGAAGCCAGAAACACCGAAGCACAGTCCCACGATTATAAGTAATGTTAGTTTTTTCATAAGGTATAAGGGTTAACTGAGAAAATTATCACCGCACCAAGGGCGGTCTTCAAGCTTTTCCTCCATTTTAATAACTAAGCCGAAGTAGAATGAATTTCCTTATTTCCCTTCAGCTTCCAGTTCCTCACCCGTCTTGCCGCCGTGTTTGCGGAGGAGTTGGGTCGTAAGCACTGCAAGTACAGCGAGGAAGCGTGGGCGCGGGACCGGGCTGACTTCCAATCTCAATGGGAGCGGATGCTCGCAAAGCGGGAGAGGCGGTTTCGGTGGTATCAGAAGCACGGCAAAGTTCCCGACGGCTGGACACCGCCAGACCCCAAAGACCCGCATTCCCGAAAGTATCCCAAGCGGGCACTGGCAGCCACATTACCAAAGAAGTACCGAATGTTTTGGCCGGTGCTGCTCGACCGACCGGATTACGAGTTGATGTAGGCTGATGTGTTCATGTCTTGATGATCTTTCTATGAGGGGTGCGAGAAATGGGGTGGTAATTTGATACGATTGCAGTTTTCTACATCGCGAAACTTTTGACATGGGAACCGGATACTATCTCTTTCCCAATGATTAACAAAAGTAAAAATCTGATAATCAGATCTTGTCAACCGGCCGCGCGGCTGTGTTTTTGTCGCTACGACAAACGCTACGCAAGAATCTCTTTTATTACATATCCATGAACGTCGGTCAGGCTCATGTCGCGTCCACCGTAGCGGTATGTTAGGCGTTCGTGATCGAGGCCCAGCAGGTGCAGGATCGTGGCGTGCAGGTCATGGATCTCCACCACGTTTTCGACCGCCTCCATTCCGAATTCATCAGTCGCGCCATGAACGACGCCCCCTTTGATGCCGGCGCCGGCAAGCCAGACGGTGAATCCTGATGTGTGGTGATCGCGGCCGTCGCCGCCACCTCCGTGTGGAGTCCGCCCCATCTCGCCCGCCCACAGGATAAGCGTCTCTTCGAAGAGGCCGCGCTGCTTGAGATCCTTGATCAACGCAGCGATCGGCTGGTCGGTCACCAGGGCGTTCTTCTCGTGGCCCTTCTTTAAATTTCCGTGTTGGTCCCAGCTTCCATTGTCGATTCCCAAGGGGTTGGCCGTGATTTCAACGAAGCGGACGCCGGATTCGATGAGTCGCCGGGCTCGCAAACACTGCGTCGCGTATTGGCGCAGATCCTTGTCTTCGGCATCGAGGCCGTAGAGTTTCCGGGTCGCTTCCGATTCCCGGGCAAGATCCAGGGTGTCGGGAACGGAGGTCTGCATGCGAAACGCCATTTCGTAGTTTCGAATCGCCGACTCGATGCCGGAATATTCACCCAGCGTTCGCGCAAATTCGCCGTCTTGTTGCCGCAACCACTCCAGTTTGCGCTGCTGCTTCCCAGATCGCGCGGGGACGATGTTTTCGACTGGCACGCCCTCGGCTTTGATCGAGGTCGCCTGGTAGTTGGCAGGCAGGTAGCCGTTGGAGAAATTCTCTTTGCCGCCCGGCGGCACCGAGTCGCTGTTGAGCAGGACGTAGCCGGGCAGGTTTTGGTTCTCACTGCCGAGGCCATAGGTGATCCAGGAACCCAGGCTGGGCGAGCCCGCGGTAAGTCGACCGGAGTGGAGGAACAGATTGGCTCCGGCATGCAATGGCACAGCGGCAACCGTCGAGCGTATGACCGCGAGGTCGTCGACGCAGGTGGCGATATTTGGAAACAGTTCACTGACCGGAATCCCCGACTGGCCATGGTTCTGAAACTTCCAGGGACTCTTCTTCCATGTGCGGTTCGGGTTTGCTCCCATGCTCTTGGAGCCCTTTGCCCATTCGCCGATTTTCTGGCCGTCGTGCCTGGTCAGGTCCGGTTTCGGATCGAAGGAGTCGACGTGGGAGACGCCTCCGGGCATGAAGCAGAAAATCACGCTTTTGACCTTCGGCGCGAAGTGACTGCGACCGGCCATCAGACTCGAAAGCGACATCATGCCGAAACCCATCGAGGCGGCCGCCAAAAACTGCCGACGGGTAATCGGGCGCGGCATGCGACCGGGGCAATCTTTTGTCAATGGGTTCATCGGATGTAGATCAATTCTTTCATGTTGAAGATCGCATGCGCGGCGTCCTGCCAAACGCTCTTGTCTTTTATCAAAGCGGCATCATCGGCGGAACCGCCGTCAGCGAGGTTGCGAATCAATGCGACGAAACGTTCCTGCTCGCTTTCACTCGGTGGTCGGCCGACCCCGCGCTGAAACATGCCCTGCACTCGCTCTTCGATGGAATCGTGTTTCGACACCACCACCTGCTCCGCCCAGAAACGCGCCTGGTCGATGACAAAGGGATCGTTGAGCATGGCCAGCGCTTGAGCGGGCACATTCGTTCGATCACGACGCCCATGCGTCACCATGCGATTCGGAAAGTCGAACAACTCGAGAAACTGGGGGCCTTCCATGCGCGTCACCTTGATGTAGATGCTGCGTCGACCGTCGCCATCGAGCGGCCCGATGTAGAGCTTGCGATAATCTGTCTCCTTCGCCCGATGCGGGTGTATGCCGGGCCCAAACAACGTCCGTTCCAACCGTCCCGACACCGCCAGAATCGTATCGCGTATCGCCTCAGCATCCAAACGGCGTGCCGGGTAGTGATGCAGCAGACGGTTGCCCGGATCGAACTGCGCATTCGCCACAACGGGTGTGCTCGACTGTCGAAAGGTCTGGCTCAGAGCGATTCGGCGGATGAGCCGTTTGATCGACCAGCCATCCTCGATGAATTCCGCGGCGAGGCGGTCGAGCAATTCCGGATGCGTCGGCGCCACGCCCATGTGGCCGAAATCGTCAGGGGTCGCGACGATGCCTCGACCGAAAAGATGATGCCAGACGCGATTGACGATCACTCGGGCCGTCAGTGGATTGTCGGGGCTGGCGATCAATTCCGCGAGTTCACGGCGACCGCTGCCTGACGATTCGAAAGCCGCCTTTCCGGAGATCACTTCGAGGTACCGCGCCGGGACGGTTCCCAACGGCTTCTTCGGGTCGCCTCCCTGGAGAACTGGGAATACTCGGTTGCCTCCCTGATCCGCCAGTCCGGCAACCACGCGAGGTTCCGGCAAGGCCGAAGTCAAATTGCGGTAGCGATTCACCAGTTCCCCCAGCAGCTGTTGATCGCTGCCGACGGAGTTGGGAAGCAAACCGGTCCGGAGCAGCCAGTTGAGCCAGTGAACATCACCATTGGCCGCACGATCTTCCTTCCATGCTGTGATCGAGTTGCCCGCGATCGCCTGGAAAGCTGCAGCGATCCCGGATTCGTCACTTGGTGAGGCCTGCTCGAACAGCGCGAGCATCGGCGTCAGGTCCGGCAGCGGGCCTCCGGGATCATCATGCAGTACTGCCCGCATGACGCCGAAGGACGAACGATAGCCCTCCAGCTCCTTCCCGTCTGTCGTCCCGGCGCGTCCCGGTCGATCCGGCCATCGCGGATTGTCCGAACGCGTCGTCAGCTCGATAAACGAACGTTGAGACGGCGCTGGTCTGGTTGAGAAAGTTTTCCACTTGGTTGTGCCCCCTGCCCCGGCCAGATAATCGAGGCCGCCGCCGGCAAATTCGTTCAAGCCGCAGCTGTCGACCACGATGCGAACCATGCTCCGCCGGTCGCCCAGCAGTTGCAGACTGACGAATTTCTTTTCGACCGGGAGCCAGGGTGAACGCAACGAGCCGTTCAGCTTGTCGGTGGTCACGTTGGTGTGAAGACCGGCTAGGAGAATCGAAGCGACAATCTGTTCTCCCTCGTAAGCCACCGCGAAATCACCAGCGCGATTTGGTCTGCTCAGGCCGAGCCCGCTCTGCATCCAATTCGTCCCCGCCGGCACGCGGAAATCGGCCCAGTCATCAAATTTATCGGCAAACATCTTCTCACGACGGCTGTGATCGGCACCGTATTCCTCGGCGAGCTTCTGCCAGCGCGTTGCGATGTCTGCGTTCGTGGCCATGTTGGCGCTGACAAGACTCCACGGCGCCATCGACGACGGTCCCAACTCGCTGGCTTCGGCCCATCCGGTATCGTCAAATTCTCGCGCGGGCCAGTTATCGGCGAGTTTGCGCGTCACTTTCCACTGCGCGTTCGAACCGAATTCCTCGCCATCAATCACAGCAGACGCGATCAGTCCTGCGGGTCCGGTTCCGTTGGCCGCCTCGAACGCAATCGCGTTCCGGCCCTTCACAAGATGCTTCGCCAGGTCGTATCGTGCCGGAATCTTCCACGATTCGTTCACGCCCAGACGGTGACCGTTGACGTAAGAAACGACTCGGTCGTCGGCGGTGACATGGAGCGCCGCCTTCTCTGGCAACTCGTCCAGATTGAACGCGAAACGAACGTAAATCGGTGCGGTATTCGGCTCATTCTGGTTTGCGCCCGGGCGTTCCCAGATCCACTTCGCCAATCGAAGCGCCGCATGGTCGCTGGGCTTCGGCTTCGCAAACTGCTTCAACACGTAAGCCGGATTCTCCGGGCTCAGCGGCTGCCCCGGGGGAGCGCTGGTGAGTAAACTGGTTTCGCCTGCAAGCGCCGCCAGAATCGTACCACTCATCGGCTCGATCGCTGCAAGCCAAGTCTCTCCGAGTTGCTGCCGAAGCGCGACCTTCAACTGCCGAATCTCCGACGCGGCCCCGGCGATCCTCTCGGGGAAATCGAGCGTGTGCACCACCTGGCTGCAATTCTCTAACATTCCCACTAGCGCGTAATAATCCTTCGTCGAAATCGCATCCAACTTGTGGTCGTGGCAGCGGGCGCACGAAACGGTCAGGCCCTGAAACGCCTTGGAAAAAGTGTCGATCTGGTTGTCGAGGGCGTCGAAGCGAATCTCCGGGAAGTCGACACAGTTGTCGTGACCCAATTCCCCAAATCGCCAAAACGCCGTACCGATGATCGACTCGTTGATCCCTAGTTTTCCGTTTAATCGCGGGATTTCCAGCAAATCGCCGGCGATGTGCTCGCGGACAAGCTGGTCGTACGGCACGTCCTCATTGAAAGCTCGAATCAGATAATCGCGGTAACGCCAGGCATCGCGGATCTCGTGGTTCCACTCGTAACCATGCGTCTCGGCAAACCGAACCACGTCCAACCAATGGCGCGTCCAGTGCTCGCCGAAATGAGGCGAATCGAGAAGCCGCTCGACCAACGCTTCGTATGCGACATCGGGATTATTCTTCGATTCGCTCATAAACTGCTCGATCTCCGCAGCTGCCGGCGGCAGCCCGGTCAGCACGAGCGGTAGCCGTCGCGCCAGAGTTCGCGCATCAGCCGGTTCCGTCGGCTGAATTCCCGCAGCCCGCTGCTTCGCCAAAATAAAAGCGTCGATCGGGTGCTCCGCCCCCTCGGGCAGATCGTTCTCTGCCACAGGCTGAAGGCTCCACCAGTTTCGGCGTTCGTTGAGAACGGTCTGCCACGAGAGCTCAGCCGCCTCTTCCGCAGTCGGCGGCTGGTCGCGCGGATCTACCGCGCCCGATTCGATCCACCTCACGAAATCCGCGATCACCTGATCTGGAAGCTTCTTCTCGGGCTCGGGCGGCATCTCGCCTTGAATCACCGCCTGCAGCAGCAGACTCTCAGCCGCGCTTCCCGGGACCACCGCCGGCCCGGAATCTCCGCCTGCGCGGATGAACTCGCGGCTGTCGACCCGCAGGCCACCCTTCAGCTTCGTGGACGCCGCCGAATGGCATTCGTAACAGTGGTGCACCAGAACCGGGCGAATTCGCTTTTCGAAGAACTCGGTGCGACCCACGTTCCCTTCGTTGCCAATCGCGCCTAGGGGCATCGAGAGAAGTGCCATAATCAGCGGAAGCATCTGGCTCAGATTCATTCTAGTTCTCGGGGAAATCACTGATCGATCACTGACCACTAATAACAGAGCGAGGGGCTGCGTCAAGCATGTCATTCCATATCGAGACTCACTAGGTTTCCCACGGAATCCGGTCGGCAGCAGGCAATTGCCCGAGAATCTCGACGAATTCGTTACAGTCAGAAACCGCGGGAAAAAGAACAAATTGAGCACCAAGACGATGCCATCGGCAGCACTCGCAAAAGGATCGGCCGCGCTGGTTGACCAACTCGGTCGTTTTATCGAGGAGCAGCGCCTTTAGCCAGCCGATCACCTGCCGTCCATTCGTGATTTAGCCGATCAAGTAGACTTCTTCGTATGCTGCGCCTTGGACACTCACCGCTTCTGGGTGCTGCCATTCTCGGCGGTCACAGTAGTCACCCTCAAAATCTACAATGGAGTGGACAGTAAGTTCCACCGTTACGAGGACGCTTGGGTACTGCTAGAGAAGTGAGGGCGGGGGGAGGCTGCAACCCGTCCAGAGCAGGGAGAAGTGAAACCAAAGTACCCTGTTTTACCCCCACAGAACCCCCACAGTTTTCCAAATCTCTCTATTTCCTAACAATAATTGGAGGAGGCGGGGGGAGTCGAAACCTCTCGGGCACATTACCTATGTTTCGCATAGGTGCGCAATGCTTTGCTATATGGCGAGTTGATGCAAGTAACTCTGAAATCATAAATGGTAAGAATACGCACCATTGCGAACTTCAAGTGGTCTGAAATGGTCTGAATTGAGGGGGGGAGGGGGGGTGATCGTCTAGAGGAGCGGAAGAGTGGTGATGGGTTATGGAGTGTGGAAATTTTTTCGCAAAAAAAACTACTTCCCTTCAGCTTTCAATTCTTCACCCGTCTTGCCGCCGTGTTTGCGGAGGAGGTCACTCAACCACCCTCACACGGTAGAACCATTGCGGGGGATCGTGGTCCCTCTCTTCATCAAACCGAACCGTGGCGCCTGTCCCGGTGTAGGTCTTGATCACTTCCCAGTTCAGCAGGTTAAACGAATCCTGAACCTCGTAGACCTTCCCTTCCTTCGCATCAAAGCTGAACGCAAACCGCCCATGCTGCACCAAGCGAGGCATCAGTGCCTTCAATTCTTCACTCGTCTTGCCTCCGTGTTTTCGGAGGAGGTTGGCGACTACGCCATTGGCATAATCCAGTGGTGTTCCGCCATCAATATCATTTGCATTTACATCCGCACCTTTAGCGATGAGTAGTTCGGCGATTTCCTTGTGACCCTTAAAAGTGGCAAAATGCAAAGGAGTTAACCCAACATCACCACCTTTCGCACTCACATCCGCACCGTTAGCGATGAGTAGTTCAACGATTTCCTTTCCACCCCAATAGGTCGCCAAATGCAAAGAGGTTCCCATATCAGACTGCACATCCACATCCGCACCTTTGGCGATTAGCAGTTCAGCGATTTCCTTGCGACCCATTTCAGCCGTACAATGCAAAGGAGTCATACCCCAGTCATCCTTAGCATTCACATCCGCACCAGCAGCCAAGTGCTGTTTGACGGCTTCTATGTTTCCCATTGTGGCAGCAACATGAATAGAATCTTTCGCACCGCTTTTTCCGTCGTGTTTGCGGAGGAGATCGACGATTTCGGTGTTTTCGTTAAAGATGGCTAAGTCTAACGGCATAAAACCTCCCCTATCCTTAGCATTCACGTCTGCACCGTTGGCGATTAGGAGTTCGGTGATTTCCTTGTGACCTTCAACAGCTGCATAATGCAAAGGAGTCCCTCCTCTCACACCACCCTTCGCATTCACATCCGCACCAGCAGCCAAGTGCTGTTTAACAGCTTCGATGTGTCCGACTCTGGCAGCAGCGTGGATCGATTCTTTGACTTCTTCCAAATCTTTCAATTCTTCACTCGTCTTGCCGCCGTGTTTGCGAAGGAGTTCGGCGATTTCTGCGGTGTCGATTGGGTTCTCTGGATGAGTAGCAATATCCAGCGGTGTCCATATCCAATTACTCATATCCTTCGCATTCACATCCGCACCTGCGGCGATAAGTAGTTCGACAATTTCCTTTTCACCCCAATAGGTCGCCAAATGCAAAGGAGTCGATCCCCACTCATCCTTCGCATTCACATCCGCACCTTTGTCGATTAGCAGTTCAACGACTTCCGTGTGGCCTTTATCAGCTGCATAATGCAAAGGAGTCATTCCCGGCCAACTATCATCACTCTCATCCACATCCACGCCTTTGTCTAATTCTGCTTGGACGCCAGCAAGGTCACCGTTTCTGGCAGCATCGTGAATCGGATCAGCGAAGACGGTTCTCACCAGCACCACGGCTGCGATTGTTGTGAGTAGGAGGTGTTTCATTTCCCTTCAGCTTTCAATTCTTCACCCGTCTTGCCGCCGTGTTTGCGGAGAAAAACCGCTATTTCAGGTTTGTCTTTGGCCCATAGAACAGCCCGATCCAGGGGTGTTTGACTAGAATAAGTCTTTGCATTCAAATCCGCGTCTTCGGCTATCAGCAGTTCTACGATTTCCTTGCGACCCAATCCAGCTGCCTTGTGCAAGGGAGTCGATCCATCATCATCCTTTACATTCACATCCGCACCCTTGGCAATGAGTATTGCGACGATTTCCCTGTGATCCAAAGCAGTCGCGGGATACAAGGGAGTCTGGCCATTTCCATCCTGCATATTCATATCCGCGCCGTTGGTGATGAGCAGTTCTACAACCTCCCTGTGACCTCGTTTAACTGCATCATGTAAAGGAGTATCTCCGTACATATCCTTCGCATTCACATCTGCACCAGCAGCCAGATGCTTCTTGATCTCTGCTATGTTTCCTGTTCTGGCAGCCTTGGATAGCGCAATCAATTCTTTACTCGTTTTGCCGCCTTGCTTGCGGATGAGGTCGGCGACTTCGCCACTAGATAGATCTAGCGGTGTTAAATTAGCCGTGCTCCTTGCATTCACATCCGCACCATTATTGATAAGTAATTCAACGATTTCCTTGTGGACTGCACGTGCTGAATAATGCAGGGGGGCCAAACCATCCTGATCCTTTGCATTTACATCCGCTTCTTCAGAAATTAGCAGTTCAGCGATTTCCTTGTGCCCGTCCATGGCTGCACGATGCAAAGGATTCCTTTTTTCATTGTTTTTAGCATTCACATCCGCGCCTTTCAGAATGAGCAGCACGGTGGTTTCTTTGTGACCTGCACGAACCGCGTAATGCAAAGGGGTTGAAGCCCAGTTATTCGTTGCATTGACTGTCTCGCCAGCAGTCAGGTGCTGTTTGACGGATTCAGTGTCTCCCTTCCAGGCAGCCTCGTGAATTGATATGCCCGGCGCTTGAACTATACCTTGCTGGGTAATCCCACACCCCACCAGCACCACAACTGCGACGATTGCGATTAGTTGTGCTTTCATAACGGTCCGACCGTCATCACGATGAGCGCAGTTTCCAAGGCGTTTTAACTGTTACCGCTGGAACAACAACCCTACTGCGTTCAAGTGGTGGAGTGGGTTGGTTTAGTTGAAAGCAAGTTCGAGATTCACTAGGCAAGTGACCATGGCTTCCGCATGCCACGGGTTTGCAGGCGGTTTGCTTCGTTGTCGTTTTTGAAATGTTCCTTAACGGGATCCCACTTCAACGGGCGGCCCAATTTGATGGACAAATTTGCGAGATGACAGACGGTGGAGACTCGATGACCTATATCGACAGGGAAATAAGGATCTCTTCGAGTCTTAACACAATCTAGAAAGTTACGGTGTTCACCTGCAGGATTGGTGAATAAACGGGTCTCCCCAGCTTCAATCACCGAGTTAAGAATCTTATCGGAACTGGCCTGAAGCTTGCCTCTCCAACCGACATTGCCAACCCAACCCTTGGACCCAATAAACTTCAAGCTGGGATTTCCGGAGGTGCAGGTCATGACAACACCATTGGCGTAGCGATAGGTCACATCATAGTCCTTCACCGTGTCATAGAGGCCGCCTTCCCAGTGATTTCCCTTTCCATCGACTTCTGTGGGTCCGGATCGTTCTGTGTTGTTCGCCCATTGTGCGGTGTCGAATAAGTGTGTACCCCAATCGCAAATGATTCCACCGGAGTAATCCCAAATCCAACGGAAGTGGAAATGAACACGATCTTTCGTGTAGGGAGCTTCGGGTGCGGGACCTAGCCACATGTCGTAATCCAAATCTGGCGGAACAGGTTGTGGTATTGGATTACCGGGAACCGTCGGTTGCTTTGGCAGAATAACTTCAATTTTTTCCAGTGTTCCAACACGGCCGTTGCGAACCAGCTCGGCCATTCGATGGTAGACCGGCACAGCGCGGTCCTCCGTACTCGTCTGTAAGACCTTGCCCCGTTTTCTTACCTCACGAATCAATGTCTTTCCTTCATCAATCGTTAAAGTGGGCTTCTCACACTGCACATCCTTGCCGCTTCGGAGTGCCATGACACTGATCAATGTGTGCCAGTGATCGGGCGTTGAAATCATCACGGCATCAATGTCTGGTCGAGCCAACACCTCCCTGAAATCCTTCGTTGTTGAGCATCCCGTGTCACCGTGATGTGCATCCACCATTTTCTTGGCCTCCGCCATGCGCGCACCATCCACATCGCATACCATAACAACCTGAGCGTCAGGCTGTTTGAGATAGGAACGGAGATTATGGTTCGTCCCGTGGGAGCCTACGCCGATGAACCCGACCGTTATCTTATTGCTAGGCGCATCCGCGCCAAACAATTTGGAAGCTGCAAAGGAAGGGGCTACTCCCGCTACCAAGGTGGACTTAATAAATGAACGACGAGTAAGATGGTTTCGTTTCATAACGATTCTGGATGAATTAATTG
>Ga0302118_10001733_pt1 | contig 10886 bp, 8 predicted proteins | sample AG5_331_MG_FD_203126 | JGI IMG/M metagenome (GOLD analysis project Ga0302118, IMG submission 203126) | Marine microbial communities from Western Arctic Ocean, Canada - AG5_33.1 | ecosystem: Environmental > Aquatic > Marine > Oceanic | place: Canada: Western Arctic Ocean | collected 2017-10-01 | reverse complement strand
CTAGGAAGCTATCGAAGTTGTCGCCGGTTTCATCGAGCAGTTCCTGCTTCGCATCTTCGATCGATTGGCCGACGGGTCGAGATGTGACCTCTTCTGAGAATCGGTTGTAACGAGTTCCTGACGATTCATACGCCGTTCTCGCACCGCCGTATGGAGCGTTGATGGTCAGGCCGGGCGACCAGACCTTGTAGGTGTAGCCGATGTGGTAGCCGGCCTGTTCGAGAATTAGCGGGTAGGTGGGGATGGTTTCGTCCCAGCGTGCACCTTGAAGAATTGCACCAAGACCGGTTTGCCAGAAGTATCGACCGGTGAGGATCGAGCTGCGACAGGGTGTACAGCTTGGCGCGGGGACGTTTGCGTTTAGGAACAGCGTTCCTTCGTTTGCGATGCGATCGAAGTTTGGAGTTTCGATGAGTTCGTGAATCGTCGATTCGCCTGGCTGGTTTCGGTAAGCGCTGGCGTATCGGCCCCAGTCGTCGGCGAAGGCAAAAACAATGTTTGGGCGCAAGATAGTCTCCGTTAGGTGTGAACTCCACTGCTGGAACATAGAGGCAGTTGCGGACGGATTATACGAACGAGCGGCCTGATTAAGTGGTTAGTCATTGGTGGTTGCAGCGAGTGATTCTTTGATTCGTTCGCAGGCTTTTTGCGATTGTTCGACCCAATCGCCTTCACAGAGAATGATGACATTGTCGTAGATGGCGTACTCCCAGTAAAAAGGTTGATAACTCCAAACTTAGACAAGTTGCTCGCGCTGCTATTTGTTGCCTGCTGTCCACATCATTTCATCGGTCACCATGACGGCGTTTTCGCCTACGGTATCCTCAACGAAAGTCGTTCCGAGGCTAACGGTCTTTTCATGAGAATTGTAGAAGCGCAATTCGTAACTGATAGGATCGATGCCGTTGTCTTTTTGGAACCCGCGAACTGCTGCTGTGGCACCATTGAGGCCTTCGACGTCATATGTTTTGACCACTTTGAATCCGATGTTAGCGAAATCACTAACTTTGAATGAAGTAGCGATGGGGTCGATTCCTACGTAGGTAGATTCTTCAGTTTCTTCACTATCGCCACAAGCAATTAGAAGGGTCGGAATATCGAGATCACCGGATACAGTGATCGATTGAAGTTGTACGGTATTGGCTACGATTTGTTTGACGGCTAAATTTCGTAGCGTTTGAGCAGATTCTTGGCGATGATTAGGCGTTGGATTTCGTTGGTGCCTTCACCGATGATCATTAGCGGTGCGTCGCGGTAATAACGTTCGATTGGGCTGTCTTTTACGTAGCCCGCACCGCCGTGAATTCGCATGGCGTCGAGGGTGACTTCGGAGCAAATTTCCGATGCATAGAGCTTTGCCATTCCTGCTTCTTCGTCGACCCGATGGCCTTGATCTTTTTTTGCGGCGGCGTCACGCGTCATAAGGCGCGCCGCGTGGATTTTGGTTGCCATATCGGCGAGCATGTTTTGTATCGATTGACGAGTTGAGATTGGCCGGCCAAAGGTTTCGCGTTGCTGGGCGTATTTGATGGCTGCTTCGAAGGCGGCTTGTGCGACTCCGATGGCCCGTGAGGCGACATTAATACGTCCGGTTTCGAGTGAATCCATCACTTGATAGAAGCCTTTACCTTCTTCTTTGCCGAGCACGTTTTCGGCGTTGATACGATAGTCGTCGAAGATGAGTTCAGTTGTGTCGATACCACGGTAACCGAGCTTGTTGAAATCTTTGCCCGAAGTGAAGCCGGGGCCTTTTTCGGCTATGAATCCGGTGATGCCTTTATGTGCTGGATTCGTGTTCATATCGGTTTTGGCAAGTAATAGGAATACATCGCCGTTTCGACCATTGGTGATGAACTGTTTTGTTCCGTTGATGACGTATTCTTCGCCGTTTCGAACGGCTTTCGTTTGCATTCCAGCAACGTCAGTTCCGCCGCCGGGTTCGGTGAGGGCGAGCCCGCCTCGTTTTTTGCCGTATGCGAGATCGGGGAGCCACTTTTTCTTTTGGTCTTCGGTTCCGTATTTGGTGATGCCCCAAGTGAGCATTGAGTGAGAGCCGATTGGGCCGGTAAGTGACATCCAGCCTTTGGCGAGTTCTTCGAAAACCATTGCGAATGTTGTGACATCAACCCCGAGTCCACCGTATTCCTCTGGCACGGTCATGCCGAACAGACCCATCTCTGCCATTTGGTCGAAGAGGGCGGCTGGGTAGGTGTCATCTTCGTCATGTCTGGCAGCGACGGGTATGGCTTCCCGTTTTACGAAGTCACGGACGACCGCTAGTAGCTGGGTACGGACTTCGAGCATTTGATCGGTTGGCATGTGGGGTCTCGGCTGGCTTAAATCCCTAGGTGACGAACTGGACGTCAATTGATTCGAATATTCTTAGATATGACATAGGTACCTATTCTGCCAGAAATTAGTCCGATTTATCGAAGTGATTGAACACCCAGTTCGTTGTAGATAAGCAACGTTGAATGAATAACCAGTTCGATGGGAACCCGTTGACTCTTCGAGTTCTAATTGTTAACGGTGAGTTACGTACTCAGCGTCCGTCCATGTCGATTGCGAGAGCTGCACCCGCTACACAGCAGGTGCCGTCGTTTGAGTGGGCGAATGATTTTGATGTTGCGTTTACGAACCTTACTAATAGCAGCATCACAGGAACTTCAACGAGAACGCCTACGACCGTCACGAGTGCTGCGCCGGAATTAATCCCAAAGATCGAAACGGCGGCGGCTACTGCGAGTTCGAAGAAGTTCGAGGCTCCGATTAACGCTGCTGGCGCGGCGATGTCGTGGGAGAGTCCCCAGAATTTTGCGATTGCGTAGGCGACTCCAAAAACTAGGAATGTCTGGATAATTAACGGGATTGCGATGAGTCCGATATGCCCGGGGTTATTAAGAATTATTTCGCCTTGAAAAGAGAACAGTAATATGAGGGTTAGTAGTAACCCGATGATCGTTACTGGTCCGAGTTTTGGCAGGAATGATTCTTCTAGCCAATCGGATCCTTTCGCTTTGATCAGCCATTTCCTTGAAAGGTAACCAGCTGTAAGAGGAGTGACTACGTACAGAACAACCGAAAGTAAAACTGTGTCGTAAGGAACGGTGATATCGCCTATGCCAAGTAACAGGATGACGATTGGAGCGTATGCGAACAGCAGTATGAGGTCGTTCACTGTGACTTGGACGAGTGTGTAGGCAGCGTTTCCTTTGGTGAGGTAGCTCCAGACGAAAACCATTGCTGTGCACGGTGCGGCACCAAGCAGTATGGCTCCAGCGACGTATTCAGATCCGAGATCGCCGTCTATCCATGGTGCGAAGAGGACTTTCAGGAAGAACCACGCGACCATGAACATGGTGAATGGTTTTACCAGCCAGTTGATGATGAGGGTTAGGGCGAGTCCTCGTGGTCGCTTGCGGACGTCGATGATGCTGGTGAAATCGATGCGGACCATCATCGGGTAAATCATGAACCAGATGAGGATGCCTATCGGGATTGATACCTGGCTGACTGAGAGCTTGCTTAGAGTGTCTGGGAATTCAGGCCATAGTTCGCCCAATGCGACTCCGGCGATGATACAGAGCGCGACCCACAGGGTGAGATATTTCCCGAAGATACCTAGTTGCAATTACTTTTTATTCTGCTGGTATGAAAGTTTGCGAAAATACGAACTGTAGCAATGAGCGGTTTCCCTGATGTTAACGACGAGTTTGTTTCGTGAGTGATTCGTCGTATCAGGTGACATTACTGAAACGATGTTAGCGATAATAGATCATTGCGATGCTCGATCAGTCTGTGCCGGTTTCCTGTTCTAGTGATGTGGACTTGCTCATTGCGGGGTAGATGATGAACGCTATGAACATGAAAATGATTCCGATTGATGCGGTAAGCAGGACTGCTGTAGCGGGATCTAGAATGTTGGCTAGTAGGCCTATTCCGAGTTGTCCAAACGGTCCTATTCCTATGAAGACAGCGATCGATCCGATCACTCGTCCACGCATTTTAGGGGACGAAGCGTAGATCATAATAGCGCTTTGCATTGTGGCGAATCCTGACATACCCAGACCGGCGAAAAACAAGATTATCAGCGTTAACCAGTACGTTGTTGATTGTGAAAATAAGACGATGGCAATCACAAAGAGCAGCGATCCCCACATGTATATGCGTGTGTAGTGGCGGGGCTTAGCAAAGACGGCGATTAGAGCAGCTCCGACGAACGCACCGGCTCCTTCAACGGATTGCAGCACTCCAATCAGGACATCGCTTACTTGGAGAACTTGCTTGGCAACGACCGGTTGTTGGCTTAGGTATGAGAAGCCGAATACGTTGAGGATTAGCGTTACACCGAGCGTACCAATCATCACTTGGCTTTTTCGTATGTACTGAATTCCTTCGATTATTTGAGTTTTGGGTCCTACTGTTAGCTCATTCGATGTTAGTCCGTGGTATTTAAGGCTAACCGCGATTACGGCTCCGATTAAATAGAGCAAAAAACCCAACAGGAAGCCGCCCTGTGCTCCGATGGTTGCCAGAAATACTCCGCCCAGAAATGGGCCAATTATTCGAAATAGGGAATTGGTTGTTTGTTCGAGTGAAACGGCGCGCCCGACTGATGAGCGAGCGACGACTTCACCTATCATCGTTCTGCGAACAGGGAATTCACTCGCCATCACGGCTCCGATTAGGAAGCTACCGAGTGCTAAATGCCAGTATTCAAGTTGATCAGCGATAATCAATAAAGCTAGTACTACGGAGACAGTAGCCTGGATAACTAACCCGCCTGTCATCAGGTATTTCCGGTTGAGTCGCTCGGCGATTACGCCGAATCCGAATCCGAACAACATCGGCACGAATCGGAGAAAGAAAGTAACCGATACGAGAAATGGTGAATCGGTTAATTCAAGGGCGAGCAGGGCTACGACGAGCATTTCGAGCCACATCATCGTGCCGGTCATCCAGCCGATGGACCATAGGCGTAGGAACTGTCCGTTGCGCAGGAGTTTTGGTTGTGTGGGGGAGGTAGTCGTTTGCGTGGTTATTACAGCTTGACGGGAATTAGATTGGCAACGGGGATGGAACCGTAAATATGAGGATACTGATCGCCATTGCTAGCTCGTTCTATTTTCAGATTAGGGTGATCGCTGACTGAAGATAATTCCAGCACTAGATAGTCAGAACGATTCGCATAGTAGGTTTCGAGGATGTCGATTAGTTGATCGTCGAAGCAGCAGTGGGTGAAGCCTTCAGATTCAAAAGTGGATGGCTTATAGCTTCCGGTGGTTGCCGTATTGTTCCAGTCTGTGAGATTCGCTACGTGAAGAATACGACGTTGAATTTTAGGTGATTCGGGCAGAATTTTGTTCTCAGGTTGATCGTTTCAGGGTATCGATTGTTTGATTGTAAACATAGGTGTGGTGTTATTGTTTTGGCCTCAGCCTCCTTCCCGAAGGAAGGAAAGCCGTCGGACCAAAAGAACAATTAGCGCCAGAGAGCTTTTACGGCATCGGTGCAAACGTCGATTGTTTCTTCAGCGGCACCGGCTGCCATTGGTGTTGTAACTACTTCGTAGCCGCCTTCTTCAAAGTTATCAGCCATTGGCATGTAGCCCATGTATCCGTTTGTGTATCCGCTGAACAGTGTCTGTTCGGCTGGCGATGCGTCTTTTACAGCGATACCAATTTCGCAGAAGGCTTCAACAGGAATTCCGACAAGTGCAGCAGGACCGATTCGCATTGCTTGCACGGGCATTGCCATTGGTCCATCGGCAGTGCGAACAGCGTTGCTTAGTACGAATCCAGCGCGTTTTGAATCGGAAACAGCAAGTTTAATGTTGTCTTGAGTTTCGTTCTGTCGAGCACTGTTTAGTGTTTCGACTGCCTTGTCGTAGTCGGCTTGAGCTTCGCCTACTGAAGGGAAGTCCCCGACCGGGAGTGTGGCTTTTGTATTGATGACTCTCAGGGTGTCGTCAGGTTCACCAGCAGGGTCGTCTTCATACATTCCAAGATCCGCACCAGACTGAACTACTTCAACGAGACGTTCTTTTCGTGGGACAGGGTCGATTTCGAGTCGGATGCGTGCTGATTCTAGACCGAGTCGTTCGCCGAGCCATTGTGCGACTGCAACTTCACCGATGAAGCCGTGTGTAGGTCCGCAGTTACCGGCGGCACCTTGTAGGAAGAGACATAGTCCACCACCGTATTGCTCGACAACTTTTCGAGCGTATCCGGGGTAGTCAGGTGAGAGAAGCTTGTTTGCTGGGCCAAGAATTGTTGGGTGGCAAGCGAAGTTGAGCAGAGTTGCGATTGGTGTGCCATCTGTGTCATTGATGGCGACGATTCCAACTTCTTGATCGACTACGCCGTCCCACTGGCGGCCTGTGAACAATGTGCCGTCGCTAAGGGCTGGTCGACGGTTTACGTTGATCGTACTTGAGCCTTTGCCGACTCCCACATGAGCAGGCTTTGCGTTGTGGCGAGCCGTGTTGACGGCGCTAGCGACTCGTTCAGGAAGTGAATCCCAGTAGGGGCCGACCAGCTCCATCCCTTCGTCGAGCCATGACTGTCGGTTGACGGGACCCGAGTGGGTATGAGTTGCGGATAGTCGGAGGTTTTCGGGTTTGATACCGGCTACTTTTTCGACTTCAGCTCGGATTTCTGCGTCGTCATCGTTCAAGAGGATTCCTATGTCGAGATCAACGATTGCGATTTCGAGGTCTCCGTCAGTCACGTAGAGCGCTGTGGCGTAGAACGGCATGTCGACGCCTTCTGCTCGCTGGTGAGTTGCGGCTCCCCAGCCTCCGTGGGCAATACCTACGGGTGGAGTTATGTCTGTGCGTCCGGCGCCGGCTGTGAGCATTTCGATTGGGTTCCGTTAATGATGAAAATTGTTATGTCATTAGACCGAAAAATTTACCACTCTGTATCGGTGTGTGGGTGGTTGCGAAGCATAGATTTTGAGCAGTTAGTAGCGTTGGGTACTATTAGTCATATGAAGGCGTACGCGATCACCGTGGGCGTTAGTAATTAGTTAGAGTTTGACTTCTTGATCACTTGGCAATGGGATTCAATATTTGAGGGCTTCGGCAGAGATACCTATGGCACTAAAACAGCGACTTCTTTATTTGAGCGCGCAATCGACCGATCCACGGTCTCTAGCGCTTTCTCAGGCTTTGCATGAGCCGGTACGAGACACGATTGTCGAGATTGATCCGATGAGGACGAGTCTTGATTACGAAACTGTGCATGACGCTGTTTGCGATGGGTGGCGAGTAGTTCACTTCCCAGATCAGCGCGGATCGCTTGATGGTTCTGATATCGAAGTTTTTGGGTATCAGTTCGTTTTAGAGAAGTTGGAGCAATTTGATGATTAGTACAACCGATATTTCTGTAGAAAATTTACTGACTGATTATCAAGTTGCCAATTTCGTCATCAATGGATATCACATTGTTGAACCACAGTTTCCTGCTGATTTTCACTCGAAGGTTTACTCCGAACTTGAACTGCTGCCAATGAATCCAGGCGACGAAATCAACAAGGTGATTCCGAAGATCGATCAGGTGTACGAACACCCTGCCGTTATTGGTGCGTTGTCGAGTTTGTTGGGCAGAGATTACACGCGGGCAGCGCACAGGCATTGCCACAAAAATCACCCAGGCACTCGAAGTCAGGCGTGGCATCAGGACAGTTTGAACATTCCGACGTTGGACGAGGGGCATGGTCGGGTTTCGGATCACGTGCAGAGCGTGCTTGTGATGTACTATCCGCAGTATGTTGGTTCGAATATGGGCCCTACAGCGTTAATTCCAGGGTCGCACTTGTTCACCGCAGCTGCCGATAGAAACGCTTCACACGGTAATTTTAGAGATCAGATCGTGGCTGTTGTTCCAGCGGGTACCGTTTTAATTCTTCACTACGATATTTGGCATGCAGGTACTGCGAACACGAGTGATCAGATTCGTTACATGGTGAAGTATTTGTTCGAGCGCGCTAGTGAATCGACAGAGCCGACCTGGAATCACGATCCAGATAAAGACGATCACATTTTCGAACGATTAGAGCATGATGAGGCGGCGTTGATTCAACGATCACTGGTGTCGAAACGCAACTATCGCCGTACTACGATGTGGAACAACTTGGCTGGCAATGCTGGGCTGAAGTACGAGTATCACGACAAGTGGTCTGGCGACTGGCCTCAACCGAATAAATAAACATCGGCACGGCATTTGTGTTGATTACATGAATGTCGTGCCGATGTTTATTTGCTTCTCATACTTAACGCATTGCTTAGCGGCGGAATCAGACTTAGCGTTGTAGTGATGGGGAAGTAGTGCAGGTCGTCTAATTATGGGGACTTGTGATTTCGGATCGAAAGTAAACAATGACCAACGAAGCCGCTATTCTTTCTGGCTGGAATTACGGTCTTATTGGCGACGATTCTCGGTAATCTTCGGGCCTGACGGGTGCCCGAGGTTATTGTGTACTGCTCTGACTGTTACTTCAGTGGGCTGAAGGGGAACGGCATGAAGAGTTGGTTTGCTTGAGTTCTTGGCTTTGGTGCGTTTTTTGGTGGCCATACGCCTGTTTCGACGGCTTCTTTGCGTACTCGGCTCCGTTCTTCGAGCGATGGATATGCCCAGAGGTGCGCCCATTTATTGAGTCCACCAAGTTCGGTGTACCAAGCACCGATGAACGGTGAGAGTTTTTTGCGTTCTTCGATCGCCTTGCCCCAAGTATCGATTACCTGTGGTGTTTCGCCGGTGGCGTAGGTGTAGGTTCGGAGTTCGTAGAACGGTCCTTGCGCGCCAGTGATCGACTCATCGTTGAATGGCGCAGGGAAGTAGATGTCTGCGGATTGCTCGGCGAGTAGGTCGCCTGTAGGAGGTGGCCATCCGGTGATGCCGGTGGTTTCTTCACGAATTGCCTGTCGTGCGTCGAGGCTTTCGTATGGCCAGATGTGAAGCGCCTGGTTTAGCTGTCCGAATTCGGAATAGAAGTATCCGAAGATGTCGGAGTGATCAAGTCGACCGCCAGCGAGGGATTTGGTGAGGGTCGCTTCGTACTTCGGCAGATTACCGGGGAATAGGTCGTAGGTTCTGAATTCGTAGATCATTTTTCTCGTTTTGGCTCCGGGCGTCATTGGTAGACTGCGCTTTATTTTTAGCTGGTGTTGCCGCTGTGCCGTCGGCGCCTTAGCTTGTGGTTGCGCCGGTTGAGGCTGGATTTACTAGTTTTATGTACTTGCTAAGGACACCCTTGGTGTAAGGAGGTGGTTTTGGCTGCCACTTGTCGAGTCGTGCCTTCATTTCTTCGTCGCTGATCTTTACGTTCAGCTCGAAGTCATCAAGGTTTACCTCGATTTGGTCACCATCTTGAACAGCGGCGATAGGTCCACCAATTGCCGCTTCAGGACCGATGTGACCGATCATTGATCCGTGGGATGCGCCCGAGAAACGACCATCGGTCATCAGCAATACTTTTTCGCCGAGTCCCTGTCCAACAAGAGCTGCGGTAACGGAAAGCATTTCGCGCATTCCCGGTCCGCCCTTGGGGCCTTCGTATCTGATGACGATTGCGTCGCCTTCGTTGATCGTCTGCTTCTGGAGGGCTTCCATTACGCCTTCTTCACCATCGAACACTTTTGCAGGACCGCCGAATGTCTGCCCAAACTGGTGTCCGGCGACTTTCAGAACGCAACCGTCTGGTGCGAGGTTTCCGAAGAGAGTGACGAGTCCGCCAGTGGATGAAATTGGTTCTTCGACCGAGTGGAGAACTTTGCTTGGCTCTGGGACTTTCACATTGGCGAGGTTTTCGGCAATGGTCTTGCCGGTGACTGTCATGCAGTCGCCATGAAGTAGACCAGCATCGAGGAGTCGCTTCATAACAACGGGGATGCCACCGAGTCGATCGATGTCGAGCATGACGTAGTCGCCACCGGGCTTCATGTTGGCGATGAGCGGAGTCTTCATCGATATGTCGTGGATATCCTTGAGGGTTAGCTCGACGCCCATCTCGGCTGCAATTGCTGGGAGGTGGAGCGTGGTGTTCGTGGAACCACCCATCGCAACAACGACAGTAACTGCGTTTTCAAATGCTTCACGGGTGAGAATATCGGAAGGTCGAATGTTTTTTCGAAGCAGGTTCATCACAGCGTGACCAGCTTCACGTGACGAAGCGGCTTTGCGCTGGTCGACGTTTGGCTCGGAGGCTGATCCGGGAAGGGAGAGGCCAAGGGCTTCACCGATGGATGACATGGTGTTTGCTGTGAACATTCCGCCACATGAACCAGAACCTGGGCATGCGTGGTTTTCGATCTCTAAGAGTTCGCCGGCGTCGATCTTGCCGGTCTGGAACTGTCCTACTGCTTCGAATACGTTCTGGATCTGGATATCTTCGCCATTAAGCGAGCCTGGAAGAATCGATCCACCGTAGATGAATACGGAAGGAACATTAAGGCGCGCCATCGACATCATTCCGCCGGGGAGTGATTTGTCGCAACCTGCCACTACGACCAGCCCATCGTAGCGTTCGGCGAACACGACTGTTTCGATTGAGTCGGCGATGACTTCTCTCGAAACAAGCGAGCCACGCATGCCTTCGGTTCCCATTGAAATAGCGTCGGAAACAGTGATTGTTCCGAATGTGAACGGGGTTCCTTCAGCTGCAAAAATTCCACGCTTTACTTCTTCAACAAGTGGGGCAATTCCTGAGTTACAGGGAGTGACTTCATTGTGTGTGGAAGCAACTCCAACGAATGGGGCGGCGATGTCTTTATCGCTAAGTCCCATCGCTTTCATCATCGAACGATGAGGTGCGCGTATTGCTCCTTCGGTGGTCTCCCAGCTACGCCATTTTCCGGGCGCACGCTTTGAAGAGCGGGCTGAGTC
>Ga0302118_10001730_pt1 | contig 10895 bp, 7 predicted proteins | sample AG5_331_MG_FD_203126 | JGI IMG/M metagenome (GOLD analysis project Ga0302118, IMG submission 203126) | Marine microbial communities from Western Arctic Ocean, Canada - AG5_33.1 | ecosystem: Environmental > Aquatic > Marine > Oceanic | place: Canada: Western Arctic Ocean | collected 2017-10-01 | reverse complement strand
AGGGGGCGAGTGGCAAAGTCTTTATCACTTCACTGTGGGCAAGCATGTCGACGATGACCGTATTGAAACCAAGTCACCTTATCATCACTTAAAGCTATGAATTAAAATTGGTGGGCAAATGCCAGCTATTGCTAAACGCCTAAGCGAAGATGAAAAACAAGCAGTGCTTGACTATATATTTAGATACTCTTCCTCACACATCAAACGAAATTTGGAGTAGTATAATTTTTTTAAAGTCCGTAGTTGTATACATATTCATACTGCCGAGGCACATAACATGACTAGTAATCAAGCAAATAATGATGCTAGAATTGCAATCTTCTATGAGCATCCAGAGTGGTTCAAACCATTGTTTGCAGAGCTCAATCGGCGTGGAATTGCTTATGATGAACAACTCGCTTTTGCGCATCAATATGACCCAGCGGAACGCAGTAACCCCTATTCACTAATTGTAAACCGCATGAGTCCTTCGGCTTTTACACGTGGGCACATTCATGCTATTCGCTATTCACTAGAGTATTTAGCTTACTTGAAAGAAATCGGCGCCAATGTCATGAATGGCTATGATGCTTACCAATATGAATATTCAAAGGCACGTCAAATTCATTTATTACATAACCTTGGAATTCGCTATCCACGCACGCGTGTCATAAATCACGTTACGCAGATGATAGACGCTGCCAAAGGATTGATTTACCCGATTGTGGTCAAACCTAATATTGGCGGTAGTGGGGCCGGTATTCAATTGTTTGAGAGTGCCTCAGAATTAGAGTCAGCGGTAGCGGACGAAGCGATTGAATTAGGCATTGATCACGTTGCCTTGGTTCAAGAATATTTGCCTGCACGAGGAAACAGCATTGTCCGTGTCGAAGTACTAAATGGCAAATTTTTATACGCTATTCGGCTGCATCTTGGCCAAGCAGCACCAAGTTTTAATCTCTGTCCAGCGGATTATTGCAAACCAACATTGGACGAATCTTCCAAAGGCAATGCCGATGGCGTTTCTGGACGCAACTTGTTAGTTGAAGGGTATACACCAACTAGGAGTGTAATTGAAAATGTATTGCGTATTACACATGGAGCTCATATTGAAGTAGGGGGTGTCGAGTATCTGATTAATGATCGTGATGGAAGAGCTTATTACTATGATGTTAATGCGATGTCAAACTTTGTTGCTGATGCACCCAATGTGATTGGATTTAATCCTTTTACAAGATTGGTTGACCATATATTAAGGCTGGCCGGAATTGTCAAGTGAGCAATCAAAGCAGATTTTATGTCATGCTATGTGTTGTGATTAATAACAACATAAATTATAAAGTTATTATTTAGCCACCCTCCTTCGCATATTTATTCAGACTTTGACCCCCACGGGGGAGCCTACTTTCACTCGGCTATGTATTAATATAATCTCCCTTACACATCAAGCGGAATTTGGACTTTTTATCTCACTAGGTTTATACTAGATTTCAATATTGTTGTATATTAAAAATATCAATATAATTGGGAGTAATTATGGATCGCACGAAGATGTACGTTATCGGAGCTGTTGTAGTTCTTGTGATACTCTATTTAATTTATTAAATTAAATCGGTTAAATATTAATACACCATCCTTCTCATATCAGAGAGGATTTGGATAATTTTGAATGGTCTGAAGGATACAAGATGCGTTTTGGTATTCTCTATGTTGATTATAAAACTCAGAAAAGAATACCTAAGCGTAGCGCATTGTGGTTTAAAGAATTATTAAATTCTCGTAGGCAATAATTTTATTATTAAGTAAGATTTCGCACACTCTTTCTTTCAATAAGCTCAGCTGGAAAATTATGTTCAACGCTCAATTGCAGGTCATAGCATGTATTCAGCAAATATCTTACTGCAGCTAAGGCCATACCATCAAATGGGACACGAATAGTAGATAACGGGGGAGTGGTGAAAGCCGCTATGTCATTATTGTCATAACCAAATACGGAAATATCATGAGGGACATTAAACCCATTGCTAGTTAAAGTTGCTATGGCTGACATTGCGGATTGGTCGTTCCCACAGAATAAAGCGGTAAAATCTAGATTTCTCTTTAACAACGTCATTACACCTTCCTGCCCTTTAATAAAGCTATAGTCTCCCTCAATAATAAATTCAGATGGGACAGTAATGTTGTTGTCTTTCATTGAATCTAAAAATCCTTCATGTCTTTTTCTGCCATCTTCAGTTTGAAAGTCACCGGTAATGCAAGCAATACTTTTATGGCCATTATCAACCAAGTGTTGACCGGCAATATATCCTGCTTTGTAATGGTTAAAATAAAAACACTTCTGGTCAAACTTTTCAATCCGATTGTTTAGTAATACAATGTTTGGGAAATATTTCTCGATATAAGCAATATCAAAATGTGTGATGTCGGTACCCCAAAATATAATTCCATCACATCCCTTTCTAATTAAGTCATTAACAGAGTCAATTGCTACATTAGGATTTTCTAAATTACTGATGTCACCATTAGTTACAAGACAGTGTTTTTCATGAGTGATAAGTTCGTGGTCAATTACTCGGAGAGTTTGACTATTAAAAGTTCCTGCTAATTCAGTACCCCAAATTCCAATAGTATTAAATTTTTTTGATACTAAAGAACGTGCAGATTGGCTTGGTTTGTAATTCAAAGCTTTAATAGCTTTGTTTACTTTTAATTTAGTTTTGTCTGATACAGAGTCTTTACCATTAATAACTCTGGAAACACTTCCAATACCTACACCAGCTAATTTTGCTACATCTATTATTGTTGCCATCTGTAATTACTTTTTAAAACTCTTAAATACTGACTTTTTACCATATTATAAGGCTTTATAGACCTTTTCTTTTATTTGTTTATTTATCTTATAATTAACCGTTGACAAGTTATATTATTTATGTATATAATTGGAAACGCTTCCAAACAATTTATTAGTTAAGGAGCTAAAGATGTATTTTTTACAACAATAGAACAATCCTTTAGTTTTTTCATAAAGGGTTTTTATGTTTTTTTAATGGAGAGTTTAATATGAAAAAAATTAATTCATTGGTGTGTGTGACTGCTGCATTTTTTGCATCATCCGCTGCACTCGCCGGCAACGTATCCGTCTTTGGACCATGGCTTGGTGGAGATCAGGAGAACGTAGAGGCCGTCCTTGATGGATATACGAATGCCACCGGGAATACATATTCGTATGTAGGTTCTGACAGCTTTGAGCAACAAGTTCGAATTGATGCAGAAGCTGGCTCTGCTGCTAATGTGTCAGTGTTTCCACAACCTGGACTGGCAGCTGATTTTGCTAAATTAGGTTTTTTAACGCCTTTAGCTTCTGGTACTGGTGATTGGGTTAGAGATAATTATGCGGCTGGTCAATCTTGGGTAGACCTTGGCACATATGCAGGCCCAGATGGTAAAGACAATTTGTATGGGTTTTTCTACAAGATAGATGTAAAGTCTTTAGTCTGGTTCAGTCCAGAAAACTTTGAAGATGCTGGTTATGCGGTGCCTAGCACTATGGAAGAGCTTAAAGCTCTTAATGATCAGATAGTGGCAGACGGTAGTACACCATGGTGTATCGGTTTGGGATCTGGTGGCGCAACAGGCTGGCCGGCTACTGACTGGGTAGAGGACTTGATGTTACGTACTCAATCGCCCGCTGTCTATGACCAGTGGGTCTCTAACGAGATAAAGTTCAATGACCCTCGTGTTGTTGCAGCGATTGAACAGTTTGGCGCTTTTGCACGTAACGAAGCGTATGTTGCTGGCGGCTCTAGTGCAGTTTCCACTACTGACTTCCGTGATAGTCCTAAAGGCTTGTTTAGTTCGCCACCGCAGTGCTACATGCACCGCCAAGCTTCCTTTATCCCGGTTTTCTTCCCTGAAGGAATCTCTGTGGGTGAAGATGCAGATTTCTTCTACTTCCCTGCTTATGCAAGTAGTAACCTGGGCTCACCAGTGTTAGGTGCCGGAACTCTGTTTAGTATTACTAACGATTCGCCTGAAGCGCATTCGTTAATTGAATATCTACAGTCTGCTGAAGCACATGAGATCTGGATGGCGCGTAAAGGATTCCTGACTCCTCATAAGGGTGTGGATACTTCTGTATTCTCTGATCCTACCCTGAAGAAGATGAATGACATTCTTTTAGGTGCCACAACATTCCGTTTCGATGGCTCTGACCTGATGCCTGGTGGTGTTGGCGCTGGATCCTTCTGGACTGGTATGGTTGATTATGCTGACGGCGCATCTGCTCAGTCAGTAGCTGATGCAATTCAAGCATCGTGGGATGCATTAAAGTAACAACTAAATAGCACTGTTACTCTTATAGTGTTAACTTTAAACCCCGGACAGTCTAAAATGTCCGGGGTTGTTCCTTCTTCTTAATGTTGTATTATTTAGGTATTAGTTATGCAACCTATCATTCAAGGATTATTGATGATCAGCGCCTCAGTGGTTTTCTGCTTAGGCTACTATTACCTGTCTAATTGGCTTTTGGATAATATATTTTTACCCGCCCATGGCAAGAACATCAATCGCAATATAAGTTTGGCCAACCAGATACGGCCATGGTTATTCTTGTTTCCTGCATTGTTTGCTCTTTTGGTATACCTTGCGTATCCAGTATTGGAGACTTTACGTTTATCCCTGACCGAGCGTCATGCCTATGGAGATGAGTGGGTCGGCTTGGCTAACTATGCGCAGATGTTTAATGACCAAAAGTTCTGGGAAGCGTTTCGCAATAATATATCATGGCTAGTGATTGTGCCAGCAATTTCCACTGGATTTGGCTTGTTAGCAGCCCATCTAACAGACCGAATTGGTTGGGGAAACGCAGCCAAATCGATAATTTTTATGCCTATGGCTATTTCTTTTGTAGGGGCTTCGGTTATTTGGAAACTAGTTTATGATGCTCGACCCGTTGACCAAGATCAGATTGGCCTGATAAATGCACTATATCTATTTTTTGGCGGTGATGCACCCCAAACATGGATTACCATGTCATTATGGAATAACTTGTTTTTGATGATAGTTTTGATCTGGATCCAAACCGGATTTGCTATGGTGATTCTGGCAGCTGCTTTGCGAAGTATTCCAGAAGAAACAATTGAAGCAGCAATCATAGATGGATCCAACCCTTGGCAGCTTTTCTTTCGAATAAAAGTACCACAGATAAAAGGTACCATACTGGTAGTCTGGACCACAATTACTATTACCGTGTTAAAAGTCTTTGATATTGTTTATGCAATGACCAATGGTCATTGGGATACACAGGTTCTGGCCAACTACATGTTCGACAAATTCTTCCGCGGCAATGACTGGGGGGTTGGCTCTGCATCCGCAATAGTGCTTATGCTACTTGTTACCCCGATACTGGTTTGGAATGTTAAAAATGCTCGTAAAGAGATTCAATAAAGGAGCAAGCATGGACAATATAGTTGGAAAAAAATCATCACTTAGCTGGGCTGTTAATATTTCGGTAACTGTACTGGTTATTTTATGGTTAATTCCTACCATAGGATTGTTAGTTTCGTCTTTCCGTACAGCTGATCAAATATCGACTAGTGGCTGGTGGAAAGCCTTTAATTCTAACGAACAGAATATAATTGTTCGTACTGCTAATCCACAAACTCAGAAGATTATTGATGGCAAGTATGTCATCGAAGGAATGTTATTTAGCTCTGAAAAAGAAATGACCATTAGCGTTTGGGGGGTTTCATCGCGTGCAATAGACGGTTATATTCCTGGCGAAACAGCTAAATTAACTAAGGGTGGTGAAATTACCCTAAGAGAGGATGGCCATTATCGCATGATAAATGAAAATCCGTTTACAGGCAGTCGTGGCATGAGAGTATTTGTAACAGCACCCATGGCTCCAGAATTTACCCTGGATAACTACCGTAAGGTTTTGTTTGATCCTAAAAATGTTGATGGTATGGGAAAGGCTTTTCTAAGCACCTTAACTGTGGCAATACCAGCAACCATTATTCCAATCCTGATAGCAGCCTTTGCGGCTTATGCCTTAGCTTGGATGCAATTTCCAGGTCGCGCGCTATTAGTGGCATTTGTTGTTGGTTTGTTGGTAGTGCCTTTACAAATGGCCTTGATTCCGTTGTTGAAGTTGCACATGCACATTGGTATTGGAAAAGGCTTTCTTGGTGTGTGGTTAGCCCACACTGGATTTGGACTACCATTAGCTATTTACCTTCTGCGTAACTACATGATTGGACTGCCCAAGGATATTATTGAGAATGCTCGAATTGATGGAGCATCTGATTTTAAAATATTCATGAAACTTATTCTCCCTTTAAGCTTCCCCGCTCTCGCTGCTTTTTCTATTTTTCAGTTCCTATGGACTTGGAATGATCTGCTTGTAGCTAAAGTCTTCTTGATTGACTCTTCTGGTCAAACCGAGGTTATGACTTCCAAGCTAGTGGAGTTATTGGGAAGCAGAGGTGGTAACTGGGAAATTTTGGCAACCTCAGCATTTGTTTCAATTGTCGTTCCTCTGATAGTATTTTTTACTTTACAGAAATATCTTGTTCGTGGTCTTTTAACTGGATCTATTAAATAAATGTCATGCTTAATCAATCAATAATAAATACAGAGAAAACGAATTCAACAGTCAATGATAATTGGTGGAAAGGAGGGGTTATCTATCAAGTATATCCACGTAGTTATCAGGATAGCAATGGGAGTGGAGTTGGAGATTTAACTGGTATTACTCAACGTTTACCATATATAGCATCACTTGGTGTTGACGCTGTCTGGATATCGCCCTTCTTTAAATCGCCGATGAAGGACTTTGGTTATGATGTCAGTGACTATCGTGTAATTGATCCCATGTTCGGGACTATGGGAGATTTTGATGCTTTGTTGGCTGAAGCACACAATCTTAGTTTACGTATTATGATCGATTTGGTGCTATCTCATACATCCGACCAACATGCGTGGTTTAATGAAAGCCGCACTGACCATACTAACCCAAAAAATGATTGGTATGTGTGGGCTGACGCCAAACCAGATGGCACACCACCCAATAACTGGCTGTCAGTATTTGGCGGATCTTCCTGGCAGTGGGATAGCCGAAGAGAGCAATATTACTTGCATAACTTTCTCAGTAATCAACCAGACTTAAACCTACACAACCTGAAAGTGCAAGACGCTTTATTGGATGTGGCACGTTTTTGGTTGGATAAAGGTGTGGATGGTTTCCGATTTGATACTATTAATTTTTTCATGCATGACAAGCTATTGCGTGACAATCCGCCCTTACCAGAGCAGGAAAGAAATCATAGCATAGCAACTAAAGTGAATCCATACAACTGGCAGAATCATATATATTCGAAGAATCAGCCTGAAAACATAGCATTTTTGGAGCGTATTCGTGCCCTTGTTGATCAATATGAAGGTCGTGCCTGTCTGGGAGAGGTTGGTGATGCCCAGCGAGGTATGCAAATTTTGGGTGAGTACACCAGCGGCGATAAGCGTATACATATGTGCTATGCATTTGAGTTTTTGGAAAATAGGCCTGCGACTGCGCAGTGGGTGAAGACAGTATTCGATAAAATCGATATAGAGGCACCCGATGGTTGGGTATGCTGGGCTTTTTCCAACCACGATGTAGAGCGAATGACTTCTCGCTGGAATCTTAACACTCTATCTAGATACACTTACGCAATGTTGCTACACACCATCCGCGGTAGTGTGTGTATATATCAGGGCGAAGAATTGGGATTAATGGAATCAGAAGTGAATTTTGAAGACTTGAGAGACCCTTATGGAATTGAATTCTGGCCTGAATACAAAGGCCGTGATGGATGCCGCACCCCTATGGTGTGGCAAGCTAATGCAGTAAATGCAGGCTTTAGTACAGGAAAACCCTGGTTACCAGTATGTACTGAACAGTCTCAACAGGCTGTAGACATACAAGAATCTGATGAAGACTCTCTGCTAAAGTTCTTTCGCAAAGCTATCGCTTTGCGTAAGTCGTTTCCAGTACTACAGAGCGGAAAACAAATATCTATGGAAGCCAAAGGAGAGCTTCTAAGTTTTATTCGAGAGGATGATTCAAATTGCCTGTATTGTGCCTTCAATTTGTCAGATGAAGTTTTGGAATTTTCTCTACCTGGAGGCAGTTGGCAGAACATCAATCATAACATGGGTAAACTATGTATCAACCCTATTGAAAGCAATAAACTTGGCCCTTGGCAATTTTGTTTTGCACTAAAAAATACTAATAACTAATCTTGCTTATATGACCCAATTAACCCTCAGTAACATAGAAAAATCTTACAACAACGGCATCACAGTTCTCAAGAACGTCAGTTTAGACATTGAGTCCGGAGAGCTTATTGTGTTTGTGGGTCCCTCTGGTTGCGGCAAGTCCACCTTACTGCGCATGATAGCGGGTCTTGAGCATATAACTGGCGGTATTCTAGAAATTGATGGACAACGCATGAACGATATACCAGCTTCTAAGCGTGGCATTGCCATGGTGTTTCAAAGTTACGCACTATATCCGCATCTTACCGTTCGCGACAATATGTCTTTTGCTCTCAAGATTGCTAAATACAAACAGTCAGAGATTGATGCTGCAGTTGATAAAGCATCAAAAGCCCTAAAACTTGATGACTATCTTGATCGGTTGCCAAAAGAACTTTCTGGCGGTCAGCGTCAGCGAGTTGCCATAGGGCGTGCTATTGTGCGAAATCCTAAGGTTTTTTTGTTTGATGAGCCTTTGTCTAACCTGGATGCGGCATTGCGTGTTGAGACTCGTATCGAGATTGCACGTTTGAAAGAATCAATGCCAGATCGTACCATGATCTATGTAACCCATGACCAAGTGGAAGCCATGACCCTTGCCAGTCGAATTGTTGTTTTGGCAAATAATACTGTGGCACAGGTGGGAACTCCATTAGACCTCTATAACAGTCCAGAGAATGAATTTGTTGCCCAGTTTATTGGCTCTCCTGCAATGAATCTGTTACCAGGAAGAATTGTAGATACAGGCACGCAGACTACAGTTAGTCTGAATGACGATTGTGTGGTTGTGTCCAGTATTGGTACCAGTTCTACAGACATGGGAAAACAAGTTAATGTTGGCGTTAGACCTGAGCACTTGAGATTGACCGAAGGAGTTCATTTACTTAAAGCGGAGGTTGAGATAACCGAGGCTCTGGGTGAGTACACTTTGTTGTATGTAAAACACGCTTTACAAGATAAAAACCTTATTGCCAAAATTCCTGGCACACATAAGTCGTTGCGCAATCAGTTAGTTAAGTTTAGTGCTGACCCAAGCAAGGTACATCTATTCCATAATGGGCTAAGTATGCGTTAGTAGTTAGGAATCGGTTGACACTCAAGTAAATATTATGGTTGGAAGAACCCAATTTTGTTCAAGAATTAGATTCGGCAAAATTAAGAAGAAAGGTTATAAATCAATTTATAGCTGAAGGAATTCAAAAGTTTAAATAAACCCCCTCACACATCAAACGAAATTTGGACTTTGATTCAAGTTGATATACAATCATAGTATGTTGAAGGTGATACCCAAATACTCTTTTCTTATAATTGTATTCTTAATGTTTGCGAGTTACATGGGTTGGGTTGAGCCTAACGAACTATTATGAAAATTGGAGCACTCAAGGAGATTTTTTCTGGTGAAAAGCGCGTCGCTCTAACACCAGATAGCGCCACTCATCTACAAAAGCTTGGTCATGAATGCCTGGTCGAGAAAGATGCAGGTCTGGCGGCTGGTTTTAGTGATACGCAATATATGGCTGTAGGCGTAGAAATTTCAACTACCGCCGAAGCGCTTACTAAGGCAAGTGATGTGATTGTTAAGGTCCGTCCACCAAGTGCAGCTGAGATCAATAGACTTTCCTCATCCAAGACGCTTATCTCCTTCTTTTATCCAAGTGCCAATGAAGCACTTATGGAGCTGGCCAAGTCTAAAGAGGTTTGTGTGATTGCAATGGATATGGTGCCACGGATTAGTCGCGCTCAAAAAATGGACGCCCTATCCTCTATGGCCAATATTGCAGGTTATCGAGCCGTGATTGAGGCTGGTAATAACTTTGGCCGCTTTTTTACTGGCCAAATGACCGCCGCTGGCAAAGTGCCGCCGGCAAAAGTCTTGGTCGTTGGCGCCGGTGTTGCTGGACTTGCTGCGATTGGTACCTCTACCTCCCTTGGTGCGATAACCTATGCGTTCGACGTGCGCCCAGAGGTGGCAGAGCAGGTCGAGTCTATTGGCGCCGAATTTGTCTTCCTTGATTTTGCGGATGAACAGGCTGACGGGGCCTCAACTGGCGGATATGCTGCAGTATCTTCGCCTGAATTTACTGCCGCTCAACTGGCCAAGTTTCGTGAAATTGCACCAGAGATGGATATTGTCATCACTACTGCCTTGATCCCCAACCGTGAAGCGCCTGAGCTTTGGACCTCGGATATGGTTGCCAGTATGAAGCCAGGCTCAGTGATAGTTGATCTGGCAGCTGAAAAAGGTGGAAATTGTAAGCTCACTGTTATCGATGAACGCATTGTCACAGACAACGGCGTTGTAATAGTTGGTTATACGGATTTTCCAAGCCGAATGGCTGCGCAGGCTAGCACAATGTATGCCAGCAATATTCGTCACATGATTGCGGATTTGACCCCAGAAAAAGATGGAGTGATCGTTCATGACATGGAAGATGATATTATCCGTGGAGCAACGGTTGTAAATGCAGGTGAAATCACTTTCCCACCCCCTCATCCAAAGATTCAAGCCATTGCAGCGAAGCCAAAAGAGAAGGCCCCGGATAAAACACCAGAAGAAATACGTGCTGATGAAATTGCAGCATTTAAAAAACAAACTAAAAACCAAATTATGTTACTGGCAT
>Ga0302118_10001727_pt1 | contig 10900 bp, 9 predicted proteins | sample AG5_331_MG_FD_203126 | JGI IMG/M metagenome (GOLD analysis project Ga0302118, IMG submission 203126) | Marine microbial communities from Western Arctic Ocean, Canada - AG5_33.1 | ecosystem: Environmental > Aquatic > Marine > Oceanic | place: Canada: Western Arctic Ocean | collected 2017-10-01 | reverse complement strand
GGTTCGGTCAAACACATGGTGCCGGACCACGTGCCCTCAACAAACTTCGGCAAGTACAATGCCTTTTGTTTGTCAGATCCGTGCAGGTTGATAGCGTTGTAGGCGCCCTCAGTGAGGCCCGGGTACATGCCAAAGGCCATATTGGTTGAGCAGATCATTTCTTGAACCAGAAAGTGCAGCGCTGCTGGTGCACCTTGGCCCCCGAATTCAGGGGCTGCCGCCAAACCTGTCCATCCGCCTTGGGTGAACTGGTCATAGGCTTCTTTGAATCCTTTTGGGGTGTATACAACACCGTTTTTAAGTGTGCAGCCTTCGGTGTCACCACTCAGGTTTAGCGGAAACAATACCTCAGACGTAATTTTTCCGGCTTCCTCTAGCACGGCATCGATGACATCCGGCGTGTAGTCGGCGTATTGCGCGATCTCGGCTAGTGCATCGCCGTCGAGAAGCTCATGATAGACAAACCGCATGTCGCGGAGGGGTGGGGTATATGTGACCATAGTTTAGTCCTCCTAGTTTCTGAGCGGCTTGCCGGTGTCGAGCATATGCTCCATGCGCGCCAGCGTGCCTTCTGTTCGGGCGAGCGCCATAAACGTCTCCCGTTCGAGTTTGAGGAACTCTTTCTCAGTCATGGTTTCAGTCATATCTGTGTCACCACCCGTCAGGGCTTCGGCGAGGGCACCTGCAACAACCTGATCATGTGGTGTGGCCATGCCTTTCAGGGCGAGGTCATTCAGCGCCATTTGCAACGCGGCGAGGCCGGTTGGGCCCGGCAAGGTTAACTCCTGTTCTTCCGGCGGCACGTAATTTTTTACGAGGGCGAGCGCTTTCGCTTTGGCATCAGCCAACAACCGTTCTCTATTCATGGTGATCTCGTCTGTATCTCGGAACAAACCCATCTCCGTGGCTTCCATTGCAGATTTGGCCACCTGTGCTGTGCCGATCAACTCAAAGGCTTTGGCAACGGCTGGCATGGGGCCGCGCGGCAGGTGAGGGTGGTTTTGGAGCCGTAATAGAACTTCTTTACAGCCGCCCCAGCCGGGAATAATGCCAACACCCACTTCGACTAAGCCTGTATAGGTTTCTGCATGTGCTTGAACAGCGTCGGAGTGAAGTAGAATTTCACAGCCGCCGCCGAGGGCCATGCCTGACGGCGCAGAGACAACGGGGAAGGGCGCTTGCTTAAGGGCGAGGTAAGTCTTCTGACCGTCGTCAATCTGGTTTTCAATCTCGCCCCATAACGCTATGTTGGCTGCAAAGAGAAATAGACCCAAATTGGCACCGACGGAGAAATTGCTACCGTCGTTGTAGATGACCAGCGCTTTTAGAGAGTCATCGCCTTTGATGTGTTTAATCGTCTTTTTGTAGAGACCCATGATATCGGGGTCGAGGCTGTTCATCTTTGAGGTGAATTCAAAACATAGAACCCCGTCGCCGATATCCCAGACTGATGCTGATCCGTTCTTCAGAACCGGCTTGGAGGTTAGCTTTACATCCGAAAGGCGGAGCATGCCCCCGGGGCATGGGACATCCTGGTACGTGCCGTTAACGGTGAGGAATTGTCTGACGCCATTCTCGACGCGATAGAACCCACTTTTCTCGGCGGCCAGCGCGAGCATTGGCGGTATGGCAATGGAGTCTGCTGTGAGCTTGTCGGCGAGCCAATTTGCGCCCATGGTATCGGTGAGTTCGAAGGGGCCTTGTTTCCAACCGTAGCCATCTTTCATGCCGGCGTCGACATCGACGACAGTGTCTACAATTTCTGGAACGAGCGATGCGGCATACGGCAGGGCATGGGCTGCTAGATACCAGGCGAACTGCCCGCCCTTATCTTCGTGTTCGACTAAGCCTCTTAAACCGCTAGCTTTAGACACCTTAAGACTATCCAGATTTGCTTTTTGCGACGGCGCATATTCACCGCTGTTGAGGTCGATGCTTTCTTTCTGGCGTTTACCGTTTTCTGTTTTTAGGCGATAAAAACCACCTGGCCCTTTGCGGCCGACCCACCCCTTTTCCAGCATCGTCTTAACGACGGGTGGTTCTGAGTGAATGGCGCGGTAAGGGTCGTCGTCTGGAAGACGCTCCAACATGGATGCCGCGACGTGGGGCATTAGGTCGAGACCCACTAAGTCCAATGTTCCAAAGAAGCCGGACTTGGGAATGCCAAAGGGTCTGCTGCCAATGGCGTCTGCTTCGTCAACGGACAGGCCATGCTCCATGGCACCTACGAGACCAAGCTGAAACCAATAGGTACCAATTCTATTGGCAATGAATCCCGGCGTGTCTTTAGCGTGAATGACTCCTTTGCCCAGTTTGACATCGCCAAACTGCGCCATCTCCTCGACCGCGTCTTTGCGTGTTTTCTCGGATGCGACGATTTCCAGTAACCGCATGTAGCGCGGTGGATTAAAGAAGTGAGTGATCATGAAATCGGGGACGAGGGCGTCGTCCATGCCGCCGGTCAGTTCTTTTAAGGGAATTGTCGACGTGTTGGATGACAATACCGCACCATGCTTTTTCACTTTGGCAATCTTGGCGTAGAGGGCTTGCTTGATGTCCAGGCGTTCTATGACAGCTTCGACGATCCAGTCGCAATCCGAAAGCCACTCCATATGGTCTTCGATGTTGCCTGGTGTGATAAGCTTTGCTGCGCGCTTCGACATAAAGGGCGCGGGCTCGGTCTTGAGCATTTTCTTGACCGCGCCTTCAGCAATGGCATTTCGATTTTTGCTATCCTTGGGCACGATATCCAGGAGCACTACGGGGACCCCGGCGTTGGCGATATGGGCGGCAATCCCAGCCCCCATAACACCTGCGCCGATCACCGCAGCTTTACGGATTTCGCTCATTACAAGGCCTCCAGAACGGTCGCTATACCTTGGCCGCCGCCGATGCACTGCGTAGCGAGGGCATATCTCTTACCTTCGCGCTGCATGATCTGGGCGGCTTTGCCGGTGATACGGGCGCCGGTTGCGCCAAGTGGATGTCCAAGGGCAATTGCACCGCCATCAATATTGACCTTGCTCAGGTCTAGTCCCAGGTCATGAACCACGGCCAAGGATTGTGCGGCGAAAGCTTCGTTGAGTTCGATGACATCCATATCGTCCAGGGTCAGGCCGGCACGCTCCAATGCTTTGTTGGTGGCGTTAACGGGGCCGATGCCCATGATCTCTGGGTCACATCCCGCGACCGCAATGGATTTAATGCGTGCTAAGGGCTTGAGGCCATTCTTCTCGGCAAAGGCTTCACTGGTCAGCAATACGGCTGCTGTTCCATCAGTAAGTGGCGATGATGTGCCAGCTGTGACAGAGCCATCTTGATCAAACGCCGGTTTCAGATCGCCAAGAATCTCGATGGTCGTGTCGGGTCGGATGCAGCCATCTTGATCAACCATGCCTTCACGGGTTTTGATGCCAACAATCTCGTCACTGAAATTTCCGGCTGCTTGCGCCGCGGCAGCGCGTTTATGGCTTTCGACGGCAAAGGCGTCTTGTTTGTTTCGGGGGATGTCGTATTTCTTAGCTAAGTTTTCTGCAGTCTCACCCATACCCATGTAGGCGGCGTGTCCGGCATCAACCAGTTTGGGATTGAGCATGGGGTTAAACCCAGGCATCGGGATACGCGTCATGCTTTCGATCCCAACACAGAGAAAGGCCTCTCCTGCACCCAGAGCAATCGATCCGGCAGCGGTATGAATGGCCTGCATGGACGACCCACAGAACCTGTTGATGGTTGTGCCGGCCACGTCATTCGGAAGGCCAGCTAAGAACACGATGTTGCGGGCTATGTTGAGTCCTTGTTCACCCTCGGGGAAGGCGCAGCCCAAGACCAAATCTTCAATCGTGCTTGGATCAATCCCGGCGCGTTCGACTAGGGCCTTCACAACGGCGGCGGCGAGGTCATCGGGCCTGGTTCTAATCAGCGCACCTTTGTTGGCGAGCGTCAGTGGGGAGCGGGCGTAGCCAGCAATAACGGCTCCGGTCATGGATCCATCCCTTCCTTTTGTGTTTCTGTGCGCGGTATTGATGTGAGCGACGGGGCGGACGAATCAGTATTGACGCCTTTACTCAGCAAACGATCTGTAGCGTCGCGTTCGATTTGCTCGAGTTGTCGGAGTGAGTATTCAATGTCTTTGAGCTTGGTGCGGAGGTCATCCGCCCGTTCACGGGCTTTGCGCTGAATGTGACGAACCTGCCCAATATGCTCGGCATCGACGTTGTAGAGATTGAGGTATTCTTGAATCTCGTCGAGGGAGAAGCCAAGTCGCTTGCCGCGCAAAATAATTTGCAGTCGTGCCCGGTCGCTGTGTGTGTACACCCTCGTTGATCCTGCGAGCTGCGGATTGAGCAGGCCACGGCCTTCATAGAATCGAACCGTGCGCGCGGTAACACCCGCATCCTCAGCCAACTGGTTGGTGCTGTAAAACCTCTCCGATGCTGGCTTTAAGGCTTCTGCCGGTGCGTTGTTCATGCTGCGCTCCCCTTTGCTTGACCATCTTCTTCGACTTGGAGTTCTTTTTTCGAAAGCTTTCCAATTAATGTCTTTGGAAGTTCATCTCGGAATTCATAGGAGTCAGGCTGCTCAATGACCGACAACTTGTCTTTCAAGAAAATAATTAGTTCTGCTTCTGTTAGGGTCTGACCGCCCTTTAGGCGAATGAATGCCTTGGGGGCTTGGCCCCGGTATTTATCTCTAATGCTAATCACTGTGACTTCTCCCACTGCGGGGTGTTCGTAGATCGCGTCTTCAACTAATCGAGGGTAAATTTTGTATCCGCCGGCGATGATGATGTCTTTCAATCGGTCAACAATAAAGACATAGCCATCTTCATCCATGTACCCCACGTCACCGGTACGAAACGCACCGTCTTGAATGGCGTTCTCTGTCTCTTCGGGATTATCCCAGTAGCCCTTCATAACCTGGGGGCCGCGGATGCAGATCTGACCGCGTCGCCCAATGGGTAAAACCTCATGAGGCCCTTCAATCGAATGGATCTCGATCGTCGTGCCTGGCATAGGAATTCCAACAGAGCCAAGCTTGTTGGTTCCAACAGTGGGGTTTGTCGTCGCCACCGGAGATGTTTCGCTCAGGCCGTACCCTTCGACGACAACGCAGCCTGAAATGCGTTCAAATTCCTTCTTCACTTCCACTGGCAGGGGTGCGCCGCCAGAGATGCAAAGCTTAAGTGACGATAGGTCGTGCTTTCTGATGTCTGGATAGGTGTTGATGGCGTTGAGGATTGTTGGCACAGCTGGGAAGAAGGTTGGTTTCTTATTTGCGATTGCGCGCAGGCACGTTTTTAAGTCGAACCGGGGGAGGATGATGATCTGCGCCCCGTATCGGAGTGCTGTTGTCATCGCGACTGTCATAGCGAAGACGTGAAAGAAGGGCAGAGCCGCAAGGAATTTTTCTTCCCCAATGTCTTTGGGGTCATACCATGCGGCCACTTGAATCGCGTTGGCACTGACGTTGGCATGGGTCAGCATGGCGGCTTTGGGGGTGCCCGTTGTTCCTCCGGTATACTGAAGAACCGCCACATCATTCTCAGGGTCAATGGCCGCAGATCTATAATTCCCTTCGTTTTGGACGAGGTTTTCAAACCACACTTGCCGTTTATTATCTTCAATCTGGGCAAGGGTTTTGCGTTTAAAAATGTTAAACAACACAGCTTTGCGCCAGGGTAGAACGTCGATCATTGAGCACAACAACAATTTTTCTATCTTGTTTCGGTCTACTGTTTTCCGTGCTTTCGGGTACGTGAGCTCCAAATCCATGGTCACTAACATGCGTGGCCGTGAATCCTTGGCCAGGACATCCAGTTCCTGTTGTGCGTAGAGTGGATTGATATTCACGACGACGCCGCCGATCAAAAGTACCGCATGAAATAGCACAATGTAGTAGGGCGTATTGGGAAGCATTAGAGCGATCCGGTCGCCCTTTTGTACGCCCATGTCTTGCAGCCCTTTGGCCGCGGCACGGACCATGGTCCCGGTTTGCCGATAGGTCCATGTCCGGCCTAAAAATTCCATGCAAGTGCGGTTAGGATAAGCTGCGACGCTGCGTTCAAAAGCGGCGTGGGCCGGTTCAGTTCTGATGTCCATGCCCCAGTCTGCAAATGATGGGTAGCTGGCCAACCAGGGTTTCTGTTCAATGGTAACGGCGTTGGGCGTCATTCAAACTCTCTATGCCATGGGCGAGGGCCGCGAAGGGTCTAGAAACCTTAAGATTAAGACCCTCAGCCATCAGTTCAAGTTAAAATAGTTACGTTAACGTAATAATTATATCAGGAAATTTAATTAATAGATTAAAAAACTATTATAAGTATTATTATTACGTTAACGTTACATTTAAACGTATAACGTAAAATATAAGAAATATATATTATAAACAGTAGCTTATGATCTTATTTAAAATGCAGTTACAGCTGCATTCCGGCGTGCCAATCCTTATTCGTCGAGTAAGGCACTCAGTTTGAGTGCGATACCCTTAGACCCGAAGATTTTGAGTTTTCCCATGGTGAAGGCGACCATGGGGCTCAGTTCGCCATTCACCAGCTTCTGCGCGTTCTCTGATGAAAGGACGAGTGTCGTTTCAGCCTCATCGTCGTTAGGGTTGGCTGTAACCACTACTTCATCTCCGGTGGCATCAATCAGAACCTTACCTTCATCGCCTAAGTCAAACAGCACTGTATGGTTCAGGTCTATCAGGTTGGTTGCCAAGGCTCGCACTTCGTCCACGATTTGTTCGAAATTCATGGTTTTTGGTTCCGTTTTCTATTCGCTGTGGTCGCCCTACCTAGCATGGTGGTATGCAAGTCACAGATAGGTAGCACGATTAATGACCATACTAAGAGGGAGGGCGGAGCCATGCCGAGTATTTTAATTACTGGAGCAAATCGCGGACTAGGGTTCGGCTTAACTAAACTTTATGTAGCTGACGGCTGGCGTGTTTTTGCCTGTTGCCGAGACCCTGATAATGCAGCCGAGTTATCCGCGCTATCAGAGGGGTGCGACGGATCACTAACCTTCCATCGTCTTGATGTGGAAGACCATACCTCAATAGACGCGCTTGCCGCATCACTTAAGGGCGAACCCATTGATGTTCTTCTGAATGTCGCTGGGTACTATGGCAAGATTATAGTTACGGAGCCTGGCGGTTTTCAAAAGTTTGGAACATCTGACTACTCTGAATGGGATAAGACTATGCGGGTCAATGTCTACGGCCCCATGAAGATGGCAGAGGCTCTAATCGAAAACGTACTTGCGAGTGATCAAAAGAAGTTGGTCACGCTCTCCAGCATCATTGGATCGATCGGTGGTAATAACCAGGGTGGTATTTATCCATACCGCGCCAGCAAGGCAGCTGTGAACGCAATTATAAAATCCATGGCCGTCGACTTTAAGGAAAAGGGGGTCACCGTCATCCCCATGCACCCAGGTTGGGTGCGAACCGATATGGGGGGGCCAGCAGCTGATATTGATGCCGACACCAGTACAGCGGGCATGAAAAAGGTCATCGATGGCCTGACGCTTGCGGACACTGGAAAATACATGGTCTACGACGGCAGCGAATTGCCCTGGTAGCCTTTAAACGTAAACAGGTTATTTTGATGCGTGTCTTAAAGTGGATTGGTATTGCGGTCGCAGTACTCATAGTGCTGCCGCTCGTTGCGTTCGGTTTGCTGTATGTGACGGACCCCGTGTTCTACGGACGTATTGCATCGGTTATGATGATCGATCCCGTGAAGGATGTGGATTGGTACGAACCCCTTGAGCGGGTGCCAGGCATAGAACGCGAGGCTCTTCCTAGGGCGGAAGAGAACGCCCGGACGATTTCTCAAGAGGCCTGGCAGTTGGCCCGGGCTTACGCAGAGGAAACTGAATCTGTTGCCCTGTTGGTATGGCATAATGGGGCTTTGCAATACGAATACTACGGCGAAGGTTTTGATCGCACCTCCCGTACGGACCCCGCGTCTATGCATAAGTCCGTTATGGCTCTGTTGATCGGTGCTGCCATTGCAGACGGCACGTTGCCTTCCGTCGACGAACCGGCAGCGACCTATCTGACAGAGTGGGCGAACGACAATCGCTCAAAGGTCACGATCAAGCACTTACTGCAAATGACTAGTGGCATGTACCGCGACCCGTTTAGCCCTAGTCCGTTCGGGGCGACGGTGAGGTTTAATCTGGGGACCGAAATCACAGATATGACGCTTTCCCAGCCGGCGCGCAAGGCCCCAGGCGAAGAGTTCGATTACAACAATTTCAATCCGCAGACGCTTTCTATTGTTTTGGAGCGGGCAACTGGCCAGCGCTACGCACAAATCTTGTCAGAAAAGCTGTGGTCTAAGATTGGAACCGGAGATGCATACGTCTGGTTAGATCACGAGGGTGGTTCACCGCGCGCATATTGTTGCCTGCAAGCGACGGCAGAGGATTGGGTTCGCATCGGCTTGCTTCATTTGAACAATGGCGCGGTCGATGGCGAGCAGGTTCTGCCCGTCTCTTGGATGGAAGGCGTGGTCAAGGGGTCAGATGTTGCGCCCAACTATGGCTACCAGACTTGGCTAGGGTCTCCTTATAAAGTGCAGCGCGACTATGGCCCGTATATTGACGCCTATGTGCGCCATGATGAGCCCTATGATGCAGATGATATCATCTACTTTGATGGTGCTGGTGGGCAACGTGTGTACATTATTCCATCTTACGACATGGTGATCGTGCGCACGGGAACCGGTGGGATCGATTTTGCTGCGGGCTCGTTTGTTTGGGAAGACTCTCGTCTTCCAAACATGCTGATGCGCGGCGTTATTCAAAACTAAAGTGTGATTACGTCGACAACGAGTGTGTAATCACTTCGACTGTTTTTTCTAAAGGAGTAAACACGGTGGCCATTATCAAACGTATCGCTAAGGGTTTGGCGCTTCTCATCGGCGTCCTTGTGCTCGCAGGTGTTGTCTTCTTAGCGTCCGATTGGCGTTTCTATAAACGCTTGGCCACATTTGACCGCATGAACAGCATGACCAATATGGAGTGGTTTGACCCTGTCATTGAAGTGAAGCCCGGTCAGACCTTCGATCTGGTAGTCGCTGAGTCCGGCGAACGGACCCTGTCGGACGATTTGGTTGCGGATCTAGAAGCCTATGCGGAAGGCAACGGCTCCATGTCGCTGCTGGTGTGGCACAAGGGCGCACTGCAAATGGAATGGTATGGCGAAGGTTCTGGTCGCACGTCCTATATGGAATCCGCCTCTATGCATAAGTCGGTCATGGCTCTGTTGTATGGCCTGGCGATTGATCAAGGTTTTATTCCATCCGTTGATGAACCTGCTGCGACCTACCTCACTGAGTGGCAAAATGATGCGCGGTCTAATATCACCATCCGCAACATGCTTCAAATGGCTCATGGTTTGAGCCGGGCATCCGGCGGCTTTAGCCTGCTCGGCGACAACATGAAACTAAATATGGGGACGGACTGGGCAGGGATAGCTCTAAAGTCACAGGCAGAAGACCCACCCAATACGGTGTTCGCCTACAGCAACTTAAATGCTCAGTTGCTTGGCCTGATCCTTCAACGCGCTACGGGTATGCCCTACGCCGAATTTTTAGAGACTGCGCTTTGGTCTAAAGTTGCTGAGAGCAGTGCCTGGGTCTGGTTGGATCGCCCGGGTGGTTTGGCAAAAACCTCTGGGTCGCTGTTTACTCCGGCCCGGAATTGGCTGCGGCTCGGTCTGTTGCACTTCAATAGCGGCCGTGTCGGTGACGAACAGGTCGTTCCCGAAGATTGGATTGCAGAGGTAATTACGCCATCACCCAACAATCCGAACTATGGCCTTCAGACTTGGCTGGGTACGGAATACAGAGAAAAAGTCGATTATGGCAAAGGCGTTGCAGCCTATGTGCCTCACTCTGAACCCTTTGAGGCGAGGGACGTGGTGTACTTTGATGGTGCCCAAGGCCAGCGGGTTTATATCATTGCCTCTGAAGACCTTGTTATTGTCAGAATGGGTAAGGGTGGGCTGGATTTTAAAACAGGCGCTTTTCTCTGGGATGAGCCCGAACTCCCCAATTTAATTATAAGAAGTATTAGAGGCGCTGACCAAACACCGGTTGAGCCCTAAACGGTCATGAAAACCAGGGGTTTCGGTTTTGATTCATGGGGTCTAAAGCGGAATCTCTGGTGCGTCAGTGCTAGGCGTTACCCTGTGATTGTTTATGGATCGGTCAAAGGTGATTTTAGTGAATTGGATCGGTAAGGTATGGCATTGGGTATACAGGGTGCTAGCCTTGTCGCGAAGGGCAACATTATGACTATTGCGATAGAGCCATTATCGTGACCGGCAGCGACGGCGTGTGGGAAACCCAGAATGCTGATAGTGAAATGTTTGGTAAAGATGCGCTGCGAGATGAGATAAAACGCGACACCCACCGATCTTCTGAAACAATCTGTGAGGCCTATCGTGACGAAGTCATCTTGGTTGTTGTGAAGTGCATACCGAAGGGTGACATCAAGGGTCTCGCAGGCTCGTGACACTTCATTTACTCAAGCTTGCGGTCGGGATTGAACACTTCGATCATCTAAAAGAACGCCAAGACCGTTTCATGACTGCGGTGGGTAATTACCAGCACACCACGCGCATGTTTCCGAAACGTGAATCCGAGTTGCTCAGTGGTGGGTCTATGTTTTGGGTTATAAAAAGACTGGTAACTGTGCGCCAAACAATCATTGCGCTTCACCGTGAAGCTGACCCTGATGGCCGCAAGTATTGCGTGATCGAACTGGCCCCGGAGCATGTTTTTGTCTCACCGCAGAGAAAGAGGCCATTCCAGGGCTGGCGATACCTCAAGGATGAAGATGCGCCAAGCGATCTGTCGTCCACGGATGGCTACATTGATCCGGAT
>Ga0302118_10001726_pt1 | contig 10900 bp, 9 predicted proteins | sample AG5_331_MG_FD_203126 | JGI IMG/M metagenome (GOLD analysis project Ga0302118, IMG submission 203126) | Marine microbial communities from Western Arctic Ocean, Canada - AG5_33.1 | ecosystem: Environmental > Aquatic > Marine > Oceanic | place: Canada: Western Arctic Ocean | collected 2017-10-01 | reverse complement strand
GGTCGCGAAACGGAAGCCTGGTGTTGATTGGACGAAACCCGTAGACGGTTCCGATCCTGAACTGGAGTGGGGCGATTTCCATCCTATTGAGGAGCTGCCGCAGGTCTTTAATCCAGCTTCTGGCTTCATGCAAAACACCAATTCGACCCCATTCACAACAACCGACGATGGGAATCCGTCGATGTTAGATTTCCCAGCCTACATGGTAGAAGATGCCACGGATGACAAGCGTCGGGCGCAAATGTCTCGTTGGTTGCTGCGTCAAGCTAACGATGTGACGTTCGAAAAGTGGCAGGAGATGGCGTTCGACACGACGCTGTACTGGCCGATGACGGAACTACCGCGCTATCAACGCCGCTTCGAATCGTTGCAACAAACTCACCCAGAGCTGGCTAGCGAAGTAAGGCCCTATCTTGAACACCTCCTCGATTGGGATTACCGCAGTTCACTTAAATCGACTCAAACAACACTCGCCGTCGCGTGGTACGAGGAGCTTTACGGCAGAGGCTATCCAGTTGAAACCTTGAAAGAGGAATTCGTGGCAGACATCCCCGCGCGATTTAGCGCGCTTGCTCGCGCAGCGAAGACGCTGGAAGGTCGCCACGGTAATTGGCAGATCTCCTACGGCGACGTACATCGACTTCAACGGCACGCGCCTTATGGCAGTTCTAGCAGCGTTCCGTTCGATGATCGTGAGCCAAGTCTGGGCGTGGCGGGCGTGCGTGGTCCGCTTGGTGTTGCTTTTACTATTTATCATACCTCGCCGACGGATGATCCTAATCGGCAATTTGAGTATGCAACTACCGGGTCGTCTTATAAGGCGGTTTATGAGTTCCATCCGGATGGAGTGAAGGCCGCGAGTTACTTGCACTATGGGCAGAGCCACAACCCAGAATCGCCACACTTTTTTGATCAGGCAAAACTCTTGTCGGAACGGCGCTTCAAACCGGCGTGGTTTCACTGGGATGATGTGGTTGCAAATACGCAGCGTGCCTATAGTCCCGGCGATTAAGCGAAGCGGATTAATTGTAACCCCAAGTGTCAAGTACGCCTGAAGTAGGGGCCTTGTTTCCTAGCAACCGCGTTGGCCTCTTACAAGTTCGCTATTATTACTGGTTTCAACTTGATGCTGCATCGTCGCGGCAAGCGCGATGACCCGATGTGGGAAACTTCCAAGGATTCTGTAGGTAATACAGTGGAATCTTATCAGGCTGGTTCTAGTTCAAGCATTTCGATTGCTGGTTCAATTCTTTCAATAAACCCTACAGCAGTATTGGCGTCTGATAAAACTTACTCTATAAATATTCCTGTGGGCGCAGTACAGGATACTGCTGGGAATAATTTTGAAGAAGCAATCGAATATGAATTTAAAACTCAAATCGATGTCGCCTTCATGTTGATGGGATATAACGGGACTACTCTTTACGAAACACCCGACTCCTTTAAAGCTGCAGCTGAATTGACTATGACCCAGATGGGCTTGCTCAGCTTTAACCGACTGAATTCTTATAGAACCCATATGCTGCCTATTAGTCCATGTGATGGCGAATATGCCCAATCAAAGTCAGAGATAGAAGCGATTGATTCAGCTCTCGATAATTGGGGCTCCGACAATCCATTTTCAAATATTTATCAGGAGTTTAAACGCCACCCAACCGCTTTGAGCAACTCTAAAGCAGAACAAATCAGCGTTCTTACATCATTAAGGCTGTGGCTGGTGGAAAACGAGAAGGGAGCGTTGAATTGGAAAGATACGGATCTTGGGAAAGAACATTACGAATGGATTTTGGACAAGGTGCTTATCGCCGCGGAGAACAAGCCTGCGGTTAGCCTCTTGCTAGACGGGGTGAGAATGCCAGCAGGTTTTGACGTAAAGGAATACAGGACCTTCGCAATGATATTGTCTAGTGATGATTCTTATAGTGTGAATGCGGCTGCTTCTAATTTTTCTTGGATGGGAGGACAGCAATGGAATATTTTAAATTTAGATGGCGTCAAATACACTGACTCCCAAATGTTCTTTTACGATGATCATAGCGATATAAATTCCGGAGGCGGCCCCGACCCTGAAAAAATGAAGATACTTAATGTACAGGTTGACGCGCACGAGCTCATACATACTCAGGGCCACATTGGTCACGATCAAGACCCTAGTTGTATTTCACCTTATTCAGTGATGACCGCTTGCTATGTTGGAGACTTTTTTACCTACCCAATTTATAACAGAATTTATCTTATGGGGTGGCTGCCTGAGACAGCTATTACGACTGTCCCTTCACTAATACAAGACAGTTACAATGCAACTGACCCCACCAAAAAATACCTCTTGAAGTTAGGTGACTTCCGATACCAGGAATTATTCAATGGCACTTGGTACCAGTACAGGATAGACGGCAGCATTCTCAATAATCCCGACGCGGTAGACGGGAATGCGCTTTCAATGGAGCAAACCGATGATGCGGCCAGGCAGGCGCTAAGCAATTAAATTTTCATATGTGTGAGAATGACAAGAGCAGCACAGTCAGCACCAACCCTCTAACTGTTGGGATTTACGTCTAGACTCCGCCGATGCGTTTGGCGATACGGAAGACATCAACATTAAGTGGAATTTGGGCGTGAATCTAAGGCAATGATTAACTACACAACTCTCGGTGGGCGTGTGACATGCACCCAGTGTAGCGCTCTGAAAATCACCTTTTTTGGCATCCCAAATAGCCGATATTTGTAGTATCGTTCAAGTATGAATATGAAGAAAACACTGCTTCCTATGGTTCTTCTCGACTGCGAAACCACGGGAGGAAAAGCCATCTATCATCGCATTATTGAGATTGGCTTAATTGTGATAGAAGGCGGTGAAATAGTAGAAGGATACTAGGAGTATGCGTTCAGCATGATTACCTCTAACAAAGTTGTCCCAACCAAAGCGGTGGAAGAGGGTTTCAATCTTGGTGTCTGGTCAGTACCTCATGCGGCTTGGATTTTCGCGGATTATTCGCCGTTTCTTACCATTAATCTCTACTACATACTTAATAGAATCCAGTCAATTTGATGGCACTTCGACAAAACACAGGTCAAATACCATCAAATCAACCGTTACCCTTTATATTTATTGTACCCTGTTTAGTGTACCTCTCCTCGAAAGAGCAGCACTTCCTTGAGAAACTGTCGAAAGAACAATGACGGAGTCAGGATTTGATTGTTCATATTGATACGTTATGGAGGTTACAAAATCATCCTGCCCTTCTGTGTAACCTGTATTTGAAATAAGAGTTAGACTTAGTTCAGACCCAGAAACAGATGAGGGCTCGAAAATTGGTTCCGTCCCAAGAGCGCAATAGTGCTTTACGACTAGCTCACCATCTTTATCTGAATAAGTTGTTGCCATCTCCACTCCGTCTTCTAATACAGTTTCTATGATGGTAGCTCCATCGGAAATTAGTTTGAATTCTGACGTGGTTTCGATAACCGTGCCATCACTAACGGAGATAGTGCCTTCCCAAGTTCCGAGCATCTTCTTCATCTGATTAAAAGCTTCACTTTCCTGAGAATTTGCGGCAGGAACTAGTGCAAGGAGTATAAAAAATAGACCAACGTTACTTTTTTTCATTGCTTTATACCTTAGTTTTTTTAGTTTATTCATCGCTAACAAGCTTTACTGAACAAAGCGCTTAACAGTTTAGCGTCCTTAATGTCGTTAGGCGTTCTACAAAATATTCGAAAATACCTAACCATTTGTCCAATATAGTATGTATAGAGGTGAGAAGGAACCATTCTGACTTGTCGGGGTGTGCCCCTAGGGTGGGATGCTGATTGGGCGGTGTGTGCAAAAATCGGAGTAGGCTATTGTCATTGGTAGTTTGAAAGAAGCGGGGATTATGCAATTATAGATAGTAGCAGTCTAAATATTTTCAAAGATTTTTAAAATACAAAGGAGGTTTAAATGCCGGTTAGTGTGTTATTAGAAGGTGTACTAAAAGAAGGTTTAGTAGATGATTTCATTGAAATTTGTAAAAGTGCATACCCTGTTACCCGAGCATATGATGGTTGCCAAGGGCTAAATCTGACCTTGAATGTAGATGATCAAAAAAACTATGTAATGACTGAAACTTGGGATTCAAAGGAGCATTATGAAAAATATCTCGCCTTTAGAACAGAGGACGGGACTGTTGACACAATAACTGCGATGTCTGGAGAAGGTCCTGTTATTAGAATATTCGATATAACAGATGCTTGATGAGGCCGAAGTGCTCTCTGAGCGGGCATCATAAAATCATAGAGGATTCCTCTCGTTTTCGATCAGCTACTGTTACGTATCAATGCGCTAAATGGGTCATTTCAAATCGATTACAAACCTATCGATGCGGGCCCATTAATCTCTGCTAAGTGCAGGTCGGACAATCTTTCACTGCCGGTTAGGAACATGGCCCAGCGTAACTGCTCCTCGAGTACTGAAATTTTTTCAATAACAGCCTCGGTGGATATTAGTGCTGGTGCTAAAAATGGCTGAGCTAGCGCAGTCATTTCCGCACCCAATCGGATACAGCGAGCTATATCTAGCCCATTACGAACACCTCCGGAGCCAATCAGCCTCAAAGTTGGGCATGTGGCATGCACTGCGTGCAGTATTTCAACTGTATCCATACCCCAATCAATAAATGGGCCAGCGACTTCCCTCTCCCACTCAGATCCATTGCGATCTAATTCAATACTCGCCCAGTTAGTGCCACCACGGCCGGCGACTTCGATCCATCTTATGCCCGCCCCCATTAATTTTTTGGCACTGGTCGGGCCTATTCCAGCACCAACTTCTTTGACGATCACCGGCACGCTAAGTTTCGCGGCACATTGCTGAATGGCTTCTAGCACTCCATTCCAATCGCGGTCCCCATTTGGCTGGATGAGCTCCTGCAAGGGGTTTAAATGGATCACGAGCGCATTGGCTTCTATGGCATCTACAGCCCGCCTAGCTAAGTCCAAACCGTGGTGTTGCAACTGAGTGGCACCTAAGTTGCCAAGTAAAATAGCGGAGGGAGCACAGCGCCTTGCCGCTTGCGGCATTCCGCTCTCAAGGGCGGCTCTCTGAGAGCCTACAGCCATGGGAATATTGCAGGCCTGAGCAGCCTCCGCGAGATGCTTATTGATAAGCTCTCCGTTATTGCAGCCGCCGGTCATCGCGCCGATTAAAAAAGGCGCCGCAACCGTCCGCTCCAAAAAATCACTGTCGAGGTTTATATCTTGCAGCGACATCTGCGGCAAAGGATTGGGTTCAAAGCGAAGGCGATCAAAACCAGAGCCTTGAGCGGCCTGATGCTTGGCCTCCGAGGCAAGGGCAATATGGTCCGCTTTACGGCTATTGATGTCAGTCATGGCAGCTCTTCTCTGAGGTGATGTTTCCTGGCGGCATAATCGACTAGCAGCATATGGGGAAGAGTCAGTGCTGCTAAACCAATGAAGGTAAGCTTAATTAATGCCGCTGTAGAGGGCGTCTGGACATAATAAAAAATAAGCCCCGCGGTGAGCCAAGACATAACTGTGTACACGGCCGCCTCAATGCCACTCCTACGGCGCTCAGTTAGCCCTAAGCTTTGCCACAGGCGCAGCATATGGCCACGGCTATGCCAAAAACAAAAATACAGAGCAAAGCTGACTAAGGGAGGCAGTATGATAACTAGCCCCACAAAACCAAATAGGCTGACTAATGATCTACGATATTGGGAGTGCTTATAAGCATAGAACCAGTAGCCTATTAGGATTAATAGCCACGGTAAAAATAGGCTGATGAGGCCGTTCAACAATAGGTAAGCATTCTCTGCACCAACCAAAATTATAAAAATGGGCTCAACTAAGGTCGGCTGGAGGTTAGGAATAGCTATAGGTACTAAGCCGCCATGAGCTATCCATGGCAAGCTATCGGTACCAACAGAGGCAATATCACTTCCACCAAAATGCAGGGCCGATATGAGAAGGAACGCTCCGAGACCTGCGAGTGGAAATAACCACCAAAGACCTGCAGCTAAGGTCGCGAGGATGACGTAAGCGAGATGAAAGCCTAACCACGACATTAACCCTGATGGCCAGCCAATACGCCGCGCGACTGCGCCATCCAGCCCTCCATGGGGCACACCCAGGAGTAAAATGGCGCCAATAGCGAGCAACTCCCAGCTAGTCATCGGCGTAACACCTGTTTTAAAAATGGTACTTTAGGCATTGCTGATACGACCTTGACCCAGTCAAAAAACGTCGCCGAGCCAAGCATAAAGCGCGCAAAACCATCAGCATCTAATGCCTTGGCGGTGCGCATCATAATAGATACTCCTAATTCAGGGTGGGCCAGCAGTACGCCAGTAAATATCTTGTCCATACTGTTTAGTAAAGGCGAAATCGGTAGAGGGACCGAGTAATGGCCGCGACTAATACCCGCAGCCAATTTACTAATCTGCGACTGAATCCCCGAAAACGCATACCCTGAAGAGAGCCGCGCTGCTCCGCTCGCGGCTCCAATAGCTGCTATATTTTCGTCAAGCGGGGCTACCGATTGCATGGGTATGATTCCCATTTCCTCGCCCACTATTTCTTCTATCGCAATATTTTGCTCTTGGAGCCATTTATGAATCGCCTGCCGATACCACTTTTTATCCTCCAAACTAACAGAAATCATTGTCGACTCGACTAGTAGACGTCGATCAGAAAAGGGTAGAACATAAATAAAATGCAGCCCACGGGATTGATCCACGCGGAAATCCATCAAGGTGACAATGTGTGGGTTACTGATCGGGGCTTTGGTACGAATGTCCCAGCCAAAGAAATGCTGCTTTAAACCTCCCTCGGTAATTTTTGGCGGCCGACTGTCATAGATTTTTGCAGACTTGTAGTCTTGCCCCGCAGCCGTGAATGACCCGCCCAATCCATTGACACGAATGTTTTCGGCTGGGGCACGAATCAGATCAACTCCCTCCGCGAGAGCTCTCTCACACTGAGCCAAGTAGTCAGCCGATCTTAGGCTTGTGTAAAGATACTTCTCACTGCAGTGAAGAATTTCAGTCTGGTGATCAATCAGCCGCCACTGCTTCCAGCTTCCTTTAGTCGCTGCCTTAAATTTTTTTTGTTGCACGCTATCGGCCCAGAAAGCCCAACTGCAATCACGTTCGATAGGAGTACGGGGCTCTATTACTACAGCACGGACATCATTTAGATGAGCGGCGAGTGTGATACCCGCACTGCCACCACCAATAATCGCAATGTCGATCTCAGTAGTTTTATTTACATTATTTTTAAGAGACGACACCCGCTAACCCCTTAAGATCTCGATGCAAGCGTTGGTTATGGTTTAGTATTGCCGCCGGCCTTAGGTCTAAAAGACTGCGCAAAGTCAGCAATACTTTCTCTGATGCCGGCACATAAACTCTACCGTCCCACCACCGTAGATTTCGACGCTGAAGTAAAACTCCAATCTGACGGTAGACGCGAAGGGCTACGGTAATAGAAAATCGCGATCGAAATGGTAGCAGCTTAATACCAACTAGAGCACTGCCATAATACTCCTCAGCGAGGTCGAGTACTCTTTTTATGGCGCTAGCGACCGGGGCTCGACAGGCGACATTCGACGCAGCAATTGTTGAAGCGGGTACATTGACCCAACTGGCAGGCAAGTAACGGCGCTCCATCTTGGCATCCTCCAGCACGTCTCGCGCGATATTGGTTAGCTGCATGGCAATACCGAGGTCAATGGCAAAACTGTCTGGGCGTTGATCTTTGCAGTTGAGAACTCGACACATCATGAGGCCCACGGTCCCGGCTACGCCGTGACAATAACGTAGCAACTCAGCTTCACTATTAAACGCAACCGCCGTCTGATCGCTCAGCATACCGTCGAGCAATTCTCTGGCGGCGATAAGCGGAATATCGTTTTCTGAGGCGAGCTGCAAGAAGGATTCGGTTTCGGGACCAGCGGCCACGCTATGTCCCTCTAGGCGAGCACGAATGTCCTCCAATGACTCTTTCCGCTCTGACAGATCGCCGTCAGCCAGGTCGTCAACAAAGCGGCAAAATTGATAGAGTTGCGCAGCTCTTTCGGCTATTTTGGGGCCGAGAAATAAGCTCGCCCAATAAAATGATTTACCGTGTCGAGCCAGTATTTTTTTAGATAACATCATGTCTGGCCGCGAGTTTTCTATCATCTATCCGCCAGATCCTACCTCGACACCAGTAAGGAGCTCCTCTACCACTTTAGCAGAGCTAACGACCCCGGGAAGACCGGCGCCGGGATGCGTGCCCGCACCGACAAAGTACAGATTAGAGATCGCCTTATCACGGTTATGAAAGCGAAACCAAGCCGATTGAGTGAGTCGTGGCTCGATAGAAAAACCGGCTCCGTGCATAGAGCGGTAGTCTTTAGCAAAGTCCTCTGGGGTCATCCAAAACACCTCTTCAATCACTGCCGAAAGCTCCGGCAGTATCGTCTCTTCGAGAGCCTCAACAATTCTATCCCGCAACACATCGGCCTCAACGCTCCAGTCCACGTCACCCTGGAGGTTGGGCACAGGGCACAGCACATAGAACGACTCGCAGCCATCTGGCGCAAAACTCTTATCCGTGGCCGTCGGGCGATGGAGATAAAGACTAAAGTCCTCGCTCATTTGCTTAGCATCAAAAATTTCCGAGAGAAGTTCTTTGAATCGAGGGCCCATCCAAATACTGTGATGAGCCACATCTGGGTACAGTTTTTTGGTGCCAAAATACAAGACATAGAGCCCCATGCTGTAGTGCATCTTAATGTCAGGCAAGCGAGGTTTAGTATTGGGCAGCAGGTGTTGATAACAGGTCTCGGGATCACCACCAAACACCACCAATTCCGCGTCTATTTTTTGGTTATCGCCGAATCGAACTCCTGTAGCAGTTTTATTAGCAGTGATGATCTCTTCAACGTCGGCGTTAAGTACGATATTGATCCCATGCCGCTCCATGAGAGCCCCTAATTCTTGGACTAGTTTTCCGGTCCCACCCATACAAAAAAAGACTCCCCAGCGGCGCTCGAGGTAATGGATTAGCGTATAAATAGCTGTGGTTTTAAATGGATTGCCACCTACTAATAAAGGATGGATCGAGAAAGCTTGGCGAATCAGCGGATGCTTTAAATGACTATTTACCATTTGCGAAACGGTCTTATAGCATTTGAGTATTAATAGGGCTGGAACCTGTTTAACCATGTCCCAAATCCGGGTAAACGGTCGATGAACAAGTTTCTTAAAACCTACGTTATAAACTTTTTTAGATTTCTCTAGCAGCTTTAAGTAGCCGTTAGCATCCTCGGGGCTAAAACGCCTAATCTCAGTTAGCGTGTCCTCTACACTAGCTCGATAATCGAACTGACGGCCGTCGGCGAAATGAAAACGATAGAAGGGATCCAGCGGAACAAATTCCAGATAGTCAGTAAGCTTTTCATCGAAGAGTTCAAATAACTCATCGAACAAGAAGGGGGCTGTTATTACTGTCGGTCCAGCGTCATGACGATAGCCGCCGCGTTCAAAAACTTGAGCACGACCACCTAGACTGTTCAGGCGTTCGAGCAATGTTACCTGATACCCCAGAGCTCTGAGTCGCAAGGCCGTGGCAATACCGGCGAAGCCTGCGCCGATCACTACCGCTGTTTTATTAGTGGTCGATGTTTTGGAGGTCAAGCGATCCGCTCTTGGCGCCTATCCGTTGCTCCTGCTTTATGCAAAAAGACCAGCTCATGTACCACCGTTTGAAGTTGAGCCGGCAATTTAGAAATCAACTGTTCAGCCTGCTCTAACCAGGAGTCTACGGATTGATTGGCTTGCAGGATCACATCACTAGACGCGATACGCCGTTGCCACTGCGGTAGTAACATATTGTCGTCCGACTGATACCAGGAAATAAAGTCATCTCGGCTGAGCCTTTGTTGAGCAAAGAGGCTGACGACCAAGTTGGGTTTGCGCCCACCGAGATCACTAGAGCGATGACTTGACGGAATAATGTCGTCGATGTCGTTGCGACCCTGATATGCAAGGCCACACAACCCCACCGAACTCTCAAGGGATTGCAGGCCATATAGATCGTTACCGAAACCAGCTGCTATAGCCGCACCTTTAATTGGAGCAATAAGAAGAGGAGCAGTCTTGCCTTTTGCTATTCGCTGCCAGTCATCGAGCACAGCGCAATGCCGCTGGCTAATATCAGACATTTGCCCGCCACATGTTTCTTGCATCGACTTAGCGAGGATCCCTACAAGCGTACCTCCATGTGTGCTGTTCCTCGCGGCTAATTCAAAAGCCTTCGCGACCATCCAGTCACCCAAGCAGAGAGCCATATCTGAACCAAAGTGTTCATAGATACTTTCTTGACCGCGCCTGAAAGTGCTGGCATCACTTATATCATCATGTATAAGTGATGCATTATGGAGCAGCTCACAAGAAGCTGCCCAATGTAAATTATCTTGCTCGTTTAAACCTAAAGCTTTACCGCTAGATAGCGCGAGCTGCGCTCGAAAAGACTTACCTGGATTCCTAAAATGATATCTAGCGGCCTTAGCCAAGCTGCTATCTGAATGCGGCATTTCACGGTTGTATAAGGCATTGAGAGATCTCAATGACAGTAATTTACCTATTTTTGGTGGGAACATTATCAGCACCCTTAAAAGCGAACCCTTTATGGCCGCTTTGTCGCTATTGTTTTATCTTTTAAAAAAGAGGAGCCAGCAAGCCCGGCTCCCCCTATCTTCAGTCGCAATGACTAGCTGTCACTATGCTTTAGACTCTGTATCGGCTACTGCAGCCGCCCAGATAACCACACCGAATGCAATCTTATTCCAGACGTCGGCTATGTTGTAAATGATGTTCATAGTCCCAGCATCTGCGCCGCCAGTGAAGTACCCAATGAA
>Ga0302118_10001719_pt1 | contig 10921 bp, 15 predicted proteins | sample AG5_331_MG_FD_203126 | JGI IMG/M metagenome (GOLD analysis project Ga0302118, IMG submission 203126) | Marine microbial communities from Western Arctic Ocean, Canada - AG5_33.1 | ecosystem: Environmental > Aquatic > Marine > Oceanic | place: Canada: Western Arctic Ocean | collected 2017-10-01 | reverse complement strand
TGACAAAGGTGGAGACAAACCAACTTACGCGGCAAATGAAGAACCTAAGACTATAAACACAATAACCCCAGAGGGTATCACCAAGTCTGTCTGTAACCTTTTAGGTTTAGACTTTAACTACGAATACGAAACACTATATACCGGTAGATACTTTCATGTAGGGCTAGTCGAGACCGTCCCAGAGGAGGTTGTTAAAATATCCAACATGGAGGGTCAGACAACTTATATAAGGGCAGATATAAAAAACACAAACACTCCACCCAAAAATATAGACGCTCAACTTTCAATCGATGGTAGGTATACTCTAATGCTTGATAAACCTATTGATATAAATATCTTAATAAAAAACAAAAAGAGAATTGACACAATAGTTTACATAATAGACGATAGCTCAAGGCCATCTTTCTATGACGAAGTCATTTCCGAAGGTTTAAAATGTACGCTTGCGACACACGCTAGCGACGAAGAGTATGAAAAAATCAAATTTAGGTTTTTAGACTACCCGATAGTGACAAAGGTTAAGATCGACAGGATAGATGAGGTTAAACAGCTAGAAGGAGAGAGCATTAAAAAGCTTTTTTATCAAACCAACAAGTACACTATTCACAAAACTAAGTATTTCCCAAGTCAAGCAGCTCTGGAAAACGGAGAGCCAGCGCCGAGAATGGATCCCTCTGACGTTTATCAAATACCAGATAACCCTATCTTTTTCAAAGACTTAGATCATGTCAGGATACTTAAAAAAACTTCTTGACTTTGTAGCCCTATCGAGATAGACTAAAAAACATGACAGCAGCGAAGAAGAAACCATCAGCACGGACCGTAAAAAGAGATAGCGACGGCTTGATCGAAGGCCTCGACTACACATTCGAAGATAACGGTCTAATAGACTGGAGGAAGATGGTTAAGTCAGAGTTCTTAGTCTCCAACAAAGACCGGACTAAAGAGTCAGATACGTCCAAGCTTAAAGACAGGGATTTAATTATCCTTCTAGGAGGATTAAAAGACCTATCTCAAAAACGTGGCTACACGAAAGTAGACTACAAAATATACGAAGCTAGAGAAGATTACGTTTGTGCTTCATGCAGGATAGAGTGGATCCCTAATTTCGAGACCGAAGGGAGAGTGGTATCCTTTGAGTCTTTAGCTAGCACGACACTCCACAACACAAAGGACTTCGGTCAGCTTTATCTGGCTGAGATGGCGGAGAATAGGGCTTTTTGCAGAAGCGTTAGAAATTTCCTAAGAATTAACATTGTTTCCGCTGATGAGATGTCAAAGAATTCTACAATGAATCCATTCACATCAAACGGGGATTCCGATTCATCTAATTCCTCCAATGACCCCGCCCAAATACTTTCAGCGGCCATGAAATCCAAAGGCGTTACATTCGAAACTTTAAAGAAGAGGCTAGTATCAGAGGGCTATCCTGACGCAGAAGAGCTGAATAGTGTAAACGATATAAACAAAACTAAAATATTTGAGCTAATTTCAAGAATCAAAAACAAAAGATGAAACAAATAAATAACTTTTTTGCAGACCCAGATCTGGTGAGGGAAAAAGCCCTCAAGCATCAAGTTTGGAATAATGAAAGCCACCCAACAAATGGAAATTGGCCCGGATTGCGAACTGAATATCTATCAATGATAGACGATGAGGCCTTCAAAGTCTTTTGGAAGTCTTTTTATAAAGTAATGGAGTGGCCAGACGAGAAGTCCGTTCACTTCGAAACTTTTTACCAATTTTGTAGGGTTGAAGATGGAGATAGCTGGGTTCACCAAGATATTATGACCCAAGGCTTTACTCAGGTCGGAGTAGTGTACTTATCCCCAAACCCCCCGGCCAACAGTGGAACGACGCTGTACCAGCCCAAAGAAGGCGAAACTATTGAATCACTACATTTCGATAACGGTACACATATAGAGACAGTCTCAGGCGACGTTTCCCGCTACGATATAAAGCATGAGTTCGAAAACATTTATAATAGCGCGGTAATTTATAATCCTAGCGATTTACATAAGTCAACGGGCTATTTCGGATCTACGAAGGAGGATTGCAGATTAACTCAGGTATTTTTCGTTACGGAAAAATAGAGAATTAATGTCACACCTAGTGTCACACTTTGCTTAAATAGTGTCACACTTAACGTCACACCTTTCTTAAAAAATGCGTATAATACCTTTAAAAACGAGAATTACACTTGGCGCAATGTTTGCTACAATAGCACCTGTATGACAAAATACGAAAAAGAGTATTATGGAGTAGAGGGTTCTATTCAGAACCTTACAAGCGAAGCGGTTAGATTGTTCCCAGCTTGGGCATCTTTATTTGACGCCGAGCCAAGAAGAATAAACTGTTTCTCAGATGACGAGGAAGAGTATAACCTAGAATTAGAGCTAGCCGGTTTCGCTAAAGCAGATATCACTATGGAAGTGCAGCCCTCAAAGAACCTATCTGGTAAATATCTAATCATTAAAGGATTCAAGGAGGTAAGAGGCAGTAAAAAGAACGTATCAGAAAGGTTTTTGATGCCAGAAAATTCTGACCCCTCTAAGATTTCCGCAGAACTTAAAGACGGGCTTCTTTCAATTAAGGTCGAGAAGCTTGAGGACTCAAAGCCTTTGCAGGTCAAAATAAATTGATAGACTAAAACAATATTATCGTATTAGCATGGAGTCATAAAGCTCCATGCTATTTTTTTCGGCACATAACACTAAATTAACTGTAGAATAGATATAGAGATGGATACTAATAAGCTAAAAGTCAAAAAGAGGAATCAAAGATTAGAGAACTTCAGCGCCAACAAAGTAAACAAATGCGTCACCAGAGCGTGTGACGGCCTCAATAGTGTTTCCGCAAGCGAAATACTGTTAGACGCCGAGTTACAGCTTTACGATAAGATTACAACGAGAGAAATAGATGACTCTTTAATACTTTCGGCTAGATCGAAAATAGAAAAAGACCCAGAATACAGTAGGGTAGCTTCAAGACTAGCCGTTAACTGTTTGTACAAAGAGGTTTTCAAAGAATCTGTAGATTCCGACACGTTTGAGCTACAGTATAAAAAGACTTTTGTTCAAAACGTTAAAAAGCTTATTAATTCAGACCGTCTTTCGGAGCGGCTTTTAGAATACGACCTTAAAGCTTTATCCGACTGCTTGGTACCAGAAAGAGATGATCTTTTTAATTACTTAGGGGTACAAATTTTAATAGATAGATATTTTCTTCGAGTCGATGATAAGATATTAGAAACCCCACAGGCTTTTTGGATGAGGGTCGCGATGGGCTTAGCTTTAAATGAAGACAAAAAAGAAGAACGAGCAATTGAGTTTTATAATCTGTTTAGCAATATGCTATACACCCCATCTACTCCTACATTATTTAATAGTGGAGGCGTCCATTCTCAACTAAGCTCATGCTATCTAAACACATTCGATGACAGTATTGACGGAATTTTCGAAGGAGTCTGGCAAGAAGCTCGGAAGAGTAAGTTTGCTGGAGGGTTGGGTTTTGATGTTTCTAATTTTAGGGCTTCTGGCGCTTTCATAAAAGGCACAAATGGGATTTCTGGAGGCCTTGTCCCATGGCTCAAAATCTTCAACGATACACTCGTCGCAGTAAACCAAGGGGGTAAAAGGCCGGGAGCTGGGTGCGCTTATCTGGAGCCTTGGCACTTAGATTTTGAAGACTTCTTAAATCTTCGAAGGAACACGGGTGACGAAAGGCTACGTTGCCATGACATGAATACTGCTTCATGGATTCCGGACCTGTTTATGCAAAGGGTTCAAAAGGACGGGGACTGGTATATGTTTTGCCCTACTGATTGCAGAGACTTGCACGAAACTTACGGAGAAGAATTTAACAGTATTTATAAAAACCTTTGCCTAAAGGCGGAAGATGGGCAACTGAAGAATTTTCGAAAAATCAAAGCTAAAGACTTATGGAAGAAGATTCTGAAAGTTCTTTTCGAAACGTCTCACCCTTGGGTCACATTCAAAGACCCTTCAAATATTCGGTACAGTAACCAGCATGTAGGGGTAGTGCATAGCTCAAATCTTTGTACAGAAATAATGCTTCATACAAAGCCTTCGACATACGACAACGGAGTAAAGACGGGGATTGGGGAAACTGCTGTTTGCAATCTTGGGTCCATCAACCTTAAGAACCACATAGAGTACGATTCTAAGAATAAAGCGAGACTAAACAAGAGACTCCTATCCTCTTCTATAAGGACAGCGGTGAGACTGTTGGACAATGTAATAGATCTTAACTTTTACCCAACTAAAGAAGCGGAAAACTCAAACATGCAACACCGCCCCGTTGGTCTAGGCATGATGGCTACTCACGACATACTCCAACTCTTAGACATACAATATGATTCTGATGAGGCTGCCGTGTTTGTAGACGGGTTGACAGAGTTTTTCTCATATAACGCTATCTATGCTAGCAGCTCTTTGGCGAAGGAAAGAGGTAGCTATAAAACCTACGCTGGCTCTTTATGGGATCAAGGCATATTGCCTATGGACACGTACAACAACTTAATGAGGTACAGAAAGTCCAAAAGCAGAGCTAAGCCAAGCGAAAATATAGACTGGAAAGATTTAAGAGAACACATCACAAGATATGGAATGCGAAATAGCAACACTATGGCAATTGCTCCCACTGCTACTATCGGTTATATTAACGGAGTTGAGCAGAGTATAGAGCCTAATTTTTCTGTCCTCTTCGTTTACGAATGTAAGAGCGGGAACTTTTATATAACTAATGAGCAATTTGTCTCAGACATGAAGAAGGCTGGGCTTTGGAGCGCCCAATTAGCAGAAGCCGTTAAGGATGTCGATGGTGACGTAATGCTTCTAAACATACCTAAAATCTATCAAGATAAATATAAGACAGCTTTTGATAGGGATATGTTTAAACTAATTAAATGTAACGCAGCTAGGCAGAAGTGGATAGACCAAGGGATATCTTTTAACCTATACAACAAAGAGACGAGTCTCAAATACTTGAATGATATTTATATGGCGGCTTGGGAGGCTGGCTTAAAAACAACCTATTATCTCAGGAATCGAGGAGCCTCAAAAGTTGAGAAGTCAACCCAAAAGAGTGAATACACAGAGGAGGAGGCTATAGCCTGCTCAATAGCTAACCCAGAATCATGTGAAGCTTGTCAGTAGTTCATTCGTCAAATATTAAACCTATGAAGAATAAGGTAATTATAAGCTGGAATAGTAAGAATGGCGTGGTAATGGGTGTCAAACTTGAGGAGGGTGTAGATATCCAAGCCATGGAAGACGAACTAAATAGCGAGAACCCCAAAGACCCAACTAAGCTTTTATCTAAATACATTGAGAAAGAAGATTTGGACTTCTTTAATCCTGTAGATGTAGAGACGTCTGGTTACAAAATTAGAAGATTAGACGAGTAATGGGGATGTTCGATGACATAATCGTACCGAAGTCTTACCTCAAAGGCCTCCTGACAAAACAGCAGGAGAGGCTAATCAAAGATGACGACTACCAAACCAAGTGCTTAGAGAACTCTCTTTGCGTATACAAAGTTTATAGACAGAAGCTTTATAAGAGCGACAAGCATCTTCCCCATACATTCAAGCCAGCCTCCAAAGGGGGAAAGAAATGGGATTTTAGCCCCCATACCGGCTCGGTTACTTTTTATGATAATTTCGAAAACCGCAAGGGAGACTCTTACTGGGTTGAATTTACCTTTACTTTTGTTAGAGGGGTTTTAGATACAAAACTTTTAGTTAAGTTTGAGGTCTTCAGAACCGCTAAAGAAAAAGAAGAAGCGAAGAAAAAGTGGGAAGCCGAAAAGAATATAAGAGACTCCTTCCAGAAAACCCTTAAGTATAAAATATTTAATTTTCTTCAAAATGTTTTTTTTCGTTTTAGTAATTGGGCGGCAAAACAGACAGTAACCCCAAAATGTGAAGAAACTGAGCCAGTAAAGAGGCACTTAAAAAAGTATGACAAAGCTCGGAAAACTGCCAAAAAGAAGCTTCCCAACAAGGAAGTATAAAGAGCTATATCAAGAGTGCCCCCCTATTCCGGGTCTCACCTGTCCTCACATAGACAAGGCGCAGCAGTATCTAGAGGAGTTAAGAGATCAAAATGAAGCCCTGAGAGACGCTGGCAAGTATTGGCGTGAGATAAGCATGGACTTACTTCAAGAGGTCTGCGATTTAAATAGATACATAACTGACCTAGAGAGAGAACAATGAAGCCGTTACGAAATCTATGGCTGATTTGGTGTCGCACTGTTGACCACCGGATAGGTAAAACCGACGAAGATCAGCCAGACATTCCCATTCTTTCCTTGAGGCAGGCTCAAACGAGCCTTTTCTTTAGAACATTTATAATCCTAACAAACGTAATCACCTGTTTCTTTATAGTAGCTAACATAATACATAAATGGTAGCGAATCATCAATGACAAAAACAAACAAAAGCATGATATCAACGACATATATTAAATGCTTAAATTTCTAAAAAAACTAAAAAGTCTGGGATTTCATCCTACAAATATTTTGGATATTGGAGCACATCACGGCCATTGGGCCGAAATGGCTCATAACGTCTTTGGGAACTCTAACGTGACGATGGTCGAACCGATTGATTATATAGAATTAAAAAAATTTGACGACCAACAGCAGTTCTCGTACAGAAACGTCTTATTGGACGAGTGCGAGCAAATGCGTGACTGGTATGAAATGAGAAATACAGGAGATTCCATGTACAAAGAAATGACGGGGTATTTTAGGAATTGTGCTCTCCGTAAACGGAAAACGACGACCTTAGATATTGAGTTTCGTGGGCATTTTTCTTCAGGGCCAGAATTAATTAAAATAGATACACAGGGTGCAGAACTACCGATACTAAAAGGGGGGAAAGAAACTATTAGAAATAATGAAATAATTATAATGGAGGTGCCCTTTGTAGGAGCATACAATGAAAATGCTCCTAATTTTTTCGAGCACATTAGTTACTTAGAGGAAATAGGATATGCTCCGCTAGAAATAGTTGATCAACACATAATTCGAAAGGGAGATTATAATTATTTTGCTGTGCAATTAGACCTAGCCTTCGTCAGGAAGGGGCATAGGATACTTACGGAGCAGCAAGATCTAATTTCAAGTTTTGGAAATAGAGAATAATAGCAAGAGAGGGTACGCCTTACAGAGATCTAATGTCTGAATGCTTTAACTGCGAGGAGCCCTTTGACGAAATTGTCTTGACTTGGTTGCCCCAAGGGGGTAACTTGGTTCTTCTGTGTGATAAATGCAATGGTAACCGCAAAAGAGAACGTGAAGATAGTCCAAAAGACTTGGGGACGAGAGATATGGATGGCCAACAATGAAAAGGAGAACTATTGCGGGAAGATCCTAGAGATATTCCCCGGGAATTCTACCTCCTTACATTTTCATGCCTTAAAACATGAGACTTTTTACATCTTAGAAGGTTGCCTGCAAGTAAATACGGTCAATACACAAACAACCGAAGTTACAGAGAATTACATAGAAGAAGGAGAATCATTTTCTTTAAACAGGTTTATCCCTCACAAGCTGATAGCTGGAGATGCTATTGTTAAATTTGTAGAAATAAGCACCCATCATAAAGACGAGGATAGCTATAGAGTAGTCCGCTAAAAATAGAACGTAATGAAGGCTATTAGACTTAATGACAGCCAGATAAAAGACTTAGTTCAAGTCGGCAAAAGTAGACATGAAGCTAAAGACATATCATTTAGAAACGTAAGCAATCATGGACTCTTTAAAAAATATAGAGAAAACAAAGATATTAACCTCTACGGCTACGATGTAACCCAAAGGCATCTGCCACATATAGCTGGGGTTATTGGTGAGTATGCCTATGGAAAGCTTATAGGCGAAGATATCGACAGGAAGATATACTCGGTAAGAGACGACGGCGTAGACTTCAAGAACGGAGCGGAAGTTAAGACCTCAACATTCTACAGCGGTTTAGGGAGAGAGACAGAGCTTAAAATACCCAAAAGGGAATACCAAGAAAGGAACCCGAAACTATACGTTTTAGCTAGACTAAGCTCGGAGGTTCTGGCAAAGTCTCCTCCTTTTCTAATGGTAGAAATATTAGGTCAAATATCAAGTGACAAATTTGAGTCTATTAAAGAAGTGAAACAGTACATAACAGGTGGCCCCGTTAATTACATAGTAAGAGAGAGTCTCCTTGACGCTGTTTCGGGCAGGAGTAAAGAGGAGCATTGGTATTTTGAGTGATGAAATTAGCAATAGTTAGCGGCGGATTCGATCCCGTTCATGTTGGGCATTTAGAATGCTTTGAGAAGGCCAAGAGAATGGCTGATCATTTGTTCGTAATAGTCAATGACGATAAGTTCCTAGAACGTAAAAAAGGTAAGGCGTTTATGAACTGGCGGGAGAGATTAACAATAATACAAGCCTTTAAGCCGGTTACAATGGCTCTTCTATCTATTGACGATGACGATACTGTTTGTAAAACCTTAGAGTGGATTAACGGCATTTTCAAAGATAGATATGATAAGATAGCGTTCTGCAACGGAGGAGATAGAACCATCGACGCTGAAAAACCAGAACACAAACTCTGTCTAGATTTAGGGATTGAGCCTATATACGGCTTAGGAGATAAAATACAAAGTAGCAGTTGGCTAACTTCGGGGGAAGAACAAACTCCACCCCAAGAACGTCAGTCTAGTGCGGGAAGCCTATTCTTTTAAAACAAATTTTATAGAATCGTATTCTATAATCAACAAAACAAAATAAACATTATGAAAGAGTTCTTAGATTACAAGACTATGGTAACCCCGGGAATCCTAAAGGCCCTAAGTTATGTGGGTATGGTTATTGCTGTCATCGTGGGTCTGGTTACAGCATTTACAGCAGACCTCTTAACGGGTATTGGTATGACAATATTAGGACCAGTAGTAGTTCGCATTTATGCGGAGTTGATGCTGGTTGTTTTTGAGATACATAACGAACTCAAAAAGCTAAACGACAAGTAGACACAAACCGGGCCTTTAGCTCAGCGGTTAGAGCAGTCGACTCATAATCGATTGGCCGCAGGTTCAAATCCTGCAAGGCCCAGTTTTTTTGCCCCAATAGCTCAATTGGATAGAGCATCTGCCTTCTAAGCAGAGGGTTGCCGGTTCGAGTCCAGCTTGGGGTGCCATTTAGATAAAGATAACCGAGTAGAATAATTATGAAACAAGAACCAGAAGATAACAAAGTCCACAACTCTGAAAATTCAGAAGTATTAGTCGTCGGCGAAAGCTGCAAGGACATTTTCACCTACGGCTACGCAACGAGGCTCTGCCCAGACGTTCCAGCACCTGTTTTCAAACCTGTAAGTGACATAGAAGGGATGGGTATGGCGGGTAATGTTTTTCTGAACCTAGAAGGGCTGGGGATTGAGTGCGACATCCTAACCAACAGGAGAGACTGTCAGAAACAGAGGTACGTGGACATGAAAACAAACCACACATTACTCAGAGTAGATATTAATGATGATATACCAAGAGTACCTGACCGATGGCTGAAGGGATACGACCTCTCGAAATACAAAGCTATAGTCATAGCTGACTACGGCAAAGGGTTCTTAGAGGAAGAGGATATAAAATACTTATGCGATAACCATGATAAGGTTTTTTTAGACACTAAGAAAAATCTGGGAGATTATTGTGCCAATGTTAAGTTTATCAAAATAAACAAACCAGAGTACGACGCAATTAAAGATAAAATTAACCTAGAAGACTGGGTAGAGAAGTTAATAGTAACGCTTGGAGACTTTGGATGCACCCACCTAAAGGCAGGCTTGGAGACAGGGTTATTGGGAGAATCTAAACATTATTTCGAATCTCACTCAATTGAAAACCCATCTGATATAATAGACTTATCTGGAGCTGGGGATTCTTTTCATGCCGGTTTAGTATTTAAGTATTTGGAGACAGGAGACATTAGCTTATCGTTAGATTTTGCTAACGAGACAGCCAACGAGGCGGTTCAAAAGAAGGGCGTTAGTGTAATTAAAAAGAAGGAAGAGAAGAATGAAGAGGACAAATAATGGCAAGAATGTCGACGTCGAGTTTGAAACGATGAAGCAAGAGATCGTTACCTTAATTCAAAACAGCACTGATAAGGTCAAGATAAGCAGAGTTTACGAATCGTTAACGGGTCTCTCGACTCAGGGCCACCCAGTTCATTCGTCTAAAATAAGGGTAATAACATGAAACCTAATTATGCAGATAAGTAATGATGAATTGATTCAGTTCGTTAACTTTATAAATGAGTGTTGCGAGGTCATACCAGACGAAGAGGTTGCCGAGTGGATAAACAAGCCTCATCCAGACTTAAATATGGATTCGCCTTTTGACCTTTTTAAAGAGAATGAGATAGAAAGAGTTTTAAGGTTATTATATTTCATAGAAATGGACGAAGCAGACAAATGAAAGAAGTATTTGAATTAAGCAGGGACGAAGTAATTGAGTCAGCCTTATCAGTAAGCGCTGGCGAAAAAGATTCTCCGTTAACAGGCAATCTTTATGTCGGAGATAGATCTTTCGCGATCTTAGACAAAGGCTGGGTGATAGAGAAAGCCTACCCAGCCTACAAGAAATGGCTAAACTTCCAGAGCATCGATAAATGGAGGAGCAATTGGGATTGTGACAACTTTGCGTACTCCTTTAAGTCATTTTTACAAACGCTTCACGCCAAGCATAATCCATATACATTTACAGAAAGGCGAAACAATAAAGTCGAAAATACTACGGAAGCAGAGTCCGTTGCCGTGGGTGTAGTATATTATATCATAAGAAAAGGGAGCAGCAGTTCAATGCATGCAATAAATATGTTAATATCCACCACAACCCAAGGGTTCTTGGCAAAAGGGAACAGT
>Ga0302118_10001716_pt1 | contig 10925 bp, 12 predicted proteins | sample AG5_331_MG_FD_203126 | JGI IMG/M metagenome (GOLD analysis project Ga0302118, IMG submission 203126) | Marine microbial communities from Western Arctic Ocean, Canada - AG5_33.1 | ecosystem: Environmental > Aquatic > Marine > Oceanic | place: Canada: Western Arctic Ocean | collected 2017-10-01 | reverse complement strand
TTGTTCAAAGAACCCGGGAGATCTAAAAGTCTGCTCAGCCATGTGTTTTGTCTCCTACTGGACTCTCATGCACGCCTATAAATATGCGATGCAGTTGCAATTATCTTACTAGAGATCATCGATCTTCGTGATGATGCGGGCGCTGATTACTGTCTCACCTTTTCGCTGGTTCTGCGTAAGCACTTTTAAGTACTCGATTTCGCCCTCAGAAGTAAAGGGATTTCTTACAGTTACCTCAGCTTTCAAATAAGCTAATCGCTCATTTTCTATGATGTCTCCAGCTGAGTTTATGTTGTTGATTTCGCTTAGGGTGAATTGGCCCACGTCGCCGCTGGGATCGGGTAATCCTCGAGGATGCTGGGAGATGGGAGCATTAGCCGTAAAGATCTCAAAGGCCAAGTCGGGAGCTGATACAAACTTTCTAAAAGGTCGCATGTCACCTGAGTTCTCCGAGGCAACTATATAAGCGGGAACTTCCATGTTAAAGCTATACCTCACTATTCTTTCTTCATCCGTAAAATCATCAAAATTATCCTGATTCGTTACACTATTGTCAGGGTATGCAACAAACCAATACCCTTTATCAGATGATATCTTGAATTGATTTCTATTTCCTGTATAAGATCCTACGAGCTTCTCTATCATCTGATTCATGTGCAAAGTATAAGATGTCCAGAAAGTCACTTCATACGTCACGTTGATAAAATGAGGAAAAGGAATAGTAATAATCTCGTAGATGTGATGTGAATCTAATTTATTAGAAAGAACTGGTCCTCCTGACGCAGTTTTCACAGGAACTCGGCGGGAGTTTACAGTTCCCGGATTGGTAGAAATAGGTTCTGTAGCATTCGCATCATGATCTTCAGAGCGAACATTTGCCTGATGTCGAATATTTTCAGGATTTACCAAATTCTGATAAATGGGATCTCTAGCGCTGAGTCGGCGCTTTATTACCAGATCTCCCGTATCTGCAAGCCTTTCAAAGCCTGCAGCTTGATCTATGCCGGATCGTCGTATTGATATTAGAGGAAGTATCAGGGCGTCGTTTTCGTCCCTAATTGGTTCGTTCCTCTTCATCAAGGCAAATCTTTCACCTGTTGCAAAAACTACAGGCACCTTCCGTGTCTCATTATTCTGACTGATCACAAACTGGATCTCTTTGTCAAATAAGTCAAAAAGAGCTTTGTCAATATCTTCAAGTCCACATGAAGGAAGATAAAAATCACCTGGGATATTCTGTCCCTCTAGTCCCGAGGGTATTCTTTCTTTCTTGTAAGCGGGATTTAAGCTAGCATCTTTAATAGATTGACGTACAGACATCTTAGCTACTCATCATAAAAGGCTGATCCTGCATCTTGCGGATCGCCCTTCTCAGAAACTTGCTTTGGTCCGCTAATCGGATCAGCGAGCACATCCTTCTCGCGAAGAGACCTCACATCACCCGTAGGCCCAAGCTCATTATCCTTAAATCCTCGCTGCTGGACGAAGGTCTTTTGCACCGCATCTGGATCTGAATAGTCTTCGTCTGTGGGACCGAGGACCTTCGTGAAGAAGACCTGCTTGCGAGTTTGCTTACCTATGAGTTTAATTCCGTCGCTGTGCTCAATCTGACCGAATAGATTCTTGGTTGTTGACACAGAAGTAATCTCAAATATCACGGTGCCATAAGTGAAAAAGTCTCCTACCAAGATATCAATCCCTTTGTCGAGGAGATCTCTTGACTGGATGAACACGTGGATACTTTGAGTCTTCTCAGGACCATATTTGTTAGTCTTGAACGTGGGCTCTTGGTATTCGACCAGGCACCCAATCTCGAGCGGGGTCTCAAAGATCTTTTCAGGGGCTTCGTCATAAAGCTCATTAATCTTTGTTCTGGTTGCAGAAATAGAGTAGTAATAGATCTTCTGCCCGATCACATCTTTAATCAGTTCTTTCGTAAGATCATTAACAAGGTCTATCTCGCGAGGAGTTATAAAAAGCCGTCCCATCTATCCTCCTAACCCATTGTAATCGCGGCGCCGTTTGGCACCGGAATCGTTCGAAGTTGTTTCTGGATATTTTCTGCTTTCGTCGCGTTCATCTCAATGATCTTATCGTAAGTTAAAGAATCTAACATCTCTCTAAGCTTTGCGATAAGCTCTTTCTTGTCTTCTCTTCCCTGTGATATCAGGCCATCACCATCCAGCTGGATATCCCCGCTAGGAATAGGAAGAGACTTAAACTTGGATCTCACAAGCCCCAGAAGCTCTGTCGATAGAGAAAGAGAATACTGCCTTACCCATTGCCTTCCTATCGAATTAACAGCAGAATAAATTAGGTCTCCAAAAGGAATATTAGACAAGTTTGAGACACCATAAATCGTTCCATCTCCGTAGGCAGGATTCAAAGGATCCGGCGCGAAAGCAACTCTAATCCAAAGCTTTCGATTTGTCTGGTCGCCAGTCGGTGTGGGAAATATTCGTATTTTGGTCCCGACCACTTTGAAAGAATAATTAGATCTTCTAACCCTGTGAGAGATATCCATTTGGCCGGCTCTTAAAATATCTTCAAAGACGGGCAGAACATAGAAAATTGTTTCTGGCGTAAAAGACTCAAAAGAGAATTCATTATTCAGGTAATTAATTGCTGACGTACTGTCAAAAAATCTATATGCTGCCTGAGGATTGAAGTGGAATACTTCTTGTATCTTCATTTTAGAACTGTAGGTGTTAAGTGAGGATGAGTAGAGTAAATTATCATCAGCGTCTTTTAGTGATCTGTAGATGTCATAATCCTGTTGGCCTTTAATAAGCTGGATCGATCCAGACAAAGAATTATATGATCCTCCCACGCCTGCCTCTGCAGCATAGGGTTCTGCCATTCTCTCTAGAAACTGCAGTGTCTCGTGCGGAAATTTCTGCTCAGAACCGGACATGCTGCCAGTGGAGGTACCTAGAAATGTCGATAACTGTGATCTAGCTTGATACTCATTGATAATCTGGCCGTACTGAAAGAAAGATTCTTCAAAGCAGGCCCAGATCTGTTTTTTAGTTAACTCTACAGAGAGTATGTCATCGCCTAGCTTTCGCTTAACAAACGTAACTATCTTGTCAGCTTCAGACTGATACTGTGCATCACTATCAAATGCACCGAATGGTGTAGGATTAGATGTATTAGCGAATGTTGCCACGAAGCTCTCCAGAAACTCTCACAGTATAAGTATGAAGTCACGAGACTTAGGTCTAGACGAAAAAAACGAACACAAAAAAGGTGCCCCCTAGAGAGGCACCTTGATTGATTTAAAATAAATCTATAATAATAAACCTATAAGCGATCTCAGAAACTACGCTATTCTATAGCAAGTATATGCTGTAGCAGAGGTGATTCTAATTCTAAACTGGGCGCTGCCATGATGACGAATGCCGGCAACTCCGTTGCTATCTACTACCATAAAGCCGGCAGAAGTTCCGCCAGTGCCCATTGCAACTGTAATTTTTTCGTCTGCTGTGGTGGTGGCATCATTAATGAGCACGAAATCAAGGCAATCGCCGACTTTATAGCCAGGAAGAGCAGCAACGATCAGCGCTGCTGTCGGAAGGGTCCATGTCCCATTTCCTTCTGGATCATCATATAGAATACCGGTCAGGATCTCGGCGATGGTTATTGTCTGGTTGGTGGTGCCGGGCGCGGCTGCAGCTTGGAATCCCTGCGTCATGCTTGGGGCGCCGGTGCTGGTTAATCCGCCACGAAGGCGAATTGTATTCGATACCCCGTCTTGAAAATCGACGCCGCCGCCGGATTCCTGGACAAGACCCTTACTATCACTAACTACTACTTTCGGCATAATTTTCTCCTTTGTTCGCATGATTCCGACACGGTGGCGAGTTCACCCTTATGCAATGTGCCGGGCCTAATATTAGATATGGGCGTGCACTTAAAAAAGAGGAAAATATGCGAACAAAAAAAGGGGAGCCCTTTCGGACTCCCCCCATAAAACCGAAGTTTTTATTGTCGCTTAGATAACGTTAAGGTCTGCGACCGTAATAGTACCGTAGAAGTCAGCGCGAACCATCTTCTTGCCGTAGCGAGTCATCACGCCCTTGCGGGGTGTGAAGTCTTCTGGCGCGAAGATCGTAGGAGTGACGATCAGCGGAACATACGGAGCATAAACGTATCCTGTCTCAAGGTAGCTACCACCCTTATAGCCAACAAGAATCTTGTTGCGGGGGAAGTAGGGGTCCTTGTAGACCGTAAAGCGGTTGCTCAAAGTACCAACCTTTTCAGCACCGAGGCTGAATGGGGAGGCGACCTGACCATCACTGTCAAGGCTTAAAGTTGGGCGATACATCACCGAAGCTTCAAACATTGTGCAGACATCCGGGGAGGTAACCACGAAGTTCGCGGATCCACGGAGTGTCTTGCGGTGAATGGTGTTAGCAACATCAATGACAGTCTCGATCAAGGTCTCGTACCATTCACGAACTGTGCCCGTGAAGCGAGGTCCAGCTGAAAGCGAATCAGCTAGCTTGACTTCAGCACCAGTTACCTTGTTCAGGAACTTACCGGGCGCGCGCGACCAGTAAAGATTAGCACCTGCAGCTTCAGTCAACAGATCATTCAGGATCTCACGATCGATTTCCAGAGCAACCTGCTCAGACAGGATCTGTGTCAACTCAACCTCAGCGTCAAGGCTGTGATATGCGTTAAGGTCCTGTGCGAGTTCTGGCGACCAACGAGCTCTCAGCTTACGCGTAGCGGCTGTAACTGCGATGGACTCCACCTTGATGTCAATCTCAGGGATTGTCGGTGAAGGCGCCGATGCGAAGTTGGATTCGAATGAAGGAATGGTCAAAGTAGAACCGTTCCCACTATCAACATTCAACGTCGGCGGAATGGCGTAAGAAGCCGTAAGCCAGTTATCATGATCTTGAATGATGCCGGCGGCGTTCCTGTAACCTAAATAGACGCCAGAGACGACGAGAAGCAATGCAGCATTCGCCGAACCCACTGCTACCAGAGGATTGCTCGTGAACTTGCCTTGGTTAGCATCCCATGTACCAACCTGATTCAAGCGACGCAGGTTGAGAATATTCTTTCCACCCTGGAAGTCTTCTCCGAGAGGCTTAAGCCCGTGGGTCTTGGCTGCGGCGGTGTGCGCATCCGCAGAGAAGAGTGAGATATCCTTGGCATTCGTAAGATCTGCTGCGGAAAATGCTGAGCGTGATAGATCTAGCACCATGAACTGGAATCTGCCGTCGCCTTGCGCGCCGGTATCACCCTCGATCAGGTCAAGAACCTGAGGGTCGAACTGGAGCAGCTTAGCATCAGAACCCGTAGCATGGCAGAGACTCTCTGCAGTCATGCTGGAATTTGCGCCGAACGATCCTGAGAACAGAACTGTCGGTCCCACGGAGGAGCTGTGTACTTTAGAGTAAGTTGCTCCCACCAGGTCGTACATACCACCTGTAGCCAACGAACCAGAGCGTACGCCCGCGCCCGCTGGGTTGTTATAAATAGATTGACCACGCTCATAGGTCTCAGCATTAGCAGTTCCGGAATCACCTGTAGTCAGGGATGCGTCACCACCAACGTTGGTACCGTAGGTGTAATCTAGATAGAAGAGCAGGCCAGAAGGCAAGCTCATGGGCTGGATGGATACCAGCTCATTTGCGACTAGTCCACCGAATACACGGCGGACGATTGGAAAGGCGATGTTAGAGAATCCGCGAAGGTCACCTGATGATGTTCCTGCGCCGGCGCCTGTGCCGATGGAGCTTTGCTCTCGCAAAAGCTCGGCAGTCTGGTTCTCAAGCAAGCGCGCCATGTTTTCACGCTTTGTGCTTTCCAGACCACGAAGAAGTCCTGTACGGGACCACTTCTCGACCAAACGGGAATTCTCTTCACCCATGTGCCGTGCGCGAATTCCTTCGGACAGCGTTTCGAGCGAAAACTTAGACATAATAGTCTCCCTTAGTTTTAAAAGTTTTCTTTACTTTATGCCTGCTAACAATGCCCAACGACTAGCTTCTGTAGCTTCGTTAAGGTTCATTGATGCAGACTTGGTTGGACGACTTGCGCCGCCAATGTTGCGTGAGCCATGATTAGGCTCAGCGCGCTTACTAAATGACTCTGTAAGAGTCTTGAATAGAAGCTTCACCTCTCGCAAGCTTGCGGCATCATCGAGCGTTTCTATGGCCTGGGCCCGTTGGGCTTGACTCAGATCGCTATTCATCAGCAGCTTATTGGTGTAGAGCAGCTTCGTGTTAAACAAGCTCATCTCAGCGAGCTGTGACTTAAGGTCAACAACTGCACTTTGATAACTCGTTAGTTCAGAGCGGAGTTCGTCATTTTGCCCGGAGGCGACTGTCTCGGCCGTTTCTTCTAATACTTTTTCTGCGGCGGGTTGCATTAGCTTAGCTAGCTCCTCGCGCAGCATGTCTTCATCGATCTCGAGGATGGTGTCATCACCGAGGCCTTCTTCTAGGTGGTCCTCTTCTGCGTAATCATCTTCATCGACGTCATCTTCATTGATGTCACCTTCAAGCTCAAGGATCATCTCTTCGAGCTCGTCGACTTCGACTTCTTCTTCGACATCGAGCTCGTCGACTTCGACTTCGACTTCTTCTTCGTCGTCAGCTCCAGCGTCGATAAGTTCTTCTTCTTCTTTAACCTTAACTGAGATATCTTCAGAATCCACTACGGCATCCTCACCGAGATCCAGTTCTATGGTTATGACTTCCTCGGACAACAGGTCCCTTAGTGATCTCTTCATTTCGATTATCTCCTTCTTAAAGTTGTGAATCTGATCTTGAGAGTTCTTGATGACGCCTTCGAAGATTTGCATACCTTCTGCAGCGGACATCATTTCGGATAGTTTGTTAACAGCTCTGTCAGATATTGCGACTAGAGCTAAATATTTCTGTAGATCCTGCTCATTTAGTTCAGCAGGTTTGGTGCCTCTTACTTTTCCCAATACTTCGTGCACGGTATCAATATACTCATTACACTCTTTGATGTAATTTGCTGATCTTGTAAGTGCAGCTTCTCCAGTCGGGCTTTCCGGGGGTGGTGATTCTACGACAGGTTTAGATGCATCATCTTCAAGCATTTTCTTGAGTTCTTCAGCTGCCTCTAGAGTCATGTCATATTCTTGATCATTGTTCTCCGGGATTTCGGGCAGGCTTTCTTCTATGATATCAGTATCATCGGTGCCGCCTGAATTTCCCAGTATTTGAGATTCAATTAGATCTCGAATTTTAGGAGTTATGGATTCAATGATCGCATTTTTAGCATTCTGCTCAGCTATTTCTCTGAGCTTTCGTGCATCAGCTATTGCTTCTTCATAAAGATTACTTGTCATATTCTTCACCCACCTACACTGTTAAATATGATTATTCGAAGAAAAAATCACACTTTACTATTTTTCAGTGCCCTTCTCTTTGCTCTATTTTTTTTCATTCTCTTTTTTTCGGACCTCGACATGAACCGCTGTGTATAAGTTTCGCGGACCTCTGTCTGCTTCCCAGACTGTTTATACAGCCTTTTAAATCTCGCGATTAATCGCTCTGGATTTTCTCTCGCATGAGAGGCCACAGATACACCATATTCTCGAGGAAACTGCTTAGACATCTTCGTCATCGTCACTCATGTAGTCTTTTATAAAGTCAGAAAGAGAGGGCGCAATTTTTTTTGTAGTTTTAACTGCGACATAAGATTGTGGGCGGCCGCCGATATTCATTCCTATCGTTTTTCCATATCGAGTTTTATAGATTCCGCCGCCGTTGCCCATTGCTATCATCTGGCTTATTCCGCCTGTTGCAGAACTACCCTCTAAGCCTTTCACGACATCTTCTAAATCAATTCTTTCCTTGACTTCGTAAAGATCTAACCGGGATGCCCAGTTAACAAATGAACCTCGATCTACCCACTTATAAGGATCGTTAACTTTCGTGGTACCGCCGATCTTATGAATCACTTTCTTCCTAAGCTTTGCGGGAAGAACATCTTCAACATCATCTTCATCATCGATTTTTGTTGGAGGCTCAGTATAAGGGTAGTGGGGAGTCATAGACAATGGTCTGCCTATTGACGGTGTAGTCTTAGAGGATATGGAACCGTAACCGCTCCCAGCTCGAGCATCATAGCTTGGAAAATTAATATATGCTTCGTAGAGGGCGGACATTTAAATTTTGATTAGGCTCGGGGAGAGCTCGTACCTAAGCCAAAAGTACCGATTTTAACACTTGAAATATCTTCTGACGTGCTTCGAGGATCCCTGAGGCCATCACCTACAAAGTCTCCGCCGGCGGGTTTATTGGGAACCACAATACTTTCAACTTGTCCAGCAGCATTCGGAGAAGCGACATTAGGAACGTAGGGGCTAGCTACCGTGTCACCACGGTTATCTTTCTCGACACCTTCCACAACTGGCGCATCAACAAAATCTCTGCTAAACTCCGAAAAACCAAATCCGGATCCTTTTGGTCCTTCGCCTACCAGGACACCTTCGAGAATGAGATCTTCGAACTGCTGCTTAATTGAGACATTAGCTCCCGGGGCGTAGATCGGAGCTGCACTAAATGCTGCCCTTAATGTAGTATCATTTCGATTCCCAGGTAACCCGGGATTTGTTGGATTTCGGACTTCCATGAGGTTGCCCATACTGTTATGTGAAAAATTATTGCGAGCCATAGTATTCTCCTATCACTAGTAAATATGCATTCAAAACAAAGTTGAATTTATTTATTGGCACCTTGCGAAAAGGCGAGGGCAGCCCAGTTCGAAGAGCCCTCAAATAAATCTTCAGGGGTGGACATCGCCGCTGCTCTGGTTGCTGCATCGGCGCCTACCGGTACAGTCGGAGAAGTGTGAGAATGCTGAAGCTGCTCTTGTAGTGTTGTTTTTGCAGTATCAGAAAAAATTGATTGCATAATAGGATCTTCAGTCATGGAAGTCACCGTTTGAGAAATTCTTTTATCAAACTTAATATTATCTAAAGCCCTGTTCCGGTGCTGGGGCGGTAATTTCTTGCTAGGGTTTGGCGCCTTAACTTCTGTCAAAGTATCGGAACCTAATCCTTCTGCAAGAATCTCAACAATACATTCTTTTACAATCACTTTAAGTTTAGATCGAGTCAATTTCATTATCCGACCCCGTCATATCCAACAGAACCTGTAAGCGTAGGGAATCGCTTATCGGAAATCGGAGTCACACCTGCAAGTATCGAGAATGCACAATTAACTGCTCCGTCTCGCCGAAAGAAGAGTTCTTTGCATCTCACTTCTAATCTTCCAGTGGATGTGTTACCCGATAAGATAAAGTAGTTGGCACGATCAGCAGTAGATTCGCCGCCGGCGGGGTTACTGGGTGTCGAGCCCGAAACTCCGCCTGTTGCACCCACCCCTGCTCTTGTAAACCCGATTCTCATAGTATTGGCAGACATGTTGTGAATTACAAAAAATCTTGTTACATTTGGGAATCTAACGCTAACAGCGGTTGTGCCTACTTCCGTTGCTGCAGAAGATGTAACAAAAGGAACTGCTGACAATTGGTAAGAGGGTATGTCACCGGGACCCCAGTGTGGGTAATCAAGAGGCATCTCTATCTCCATTCCATTCTAAGATTGTGTTCATGATTCGATGGATCTTGTCACCTGGCCCAAAATAAGCCTGGACTTGCGCAATCTCATCGAGAGTTAAATCTCTGCCTTCTTTCATAATAAAGGCGCCAGGGGTTGACGGCTCAGAAACGATATCCCAGCAAATGAGCTGGAAATCATCTTGCACCACTTGGTGTCCGCCTTCACTCCGAGTAGATCCTACACCTCTCGATGAAATACCGATCTTAATTCCGCTTTCAACTAGACTTTTCAAGATCTGCCCGTTGGGCGTGTCCAGCACCTCTAGTGTACCGTAACAAACATCACCATCCATGTGAGCTGCCCGAATAACGTGTGAAACATTTTTAAGCTCTACTACAGAAGTATCAGGGTGATCAAGCTCTCCTAGGGCGCGCCCTTCGTCGATAAAACGCTGGTAGTTTTTAACTTCGCGTCGAAGAATATCAAGAGGATAAACTCTGCCGTTCTGGTTCAGCGTGTCAGCTTTTTGCAAAACACCTTTCATCAAGAACTTTCCATCTTTGGTTTCCGACTGTTCCTTGATCAGGTTGGCATCATATTCGAATGTCATGCATTCAGTTAGCAGCTTCATTTCGCAACTCCTTGCAACTCTTCATTCAGCTCAATAATCTCAAGAGCTTTCGTAATAAGACTGTCACTAATTTCACTAGTATCTAGCCCGTGAATGTTCTCAGATACTTCTTTTGCTTTTTGGGTGAATTCTTTGCTCTGGATAGCTGAGTATTCGAATAAATTCTTCAGCGTGCTCTTGAAGATACCGTCGATCATTACCCGTGTGGCATCGGTATCATTTTCCACAGCGTAAAGATTGATAAGCTGTGACTGTGTAGTATTCAGCTTAGACTCATACTTTCTTTTCAGCTTATCTGTAGCTACCTTTACTACTAAGTTGTCTATATTGGGATCTTTTTTCTCATCTTGATGTTCTTGAAAGGGTCGACTCAAAGATTCTAGGAGAACAGACTCAAATTTAATAACTGTGCTTAGGTCAAGCTCTTTCTCTTCACGCCAGTATTTGATTAAAGTAGATGCCGTAGCATACGACTTATAACTGGGAACTGACTCTGAATAGACTGCTTCTGCCCCGAATATATGGTTTATCTCACGGATTAAGTTATCTTTTTCAATCTTGAGTGCCTTTGTATCAAATCGCTTTGCAGCATTTCTTGCTTCTTGCAAGACTGCATGTGCTACTACTTCACTTCCCACGGGGACATTAACAAGTGCATTGATTAATCTATACTCCTTGTGAATCTCAGTTCCAAGGGCAAAATACTTTTTAACAATATTTTTGGAAATGTTGGCA
>Ga0302118_10001713_pt1 | contig 10936 bp, 4 predicted proteins | sample AG5_331_MG_FD_203126 | JGI IMG/M metagenome (GOLD analysis project Ga0302118, IMG submission 203126) | Marine microbial communities from Western Arctic Ocean, Canada - AG5_33.1 | ecosystem: Environmental > Aquatic > Marine > Oceanic | place: Canada: Western Arctic Ocean | collected 2017-10-01 | reverse complement strand
GGCAGAATTCCCCCATGTCGCGTGAACATCATCTCCAGGTCGCTGACGCTCAGCAGGGAGTCTCCATCGAAGTCAAAGATCTCGCACCCGGGGATAAAGTCACCCGCAGCGGCAATCAGGAACTGCGAGCAGTCTTCCAGGTCGACCGATCCATCGCGGTTGGCATCGCCCAGCAGATCGGAATGGTAGAGTTTCCAGGTGTGATTGGCGGGGAGATCGGTCAAATTCCTGCTGGAACCATCGGGGAAGGTGACAGTCAAGTGAGCCACGGTCTCTGCCGCTGCCAGACCGTGTTGAAAGATCATTTCACCTTCCGACCGGTAGTGCTGACCCGCACCTCGCTGGGAGGCGAAGAAGAGATTTCCCGCTTCATCTTTTAGCTCGACCCTGGATCCGACTGCGAAGTGATTGGGGAACGGAGCCACGGGATCGAGGCGAATGAAGTTTCCATTGCCTTCATCTGGATGGATGTAGAGGTGGAAGTAGCCCAGGCAATCTTGAGCAGCCAGGTCGATGTCTCCATCGAGGTCTACATCGAGAGGAACTGCACAGAAACTCTGGCCAGTGCCGGCAAGGTTCAGTTCCGAGGCGTTGTCGATCCAGTTCATCGGGCCGATCTGCTCGAAGAAACGATTGGGAGCCATGCTGTCGACCACGTACAGATCGAGGTCACCGTCGAGGCCATGGTCAAAGAAAAAGTTGGCCCAGCCCACTGCCCCTTCAGAGATGCCGTAATCGTCGGACGCATCGTAGAAACTGAAATCGCCTTGATTGATCAGAAGTGGATGGGCTTCGTTCACATTGGTGCAATACAGGTCCATCAAGCCATCCAGATTTACATCTGCGGTGCTGATGCCCATCGAACAGATGCTGACACCCGCTCCGAGGTCACTCTGGTCGAGGTAAAAAGGATCTGAGTTCTCCAGCATGTAGTTCTGTGGGTCGCCAACACAGCCCTTGTCATTGGAGAGATAGATGTCGAGATCTCCATCGAGGTCAAAATCTTGAAGCAATCCCTGGAAGGTCACGAGGATGTTAGTGATCGGCTCGAGCGGATTCACCGACTCCTCGAAGGTGCCATCTCCATTGTTGTAATAGAGATGCCCATGAGAGGATTCAGGCCCTCCTGCGGTCGAAGGAGCGGAGCCCACGACGAGCAAGTCGAGCCAGTCGTCGCCATTGAGGTCAGCGAATGCTGCGCCTGAAGTATTGCCACTGGTCATCAGGCCGACCTCTTCGGTGGTGTCAGTGAACAGGAAGTCGCCGTCATTTCGGAGAAAGTAATCGTGCTGGCCCCAGCAAAGAATCAGCAGATCCAGGTCTCCATCACCATCTGGATCTCCGGTGGCCACCGCATTGGCAGTGGGCATCTCCGGTAAATTGACATCGGCAGTTCGGTCGATGAAGTATCCGTTACCATCATTCTCGTAAAATCGAACCAGTCCTGCCAGGCCAGTGATGACCAGATCGGCATCTCCATCCTGGTCGAGATCGATCGCGCCAAAGCCGGACCCGGCGTCGGGAACCGAGGTGATGTAAAACAGATCTAGCCCCCTGGTAGCCGCTTCATCGGTGAAAGGAATGCTCTGGGAACAGAGTACGCAAGGCAGCAGAATCACCATGAGCGCACTCCATGCGATCAGTGATGAATTGGAGTATCTGCAGTGCAAAATCCTCGACAATGAAGTCCTACCTTTCCCAGAGCCACTGGGGATGGATGCCACTCAGAATGGGGCCATCTCATCTTCCAATTAAAGTTATGGATCGGGGAGCAAGCAACAGAATTATCGGAGCGAATCATGGGAGGAGAGTCTGGACGGGTAATTTTCCCGAAATTCGTGCATGAAGCGAGTTGGCAAGGATTTACGGACATCCACCCTCGATGCGAGTCAGAGATTCGAGACCATTTCCGCAGTTGGGGAACGGGAAATGTGGATCTGGGCCGGAATTGAACAGGTATTCGAGGAGTGACACCGGATCTGCGATATTCACCACTTCATCGTCATTGACGTCGACGGCTGCGAAACAGGGACAAGGGGTACCGAAGAACAGATGGTGAAGCCACTCGATAGGATCGGCGACATCCAAGCAATTTATCGACATTGACATCGCCGTGGGTGAAGTCGAGTGCACGGCTGTCGGGTAGGTGGGTGCCACATCCATTCTGGAACTGAACAGTCTGAGCAATGATATAAGTCACGGATTCCCGTCGATTTGGAAAAAATTGTAGACCTCGCTCGAGACAGTCGGCACGAGTGCGATTTTTCGCCATCGGTTGGGGAGAGGTACCTCCTGACTCTCCCCGTGACACTCTGGTACCCTATCTTCTGGCTCACAGAAGGGCCCGAAATGGAGATCAGCCGAGTGAAAATACTCAACTCAAATTGGTTCCGATGCATGGCACTTGGCCTCGGCATCGCGAGCGGAATCGTCTGGCCTGCTCTCCTCGTCCAGGCAGACGAGCCGACCGAGAACTCGACTTCTCCGGTCAGTTACTATCGCGACATCCGTCCCATCTTTCAGGCCAATTGCCATGGTTGCCATCAGCCAGCAAAAGCCAAGGGTCGCTACGTGATGACCAGTTTTGCCACTTTGCTCTCCGGCAGTGGGGATCATCCTGTGATCGTGGCTCATCAGCCGGACCAGAGTGAACTGGTCGAAATGATCACCCCCATCGATGGTGAATCGGAGATGCCGAAGAAGGGGGATCCGCTGAATCCAGCCCAGATCGATTTGATCCGGGCCTGGATCGGTCAGGGTGCGCTGGACGACACCCCCGAAAATGCTGTGCAGAAGTATGACTCGGATCATCTTCCGGTATACGAATCTCCTCCGATGGTGACCGCTCTCGACTACTCTCCAGATGGTCGCTGGCTTGCCGTCTCCGGATATCACGAGGTGTTGATCCACGATGTCGAGAGTTCGACCATCATCGAGCGACTGGTCGGGCTCTCGGAGCGGATCGAATCGGTTCGATTTTCTCCCGATGGAAAGAAACTGGCCGTGACTGGCGGCTTGCCGGGTCGCATGGGTGAAGTTCAGGTGTGGAATACCGAGAAGTGGATCTTGTCGGTCTCGGTGCCGGTCACCTTCGACACGGTGTATGGCGCCAGCTGGTCCCCCGATGGCCAGTTGATTGCGTTTGGCTGCGGAGACAATACGGTTCGGGCCATCGATGCCAGTAGCGGTCAGCAGGTTCTCTTCAATGGAGCATCCTCGGACTGGACTCTCGATACTGTCTTCTCTCTCGATGGAAGCCATGTGATCTCCGTCGGACGGGACATGACTGCAAAGTTGACAGAGGTGAAGACGCAGCGATTCATCGACAACATCACCTCGATCACACCGGCGATTCTCAAGGGTGGGCTGGCAGCGGTCGATCGCCACCCGGCCAAGGAAGAGATCCTGGTCGGTGGATCGGATGGGACACCGCAGATCTACAGAATCCACCGTGAGGTCAAGCGCGTCATCGGCGACAACTCGAATCTTCTGAGGTCCTTTCCGCCGATGATCGGCCGAGTGTTCAGCCTGGGATACAGCGGCGATGGGAAGCGCATCGCCGCTGGAAGTAGCCTCGATGGTCATGGCCAGGTGACGATTTATAGCAGTGATTTTGACGGAACGCTTCCCGAGGGGATGAAGGGGATTCTCGAAAAGGTCTCCACTTCTCGCAATGCAGCGGAGAAGAAAAAAATCGAGGAGTTCCACTCTCGGGACATCGAGATGCTTGCCACCATCGATTTCGACACTCCGATCTATTCGCTCTGTTGGCATCCACAGAGGCAAGAGATCGCCATCGGTAGTGCGGATGGACTGGTCCGCATTCTCGATGGAGAGAAAGGGACCTTGTTGCGGATGATGATGTCTGCGCCGATGTCTGGAGATCGGGGAAAGAAGTTGATCGGAATGGTGGTCGACCCGCCGACGGTCGAGATCTCCGAGAAGTATCGATATCAGCAGTTGCTGGTCACCGGAGTGCTCGCTTCGGGGCACACCATCGACCTGACACATCAAGTGCGATACGAGTTGTCCGATCCGATCGCTTCGGTATCTGGCGGACTGGTCAGGGCTCTCTCCGATGGCCAGGCCAGCATTCAAATCGTTCACGAAGGTGAAAAGATAGAGATCCCGGTGGCCATCACAGGTCAAGAAGTGGCCTTCGAGCCAAACTTCATCCGAGACATCAATCCAATCATCTCCAAGGCCGGCTGCAATGGCGGCTCCTGCCACGGCTCTAAAGATGGGAAAAACGGATTCAAACTGTCTCTCCGGGGGTACGACCCACTGGTCGATGTCAGGGCGTTTTCCGATGATCACGCAGGACGAAGGATCAACTTTGCTTCTGCAGATGACAGTTTGATGCTGCTGAAGTCGACCGGGGCTGTGCCTCATGAAGGTGGACAGCGATTCACCGTCGACTCGGAGTACTACCAGATGCTTCGGGACTGGATTGCTGCGGGTTGCCCACTGGACCAGCAAGTGGAGAGGGTCGCCAGGATCGAGGTAATGCCGAAGAATCCAACGATTCAGCGAATCGGCGATACGCAGCAGTTACGAATCACCGCCTTTTATGATGATGGATCGAAGAGAGATGTGACCGCCGAGGCTTTTGTCAGCAGCGGGAACATCGAGGTCGCTCGGTGTAATGCAGCGGGGCTGGTCTCGACCGAAAGAAGGGGGGAGGCGCCGCTTCTGGCTCGTTTCGAGGGGGCGTATGCGGCAACAACATTGACGGTGATGGGGGATCGATCGCGATTCGAGTGGCAGGAACCAGAGATCTTCAATCCCATCGATGGTTTTGTTGCCGACAAGTGGAAGCGAATGAAACTCCAGTCTTCTGTTCTTTGCACGGATGCCGAATTTTTGCGCCGTGTCTCGTTAGACCTGGTGGGCTTGCCTCCGACCGTGGAGCAAGTGATGGAATTTCTGGAAGATGAGCGAGAAAGTAAGATCAAGCGCGAAGCGTTGATCGATGAATTGATCGGATCTGAAGGCTACGTTGTTCACTGGGGCAATCGCTGGGCAGATCTGCTGCAGGTCAACGGCAAGTATCTGGGCAAGGAGGGCGCTTCCAGTTTCCGCCAGTGGATTCATGAGCAGGTCGAATCCAACGCGCCCTACGACCAGTTCGTTCATCAGATTCTCACTGCCAATGGATCCAACAAGGAGAATCCTCCTGCTTCCTACTTCAAGATCCTTCGAACGCCCGCTGAAACGATGGAAAATACCACTCAGTTGTTCCTCGCAACCCGATTCAACTGTAACAAGTGCCACGATCATCCTTTCGAGCGCTGGACCCAGGATCAGTACTATCAACTGGCCGCCTACTTTGCTCGTGTCGATCTGAAACCCGACCCGGCGGGTGGCGATGCGAAGATTGGTGGCACTGCAGTGGAGGGAAGCAAGCCGCTCTACGAGATCATCTCCGACAAGGAAACTGGAGAGGTGGTTCATGACAGGACCCGGCAGGAGACCACACCAGAATTTCCCTTCCCGGTCGATTTCACCGTCGATCCAGGTGCGACTCGGCGGGAGCAGTTGGCAGCATGGATGACGTCTGCGAATAATCCGTATTTTGCCAGGAGTTACGTCAATCGCATCTGGGGATATCTGACCGGAGTCGGCTTGATCGACCCACTGGATGACATCCGAGCCGGAAATCCGCCATCGAATCCAGAATTGCTCGAGTTCCTGACCACTCGCTTCGTCGAGAACGATTTCGATGTGAGAACCTTGATCGGGGAGATCTGCAGGTCGAGAACCTATCAACTTTCCATCGTGGCAAACCAGTGGAACCAGCAAGATCAGAGCAATTACTCCCATGCGATCCCTCGCAGATTACCCGCAGAGGTGCTCTACGATTCGATCTATCAGGTGCTGGGGGCGAGTGCCAAGATCCCAGGTGTTCCGGAAGGAACCCGTGCGGCAGCGTTACCCGATGTAGGAATCCAGTTGAAGGACGGATTCCTGAGCACGCTCGGTCGATCCGCGCGAGAAAGCGCCTGTGAATGCGACCGCTCCGATGCCTTGGGTCTCGATAGTGTCATGGCTCTGGTGACTGGACCGACCGTGGATCAGGCGATCAGTGATCCTGGAAATGTCATCACCCAACTGGTCGATCAGCATGAAGATGATGGAACTCTGATCGAACAGTTGTATCTGAGAATCCTCAACCGCCCGGCCAAGGCGGCGGAAATCGATGCGGTTCTGAAACTGCTAGGCGAGATCGATTCCGATCACATCGCATTGACGCGAGATTACCAGTCGTACCAGGTGGTGGCCGCAGAACTCGCTGCGGCGAGAGAAGTTTCTCGACAGTCGAACATCGCCGATGCGAAAGGCGAGGTGACAGAGTTCGAGCTGAGCATCGCACCGAGAGAAGAAGAGCTCGACCGGAAGCAGCAGCAAGCGATCGCATTGGCCACCACCGAGCAGCTGGCCTATGGCAAGACGATTCCGGAGAAGTTGCTGGAGTGGGAAAAGGTGCAGGCGCAGTCGACCCGCTGGGAGCTGCTGATGCCGGAGAAATTGCAGGCATCGAATGGTTCGACCTTGACCCTCGAAGAAGATGGAGCGGTCCGTTCCACCGGCGAGCTGGGAATGGGAACCTACACCTTCACGGCCCCGTCTGATCTGACTGCGATCACTGCAATTCGCATCGAAGCGCTGGCTGATCCTGGTTTAGCGGGAGGCGGACCGGGTCGGGGCAACGGCAACTTTGTTCTCTCCGAGCTCCAACTCGATTGGACTCCAGCAGCAGTGGGGGAAGATGTTCCGCAGCCCACAAGAGTGTCCTTGGACCATCCCAAGGCGGATTTCAGCCAGTCCAGTTACGATGTTGGATTATCCATCGATGGAAAGATCGACAACTCTGGGTGGGCGATCTCGCCAAAGATGGGATCGGACAAGAACGCAACCTATCAACTGACGCAACCGATCGGTGCCGTAGGTTCGACTCTGACCTTCACCCTTCATCAGAATTACGATGCCAATCATGTACTGGGAAAATTCAGGATCTGGGTGACCACTTCCCAGGTTCCAGTGGAGATTGGATTGCCGATCGACATCGCCAGCCTCGTCGAAATCTCGGAGGACGCTCGCAGTGAGGATCAGCGAGGGAAGTTGCTTGGATACTTCACAGAGAACGATCCAGGTTCTCAAGAGCACCAGAAGAAGGTCTCGGATGCGAAAATGTCACGACCGATCGATCCAGGATTGTTGAAATTGCGTAAGAAATTGGCTCGAGTCGAGGTTCCCATATCTCTAGATCCGAAGTTGATGCGACTCGAACGAGCGATGAAACTGAGTGTAGAGCAATTGAAGAGCAGACGAATCACGCTGGTGCATGACATCGCCTGGGCGCTGATCAACAGTCCGGCATTTCTTTTCAACCACTGATCGAACCCGTGCCCGAAAGGGGCCCAGATGCTACGAGTACCAGGAGATGATTGTTCCGACCTCTGTGATTCAGGGCAGGTCACACGCCGAGATCTGATGCGTATCGGTGGTGCTGGATTCCTCGGTTTGACACTGGGTTCGGTCTTCGAATTGCAGGCGATGGCCAGGGAGGTGGTCAATGGTGCCCCAGGGTGGGCCAAGGCGAAGAGCATCATCATGGTCTACCTGCAAGGGGGACCGAGTCACATCGACCTGTGGGATCCTAAGGAAAACGTACCCGATAACGTCAAGAGTGTGTTTGACACCATCCCGACGAAGATACCTGGAGTTCACTTCACCGAGTTGCTCCCGAGGCTCGCCCAGATCAATGACAAGATGACGATGATTCGCTCGATGAGTTACACACCCAAGGGGCTCTTCAACCATACCGCTGCGATCTATCAGATGATGACTGGATACACCACGGACAAGGTCAGTCCATCGGGACAACTGGAACCGCCCAGTCCCAAGGACTTCCCCAATTTCGGATCCCAACTGGTCAGGATGCGACCACCAGAAGCTCCAATGCTTCCCTTTGTGATGCTGCCGAGACCACTTCAAGAGAGCAATGTGGTGGGTAAAGGGGGCACGGCAGGGTTCCTCGGAAAGTCCTATGAGCCCTACAATCTGTTTCCACCCGGGGATGATCTGGACATGACCAAGATGGACAAGATCAAGGTCGATGATCTCTCGATGGCTCCCGGCGTCTTCGCCCATCGGCTACAGAGGCGGTCCAGGATCAGAGATGCCATCAACGATGCGATGCCAGAGATCGACAAGGCTGTGGAGGATTATCAACTCAACGATTATTACTCGAAGGCGATCAATCTGATCGTGTCTGGCAAGGCGCGCGAGGCGTTTGATCTCGATCAAGAGCCTTTCAAACTTCGAGAGAGATATGGCAGAAATACCTTCGGGCAGAGTTGCTTGCTGGCACGGAGACTGGTCGAGGCTGGTACCCGTGTGGTCGAGGTGATCTGGCCCAAGGTCGCCAACTCTGATAATCATTCATGGGATGTGCATGTCGACCTGTCCAAGCGAATGAAAACGCAATCGGCTCCGATGCTCGATTCAGGGCTAGCCACACTGATCGAGGACCTGGATCAGCGTGGAATGCTCGATGAAACCCTGGTGGTGGCGGTGGGGGAGTTCGGTAGAAGTCCCCAGCGAGGAGTCAGCACCTCGGGCAATGCCAACACCGACGACGGACGCGATCACTGGCCCTACTGCTACACTGCGGTGATGGCCGGCGCCGGGATCAAGCGTGGTTACGTCCACGGGGAATCGGATGAGACCGGTTCTGCACCTCTGAGCGATCCGGTGCATCCGAAGCAACTACTTGCATCGATCTATCATTCCTTTGGTATCGAACCGGAGACGATGGTGCTCAACCACCTGAAGCAGCCGCGGGAACTGGTCAAGGCGGAGGCGGTCGACGACTTCTTCAGCTAGCGAGACGACTGCTAGTCGATTCTCGTCATGTTGAAAATTTGTGGGTCCCCGGCCTCGCCATCCTGGAATGTGCGCCATCTGGTGGTGAGATGATTCTCATCGGTGAAGATCCATTCCGCCTCCCCCATGTACAGATCGCTGGGGTCATCGTGATTGGTCACATGATCGGTCACGAAGTAGACGCTGCCCTTGGTGATCTCGCTGGCCTTCATGTGTGGTTGATTCCTGGCGGCACAGTAGTGCGTCATGAGAAGACGGTCTCCGTCGAGAAAGATGACCGTACTCATCTCGAAGGGTGTTCCCTTGAAGACCGTCTCTACGACGGCACTGCCGTTGGCGATGGTGTGGTAATTGACGATGGATGGAGGCATGTCCGATGGATCGGGAGTCGAGTTCCAGTCTCCTTCCAGTGCGCTGAATCGAGAGAAGGCTTCAACAGCAGACTCTGGTGAATAAGTGACGCTGGGAGTCGTGGAGCAACCTGGATGCAAGACCAGCACACTCAAGAAGAGAATCGACACAGGAATTATCTTCATATCAGTTCCTAAACTTTCCATCTCTGAGTTCTCATCCAGAGAACCGAAATCGATCGATCAGATTTTCTTTCCGAACCGCAGTAGGATCCACGTCGTCATCTTCTCCAGCACTTCGACTGAAAAGCTCTCCTCGATCTCGCCGTATTCCGAAGGCAATCCCGTTTTGCAGTGCTGAAACAGGTGATTCAAGTCAGGGAATTCGACCACTTCGTAATCAGGATTCAGACCCCGTTTCAGCGCACCACCGATCGCAGCGAGATTATCCTTGCAAGGCACCTGTAGATCGAGGGAACCGTTGATCGCAAGTACCGGACAGCGGACCTTTTCGAGGATTGGAGCGGGGTCGTGGCGAACGAACCAGCGAATCCAGGGAATTTCCAGTTCTGCGATCGTCTTCGCCACTTCCGCATCTCCTGCTTCTCCTTCGGGGAGGTCAGGCGACTCTCGTAGCAAGGCTTCAATCTTCGAACGGGTGACTTCTTTGGAGATGTCATCTTCTCGAAGCAAGGCGAACAACTGTCGCGAGAGTTTCAGCCCGCTGTCGATCTCTTGCTGTTCGACACCGCTGGCACGAGAGATCAGCTCATTTTGTTTCACCAGCAATAGGTCGCCACGGATTCCGGTACCGGCCATCAGGATGATGAAAGCAATATCCTCATTCTTCACTGCAGCCAGCGGAGCGATCACCCCACCTTCACTGTGTCCCATCAGTCCGATTTGGGTGCCGTCAATCTCGGAGCGTCCCTTGAGATATTCGAATCCACTCAGCACATCGCCGACATGGTCTTCCGTGGTGGCCTTTTCAGGCTCGCTTCCGGATGTGGATTTCCCCACACCCCGATCATCTACCCTCAGAGCTGCGATCCCCATTCGAGCGAGGTGGTCGGCGATGACCAGGAAGGGGCGGTGCTCGAAAATCATCTCGTCGCGGTCTTGAGAGCCCGAGCCGGTGATCAGCAGGACACAGGGGAAAGGTCCCTGACCCTGGGGAATCGTCAGGGTTCCCCCGAAGGTGATTTCTGCGGTCGGATTGGCGTAGGAGACATCTTCCGAGCGATAGGGGAAGGGTGGTTTCGGTTGCTGGGGGCGGCGCAACTCACTGAGTTGTTCCACTCTTGTCAGCGACATGTCGAACTTCGAACGGCCTTGCAGGAAGGAGCCCTGGAGTTCATCTCCGGAGGCGGAGAGATCCATTTCAAACCTCACGGATGCTTCACCGACACAGATTCGGACTCTTCGATCCTGCAGGAAGTCGACTCGTGTCACGGAGATCTGCGTCGGAGATTGGTCGGGGCTGACCATGAACCCGGAAAGTGACTGGTCCACGGTGCGTTCGAGATGGAGGTGGATTCGTAGCTGGACGGTGCCCACCGGGAGTACACCTTCCCAGGAACCAGAGAGCGCCATGGCGATCTCAGCAGGCAGCGCTGGAAGTGTATCGATTCTCTGGCAGTGGAGAGTCAGTTCGGACCCGCGTTGCTTCCAGGTGCCTTGCAACTCATCGCCCTTCG
>Ga0302118_10001712_pt1 | contig 10941 bp, 9 predicted proteins | sample AG5_331_MG_FD_203126 | JGI IMG/M metagenome (GOLD analysis project Ga0302118, IMG submission 203126) | Marine microbial communities from Western Arctic Ocean, Canada - AG5_33.1 | ecosystem: Environmental > Aquatic > Marine > Oceanic | place: Canada: Western Arctic Ocean | collected 2017-10-01 | reverse complement strand
CGTCAGCCTCATACGCTTGAATAAATGGCGCATCAGTCAAGCCTTCCACAAGGTCAATTTTAAATTCAGGGGTTTGCTGGATAACTTTTTTTACAGTGCAGCGATCAGCCGACCTTAAAATACCCACCCTGTCACGTTCCGAAATACTGGGCGGCAATTCGACTTGAATTTGAAAAGTTTGATTGTATCTATTTTCTGGGTCAATAATATTATTTTGTGAAACTATAATATCATCTGTTGGGATATCACGCGACAGACAATACACTCTTACGAAATACGCGGCGCAGAGGGCGGAAGAGGCTAAAAAATAATCAAAAGGACTTGGCGCGGTTCCATTGCCCTTATACCGAATAGGCTGATCGGTCGTTATCGTAAAATCATCAAACTTAGCCTCAAGCCGAAGGTTGTCTAAAAAATTTACCGTGATTTCCATTTGGCTATCCTTTCCTGAAAACGTACTGCCAATAAGCGGTTTGGTTATATAGGCGTTTTTCGCGGCAACAGGGTCGTATGGCGCCGGTGACGCTCTATGCTGGATGGGAACCTAAATCGATGGAGAGGGAACGTAGTTGGAGGGGCTGGTTAATTGTGAGGGTGACGGTCACGCTCAGTATTGTATGTCATGAGTTTTACGCGGATTTAGATAGTTGGACTTTTACTGGGCCTGGCGGGAAACTACAACGCAAACCAGCCCGGTCTGCATGACGTGCATGGCAATGTCTTTGAATGGGTCCAGGACTGCTTGAACGGCGGCTACAAAGGCGCTTAGCCGTGACCTCGCCGCATGTTCGTCTTTGCGCCATCCAGCCCGGGTAGAGGGGATGGCCGAGGCCGAAAGCCGGGCGCTGCTAGATGCTCTGATCGCCCACGCCATGGAGAACCGCTTCGTTTATCGCCATCAATGGCAAAAGGATGATGTGCTGATGTGGGACAACCGCTGCACCATGCACGCGGTGATGCCCTATGATGGTGGATTGCGATGATCCGCTTGAAGTTCATAAATTTTGCTCGACATGGCCTGCTTTTGAGTTCCAAGCGCGCCCAGTTGTGCCTGTGATGGACGCGGTTCGAGTTGAGCAAGAAGCTATCGCCTTTCGTGATTCATTAGGTGAGGCGTAAAAGCTTGTCTACGGTCCGCTTGGACCGCGGCACCGTCGAGTGCCTCCCGGCGGAGCCGGCTTTAGTGACTAAGCCGCCGCATCCGCAATTGTATTACCTTTCCAGGGCGGCCCCCCGCACGTCGGGTCCAATTCTTGAGGTCGGCAGTGAGAATAACGGCGCGGCGGCACATTGAATATAATAAAGGCCCTCTAAATTCGGCCAAGATCGCGACCCGTTAGACTATAGGACTGTCCGGATGGTCCATTGTTAGGCAAGCTAGCGAGAAATAACGCCAGCGGCGCGACATCGGGAGGATTTTTGATCCATTCTCCAGGCACGCTAAGAATTGCGGAGCCCTTCGTATCGTCCACTTCACATTCTTGCGGCACACCTGTCATCTCCGTTCGGACCGGACCGGGAATGATCTCATTTACGGCTATGTTGTTCTCCCGTAACTCACGAGCGAGTACACGGCACAACATCGCAACCCCCGCCTTGCTGCACGCATAAGAACTGGTTTCCGGCATCGCGTTTCGACCTACACCAGAGCCCATAAAAAGAATCTTGCCGCCCCCTTGGGTCCGAAGATGGGGAATCGCCGCGCGGCTTTGGATATAGGCAGCGATTAGGTTTAGCTCCACGGTGCCCCGCCAATCGTCAATGTCGCTCGCCTGGATCGCCCTGCGTTCACCCGCCGTACCCGCATTCACGAGAACTAGATCGACACCACCATAGGCTTGCACAGCATTGGCGAGCAGTGTGTCCACTTGGTCCGCTTTTGTCACGTCGCAGACTTGGGCGAAGGCTTCACCCCCTTCGAGCTTGATGATGGTTGCTGTTTGCTCGATTTGATCTCGATTCCGTGCGGCACAGACTACCCGCATGCCGGCCCGACCATAGGCAAGGGCTATGGCCCGTCCGATCCCCCGCCCGGCGCCGCTGATGACCGCCACTTGTCCACCTAAATCAGATTGATAATTCATGACTCGTTCTCCAAATTTTCGAAATTGATTTAGGTATCAGGTATGCCCAAGCGCAAAAAAAATATAACTTTATTCGAATTGAGGTCAGAAACCAGCCTTGTCCCGTGATTGCAATACGTCTGGCAAGCTTGGCAAACCGATGTGTGTCTACCTTCCGGTTCAGCTTTGCCAGACCAAACTGACTTGCAGGTTAAAGCCGGTTGCTCGTAGCTTCGTTGGATGCGAAATTTCTTCTGACATTTCAACAGTTCACCCGAGATCATCCGCTTGGCTGTGATGGTGCACGTCCGCTATCCGCTGTCGCTCCGTCAGGTCAAAGGTCTTCTGTTCGAGCGTGGCATCGATATCAGCCACGAAACCGGTGGGTTTTAGTCGAACCGGCTCGGTCCGATGTTCACTTGGGAGATCAGAAAGCGCCGGATGCATCATCCATGGTCGCTGATGACGCTACGGGAGAAGCTGGTCAAGATTGGCGCTAAGGTAGTCAGCTATAGCCGATATGCGACCTTCCAATGGGCCGAAGTGGCAGTATCGAGGGCCCTGTTCCGGAAAACGTTCCACCTCACTGATGGGCTGCGACCGGTCCCTGTACCGCGATGACTGGTGCCGCCAAACTCGCAAGGGTCAGTCTCCATCCGCCATCGTGGTGAACCGCTGTATGGCGTAGAGCGTGGACAGCGTGAAATCGCTCGGCCGGTTGGTTTGCAAAATAAATCAAGGAATTGTGGGAGGAGTGCTCTCACGGGCTCTGGCCTTGGTTAGCATGGTTCGTTCTATGTAATATTGAAGGACGATGGCGCCTCTGCGGCGGTCGGCGGGGGCGGAATGTAGAAGACGGCCAGCCCCATCACGGCCGCTGAGACGGACACTATGTAGGCAAAGGGCTGCAGGGCGAGGATGCAGGCGTATTTGGGAAAGCCGTGGACAAGAGGTAGTGGCAGATGACGCCGGCCCCTCCCAGCATAAGCAGCCAGATCCAGATTCTGTGGTCTGCCGCGCACTAGATGAACGGCGCCGACACGGAAAAGGCGACGCAGCCGACGACGGAGAAAAGCGTTAGTGTCTCAAAGCTATCTCGGGGGTCGACCACGTATGAAACGTGGGCCTTCCCCAAGGTTCGGTTGTTAAACCAAGGTTCAGGCCCACGGCGCTTCATCGGCAACTTAGAATTCCTCCTTCAAAACGCCCTAATAAGGCAATTGTGGGCGCTAGAACGGAGGAACTCCGCCTAATTTTTATTTTTTCTGGATTACGGTATAAACTATAGCTGCCGCAACCAGACCTATAAGGCCAGCTCCGGAAAACTGATTGATGAGCCCAATCAAATTTCCTGATACGTCTGCATTGATAAAGACCAACGCCTGCGGAAATAGGATTTGCAATACAACTCCGAGACCAACCACGATCATTGCAGTCTCGGTAATGCTCCGGAGCCACTTTCCAATATTATCCATCATTTTCCACTCTCCAGGTTGTTTGAAGTCTTCTGCCTCTTATTCTTCGCGTTAGACTACTTTACGCTTCATGTTAAACTGCCTTAGCCGGTTGTTTCCCAGTTTAGGCAATCATAAATTTTATTACCGTCTGTATGCGACGGTAATGCTCTTTTAGTATTTGCCGTCAGCTTAAACTCCGTTTGACTGTTTCATCTCCTTCGCGTGATTAAGTATGCTGCCAATCCCGCGGCTACTATGCCGACCAGCCCCGCATTTCCAAATTTCTGGGCCAGATCACCAATATTGCCGACCACGTCTATACCGAAAAAACTGACAAAGTTTTCGCCGAACAGCACGTGCAACAAGGTCAACATCGCAACCAGCCATAAGGTCAAGTCGAGAATTTGTGTTAACCAACGCCGAATATCCTCCATTAGACCATCTCCATTTCAACTTCAGTTCTCTTATAAGACGTAATCGCGCGTCACCTTGTAGACGTTTTGGGATTATCCTTTCGGAATGACAGCGTCACAGGGCACGAGTTAATACTAAAGCGATATTTCTAATATGGAAGTAAAAAAATCCTATATCCGATATTCTTTCTGCCGCCTCCATGGCGCTAACTCGTTCGGTTAAGATCCTCTTATCATTTTTTTTACCAAGTGGGTCCGTGCCGCCATTGATTTTGATTCAATCGCAAAACGTTGCTGAGCTTGTTTTTCATTCGCGACTTGGTTTCGAGATAGCGCTACTGAGACAGAAAAATGAAATGCTTCAGCAGAGGGCCGGCCGACTATAAATAGGGTCAGGCTGCCCGTTGGCGTTTGCCACTTTCACTTGTGCTCACCAAGTCAGGGCGGTTCCCGGCGGCCACTGTCACGGCGTCTCTAACCTTAATCGCAAGTGCCTTAGCCATCAGCGGCGGCACCGAATTGCCGATCTGGCGAAACGCCTGGTTCATCGAACATGTGAAGACGAAACCATCGGGGAAGGACTGGAGCCGTGCTGCCTCTCGAACCGTCAGAGTGCGGGCTTCACGATCATCAAAATGAATGTGGCTGTATCCATCCTTTCCCAGATGCGCGGTAAGAGTGTGGGACGGGCGGGAGGCGCTCAGCTTGCGCCATTTGTCCGGAAATTTATCCCGTGGATAAGGGGGCACCGTCTCTTTGGTAAGTTTTTGAATTTCATCTTGTCCCATGTCGGAAACCTGCAACGCCTCGAATTTTCGCTGGAGGATCCGTTCGGCGATGCTGACCGCCTGTCTGTAGCGGTCGTCTTCCCGCATTTCGGCGAAAATTGCAAAGTCCCGTGGCAATCGGCGTGTCGCATTTCCGGTTGCGCCCGGTAGGGCCTCGAATGCAGGCCAATCCCGCATGGTTCGAGCATAGGCACTGGGTTGAACGTCCTCGCGGTAGTCCATTAGGTCCCCGAGGCTTGGCCTGAACGGCAAGCGGTGTCCGTTGATCTGTAATTCAAGTGGTCGGATCGACGGTAGATCGCCCAACGCCTCGTGTGCCGTCACGGCGGGGTTCATATCTTCCTGATGGATGGGGGGGACCATGTAGCCATGCGGTTCGAACAGATCTGGTGAGCGCAAACTATGGGGCGCTACGGCATGAATGACACGGTATCCCACCGGCATAGTGCGCAGCACGTGGGTTGGATGCGGAAACTGGTCTTTCACGCGCAGTTCGCGCCGGCACCCAAGGAGGAACATCCGCTCGCGTATCTGCGGGGCACCATAATTGACGGCGTTCAATAGGGTATAAGCGCTGTCATAGCCCATCTTCTCGAGGTCCCAGCGGGCAAGTTCACCGATGTTAGTGCCGCCCACATTCCACATTAAGCGCGTCGGGAACATTCGCCATCAGAACCGCCAGTGGCTGAGCGGCTTCGGTGCCCCCGGGTTGGGGGAGCGTTTGACCGGCACTTTCCTCAGGTGCGGCATGCCCGCCCGCGAAAAAAGAGGATAGCCAATAATCTAGGCTCCTCACAACAGTCCCTCCTCGAGCATAGGGCGCCCGTGATTGCAAAGGCGGGGGGCGGCGCCTAGATTATTCCAGGTATCATCGGGTTGGTGGTTCATCCGGTAGATTGCGGCTCAATGGGCAGGGGCTTTGTGACACTCACTCCAGCCGGTGGGCAGCAAGGGCACCATTGGGAAGATCTGAGATGAATGTTGTGACGGAAGCCGTGCGTCAGCCGGAGGTGAAGATCACCCCTGATTTTGACGCGATCGTCATCGGCGCGGGCGTGTCGGGCCTCTATCAGCTCTATCGGCTGCGCGAACTTGGCATGACAGTGCGGGTGTTCGAGGCCGGCTCGGGCGTGGGTGGCACCTGGTACTGGAACCGCTATCCTGGCGCGCGCTTTGACTCCGAGAGCTGGACCTATGGTTACTCCTTCTCCCAGGAACTACTCGACGAGTGGGACTGGGAAGAACATTTCGCTGGCCAGCTGGAAAATGAGCGGTACCTGAATTACGTCGCCGACAAGTTCGACCTGCGGCGCGACATCCAGTTCAACACCCTCGTCACCGCCGCGCATTATCAGGAAGACAGTAGAAGCTGGAAGGTCACGCAGAACAATGGCGTTCACCACACGGCGCGGCTGTTGATCACCGCGGTGGGCATCCTCTCGGCACCGACCATGCCGAATGTACCCGGCGTCGCCTCGTTTAAGGGCCAGTCCTGCCACACCCATGGCTGGCCTAAGGAAGGCGTCGATTTTGCCGGCAAGCGGGTCGGGATCATTGGCACCGGCGCGACCGCGATACAGACCATCACGGAAGTGGCGAAGACCGCCGGCCACCTGACCGTGTTCCAGCGTACCGCGCAGTGGTCGGCACCTTTGCACAATTCCAGGGTCACGCCCGAGGAGATGCAGAAGATCCGAGAGAATTACACCGACATTTTTGCGCGCTGCCAGGAAACCGTCGGCTGCTTCATCCATGCCACCGACCCTCGTTCAGTGTTTGAGGTCACCGAGGCGGAACGGGAAGCGTTTTGGGAAAAGCGCTATGGCGAACCAGGTTTCGGCATCTGGATGGGCAATTTCCGGGATGTCCTGGTGGATCGCGAGGCCAACAAGCTGATGTCAGATTACCTCGCGCGCAAGATTCGTGAGCGCGTCAATGACCCGGCCATCGCGGAAAAGCTCATTCCCAAAAATCATGGTTTTGGCACGCGGCGCGTGCCGCTCGAAAGCGGCTATTTCGAGGTTTACAACCAGCCGAACGTCAAACTCGTCGACCTCAATGAAATGCCAATCGAGTGCATCACGCCGGACGGCATCCGGACCTCCGATGCCGATTGTGAATTCGATATAATCATCTACGCGACCGGCTTCGACGCGATCACTGGCGCCTTCGATCGCATCGACATCCGAGGGGCTGGCGGCGTGTCGCTCAAGGAAAAATGGCAGGAAGGGCCGGTGACGTTCCTGGGCATCCTGGTGGACGGGTTCCCCAATTTCATGATGGTGATGGGCCCGCATGCCGGGCTCGGTAACTTCCCGCGCGCGGTCGAATACACCTCTGACTGGGTCAACGCTTTGATCTGCCACGCGCGCGACCGTGGCCTGACACGCATTGACGTGACCCCGGAGGGCGCCAAAGTCTGGACGGATCACGTCATCGAAACTAACGAGGGCCTGCTGTTCACCGAGGTTGACTCGTGGATGACCGGCATTAACCGCAACCTTGAGGGGAAACAGGTTCGCAGGGTGATGCGTTACAGCGGCGGCCACCCAGCGTTCCGTCAGCACTGTGAAGCAGCCTCGGCAGGGGGTTATCGGGAGGTGTCGATGGCGTAGCCGTCGGACGCGCGGCGGGCGCGGGTCCGCTGCGGCTGCAGGCATAATCGTACGTGCGCTGGTCGCCCATCACGCCCACGGCGGCGACCTCATGGGGCTGAGCAGAACCTGAAGCTGGCGGCGTGCTCTGAAGCCGATGTTGAGGTCTGGGATGAAAAACGTGGCTTGCGCCAAATGTTGATCAATCTAATCGAGTGCGCGACCGCGGCGGGCGTGAGACGCACACTATTACCATCGGTGTATACACAGGGAAAATCGGTGAGGCGAACTTGTGGCTGCACGATGACGGCGAAGCTTTGCTGCCGCGCTAAGCGCAGAGATGCTTATTGCTGCGTGTTTTGGCTAGAAAGCCTACCTCTTGCCGCTGGGCAGCAGTGTCAATTTCTACCCGGTACTGGTTCGCGTGATTACCGCCCTAAATCAACCGCATAAGTTTCCACCGCGGGCGGGCTCTTGATCAACTGCTGCTCGGCCAGGAATTGGGCGAAGCGCTCATAGCGGCCAACATCCAGGGCGGCGGGGCGCAGGGCGAACCTGGGCAGTGTGTCACGCCAGGCACGGCGGTTGAGCTCGTCGTCCAGATCTTTGTTACCCTTCAGGAATAGCTTCCAGGCATCGTCCGGGTGGTTGACCATGTATTGTACGCCACGCTCAATTGCACCGTTGAAGGCCTTGAAGCGAGGGTCGGAGAGATTGTCTTTGTGCGCGATAATAATCAGCTCGTCATAGGCGGGTACGCCCTCTTCCTCCAGATAGAAGGCGCGGCCAGGGTGGCCGACAATGTCCATCTGGTTTAGCTCAAAATTGCGGTAAGCGCCGATGACTGCATCTACCTTGCCCGCGATCAGGCTGGGCGAGAGCGACCAGTTCACGTTGACCAGCGTCACGTCCTTCATGGTTAGGCCATGTTTGCCCAGTACCGAGCCCAGCAGTGCGTCTTCCAGGCCGCCGACGGAGAAGCCGATGCGCTTGCCCTTCAGGTCAGCGATGGTTTTGATAGGCGAGTCCTTCAACACTACGATGGTGTTAAGTGGCGTTGCCACGAGGGTTGCGATGCGGACCAGCGGAAGGCCTTCATTCACCTGCAAGTGCAATTGTGGTTGATAGCTGACGGCTAGGTCATACTTGCCCGCAGCTACCAGCTTTGGTGGGTCGTTCGGGTTGGCGGGCGGCTGGAGGGTGACCTCAAGCCCGGCATCTTTGAAATAGCCACGCTCTTGGGCGACATACAACGGGCCGTGGTCCGGATTGACGTACCAATCCAGCATGACCTTGAGCTCTGCCGCTTGTGCGGTGACGGCTGCAAGAGACAGAGCGCCTGCAAGCGCGCCTTTCGTGAACCTTTTAACCATCAGCGACCGGATCATAGATATTACCTTATTTAAGTGTTTCTGGTTGCCACGGAATGAGCCGCTTCAGGGCCCAATCCAGGGTGAAGTACAGAGTCACCGAGCCGAGCGTCAGCACGAACAGGGCGGCGAACATCAGATCGATTTGCATGCGTGCGTTGGCGTGCAGCATTAGATAGCCAAGCCCTCCTTCCGAGCCGACCCACTCGCCGACCACGGCCCCAATCGGCGCGACCGAGGCCGCGACCCGCAGGCCGCTGGCGAAGCTGGGCATGGCGGCGGGCATGCGGATGTGGCGCAGGATGGAGAGGCGGGACGCACCCATGGTCTCGGCCAGGGCCAACCATTCGGGCTCGGTCCGGCGTAATCCGTCGAAGAAGGCGGCGGTGACCGGGAAGTAGATGATCAGCGTTGCCATCGCGACCTTGCTGGTCATGCCATAGTCCAGCCACAACACCAGCAGTGGCGCGATGGCGAACACGGGGATGGCCTGGCTGGCCACCAGCACGGGCATAAGCCAGCGGGTGGCTCCCTTGATCCCGGCCATCAGTAGCGCCGTCACGACACCCAATATTGTACCCAGGGCCAAGCCGAGAATGACTTCCAAACCGGTGATCCAGGCATGGCTGAGGATCACGTCGACCCGGGTCACCAGCGTTATCAGCACGGAGACCGGGCCCGGCAAGATGAAGGGCTGCACTTGCGTGACCCAGACCACGATTTGCCATAGCAGCAGCAACACTGCTGCGATGATTAAAGGCCGCAACCATCGCATCACCCGGCCTGCAACAAGTATTTGAGCAACTCGCCATGACGGGCCGCGACTTCGGGCTCGTTGGGTGCGCGCGGTGTTAGGGCGCTGGGCACGAGCTCGTCGCGCAGGCGGGCGGGCTTGCCCTCGGCAATGACGATGCGGTGGCAGAGGCGTAGTGCCTCCAGCGGATCATGGGTAATGGCCAGGACGGTGCGGCCTTCCAGCATTTTAGATGAAAGGTCCTGCATCTTGTGCCGGTTTAGGGCGTCGAGCGCGGCAAAGGGCTCGTCCAACAGCACGATGGGGCGGTCTTCCATCAGCGTGCGGATCAGTGCCACCCGCTGGCGCATGCCGCCGGAGAGCGTTACAGGCGCAGCATCCAGATAGTCGGCGAGGCCGACTTGCGTTAGCAACGCTGCGGCTTGATCCTTGCGTTCTGTAATCGGCTCCTCGCGCAGGCGTGCGCCGAGGCAGGCATTGTCAAGGACCGAGAGCCAGGGCAGCAGCGCGTCTCGCTGGGCCATCAGTGCAATTGAATTTTTCAGCGGCGCGCCATTGCTGAGTGTGGCTTGGTAGGTGCCCTTACCTGCATCCAGTCCCGCCGCAATGCGCATGAGCGTGGATTTGCCGACGCCACTGGGGCCGAGCAGACCGGTCCATTGGCCAGCACGCAGCTCTAGCGTCAGGTCTTGGAATAGCGGAATTCCATCATAGGCCAGATGCGACGCCTCAATGATGAGGCCCGGCACTGACCCTGGCGCAATGGTCGCCAGATCGGTCATGAAGCACGTCTTCCTACGCCGGTGCTAACCGGATCAGGTTCGTGGGGTCGTCTCTTCGTTGGTCGAGACCTCTCAGCTGGCGCTACCCAGCTCCCCCGCATGCGGGTGTGAGTTCTAGTACGGCGGATATTGGCGAATGGTTAGGCGGATGGCAAGAGGTGGCCACGTTTTCGTGACAGAAGGCTTAATATCTGTGGACGATGGTGGCCGGCACGAAATATTCGGCCCTGGCGAAATGTGTCAAGTCGCACCTAGCGTCGAGCAGGCCGATGCAGCTGGGGTCGCTGGTGCCAGTTACTTTCTTGCCTGGAGAGCATCCACGGTGACGGCGAAATTGCAACCAGCCACTTAGTCGTTAAGCCGCCTCATCCGCTAGGAACCATTATCTAGGTTCATGCACCACGGATTACGGGACAAGTGACTGAATTCAAACAATATTTGTTTGATGAAGGGAGTTTGGTTAGTCATGGTGTGGGTAAGGTCTCCGGTATATTTTTATAAACGTGGCGAGATGTTTTACTTCTCTCGCGCAGTCCCCAGCGACCTACAGCACCGCTTCGATAAGCGGAAAGTGGAAGTTTCGCTGCGAACCAAATCCGAATCCAGGGCACGTAAATCCGCGGCGGCGCTTTCAGACAGGCTGGAGCGCTATTGGGACAGCTTGCGAATGGAATTGATTTATTCGCGAGAGTTGGGCCTTTCTGTCATCGAGGAAGGAAC